>Ga0207695_10003021_pt1 | contig 24157 bp, 17 predicted proteins | sample KBSC54metaG_FD_184354 | JGI IMG/M metagenome (GOLD analysis project Ga0207695, IMG submission 184354) | Corn rhizosphere microbial communities from Kellogg Biological Station, Michigan, USA - KBS C5-4 metaG (SPAdes) (version 2) | ecosystem: Host-associated > Plants > Roots > Rhizosphere > Soil...
TGCTCGCGAGCCACCTCCAGTTGTGTCAGCGCCTCGTCGTAGTACTTGGCCATTATCAGGCCGCGTATCAGCGCCACCCAGGTGGTCTTGTTGCCCGGCTTCAGGCGCACCGCGTTCAGGTAGCATACCAGCGCCTCGCTCTTCACGTCCATCTCCATCAGGCAGTTGCCTATGGCCATGCAGTAGGCGGCATTGTCCTTGTCCAGGTGCAGCGCCACGCTGTAGGCCTTCACGGCCTTCTCCCACTGCCTTTCGCGGCTGTAGGTTTCGCCTATCTTATAAAATATGCCGTCGTCCTGCGGGCTCAGCTGCGATGCCTGCCTGTAGTAGTCACGTGCACGTTTGTAGTCTTTTTGTCGTTCCCAGCAGTAGCCCATCGCTTCAAATATTACATCCTCAGGCTTGGCTATCTCCAGGTGTCTTTCCAGCGCTTCCAGTGCTTTTTCATACCATTTCAGGCGCATGTAGGCATCGGCCATATTGCGGTAGGCAAACTCGAATTTATCATCTATCACCACGCAATACTCGTAGGCATCTATAGCCCGTTCGTACAGCTTCAGTCCCTGGTAGGCAGCGCCGAGGTTAAACCAGGCCAGCGCATTGTACGGGTCCATTTCGGTTATCTCCGTATGCATGGCCACGCTTTCCTCCAGTCGTTCGGTAAACTCTGCCCAGAAGCATATCTTCTGCAGCGCTTCCTCGTTCCTGCGGTCTATCTTCACCACGCGCTTCAGCGTGTCAAACACAGCGTCAAATTCCTCGCACTCGTCATACACATCGCTCAGCTCCAGCAGCACCTCTATCTTCTCCTTCCCTTCAAATTCCTTGCTCTTCTGCTCCAGCAGCACCGCCGCCTGGTCGTACTTAAACTGGCCCAGCAGTATATCACTGCGCAGCAGCGTAGCGTCCAGGTTGTTATTGTCATACTGCTCCATCTCGTCCAGCGCCTTCAGGGCCTGGCCATATTTCTGGGCCTGGGTCAGTATTTCGGCTTTTAGTAGCAGTACATTGCCGCTGAACGGGTAATACGTTCGGGCTATATCGCAGGCCAGTAATGCCTGCTCTTCGTTGTTATTTTGGAAATAGTATTCTATAATACGTTCAAAATCATCCTCCTCCATTATATTCACTGCGGCTCCCTCTTTTACTTCTTCGTAGCGTGCCAGAAGCTCTTCCATCGAACGCTCGTCGTCATCTAAGAAATCATCATCAAACATAAGCGTACCTGTTTTATCAAAGTTAATCAAAAATGTATGCCATGCCACCCCTCAACTGTTAAGTACCTGTTAGAATCCACAAGTTATTAACACACGCAAAAAACCGCTTTGTGCGAAACAAAAGCGGCCCTCTATAAATAAACAAACTGTTGTATAAAAGATGATAAAAGGATATGAACTCCCACGCTTTCTCTTGCACTGCATTCTTCCCGTCGATACGCTGGCAATAGCTTACATATAAAAGTACGAAAACCATGCAAGTTGTACAAATGCATTTTCTTAATACGACAATCAGGTATCTTGATAATGTGCTCTTTTTTGGGTCCGGACGCACATCTATCTATTCAGCACCCACGGCGTTGGCACCGTTCATCGTTCAGGATCCTACTTCACTATCTTTGTTAATATGAAGTTTGCTAACAAAATAAAATTTCTACAGGAAAATTTACTCCAATGGTACGAGGTCTCCGGCCGGCATTTCCCTTGGCGTAACAAATCAATTACTAATTATCAAAAAGTAATAGCAGAAGTTTTATTACAGAGGACGAAGGCGGAAACTGTATCTAAATTCTATTCACAGTTTGTTATTGACTTTCCAAATTGGCAGTCTTTAGCTAATGCCGAGCTGTTAACAATCGAAGAATATCTTAAACCAATAGGATTATATAGACAGCGCTCTGTACGACTTCAAAATCTTGCGAAAGAAATGGTGAAGCGTAACGGTCGACTACCACGAGATAGACAAGATTTAGAGTCAATCCCATTTATGGGTCAGTATATTGCAAATGCCGTCGAGCTAATTGTTTTCAACATCCCCATGCCTCTCATAGATGTCAATATGGCTAGGATAATAGAACGTTTTTTTGGTCCGCGTAAATTGGCAGACATTCGTTACGACCCATATTTGCAAGAGTTAGCGCATATGATTATCAAGCACGAAAATGCTAAATATATAAATTGGGCTATATTAGATTTTGCTGCTTTAGTTTGCAGGGCATCTAAACCCCTCTGTGACATATGTATATTAAATATAAAATGCACATATTTTAAATCTCGTAATAATTCATAGCTTTGTAAGTCGACTATCACTTACAATGGATAAAAAATACTCTTACATTGACCTTTTTGCAGGTTGTGGAGGACTTTCTTTGGGTCTTCATAATGCAGGCTGGAAAGGATTGTTTGCAATCGAAAAGAATATTGACGCGTTTAAGACTCTCAAATATAACCTAATTGATAAAAAGAGCCATTTTGAATGGCCTGAGTGGCTAGGGGAGCCTACTAATCTTGAAATCAATTCAGTAATAAGAAAATATAAATTTCAACTTGAGGCATTACAAGGAAAAGTTGATTTAGTTGCTGGCGGGCCTCCATGTCAAGGGTTCTCTATGGCGGGTCGGCGAAAGGAAGGTGATCAAAGAAACCAACTTGTAAAATCCTACATAAAGTTCATAAAGCTTGTAAAACCTAAAATTATTTTTTTTGAAAATGTTAAGGGGTTTACCCAGGAATTTAAAAAGAATAAAGAGCAAGGGAAAAGCTATTCAAATTATGTGGAAAATGCTTTAAAAAGAGCTGGTTATGTTGTCAAAGGAGAACTTATCAATTTTGGAGATTATGGAATTCCACAAAAAAGAACAAGATTTATTTTAGTTGGAATACGAAAAGATCTAGTGAGCAATAAGAAATTGGTTACAAAGTCATTTTTCGAGAAGATAGAAGCAAATAAAGAAGCATTTCTAATTAGCAAAAATCTATCAGTTTCTACAAATCTCGAAGATGCAATTTCTGATCTATTAAAAGTAAATGGCACAGTTGATTCACCCGATACAAAAAAATTTCAAGCAGGATTATATGCTCAATCAACAAGTGCTTATCAAAATTTAATGCGTTATGGCACGACTAATTTGATTGCTGATAGCCATAGATTTCCAAATCATAGGGAAGATATAGTAAATAAATTTCGGGATATTTTACAAAATAACTCAAGGAAAAATAAAAGTATTGATTCGTCGATACGAAAGAAGTTTAATATAAATAAACATACGGTTATCCCACTAGATAAAAATGATAAAAGTCCTACCATTACGACATTGCCAGATGATTATATTCATTATTTGGAGCCTAGGATTTTAACTGTAAGAGAGTATGCTCGAATCCAGTCATTTCCTGACTGGTATGAATTTCAAGGAAAATATACTACAGGGGGTAAACAAAGAACTAAGGAAGTTCCTAGATATACCCAAATTGGAAATGCAATCCCTCCTCTTTTTGGAGAGCAGAGTGGTATCATACTAAAGAATTTGCTTAATGGCTAAAGTTCACTTTCGCACAAACGTGCAAATCAAAAGTATTATTGGTAAAGACTTAATTACAGACGACAATGTTGCTGTACTTGAATTGGTAAAAAATTCTTTTGATGCAAACTCAAAGAAGGTAGAAGTGATATTTGAAAACATTGTTCAAAATGACGATGATGAAATAATAATGATTCCATCTTCGAATACTTCTAAAATAATAATTAAAGATACCGGAATCGGTATGGATTTAATCGACATAAGTGATAAGTGGTTAAACATTGCCTATTCAGAAAAAAAAGAGCATTCGGAAAATTTTGGGCGATTAGTTGCAGGTAATAAAGGTGTAGGAAGATTTTCATGCGATAAGTTAGGAGAGTATTTAGATATTTATTCTAAAAAGAAAGATGCCAATTATGTTCACTTGTTTATTGATTGGAAAAAATTTGAAGTCGATAATGATAAATATTTGGATATAGAAGATATTTCTCTGAATGTGGATGAAATATCCCCATCAGATTTTGAAAATGTTACAGGCTTTGAAAATTTTGAACACGGCACCCTATTGAAAATTAGTAAATGTCGAGAGATCTGGACCGCTCGTAAAATCTTATCGTTAAAACGACAACTTGAAAAGCTAATTAACCCAAACCAAGCATTTCGACAAAATAATTTCGATATCGAAATAAAAGCTAGCGAATTTATTAAAGAAGATATTAATAAAGCAGAATATGAAAAAATAAATGGTAAGATCAAGAATAAGATATTTGAAAAGTTGAATTTTAGAACAACAAGTATTTCCTCTTCCATTAGTAAAAATGGCGAAACAATAACAACAATATTGCAAGATAGAGGACGAGAAATATTTAAACTTATAGAAAAGAATAAATTCAATTTGTTAAAAGACATTTATATCGCGGTCTACTATTTAAACACTTATTCTAAGATATATTTTTCCAAACAAACTGGTATAAGATCCGTTGATTTTGGGTCAATTTCACTATTTATTAATGGATTTAGAATCCCGCCATATGGAGATGAAGGAGATGATTGGCTAGGTTTAGAAATTAGAAAAGGTCAAGGTAACAAACGATATTTAGGAACAAGAGAAATTGTTGGAAGGATTGAAATCACAGATAATAATGACCAATTTAAAATAATATCGAGTAGAACTGGTATTGTTAATAATGCACCTTTTTTACAGCTCACCAAAAGTAGTAGCCCTTTTGGATATTTTTATAAAATATTTCGACGCCTTGAGAGATTTGTTGTGGAAGGAATAAAATGGGACAGTGCGAAGGAGAAAGAAACGGTTTTGGAAGAAAAAATTAATAAGGCAGGGTGGAGTAGTTCGAAGGAAGAGTATATTGAAAATGATCTCAGTAGAAATAAAAGAATTTTATCGGTTATTAATAAGATTATTGATGCTCGAAAGGATGAAGTAATAGAATTAGTAATTAATGAAGATTTTATTAGTGACATATTAGACGAACAAGCAAAAAAATCTAAAGAGGAATTAAATAATATTTTAGCAGAAATTGAAAATAAGGAGTTGAATGTTGAAGAAGTAACGTCTTTACTAACCATATTGAAAAGTAAAACCAATGATTTAGATGATTTTGCTTCAACATTTTCAGAATTTTCTGAAAATCTTCCTAAGGCGCAGTTAAATAAATTATCGACTTTGCAACAATCATTTATCACCAAGCAAAGTGAATTAATTATACTGGAAAGTAAATTGCGTGAAGTTGAGCAACGAGAAAAACAGGCAAAGGAGGAGTTGGAATTAGAAAGAGAAAAAAATACTTATTTTAGAACTTCTTCTAGAACAATAAGCGAAGATGCAAAAGGCCTAATTCATAATATTAAAATTACTGCAAAGACAATTAATTCTAATATTGATACTTTATATGAAAAGATTTTATCAGGCCAAATTAAAGAGAAAGAAATTTTAACAAGATTAAGTGTTATAAAATTTAATGCGGAGAAAGCAATAAAAATTAGTCAATTAATAACAAGATCAAATTTTAAAACTCAAGCAGACAAGCAATACTGCGATATTGTAAAATTCATAGAGCAATACATTGCCTTGTATTCAGATATCTATGACACCAATAGTTTACATTTTGAAATCAATACTAATAGCTCATCCTTAGAAAGAAAATTAAGCATTTTAGATTTGTCATTAATATTTGATGACCTAATATCGAACTCGGAAAAAGCTAAAGCGACCCAAATTCAAATCGATATACATAATCCTTCAAAAAATGCTCTAAAAATAATGTTTTCGGATAATGGGATTGGGGTTGAAAAAAAATTTGAACAAAAATTTGATCAACTGTTTGAGTTAGGTGTAACAACGACTGATGGATCTGGAATTGGCTTGCATTCAGTTAGAAAAGCTCTTAAGGAAATGGGTGGAAATATCCAGCTTTTAGGAAATGGGAAAAAATTGAGGGGCGCGACTTTTGAAATTAATTTTCAATAATTATGGAAAAAAAAACCTGTCTTATCATAGACGATACTGATCAAAGTGATATTCGAGAAAGAATTAGAGCTAATGGACTAAAGCTAAATATTGATATTGAGTGTCGCGAATTTAATGTAGGAAGTCAATGGCGAACTGATCTTTTAAATGATGGTAATATAGATATCGAAAAAGTTATACAAATATTTAAGGAAGAATTTAATGGGGTTAAGTTTGATTTGATTGCCTTCGATTATGATTTAGAAGATAAAGAGCAAGATCTTGAAAGGAAAGTAACGGGTCTTACGTTAATAAGTAGAATTGGTGAAATCAGGAAGCGTTCCATTAAGTTGATTTATTCAGCAATGTTAAATGACTTATTGCAAGACATTTTCGAAGAATATAAGAAGACTCAAAACTTAAGGACAGCTAAGAGTAGAATTAAATCCCTGTTATTTAATGGGATAAGGGACTTTGCTGATAGATCGGATTACGACTCAAAAATTATCACTCTTCTTCAAGCAAAAGAACCTAATATAGACGACCTTATTGAAGAAAAAATGCGCGAATATAATTCTATGACATTTCTTAGTATTTATCCCGCATTTAAGGGAATGACATTCGGCAATATAGCTGATATTATGGAAAGTGATATTATTCGAGGTAATAAATTTAAAAGAGAAATTATTGACCAAATAATTTCAAACATGGTTGAAATAAATGAGAAGTGATGTCGAAAGCAATTTGTATTCATCCATACGATAGCAGTACATTTTTTTTAAGGGAGATTTCTTTTGCACTAAAAAAAATATTGCAAGAAAACATCGACATTATTGATGTGGCACCAAACAGTTATTCTCATGAAAGGACAATAAAAATTCTTTCCAATCTTTTCAATGATGAACTAGTGATTTTTTTGGGGCATGGAGGTAGTAATTATGTGTTAGGAGCATGTGGTGACTATGCGGATGCTTTAGTATCAAGTGACTTTGAAGAGGAATATCCTGATAAAATATACAGACATGGAAATTTCATTGACAGTAATAATATAGAGATCCTTAAAAACAATAAAATTTTTTGTTTGTCGTGCAATTCTGGTGAAGAACTTGGCAAGTTGGCGATTGAAGCAGGAGCCAAATCATTTTTAGGGTTTAATTATATTCCAACAAGTGAAGAAGAGTTTAAATTAAAGGGATTTTCTGCTACATATGATGACGTGACGAATTTTAAGATCGAGTTAAGTAATATAATCATTGCGTCATTAACCCACGCGATAAAAAAATCTCTATCTTTTTATGAATTGAAGTCATTCATGTATATTTATATAAATAAAAGGATGAACTTTTTAGTTCGCAATAAAGAAGCTGTTAACCGTCGTTTAATTGTTGATGCTCTTTACTTTTTTAAAAAAGGAATAATAATTTATGGTGATGAAAGTTTGCCACTTTTTTGAAAATGTGCATATCTTTTTTTGGAACCGCCCTCTTCCAAATCGTATCTTACATCATGCAGCTCTCCGCCTTATAGGCATGCTGCATCCGTTCTTTGAAAACCTGTAAACCTATCTCATAAAATGAGCAAAGCACTCATTTGCAAATCGCAAAATGCAACCACCCAAAATCTCCCATGTCCGCAAAATGAGACATTTTGTTACATTTTGAGACATTATGTAACATTTATAAAAAATAGCATAACACAGCAATACCAACGCTCTAAGCCTATTCACCCCAACAAAATGTCCCAAAACAAATTTTCCCATCCAATGAGACATTTCATAATTAAGGTATCCAATCACAAAGCCTCAAATTCCCGCCACCCAAAATTTCCGCTGTACCGGAAATTCAGCGATTAAGCAATGAGAGTCAGTCACTTACACCGCACTAGCAAATTTCCGCCATCGGAAAAAACCGGAAATTACTGGTCGGCACTGGTGCTGGCGGCGTTGCTGGGGTGCGATTCGTTCCAGAGCCTGTCCAGCGCGGTAACTACATAGGTGCTTTTGCGGTAGCGGTTGGCATTGGCGTCGAGAAACTCCTCTTTGCCCAGTATGGCTATGATGCGGTCTGCACGGTCGAGGTTGACAGGCTCACCATTGGCAAAGCGATATACGGCATAGTGTATGAGCTCTTTGGATGGGTTGCTATGCTTCCATTGCAGCAGGGTGCCCTGCGCGGATGGAATAGCCTTGAGCTGTGGCGCTGCAGGGGCTATACTATCGAGCCAGCGCATGGCGGGGGGCATGGCAAGGGTGGCATTGGCGTGGTAGGTGATGCTATCGCGTATGGGCACGCGCAGCTTATCGAAACAGGAGGCGCTATAGAAGGCATAGCCACTGTTAGGGTAATGGCGGATGTCGCGCAACTGACTCATGATCTCGCCGGTGCCGGCCCAGGGGCCACTGTAGGCATTGATCATGCGGTACACGCCGAGGCCATAGTACACATGCCTGCCGTAGGTATGGGCAGCCCACCAGGGCAGCAGCGCATTGAAGGCCGCGGCGTGGTGATTGTGCTCCCAATAGAGCTGTGGCAGCAGGTAGTCGATATAGCCTTTGCGCATCCATAGCAGCACATCGGCATAGAGGTCGTCGTAATCGGTTTGCCCGGCGTGGGTAGGGGAGCCTTCGGGATCGCGGCTGCTATTGCGCCAGACACCAAAGGGGCTGATGCCGAGCTGCACGTAGGGCTTCTGCGCCTTTATCTCGGCATTGAGCTGAGATATGAAGAGGGTGATGTTGTTGCGGCGCCAATCGTCTTTGCTCATGCCCTGGCCATAGCGGCTGTAGCTGCTATAGTCGCCAAACTCCTTACCAGCTATGCGGTAGGGGTAAAAGTAATCGTCGAGGTGTACGGCATCTATATCGTAGCGCTTTACCACGTCCATAATAACCTTAAGGACATAGGCGCGGGCATCAGGATTGCCTGGGTCTATGAGGGACTTGCCACCGTAGCTAATGATCCAGTCGGGGTGCTGAAAAGTGACGTGGGAGCGGGGATTGAGGTTCTTCTTGCTATCCATCAATGCACGGAAGGGATTGAACCATGCGTGAAATTCCATATTGCGCTTGTGCGTCTCCTCTATCATGAACTGCAGGGGATCGTAATAAGGGAAAGGCGGCTGCCCCTGCCTGCCGGTGAGGTAATGACACCAGGGCTCGATAGATGAAGGGTAGAGCGCATCTGCCACCGGGCGTATCTGCACTATGGCCACATTGCAGCCCAGCTCCTTAAGCTGGTCGAGCCGGTGAATGAACTCCTGCTGCTGGTCCTGCGCGGGGAGGCCAGGCTTGGAGGGCCAGTCGATATTGGCCACCGTGGCTATCCATGCCGCCCTGAACTCGCGCTTGGGCGCCTGTGCGAAGGTGTGCGTAGCTAAAAAGAATGTGATGATGTGCAGGAGCAGAACAATGCGACGGTAAGATTGCTTCATGATGTATAGTTGCGGCCGGGTGTAAAGATAAGCCAGCAGTGGCGCTTAAGGAAACAGAAAAAGGCTGGTGAAACACCAGCCTTTTCATTATCAATAGAGTATGAAATTATTATTCTTCAGTTTTCTTTTTACGGGCAGTCTTTTTGGCCGGCTTTTCTTCGCCTTCCTCGCCATCGGCAGCTACTGCTTTTTTAGCACGGGCCTTTTTAGCAGGCTTGGCTTCTGCTGTAGCGTCGGCTTCTTCAGCAGCAGGTTCGGCTTTCGCTTTGGCTGCTTTTTTAGGTTTTTCTTCGGCTACCAGCTCGGCAGGTGTTTCGGCTGCCTGTTCCTTTGCTTCTTCTTCCTCGTTCACTTTTTCGAAGTTGAGGAGGTCGTTAGCCTTCAGGAGGTCGTACCATTTGAGTATTTTCTTCATATCGCTCACGTACACGCGGTCGATATCTATTTCAGGAAATACACCAACGAAATAGTTCTGAATAGCTTTGTTGTCTGCTTTGGCATCAACTAAAGGTTTGTCTGCTTCCTGCTCCAGCATAACGGCCAGCACCTCGTGCAGGCGCACGTTAGCGCCAGTGGTGTACACTTCGATACTCTCGAGCGGAGTAACGTTGTGCAAGCGGGCGGAGATGAACTTAGTGCTCATATCAGCAAGGTTGCGAACGATAGCGCCATCACTTTTAGTGGAGAGGAGCTGGTAAAGACCGCCTAATCCGGTCACTGCGACGATTTCTCTGTATTCCATATTGTACTTTGAAGGGAGGCAAAAATAAAGTTTTTAATATAAAATGCTCCCCTTAGTTGATATTTCTTTAGTGTTTTATGAAAAAAGGTTAGATAATAATTTATTTGATAAGTGTTACATCGCCTTTAAGCTCCATTACATGGTCTCCTTTATTGCCACATAAGGCTTTTATGTAATAGAAGTAAGTGCCCAGCTCCTGTGGTACCCCATTCCATTTGCCGTCCCATCCCTGCTCAATATTATTGGTATGGAAGACTTCCTGACCGAAACGGTTGTACACAGAGAGACGTAGTAAAGTCATATCGCCTTTGAAGCGTACACGGAAAAGGTCGTTAAGCCCATCGCCATTTGGTGTGAAGGCATTGGGAATGTAAGGTTTGCAACAGTCGTCGTAGGCTATGAGGGCAGCTATGGAGTCTTTACAATTATTCTCATCGTTTACCCATACGGTGTACAAGGCATTAGGCAAGCCTGATACACTGGCGGTGGTTTCAGGTGGGTTGGTGGACCATAGATAACGATATGGTGCGGTGCCGCCAGTGGCATTTACGGTTACTACGCCGCTATTGTCCTGGCCTTCGCAGTCGTTAGGGCCTATGGTAGTGGTGAGCAGCATTTCGGCCGGCTGTACTACGTGGATGGTAGTGTCTTTATAGCAACCTTTGTTATCTGTAATGATGACGGTGTATTGACCATCTATCAAATCAGTCCAGATGCTGGAGGTGCCGGCTGCAGAAGTGTCGTACTGATAGTCCGGCGGCAATGTGCCTGTGATGCGGTAAGATAAAGGTGTAACGCCACCTGTAATAGTAAGTGTGATACTGCCATTTTTAAACTTGTAACAGCTTGGATTTTTCACGATGTCGTTTTGAATAACAATGTGCGGGTACCCTATAAGTGTGAGTGTAGTATCGTGAATACAACCATTAGCATCCTTTACGTGGAAAGTATGTGCCCCTTCAAGCAGTTGTGAGAATGTAGTAACTGTGCCATAGGTATTGCCGTCGATAGCGTAGCTATAGGATGGGGTACCACCTATGCCATGCATGGTAACGGAACCATCGGGATAACCCTCGCAGGTGGGCTCAATGATATTGTCTATAACCGGCAGCAAGTGGGCTGGTTGTGTGAGGGTGATGGTAGTATCGTGAATGCAACCATGGCTGTCTTTGAGATGTATGATGGATGCACCAGACTTGAGTGTAGTAATAAGTTTGCTGGCCTGGTATGGCTTGGTGTTGGCGGCATACATGTATGGAGGTGTAGCACCACTTGCATATACAGTTACAAAGCCGGAGCTATCGCCATAGCATTTTACGTTTGAGATTACAATGCTATCATAATTCAAGGCTGTAGGCTGGGCGACGGTAACAGAGGTATCGTGGATACAGCCGTGACTATCCTGGACATGCAAGGTATATGTACCGGCGGTGAGGCCAGGGAAGATGCCCGATGCCGTATAGCTACCTGTGCCTATGGCAAATGTATATGATGGTGTGCCTCCCGTAGCTGATATTGTAAGACTACCATCATCGCCGCTGTGGCATTGGGGGCTTACATTGATAACCGCAGGTAGAATATTGGTAGGTTGTGTGACAGTAAGTGTAGTATCGTTGATACAACCATTGTCATCTTTCACATGCAGTGTGTATGTGCCTGCCAGTAAATTGTTAATGGTGTCATTGGTTTGATAGGGGCTGGTGCCGTTGGCATAAGTGTAGGGGCTGGTGCCACCTGATGGGTATAGAACTATATAGCCGCTTGCCTCGTTGTAGCAATTGGCAGGCTGCATGAATGAAGTTGATGCAACCCGGAAAGAATCTACAATAGTAATAGTAGTATCCTTAATACAGCCATGAGCGTCCTTTATATGAAAGGTATAAGAGCCTGCTGCAAGTGGGGTAAATGTAGGTGATGAAGAGTATGTGCCTGAGCCATTAGCATATGTGTAGCCAGGAGTGCCCCCTGTGGCCGAAAGGGTTACAATGCCGTTGGATAATGTTTTGCAAACGGATTTTGTAACAGATGCGGATGGTACTATAGGCGTAGGCTGTATTAATGTGATAGTAGTATCCTTAATGCAGCCATGAGCATCTTTTACGTGTATGGTATGTGTGCCATCAGCAAGACCGGTGAGGGTGCTGCTGCTGCCATAGGTGCCTGCGTCAGCTGCATAAGTGTAAGGTAAAGTGCCGCCGGCAGCATTTGGGGTAGCCGTACCATCTGTGGTGCCATTGCATGAAGGGTTAACGAGCGCAATGCCATTAAGTGTAAGGAGTGTGGGTTGTGTAACAACTACTGTATCTATTTTTATACAGCCATTATTATCTTTTATGGCAATGGTGTAGGTGCCGGCAGTGAGTCCTGTAAAAAGGTTTGTGCTGCTGTAGGCACCACCATTAATGCTATAAGTGTAAGACGGCGTGCCGCCTGATGCATTTTCTGTAATGCTGCCTGTAGCATTGCTATAGCAGTCTACGTTAACTACTGTATGAGATTTCGCAAGTGGCAATGGCTGGGTAAGTGTTACTGTAGTATCGAAATGGCAAAACTCAGTATCCTGCACATGTACTGAGAACGTGCCTGCAGGCAGATTTGGAAAAGTGTTGCTTGTGCCGAAAGTGCCACTATTGAGCTGATAAGTGTAAGGTGGGCCAAATGCGCCGCTGGCACTCACAGCTATTGCGCCTGTACTATCGCCATTACAGAGGATATTTGTAAGGGCAAGTGTTGCGGATATTTTAACCGAATCAGGTAAAATAACTGTAGTATCGAAAGTGCAGCCAACTGAATTTTTGATATGGATAATATAAGGACCTGAATATAACCCTGTATAAACACTTGTGGAACTATAAGCACCTGTGCCTAATGCGTATTGGTAAGGGCCTGTACTGTTAGTAGCAGTAATGGAAATACTGCCGGTATTAAAATGATTGCATGGAGGCTTAGTAAATAAAACGCTGGCATGAATAGCAGGAGGGTCAGGGAAGAAGAAGTTGGTGTCTTTGCTACAGAAATTAGCATCGTGTACGTGCAATGTATAAATGCCGGATTTAAGCCCCGTAAAAGTATTAGTGGATGAAAATGTACCTGTACCTATAGCATAGGTGTATGGAGCAACCCCATTTGTGCCCATAATAGTAATGCTGCCATCGCTATCTCCCACACAGGTGGGTAGCGTAAAGGATAGAGATGGATATATGGATGGAGGTGGAGCTATGGTAATGATAGTGTCTTTATAACAACCGTTACTATTGATAATTCTAAAGGTGTATGTGCCGGGGGCAAGACTGTCTCGTTTTGTTGCAGTGACTCCCGTATAAGTAAATAGTGTAGTAGTACCCTGAAAAGCTTTTAAAGTCCATGGGGCGCTGCCTGAGGGGGTTAGGTCAAAGACTGCTTTTTTGACACAGGTAGCGCCTGATACAAGTGAAAACGTAAGTTTGGGATTGGCCAGAACTGTAATGGTATATGCCATAGTTTGCTTACTGGAGAGCGGACAGGCACTATCCTGAAAGGTGAGGAAGAAAGTATAATTGCCCGGTAGTACAGATGTAACATTCCAGGCAAAAGTTCCCTTAGGAGTTTTAGTGCCATTGCCCGTAACTGTATAAGTAGCACCTGCCGGTAAGCCTGCGGCGGTAACGGACATCTTAGCGCTATCGGGGCTAATGGGATCTATATGAAATGTAAAGCTGCCATCTGACTGACATACTTTAATGTCTGTGCTGTCAATAATGGTGCCTGCAGTATTAGAGGTTATTTTGCCTGTAGGTGGAGGATTATTACAGTTTAGAACTATAACATTCATTTCTCGCATACTGCTCCCTACGAGCACTCCCGCACGAAATTCTGAGTCGCGCTCCACCACTATGGATTGTTGCTTTATGTCCGGAAAGAAATTGAGTTGTCCCGTCGTTTTGCTAAAACTAAGTGTACCTGCGGTAACATGTATTGGATTAGTAGCAGAGTAAACATAGCCGGTGGTGTTGTATAATACTGTTGCCGTACTGCCAAAAGTAGCGTCAATACCGGGTACCAGGCCGAAAGAAAGACTGTCGCCATTAGGATCTACAGCGCCGGGGTTATAACTGGCAGGCTCCTTGAGGCAGAAAAATGGCGTAGGTATGGTGGTAAATGTTGCCGAAGAGTTGGGGCCGTTAACATTATTTAAAGTGGAGATAAGGCCTGTAAGACTGCCGCCTGCAATATTAGTAATAGCTCCGCTGCGCCCGGCGGCTGAAGAGCCGCCCATATTGCCATTAAAAAAGAACTTCCAGTTGGCAGAGGTGCCGGATAAAGTGCGGCTGCCGGAATAAACAAACTTAGTTACACCCGGTATAGTACCCCTTTTGCAGGTAGTGCTGTCTTTATATGCGTCACAAACGGGGGTTACCTCTACACCTGAGGTTGGAGCCTGTACCGTTAGAAAGAAGGAATCAACAGGGGATGAACCATTAAGTATAATAATCTGAGGCGAAGAGCTTGGAAGGTTAGGAAAAGCTGAGCCAGCACAATCTCCATAAATAACCACTGTAAAATTATAAGTATAGCCAGTTACCCATGTATAATAAAAATCTGCGCCTAAAACATGCGAGGCATAAGACTTATTAGCAGTAAATAGTAATGAAAATATTACTAATAGCGATAGGCGAAATGAAGTAAAGATCGCTTTATTCATAAAAGGTACAATAAGATGAATTATAAAATGCAGCCCCTAAATACATAACTATAGACGGACATATAGACGTACACGTTAGGCAGATGATTGGGTTTGTAATTAAAAAATATTAATTAAAACGTAAATAGCTATTCAAAAGTATATTTTTCATAGCTATTATTTTATTCATAATTATATTTATCCAAATGTATAAATTTGTTCATTAACATTTGATAATGAGCGTTATTACAAATATAAAATATCTAAAATTAAAATAGGCGCTTATTTTTACGGACTGTAGCTATATAAACCATTATATCATCTGAGGGCTTAAGCCATATAAGCATTGTAACATAAAGAATTAATATAACGATACTGCGAATGACGGTATCAATGTATGGATTTAGGATATAAGGAATAAATATGCCGGCTAATAACGGTGGGGTGCCGGCCAGTAACACCCGCCAGGTATTTGAGGAAAAAGGCATGAGATTCAACCGTTTCCTTACAATAATCAATTTGGCGATATTGTAGAGTATTAAAGCCAGTGTGGTGCTCCAGGCTGCCCCGTAAATACTAAAAGATGGGATAAATAATATATTAAACACCACCATCAGCACTACGACACCTAAGGAAAGATAAAAGTTGATTTTATAGTAATTGGATATGGACAACACATGGTCATTCATGCCGGTTGCTATATCGGCAAGCCTGCCCACCATCATAATAATAGTGAGCGGGACTATGGCTTCGTAGCCTTTGCGCATAAGCGATACAGCATTTTGAATATTACACCCTATCAAGATAGCAACAAGAACAGTAGCAATAAGAATATTAAGCGATGAGCGGGAAAACAAATCTTTAACCTTGGCATAGTCCTTAGCCTCATAAGCCTGGGTAAGTATTGGAAAGGTAGCAGGCACCATGGCACGGTAAGGTATTTGGAGGAGAGACATAATGAATACGGCATTTGTATAAATTGCAACAGAGCTAAGACCGTGTTTATCGAGCGGTGCGAGCATTAACACGTCCAGTGAACCTATAAGTGTAATAGAAATACTTAAAAGACTATGATACCATGCAAAATGAATCATTTCCCGATACTCTATTGCTGAAAATAGTTTTAAATTCAAGATTAGTCTAAAGCTTTTAATACGTGCCGACAGCATGAAGAGAAATAGAATAGGTATTGCATATATGAATACCGTAGACGTCATGAAAACATCAAAATTTATGAAACCAAAGCCAAACAGAAATATCAGCGTAATATTAAGTGCTCGTAGTAATATTTCACGAAGAAATACTGCTATAGCAAGCTTCATTTGCGAACTGAGATATTGCTCCAGTATTGTTTGATAAATAAAGAAAGCAGCATAAAGCGGTAATAGAGAAAAATAACGTCTGATAAAGGGTATATCTTGCGGCTGAAAAAGATTGATGAGAGATGATCGAAAAATGAAATAGAAAATAGAAGCGACTATTATTATGATTATTGGAAGCAATAAGACGATAGATATCAAAGTGGGCTTTTTAGGATCAGTGTCATCGTATTTATGAATATAGACACTGAGTGTGCTGCTGAGTCCCAGTAAAAGGATTTGAGTTGCAATTACTGCTTGGTTTGTAAGAGTGCGTGTATAGCCGAGCTGCTGCTTGGGGAGATATTGAAGAGACAAAAATATTGTTGCTGCACCAAGAATGGCCCCAGCCAAAATTACCAGAGAGGTCTTAACAGATTGCCGAAAAACAATACCCATGGAAGCAAAGGTAATTTTAGTAAAGAATATGAACACACATGATCTTTATAAAAGACTTTAATAATAAATTGATTCTTAAAAAAGGTGTATATTGCGATCCGTAAATTTTGTCAATTAATCATTTTATGGAAAAAACAGCGATAGTTTGCGGTGCCGGTGGTTTTATTGGTGGGCATCTTGTAAACCGTTTAAAAAAAGAAGGTTATTGGGTAAGAGGTGTGGATATTAAAGAGAATGAATATGGTAATATGAACGCGGATGATTTTGTTCTCGGAGATCTTAGGGACCCAAGAGTTTGCGAAGCTTTATTTGACAGACCTATCAATGAAATATACCAATTGGCTGCAGATATGGGTGGTGCTGGTTACATTTTTACTGGCGAACATGATGCTGATGTAATGCATAATTCTGCAACGATTAATCTTAATATGGTGCATTTAAGCAATAAGCATGGCGTAAAGAAAATATTCTATTCTTCATCTGCTTGTATGTATCCGGAATATAACCAATTAGACCCCGATAATCCCAAATGTGTTGAAGATTCTGCATATCCTGCAGCTCCTGATAGTGAATATGGTTGGGAAAAATTATTCAGCGAAAGGCTTTATTTATCATATAAACGCAACTATGGCCTGCAGGTCAGGGTTGCACGTTTCCATAATATTTTCGGCCCACAGGGTACATGGATCGGGGGTAAAGAAAAGGCACCTGCTGCTGTATGCAGAAAAGTTGCTGAAGCACTAGATGGCGGAGAGATCGAAATATGGGGGGATGGCAAACAAACACGTTCTTTTCTCTTCATAGATGAATGTGTAGAAGGTGTTCGCCGTTTAATGGAATCAGATTTTGCCGGCCCTGTAAATATTGGTTCCGATGAAATGGTTTCTATAAATGAACTGGCCGAAATGGTAATGCGAATAGCTGGTAAAAAGCTGACTATTAAACATATTACCGGCCCTCAAGGTGTCCGTGGTAGAAATTCCGATAATGCTCTTATAGAAGAAAAACTGGGATGGAGACCTACATGGCCACTTGAAAAGGGCATAGCGATTACCTATAATTGGATTCAGGAACAGCTGAAGAAGTAATACTATTAGCATCAAACATTTTGTAATCCTAACTTTACCTTTAGTCGGTATAGAGACTTACCTATGGGCGAGTTCAATAAATGATGTAGGAAAGAAAGCCTCCAGCTCCAAAGCGTTTGTTTGAATGAATACCCATAATACTTACGGTAGCATCTATATGCATCTTCCATAGCTGTAAGGTATTGTGTGGTACTAATACCTGTGGGGTCAAATATTGCAAGCAAATAGTCAATAAAAACATTCTTTTCATCTCTTATTCTGCATAAGAAATCATAGTCCATCGCATATTTGATACTAATATCAAATGCTCCACACCTATCGTACACTTCTTTTCTAACATACATGGTAGGATGAAATACACTGCGCATGCCACGATATAATTTCTTTTTTTCAAAGGGCTTGCCAACAATTACCCACAGGTTGCCCCGGAAAGTTTTTAGCTTCCCGTTGCTCCACATTATTGTAGGATCCTTTTCAAATACGTCTATTACCCGTTGTGTAACAGTTTCATCATAGATCGTATCACCCGAATTCAGTAGGTATATAATATCCCCTGTAGCGTTTTTGATACCTTTATTAAAAGCATCGGCAATTCCTTTGTCTCGTTCGCATATCCAGTTACGGTAAACAGGTTGAGGGGTATTCTCAAGGAAAGTCTTTATATCAGTATTTGTAGAACCGTCTATTATTATATGTTCGTAAGGCTTTAAAGACTGCGAATCTACAGATGTACAAGTTTTTTTTACATCCTCAAGGTTATTAAAACAGATGGTAATTATGGATAAATGCAACATGTTTAAATCACTATCTACTTAAATTTTTAATACACCAAATCAGTAATGTCTTTGCGGATAAAAATAGCATCGCCATAAACAGGAATTCCTGTCTTCCTGGATTTTGTTTGATCTGCTACACCTGCATATTTAAAACCATTAGACGTAAAATACTTAAAAGTATCATCAAATAACCACTGGCCTTCATAAAGAGGTTGATGAGAATATTCAATAATTATTGCAACACATTTCTTAATGGTATTTGCTCCACCAGCAATAACTTTTTCTTCATAGCCTTGAACATCAATTTTCATCAAAATATTGTTTTCAATATTTTGATCTGCAGTAACATCGTCAAGTCTTTTTAAATCTATTACTTGCTTATTTACATAATAAGATTCGGGATATAAATCTTTGTGAAGATTTTCCATGGGTAAAATGGATGAGCTTACAAAGTTTCCACTAATATTGATTTCAGCTGATCCACTATGATCGCTTAAGCCACAATTGAAAGCAGTTACATTTAGTTTTTTTGTATTTTTCAATAATTCCTCATAACAACTCTTTATGGGTTCAAATGCTAAAAATTTTCTTCCAGGTAATGAATTGTCAATAGCCTTTATAAATTGGCCTTCATTTGAACCTACATCGATAATAGTTTTTATGTCTAAATTCTTTATCCAATTTCCTAACTCAAATGAATTGATATATTTAGTTTTTACAATCTCATATCCAAAACCGTTTAAGGTAGAGCGGAAGAAACGGGATAACATTTTTGCCATTATTTATTTTAATTAAGTAAATGAAGTTTTTCTGAAGTATAGATTAGGTCAAACGATAGTTGAAGATAGGGTTGTCGATTTTTTTAATTGATAATATGCCAATAACTACCCTGCCTCTTTTGGTAAGGATGAATAGGCAAGTGTAATGAATACAAAAATACAAAAATAGTGACTAACTTTGTTTCCCTTCCATACTTTATATAGCAATTATTTTAAACAGCATAAGCATATGCAAGAATACTTACCTAAGATTACGGTCGTTACCCCATCATATAATCAAGCGCAGTTTCTTGAACAAACCATATTATCTGTTATAGGTCAAGGATATCCCAATTTGGAATATATAATTATGGACGGAGGAAGTAGTGATAATAGTGTGGCCGTTATAAAGAGGTACGAAACTCATATTGATTATTGGCAGAGTGAAAAAGATAATGGACAAGGTGCGGCTATAAATGCCGGTTTTGCAAAGGCTACAGGAGATGTTATCTGCTGGCTCAATTCTGATGATCTTTTTATGCCAGGCACTTTGCTAAAAATTGGCAGAATGTTTAAGGAGATTAAGGAACCTACTATTATTTTTGGAAATTGTCTCCACTTTTATGAAAATAATGAAAAGACAAGAGGAAGTGATGTTGAGAAGAATTATCGTGAACTAAAATTAGAATTGACTGATTACATAATACAGCCATCAAGTTTCTGGTCTAAGCAAACCTGGGAAATCGTTGGGGATATTGATGAGCATTATACATATGTTTTTGATTGGGAATGGTTTATCAGGGCAAAACAAAAAGGTGTAAAATTTCATCCGATTTCAGATTATTTGTCTTTATATCGAATACATGACGCACACAAGAGTGGTACAGGTGGAAATAAAAGAGATAGAGAAATTGAAAATATATATAAACAATATTCTAATGAGAAAATATCGCTTGCTTATAAAAAATGGTATACTTACACTGATAAGTCAAAGCTTTTCCACAAGATTATATATGCCGCAAATCACCACAATATCAGTATTCTAAAGAGATTAATTCATTTATTCTTTTTTAGCTCTATTAGTTATGATGAATATACAAACATTACCCCCCGATAATGTGATTTAATATTATACTTTGTCTGAAATATTAAGCATCCAACAACAATTGACTTCGTTACAAAACCTGGAAACGTATTAACTACTTAAGCAAAGTCACACTTCCTTTCTGTGTAATCGTGCATCCATCTGTAGTGGTTACCTTCATGATGCAAGCATAAGTATCCATTGGTTGCTGGTTGCCATTGAAGCTGCCATCCCATCCTTTATTTATATCATTTGTTTCAAAAACTTTTTGTCCCCAGCGGTTAAAAACAGACATTTCCAGAGTGGCAATACCATTGCCTCTTACGTACAGTACATCGTTTGCGCCATCTCCATTGGGACTAAACGCACTTGGGAAACCTACATGGACTTCTTGCCGTGGCTCTATAGTAATGGAAGCAGTGTTGCTACAGCCGTTGGCGTCAGTGCCTTTGACATAGTAGGTAATCGGGTTGCTCATGGAAGCAGTATTGATAATAGGATCGGGAGATGTACTATCTGCGAGATATTCAGTCGGGCTCCAGCTATAGCTGATGCCTCCCGTGGCACCTAATTGTATGGTGCCAGAGCCACAACCACCGCCCGGTGCTACATGTGCTGCAATAACAGGCAGCGGATTAACTATTACACGTACCGAATCGGTGCCTGAGCAAGCACCATTATCGGTGCCGGTAAGCGTATAACTTGTTGAAGCAGTTACGTTTACAATTGGGTCCTGACAAGTATCGCAGGAAAGCCCTGTTGAAGGGCTCCATTGATATTTATCAGCACCCGATGCGTGTAATACGGCACTGCTACCTAAGCATACTTTCGGATCAGGTCCAGCGTTTACTGCAAGTGACCCAGTGCTGACCACTATAGTATCTGAAGCTTTGCAGCCAATACTATTAGTAACTGTGACAGTATAGCTACCTGTGGCTGAAATAATAATAGAGGGAGACGTGCTGCCTGTACTCCAGGTGTAACTTGTACCAGAGGGCTGTGCCGAAGCCACAATAGTTATGGATCCTGAACAAAATGACGTATCATGTCCCAAACTTACGGAGGCGTCCGGATTGTAATGGTATAGCTGGCTGATTTCAGCATTTGTTAAAGCCCTACTATATACAGCCACATCATCAATAGCGCCGGTAAAAGGGTTTGTGCCATTAGAATAGTCCTGTCCTATTGTAAAGTCTTCTGATGGCGAGGTTGGGTAAAAAGAGCTGGTGAAAGTACCTGCGCTAACAGTGTCAACAAAAAACTCATAAGTATTCCCAATTCTACGCAAGACTGCATTATGCCATTGGTGAAAGGTGACATAAACAGGCAGAAACTCTGATACATTACCAAATACAATACCTGCATCGTGACCTGGGGCAGTAGTAAACGAATCAACAGTAATTATCTCGTACCCATCATAGTTTAAGTTGCCATTCGCAACAATTACCGCATTACTGGGCGTATCAACTCTGAACCAGGCGGAATATGTATAATCTGTATTGTCGGTAGGCAGTGGTGGTGTGCGGTACAGCTCATTGGTGCCCATTAATGTGCTGCCATTGAAATAATAAGCGCTGTTCGGGCTTCCAAAGCGGTCTGTGGTTAGTGTTGGTCCGCCTACGGTGAGGTCATATCCATTACCGCTTTTATCCTGTGCATTTCCACAAAACGGATACCATGCTATAAGCCCCGGGGTAGGTAATTGAGCAAAGCTGGGTACTAAAAAGAAGCAGAATACAATAGAAAAGAAATAATATTTCATAAAGGTGCACTAAAAAGGGTATAACTAAATATTTGGGTACAAACGACCTATAACAACAGATATCGTTAGATAAAGATAAAACTCTTTATGATTATAAAAATATACTAAGGATAAATATTAATGACAGGTTAAATACAAATAAAACTTGATTGCTATTTTAGCTTATAAGCGTAACTTTGTGCATTCTAATAAAAATCTCTTCGGAGCTGGGAATCTCTTATGAACTTTTTATTGCTGGCAGTGGAACAAAACACGCCATTTAATTATTTTCCGGTAGCCTTACAATTGGTTCTTGCTATAGGATTTGTGGTAGTAATGATGGCGGTAACGCACCTGCTGGGCCCGAAAAGAAGAACAAAAGACAAACTTATCAACTTTGAAAGCGGTATCCCTTCTGTAGGTAATGCCCGCCAGCCAATGGGTATTAAGTACTTTTTGGTGGCGATATTGTTTGTATTGTTTGATGTGGAAGTGATCTTTTTTTATCCTTATGCTGTGAATTTTAGATTTTTGGGTAAGGATGGCTTCATGGAAGTATTGCTGTTCGTAGCATTTTTCCTGTGCGGGTTCATATATATAGTGAAGAAGGGAGCTTTAGATTGGGAAGATTAGGAATTATAAGTTGAGGGCGGAATGAACAGCTTTCGGCTTTAGATTGTTTAACATGTTTAAATTTTAATAGTTATGCCTCGTCCGGTTCAGTATAATACGAAGGTGAAGATGGTGGAAATGCCCAAAGGGTATTCCGGGGAAGGTTTTTTTGCAACATCATTTGATAAAGTAGTAGGGTTGGCCCGTAAGAACTCTTTGTGGCCTTTACCTTTTGCTACCTCATGTTGCGGCATTGAATTTATGGCTACCATGGGTGCCAACTATGACCTGGCCCGTTTTGGCTCAGAGCGTATGGGCTTTACCCCGCGCCAGTGCGATATGCTGCTGGTGGCAGGTACTATAGCTAAAAAGATGGGCCCGATATTGCGCCAGGTGTACCTGCAAATGGCAGAGCCACGCTGGGTGATAGCAATAGGCGCCTGCGCCTGTACAGGTGGTATCTTTGACTCATACCCTGTGTTGCAGGGCATAGACCAGGTGATACCTGTGGATGTATATGTGCCGGGTTGCCCTCCAAGACCGGAAGGCATATTGGACGGTATCCTGAAGCTACAGGACCTTGTGCAGAACGAAAGCCTGCGCAGAAGGAACAGCGAGCAGTATAAAGAGCTGATGCAGAGCTACGGTATACAGTAAGAAATTAAAAATTTAAAAGCCAAAATTCAAAAAGAGGGTTTTGGTTTTTTGTTATTTGAGCTGATTATGGCATTGACCAAGGAAATAATAAAAGAACGCTTAACAGAAAAATTCGGTGAGCAGCTCACTGAATGGGCAGAGCCATATGGTATGCTCACTTTTACTGCTCCTGCAGAGATGAACCTGAAAGTAATGCAGTTTCTGTATGATGATGAAACACTGCGTTTCCGCTTTCTGACAGATCTGACAGGCGCACACTTTCCGGATAGAAAGGGTGAAGAGCTATCTGTTATTTACCATTTGCATAGCCTGGAAAACAATATACGCCTGCGTATGAAGGTATATACGCCTATAGAAAAACCGGATGTATTTACCGCTACCCAGCTGTTTGCCGGGGCTAACTGGATGGAGCGTGAAACCTATGACTTTTTTGGTGTTAATTTCGTAGGGCATCCTAATCTTATACGCATATTGAATGTGGATGAAATGGATTATTTCCCGATGAGGAAGGAATATCCGATGGAAGACCCTACGCGTATAGATAAGGATGATGAAATGTTTGGCAGAGGCGGAACAGTAGTATAAATAAGTAAAAAATTGTAGAGGACTATAACATGTCTGAACATCATATAAAACTCTCGGAAGAGTCGTTACAAAAACAAACCACCACGCTGAACCTGGGGCCTACGCACCCGGCCACGCATGGTGTGTTTCAGAATATACTGGAGATAGACGGCGAACGTGTGCTGGAAGCCACGCCTACGATAGGCTACATACACAGGGCTTTTGAAAAAATAGCCGAACGTCGCCCATACTACCAGATCACCCCACTTACAGACCGTTTGAATTATTGCTCTTCGCCCATAAACAAT
>Ga0207695_10003026_pt1 | contig 24133 bp, 20 predicted proteins | sample KBSC54metaG_FD_184354 | JGI IMG/M metagenome (GOLD analysis project Ga0207695, IMG submission 184354) | Corn rhizosphere microbial communities from Kellogg Biological Station, Michigan, USA - KBS C5-4 metaG (SPAdes) (version 2) | ecosystem: Host-associated > Plants > Roots > Rhizosphere > Soil...
GGAAGAAGGTAAATTCCTTCCCTGGGCTATGCGCATTGCACACAATCTTTGTGTTGACCATTTCCGGAAAGTAAAAAGGACTCCCGCCATCAAGACCAGCGATGACAGGGACATCTTCGAAGTGATCCACTTCACGGAAGAAGGCGCAGACACAAAGATGATGAAACGCCAGAGCCATGACCGTGTAAGACAAATGCTCGACCTGCTGCCGGAAGACCAGCGCGAAGTGATCATCCTTCGTCACTATGCAGACCTCTCCTTCAAAGAGATTGCAGCCCTGACGAATTGTAGCATCAACACGGCCCTCGGCCGCATGCGCTACGGTCTGATCAACCTGCGTAAAATGATGACTGAAAAAAAGATTGCCTTGTAATGATTTAATTTTACTAACAAGGATTGAAAAAGATGGCAGTTCATCGCAAGTACGAAAAATACGATGAGCGTTTTTTTAAAAATCTTTAACTACCTTTAAGTACGGGGAACGGATAGAACCGCTAACTTCATTGTGTGAAAAGATCCATTAAAAAAAATATTAAGAGTTCCTGCTCCAAAAGAGCAGGGACTTTTTTCTTTGGTGCATCCGCCGTCACCGGCAAAAAGATATTGTCATTCTGGCCCTCCATCTGGTAACAAGACTTGCCCTTAGTTTGGCTGGAAGGCTGGGACAGAATGACGCCTAATTGAAAAGCCCCTCACATGAGGGGCTCTTTCTTTACAAGCTCTTATTTTTCGGGACACCGATTTTTTTTGGAACCTAATTTTGGGGGATCCTTGACGCTTATTTCTTCGACACGCTCTTGTCCTGCTTGTATGCGTCCAGCCCGCACTGGAGCCAGCTGGCATACTCCTTCGCATCCGGCGTATACCCAACAGGCTTGTTCAATAGCTTCTCATCAGGGCTGATAACAACATACAACGGTTGCGAGACATTCTTAAAGTTCTCCGATTGCAGGGTAGCATATTTATCTCCCACAGTCCGGATCGCCTTCTTACTGCCATCCCCCGTCGTAAACAAAAACTGCTGGTCATCAGGTAACACCTTACGGTCATCGACATACAACGATACCAGGATAAAATCCTGCCTGATCTTTTCCTTTACTGCCTCCTTCGGCCACACATTCTCCTCCATTTTGCGGCAATTGACACAGGCCCAACCGGTAAAATCGATTAGCAACGGCTTATGCTGCTGCTTAGCCATGGCCAAAGCCTTTTCGTAATCATTGATCACATTTGCCTCCACCTCTTTTGACGAATTATCACTGTAAATACTATAACTCAGAGGCGGCGGAAATCCGCTGATAAGTGAGATATTGGCATATTTCGTCCGGGTCAGACCCGGTGACAGGTACAACGCAAAAGCTAAAAATACGACTCCCAATATTATCCGGCCCTTACTCAACTTTGCGGGCGGAGGATCGTGCTTGAATTTGACCACACCCAGCAAAAACAGCCCCAGCAAAACACTGACAACGATCCAAAGTGCAAAGAATACTTCTCTTTTCAATAACCCCCAGTGCTCAACAAGATCGGCATTGGAAAGATATTTTAAAGCAAGCGCCACCTCCACAAAGCCAAAAACGATCTTGAGCGTCTGCATCCAGCTACCACTTCGGGGCAAGGACTGCAGCCAGTTCGGAAAAAGAGCGAAAAAAGCAAAAGGAAGTCCCAGCGCCAGGCCAAATCCAGCGAGGACGACAGTAAGGGTCACCGCGCCGCCATTTTGCCCGAACGAAGTTCCAATGATCGTCCCCAGGATTGGGCCGGTACAGGAAAAGGAAACGATGGCCAGCGTCAGCGCCATAAAAAAGATCCCCCCTACACTGCCGATATTTGACTTGGAATCTACCGAATTGGAAACGCTGCTGGGAAGCGTTATTTCAAAAAGCCCGAAAAAGGAAAGAGCAAAGGCTACAAAAACCACCGCAAAACCTATGTTGAGCCATGCATTGGTCGAAATAGTATTGAGTATATTTGAGTCCTTCTGCGGCAGGAAATAGAACGGAGCGCTTACCAATATATAGATCAGGAAAATAAAGAACCCATACAAAAAGGCGTTGGCAATACCTTTCGATCTGCTACCCGACCGCTTTGTAAAAAATGAAACTGTCAACGGGATCATTGGAAACGTACACGGCATGAAAAGACCTACCAGACCGCCCAATATACCCAGGAAAAAAGCGCCCCAAAGCCCACCCTTGTAATCAGCCGTCCCCCCACACTTACTAACCGGATTATCCAAATCGATCGTCGCCTTCTTCAGCTCATTCGCTCCGCTCGCCGACCCCTGCAGCTCCGCCGACTTCGCCACCAGACCACCTCCTGCGACACGCGCATACCGGAATGGCACTTCCAGCGGCCCTACGACAGAATCCTTATAGATCGCCATAAAAACGACTGCCCCCTTCAGATCACCCGTCGCCGCGCTGCCCGTAGGCTGCAAATGCACCACCCACTGCGTCTCTCCCGTAAATGAGCTGGTCTTTACATTATTAAAAAGAGGCTCATTCAAGACCTTCAGCTGCCCCTTCTCCTCTATCCTCCCAACCGTAGCGCCCGCCGCCGAATCCAGCGTAACACGCGAGTTCGGCAGACTATCCGGCATCGTTGTGGAATACAATCTCCACCCATCCCCGATATGTCCGTTCAGAACGAGAACCGGCTTCCCATCCGCACCCTGCTGAACACTGAAATCCCACCTGACCGCATTATGCGTAGTATCAGACTGGGCAAAGCCACGGTGCGCCGTAAGAAAGAAAAAAAAGACAAGGGTCAGCAGACGAAGCCGACGGCACATTTCGGCTTTAAGCCTTGTGTGCAAGCCGGACTGCGTCCGGTTATGGAAGGTAGAGTTAGGTAACATGCTGCTGGGTCTTAACTAAAAAACGAGTTCCTGCAAAGAACCCGTTTTAAATGTACTATTTTCGTCAGATAGACGACGGAACCATTTTTATCCTCCAATATTAACTTTAATGTCTACATCGGCAGGAGGAAGGCACTGGTGGTCGTCACAAACCATGAATTCTACCTTACCGGCAAGACTGGTCTTTACATTGGTCTTCAGCTTCACGACCTGGACGAAGTCAACCGTCTTCTCATAATACTTTACATCATGTCCCCAGGCAGCCTCATTCTTCTTTACCAGCTGGCCTTTTTCCTTAACCGGCCCGTCGAGTATCAGAAGAGGGCTTTTGGTAAAGGTAAAGGTCGTGGGTATCGGACCCTCGCCACCAGCATCCTGCGCATAGAGATGATAATCGCCGCCGATCGTTGCGGTCATATGCACTTCATAGGTCTTGTCAGCGATCTTCTTCGCCGAGTACGACCAGGAAACTTCTTTGCTCGACTGGGCCATGACAAGACCACCCGCGAGTAATGACAGGCAAAACAGGAATGTTTTTTTCATAATAGTGTAGATCAATTGAAAAGCGTAAAGTTCAGCTTCCAAATGTTATAGAAAACTAAAAGTTTACCAATCCTGCCTTCCTGGCTGCAGGCTTCTCTGCAACGTTGATAAATAGAGCTTCCAGGATCGTCTTGCCATCGATATTCCCCAGCGCACTCGAACAGGCGCGCTCAGGATGCGGCATCATCCCGAATACGTTACGCGTAGCATTGCAGATACCGGCAATATTCCTCAATGAACCGTTGGGATTGGCCGCCGCCGTGATATTCCCATCCTCATCGGTGTATCGGTATATGACCTGTCCGTTGGCTTCCAGCTGGTCCAGGGTCAGCTCGTCTGCATAATACCGCCCTTCCCCGTGAGCGATAGGGACCTTCAGCGCGCACCCTTCATCACCAATCCCGCGCAGATAGACATTTTTGGAAATGAACTGCTGATTGGCATTGCGCAACAATGCGCCAGGCAGCAAATGGGATTCGCACAACACCTGGAAGCCGTTGCAGACACCGAAGACCTTCCCGCCTTCGCCGGCAAACTTCGTAACGCTTTGCATAATAGGACTAAAACGGGCGATAGCACCACAGCGCAGATAGTCCCCATAGGAGAAACCACCCGGCAGAACAATACAGTCCTCCGTAGAGAAGCCGCTCAGGTCGGTGTCCTTATGCCAGAGCATGACTACTTCCTGCCCAAGATCCTGTTGCAGACTGTCATACATATCACGATCACAATTCGAGCCGGGGAAAACGACTACTCCAAATTTCATATCCTTGTCGGGTTTAAAGGGCAAAGGTACAGCTTTTTGGGAGTTCGGCGAAGCCCATCCCTGCGGAGCCGGTGCTTCCCCACGGAAAGCCCTTCCCGGATGAGGGCGGCAGGTTTTTGGGGTCACTGCCATCATCCTCAATAACATTCGGCTCCGCCGCGTCCCGCATCAGATAAAATAGTTCATCGCCACAATATAGGCTACGATCATCCAGTGCAGAATATTGGGACCGAGCGTCTTTGAAGGATAATAGTAAGCAGCTGCGTGAAAAGCCGCAAAAGGTACCGCCATAATGACCCAGTTCTCATACGAGTTGACCCGGTTGATGAGAATGACCAGCACCGCGACCATCAGGAACAGGAGCAGGAGGCTCCAGCTCTTCCTTATCTGGATCAGGAATTTGGAAAGGTTCTTCTGTACAAAATAACCGCCTACCATAAAAGGAACGATCAGCCAGACGATGCCCAGCGTCACCCAGATGGAAGAAGGTAGCGCGGGAACCGTAAAAACGATCCTGGGTATGACATTCGACCAGCTCCAGTGTCCCGAAAGATAAAGATAAATAAAAAGGAAATAGTACGGGAATGTGAAGCCCAGCAGTCCCACGAACCATTCCCGGATACGAAAGGGCCGCATTGTCAATAGCCCCATCAGCACCAACAGCAGAAAAGCCACCGCGGGTATATATAACAGTGATACGATACCCGCCCAGATGCCGATATTGAATATGGCGGTGCCTGGCCGCTGGCTGTTATACAGCTCCATCATTCTGTACCAGACCCAGATCATGATCGTATTGATCAGGAGAGGAGCCGAAAAATGCCCCCAGTCGGGCAGCAGCGACGTGATCAGGATATAGGACATCCCGGGCAGGAAATTGGGCTTTGGTAATACCTTATTGTGATTGAATATCCGGTCAAAGAGGGTCGCCTGGACGATAAGAAGGAGGAAGGTCAGCACGGAATAAAAGACAGGATAATGGTGGAACACAGAATCCAGGCCGTTCAGTATTATCCTGTACAGGTAATTGTCTTCCGGATGAAGGATCGGGACGACGGGATGCAGGAATAGCGGAAATTTTAATACAAGCGCATAAAAGACCAGCAACAGGGCATTAGCCGGGGTTTTCTGTCTAAAAATACCGATCATGCGTAAAAATACCGATCATCTTTGAAAACTAACTAAAATCAACTTTGGCAAAGCATAGATAATTCTTGTAAAGACAGGGAATGATGGTCTCCCAGCTGCTGACCTGCTTGCCATAGCGGGGCATGAAGTCGTATCCCCGGTCCAGGTTGCGCAAGGTTGGATACCGGGTTACCTTGCCCTCAGGGGAAATACTCTGATCGTTGAGCAGCATATTCCTCCGCTCGTAGAGATTAAAGAGAAAATGAAGCTCCCCGCCGGTATTGACGAGCTCGTGGGAGATCAGATTCTCTGTCTCATCGTCAAACTGGCTCTTGGGAATAATGGCGCTCCACTGCAGATTGCTCTGCGCATCAAAAGACAGGACCATGATATTCTCGGCATGAAACCGGGTCGCATAGTTCCCATAGTTCCTGCTCCAGGGGTTGTAATAGGGGCTATAATAATAGGGAGAATAAAAGCCACCCGGGCCGAACGCAGGGTTGTACATATAGTCCCAGCGATTGAACATATTCCCGCGGGATGTCGTATAAAGGGACTCCGTAACCAGCAGATACCCCCCGTCGCGCTTGGTGATGATGTGTTTGATAAAAAAGTCATTGAAAGCCATCCTCAGATTGGCGTCGGAGCTCTTCGCCTGTGCCCGCAGCTCATCGTTAAAGACCGTCACCTTCTCCTCTACTCGGCTATTGGTCGCCTTGTCCCAGATGACAGAATAGAGCCCCTCGATATTCCCCCTCCGCTGCTTATAATAAAAACCGGAGAGGATATAGCGCTTGTTCGTATTATCGACCTTCAGTTTGATCTCGTCCAGTATCCTGTCTCCCGCGCCGATATCCTTTACTGAAAAGCTGTCTGCCGTCGGCCCCTTGGTGACGAGCGCCACCCGGGACACATAGTCATTGCTCCCGCTGCGCAGGTATTTGCCGAATACCAGCTGTCCGTCGTCGTCGACCTGGAAATCGGTGAACAGCTCGTTACGCTCTTCCATCGGAATATAGATGCGATGTCTGTCCAGCAGCTGCAGGTTGGCGTCAAAAAGAAAGGTAGTGAACAGAAAATTACGGGGGTTCTTGCTGTTTATCTTAAAGACCATGATCCTTTGCTTGTCCTCGCTGATCACGGTCGTATATATCTTGTTGCTGGCGGCAAAACCGATCTGGGTAGTATCGAGCTCGATGGGTTCCCCCACCTTCCGCCCCTGGCCATCCAGCTTCACCGCCGTGCAGTGGACAATGCTTTTTTTCTGGTATTCATAAATGAGATAGCAGAACTCGGGATAAGCGACAAAATCGACGTTGATGTATTTATCCGGCAGGAATGACAGCGGCACCCGCTGCTGCAATTTCATGTCACTGTCATAGATGCTGACGGCGTTATTGGAGTTATTGTTCTTGAATACCAGGAAGTTACCATTGATCTTTCCAATGATCTCGAAATTGGTGCGGCGTCCGTCCTCCCGCTCAGGTTCTGTGTAGGTGATCTGCTGGACCTGGGCTTTTACCTGGCCAGCAAGCGTTAGGGTTAGTGCGAACAGCAGGAATGACAGGGTTCTGCTCATAGTTACCGCTACTTTTAAGTCGTAAGATAATCAAAAGTTTAACTATAAGGTGTTACGAGGCTTTTAAAGTTCGGGTTGCCGCTCCAAACAGGCCCGCGGCAGAAGTCCCCTAAAAATAGCTTGCCTTTCCATTTTTTTACATATAACTTTGCCTATTTTATGAGGCCCCCGAAGGGGCCTCGTCTGGGGACGAGCGTAGCGAAGTCCCCGGATGAGTCAACCAACGAGGTTGGTTGACGAAGTTCACAGATATTAGCGTTTTGCCGGAGATGCGCTAATTTTTGGAAAAAGCGTATCTCAGGCATTTAACAGAAGACTCAGTTTGTGAGCAATCAGATCAATAAAGTAAGCTTAGCAAATCTCATCATTGCACTTGGCATCATTTACGGCGACATCGGGACCTCCCCACTCTACGTTCTTAACGCCATAATCCATGGAAGAATAATAAGAGAAGACCTGATCCTGGGCTCTCTTTCCTGTATTATCTGGACCCTGACGCTCCAGACTACCGTAAAATACGTCTGGTTGACCCTTAAAGCCGACAATAATGGGGAAGGGGGGATATTTTCCCTTTATGCCCTCGTACGCCGTCAGCGGCGATGGCTGGTCCTCCCGGCCATGATCGGCGGCGCCGCCCTGCTGGCAGACGGCATGATCACCCCACCCATTTCCGTAACCTCCGCGATCGAAGGCCTTCGCCAGATGCCGGCCTTCAGGTACGTCGACCAGTCTACGATCGTCTACCTGGTGCTGGGGATCCTGGTCATCCTTTTCTTCCTGCAACAGTTCGGCACGGAATCCATCGGCAAGCTGTTCGGCCCCATCATGTTCATCTGGTTTTCTATGCTGGCCGTACTGGGAAGCAGCCACCTCCTGGACGACCTGGGCATCTTCAAAGCCCTCAGTCCCCACTATGCCATCCAGCTACTGACCTATTACCCCAAGGGATTCTGGATCCTGGGAGCGGTATTCCTTTGTACCACGGGCGCGGAAGCCCTCTATTCGGACCTCGGCCACTGCGGCAGGAGCAATATCCGTTTCTCATGGATATATGTAAAAGCCTGTCTTATCCTCAACTACCTGGGACAGGGCGCCTGGCTGCTGGCCCAATACAAGGGTCGTATATTCGACACCAGCGTAGGCAATCCCTTCTATAATATCATGCCCACCTGGTTCGTCATACCGGGCATCATCATCGCCACGGCAGCAGCTATCATCGCCAGTCAGGCCCTGATCACCGGATCTTTTACCCTGATCAGCGAAAGCATGCGCCTCAATCTCTGGCCCAAGCTGCGGATCAGCTATCCCACCGAAGAAAGGGGACAGTCCTACATACCCGCCATCAACTTCATGCTGTTCATCGGCTGCTGCGGCATCACGCTGTACTTCCAAAGCTCAGCCCACATGGAAGCGGCATACGGACTGGCGATCACCCTCTGTATGCTGGCGACGTCCATCCTGTTCGCCAACTACCTCATCTCCCGGCGGACCAGCTCGGCGCTGATCTACCTCTATCTCTGCGTCTATCTCAGCATCGAGATTAGCTTCCTCTCCGCCAACCTGGAAAAATTCCCGCACGGAGGCTTCGTCACCCTCATCGTCGGCGGAGGGCTGTTCGCGGTGATGTTCGTCTGGTTCCGCGCCCGGAAGATCAAGAACCGGTACGTGGAATTCGTCCGAATGGAGCACTATATCCCGCAGATACAGGAGCTCAGCAACGACCGGTCGGTAGCCAAGTCCGCCACCCACCTGGTCTATATGACCAGCGCCAACAACCCCAAGGAGATCGAGCACAAGATCATCTACTCCATCCTGAATAAAAAGCCCAAACGGGCCGACATCTACTGGTTCGTCCACGTCGACACCCTCGACGACCCTTATACGGCCGAATATTCGGTTGAGCATATCATTCCCAACGACATTATCCGGGTCGAATTCCGCCTCGGGTTCCGCATTGAGCCCAAGATCAACCTCATGTTCCGCAAGGTCGTGGAAGACCTCGTCAACAACCGCGAAGTCAACATTACCAGCCGGTATGAATCGCTGGAACGCAACAACGTAGTAGGTGACTTCCAGTTCATCGTCATGGAAAAATACCTCAGCCAGGACAACGAGCTGCCCTTCTTCGAGCGGGTCATCATGAAACTCTATTTCTGGCTGAAAGAGCTAAGCCTGTCCGAAGAAAGGGGCTTTGGCCTGGATCCCTCTAACGTTACGATCGAAAAGTTCCCGCTGATCGTATCGCCGGTGCCCAACTTCAACCTCAAACGGATCGCCACCGACCTGGACTGATGAAAAAGAAACTCCTCCGCTGGGCCAAGCTGCTCGTCCTGCTCTATTGTATCATTGGCATAGCCTGGTATTATGGACAGAACAAGCTGATCTTTCACCCCTCCCCGGTAGACAGAAAGGCGACCTGGTCCTTTGGCCAGCCTTTCAAAGAGCTGAACATTCCCTACGATACCGCGACCAATATCAACGTTATCCAGTTCAAGGCTACCGACAGGCCAGCGGACAGCGCGGCAAAGGGAGTCGTCCTTTTCTTTCATGGCAATTCCGGCAACGTCGAAGGCCATTCCTCTGTTGCAGACGGCATCACGTCAAAGGGTTATGAGATCTGGATGATCGACTATCCGGGCTACGGTAAAAGTACAGGGCCGATCAGCGAAAAGATCCTGTACAGGAATGCGTTGCTGTTCTACAAGCTTGCCCGCAGCCGCTGGCAGCCGGGGCAGATCATTTTGTATGGCAACAGCCTTGGTACCGGAATTGCAGCCCAGCTGGCTTCCGTCCGCGACTGCCGCAGACTGATCCTGGAATCTCCCTACTACAGCCTCACCTCCGTCTTCCGGCGATACTTATTTATGTATCCTGTCAGCCAGATGCTCCACTTCCATATGCCTACCAATGAATATCTGCCGGACGTCACTGCGCCCATCACCATATTCCATGGCGATGACGACAGGACCATTCCTTACGGCAACAGCACACGGCTAAAGCCCCTGCTCAAAAAGACAGATGAATTTGTAACGATCCCCGGTGGCGGTCACAACGACCTGCACGGCTTCCCCCTCTTCCATCAAAAGCTCGATTCCCTGCTCAGCCTTTGATAAAAGGACGCAGCCTTTCTTCCTGCTGCGAGGGAACAAAATAATTATTCTGCGAGACGATTGGCCCCTCGACATAGACGTCCAGCGACACAAGCTTCCCCTGCTCAAGTGCATACGCCTTATAGCCAAAAGGACGCAGCAACTCGAAGAACCGGATGCGCTGCTCCCGGTCAAAGAACTCGCAAAGCAGGATGGGATGATGTTTTTGGAGTGTCTGGGGCATGGTGGCAAAGACCTGGTATTCGAGCCCCTCCACGTCGCATTTGACATAGTCCAGTCGGGGCAGATCACTAAAGATACGGTCCCCTGGCTCATTCTTTACCCTTTCAGACTCGATGAACTCCAGGTGCGGGTTGGCCTCCTTTACGCGCGCATGGGCAAATTTCTTCATGTCGCCAACGCGGGGTATCCCCATTTCCACATACTCCCCGTTGCCGCCCAGCGCCACCTGGTAAAGCGTGACATTGGCCGCGTTCTTTTTCTGGATAAGACGCCGCAGCGTATTGTGGAAAGCGCTCATCGGCTCAACCGCAATAACTTTTCCCGAATCGCCCACAAGGCGGCTTAGCTCGAGGGTAAAATAGCCGAGGTGTGCACCAATATCACCGCAGTAGTCACCCGGACGAATAATATGTTTGAGGAAATAGACGTCGTTGTATTCTGCCCCCAGCAAGCCCGTACGATAGAGACGCTGGAAGGAGCCGGCCAGAAAACTCAGGTATTTTTTTTCACCTAAGAGATTGAGTAGTATCTTTTTGATCGCCATACCCGCGCAAGCTAATTAATTATATTGGTACCACATTCTGGTTCTTATTCAGCCTTACCTTTTCGGGGATCGACAGCAGTATCTCCTGGTAAAGCGCCTGCACCAGCCGCTGCTTGACAAAATCCCGGTGGACCACCAGGCTGACCTCCCGCATCGGCGCCGGCCGTCGGAAGTGGCGGATCAGCTGCTGCTGCTTACCCGTCAGGTCCATGGCGGCAAGCTCCGGCAGAATGGTGATGCCATCGTTGAGCTCCACCATCCGGCGCAGGGTCTCCAGACTGCCTGCTTCGTAGTCAAAATGACTCCCCTCCCGGCTGGCCTTCCTCAGCTCGCAAAGCCGGACGATCTGCGACCGGAAACAGTGCCCCTCTTCCAGCAGCCATAGCTTGGAAGGATCGATGTCCTGAGCGAGCATATAGGTCTTCTTATAGGCCGCATTCTTCCGCGAGATATATACCAGCAGCTCCTCATAAAAAAGCACCTGTTCCCTGATGCCGTTCTCCTGGAGGGGCGTCACCAGGATGCCCACGTCGATGCGGCCTTCGCGGAGGCGGGTCACGACCATTTCGGTGGTCATCTCATTGACAATCAACTTTATCTGCGGATATTTCGAGGTAAATGACTGGATAAAAAGAGGTAGGAGATAGGGCGCCAGCGTCGGAATGATGCCGATACGTATCTCTCCACTAAGCACTCCCTTTTTTTCCTGGACGATCTCGCTGATGATATGCTTTTCCCCTAGGATCTTTCTGGCCTGCTCGATGATCTCCTTCCCCGCCTCGGTCGGGATGACAGGCTGCTTGCTGCGATCGAAGATCTTGAGTCCCAGCTCCTCTTCCAGTTTTTGCACCTGCATGCTCAGGGTGGGCTGGGTAACAAAGCAGTGCCCCGCCGCGGTGGCAAAATGACGATAGGTGTCTACCGCTACGATATATTCCAGCTGTACAAAGGTCATAGTATTTCGATCCCTGATATTAATAGATTATGCCTATGTAAAGATAAAATTTATCGATGACGTCAATCGAAAATAATTGCAGACCTTTATCAGCGAAGAGAGTTCGAGTCGATGCCTACATACACACATGAGCAAGGGCCGCCCCAGGGCGGCCCTTCTCTATTCTTTCAATAGTATCCTTTCCGGGGTTATCTCCAGCGTATGCTGCACCCCTATCTTCAACGCCAAATTCTCCCGCTCGTGGCTCACCGGAAAACCAAAACATACCGGGTAGTCATATTCGCTGACAATATCCCGTATGATCTCTTCCACAGAAGCTCCGAAAGGCCGTACAGTATCCTTCGACTCGGTAAAACCTCCGATGACAAGCCCCGCCAGCCTGTCAAGCCTGCCACTGCGCTTTAGCTGGTAAAGCATGCGATCGATATTATAACGGTATTCCCCGACGTCCTCAAGGAACAGTATCTTCTCCTTCGTCTTTATATCAGATGCAGTACCGATGAGGTGCGCGATCAGCGAAAGATTGCCGCCTACCAGCCGGCCGGTCGCCATTCCCATCCTGTTGAAAAGATGTGGAGGGCAGGTGTAATTGGCCTCTTTGCCAGCCAGCGCCCACCGGAGCGACTGAATATATACGTCCTCCGCCCCGCCGTCATTAAAAGCCCCGGCCATCGGTGAGTGCAAGGTCACTATCTTGTAGTTGGACCATATATGGGTATGAAGGATGGTAATATCGCTAAAGCCGGCGATCCATTTTGGAGCCTTTACAAACCGCGCGAAATCGATGCGGTCGATGATCCTCGTCAGCCCATACCCTCCCCTGCCGCAGAGGATGGCCCTGACCTCGGGATCGTCAAGCATTTGTTGCAGCTCGGCAAGACGCTCGTCGTCAGTACCGGAGAAATAATTGTCGGAAGTGCCGCCGATCGTATTGCCGATCCGGACGCGATAACCCCAGGACTGCAAGGTCTCGATGCAGGTCGTCGCCCGTTCACGCGGCATATAGCCCGCAGGACAGACAAGGGCAATGGTATCTCCGGGCTGTAAATAAGGAGGGATTCTCATGGCAGGGGTGCTAAGGTGACGGACTTTTCGGACAGCCTGGCCTGGCCGTCACGGGTGTCCAGAATATGCGGAATGCCGTATTTGAGGGCGTAGTTCTCCTTCTGGTGGCCTACGGGAAAATCGAAACATACCGGATATGAGTATTTCTTCACCCGTTCGATAACGATGTCGACAACGGTACGTCCAAACTCCTCTCCCGGATCATCAGGCTTGACTTTAAAGCCACCGACGACCAGACCGGCAAGACGTCCTAATTTACCGGTTCGCTCCAGATGCCAGAACATCCGGTCGACACTATACAGGTATTCGCCGGTATCCTCCACAAAGAGTATCTTCCCGGCAGTGTCGATATCGGAAGTAGTGCCGGCAAGAGTTTCGATCGTCTTGAGATTGCCCCCTACCAGCGCGCCTTCTGCAAGGCCCGCGCGATTTTGTGCGTGGGGCGCAGCCGTATACTCCATTCTTTCGCCGGCCAGCGCCTGCCGGATAGAGAGGATGGATTTTGCCTGAACAGGTTCTGCCTTCGTCCAGTCATCAGGAAAGCTGTTACACATTTTCGAATGTACAGAGGCCATATTGAAATTGGTATGAATATGGCATAGAAGGACGGTAATATCGCTAAAACCGATGATCCATTTGGGATGCTGGATCAATGGAACAAAGTCCAGCTGGTCGATGATATGCACGACACCGTATCCACCCCGGGCGCAGAGGATTGCCGCGATCCCGGGGTCATCGAGCATTTTCTGAAAATCCGCTGCCCTTTCCTCGTCCGTACCGCCAAAGATCGCGTCTCTCTTTCCGACCGTATCACCGACCTTGACCTGGAAACCCCAGCTCTCGATAAGCTGCATCGCGGGCTGTATCTCCTTCAGCGTGATATTGCCCGCCGGACAGGTAATGCCGATGCTGTCGCCCGGCTTCAGATAAGGAGGCGTGATAAGGGGGAATGGTGCAAAAAGTGGCGCAAAAGGAGACCGCCTCTCCGCCGCCAATACCGGCCCCGCAGCGCCCAGGGTCAGCAGCGAAGAGAGAAAGTTTTTTCGATTCATCTTAACTTTTGGATTAATATTGTGGCCGCAATTGCGGCCGCTTAAAATTACTACTTTTAGTACATGCGTGTTTTACTGGCAAGTTTATTCTGGTTATTGTCATCAGGGATAGGGCAGAGGTTGCAGGCACAGGATCTTACCGGACAATGGTCGGGGACTGCCACCGACAGCAAGTCGGAAAGCAAACAAAAATTAGTCTTATCGATCACAGAAGGTGACTCTTCGATCGGCGGAGTTCTCCACTGGTACTCCCCGGAATCCCAATATATCCGGCATATCGTCATCAGCGGCCGCTTTTACGGCAAAGACTCCATCCTCACCATCCGCGAGGATAGCTCCATCAGCAATGCAATGGAAGGTGGCGACCCCTTCCGGAATTCCACCGCGAAGGCAGGACCTGCACCGGGCTTTTATATCCTGTTCTACCGAAGATCCGCCGGAAGACGGGACATCCTTGAAGGCCACTGGGGCTTCACCAACCCCGAAACAGGGCGCTCCGGCCAGCTGGAGATCCGCCTGGAGAAAAAAGCCCCGCCCTTTATCCCGATCGTGCTCCCCCCACATCCTAAAACAGACTCTTCCCAGTCGAAGCTGCAGGAAAGAGAGACCAGGGTAGCAGCGGCTATCCCTGCCCGGGGGACGGACACCATACGCGTCGCGCTCTATGACAACGGCGAGATAGACGGAGACTCGGTCAGCCTCTTTATCAATGGCCAGCTGTTGGTCCAGCATGTCAAGCTGACGGCAGAGGCCAAGGTCCTGATGATACCGATCGACAAAAGCCTGCCTGTGAACCGGCTGGTCCTGTTCGCTGAGAACCTGGGCAAGCTGCCGCCCAATACCGCGCTGATGGAGGTCACGGTGCATGGCAAAACCTATAACCTCTTTCTTTCGACCGACTACAGAAAGAACGCCTCCGTAGAGTTCAACCTGCAGGAATAACGCCGGGACCCATCCAGCCGCCCCCGCGCTCACTCCGTGCCGCCCCGGCAACCCCCGCTCGCTCCCCGTAGCTGACCCCCTTCTTTGCAGCGTCCCCCAAACGGCGTAACTTTGCACCCTAAATTTAGCTCCGCCGGTGGCGGAAGGAATTACCCATATGACGAATCAACCAAAAAGATACCTCATCACCGCAGCGCTGCCCTACGCCAACGGGCTGAAACATGTCGGTCACCTGGCAGGCGCCTATCTGCCGGCAGATATATATGTACGCTACTTAAGGGCACAGCGGCGCGACGTCGCTTTTATCTGCGGCAGCGACGAACACGGAACAGCCATCCCTATCCAGGCCATGAAAGAGGGTACCACGCCCCGCGCCATCATCGACAAATACCACGGGCTGATCAAACAAAACTTCGCCGACCTCGGCATTTCATTCGATATCTATCACCGCACCAGCGAGCCGATCCACCACGAGACCAGCAGGGAATTCTTTACCTATCTCAACGACCGCGGAGACCTGATCGTAAAGGAAAGCGAACAGTACTACGACGAGGAAGCCAGGACCTTTCTGGCCGACAGATATATCGTCGGGACCTGCCCGGTATGCGGCAACAAACGCGCCTATGGCGACCAGTGTGAGAACTGCGGCACCTCGCTGAGTCCCGAGCAGCTGATCGACCCGCACAGCACCCTGAGCGGCAGGCCCCCTGTCAAAAAGACCACCAAACACTGGTACCTGCCCCTCGACAAGCACGAGGACTTCCTCCGGGAATGGATACTGAAAGAACACAGGGACGACTGGCGCGCCAGTGTCGTCGGGCAGTGCAAAAGCTGGATCGACGGCGGCCTCCAGCCCCGAGCCGTCACGCGCGACCTCGACTGGGGCGTAAAAGTTCCCCTGCCGGAAGCAGAAGGAAAAGTATTATATGTCTGGTTCGACGCGCCAATAGGCTATATCAGCGCAACCCGACAGTGGGCTATCGACAACGACAAGGACTGGAAACCCTACTGGTATGACAAGGATACCAAGCTCGTCCACTTCATCGGGAAGGACAATATCGTCTTCCACTGCATCATCTTCCCCATCATGCTCAGGCTGCACGGAAATATACTCCCGGACAACGTTCCCGCCAATGAGTTCCTGAACCTGGAAGGAGACAAGATGAGCACCAGCCGCAACTGGAAACTGGAAATGCAGGATTTTATCGACGATTTTGTCAACAAGGAAAATGGCGGCCCCCAGATGGCCGACAGCTTAAGATACTACCTGACGACCATCGCTCCGGAGTCCAAGGACAGCGATTTCACCTGGAAAGGCTACCAGGACGCCTATAAGAGCGGACTCGTAGACAACCTCGGTAATTTCGTCAACCGGACCTTCGTGCTCATGCATAAGCTATGTAAGGGCAAAGTCCCTCCCCTCCACGCAGGCACGCTCGACGAGCTGGACAAGACCATGCTTGCAGCCGTCGGTTCGACAAAGACAAAAGTCGAACAGCTGATCGAAGAATATCGGTTCAGGGAAGCCCAGTTCGAAGTGATCATGCTCGCCGACCAGGCCAACAAATATATGCAGAAGAAAGAGCCCTGGATCGTCGCCCGCACGCTGGACGAAACACCGGCGAACCAGCAGCTCATCGACAACTGCATCCACGTCTGTCTCCAGGTGACAGCCAACCTTGCAATACTGATCAATCCTTTTTTACCCTTCACGGCAAGAAAGATGCTTCATATGATGAAGGTGGTGGAAAAAATGCTCGACTGGGAGAACGCCGGGAAAACCAACCTGCTCAGCGTCGGCTATAGCCTGCGCCCACCCGAGCTGCTTTTCCGCAAACTGGAGGACTCCGAGATCAGGGCCCAGGTCGAAAAGCTGCAGGCAGCCTCCGCAGCAAAACAGGCTGAATTGGCCGCGACAACCCCCGGCACCGACAAAAAAGCATCCACACCACCGGCAGCCACCACCAAACCCGGCGCCACCGCGGCAACCGAGCCCGTGGGCGCTGCTGAGGGAAAAGCTACCATCGTTTACGATGACTTCGCCAGGCTCGACCTGCGGGTAGGCACCATCGTTGCCGCGGAAAAAGTCGAAAAAGCCGACAAGCTGCTCAAATTAGGAGTGGACCTGGGCACAGAGGTCAGAACCATCGTCTCAGGCATCGCCCTGCACTTCAAGCCGGAAGACATCGTCGGCCGGCAGGTAGTCGTGGTCGCCAACCTGGCGCCCCGGAAGATGAGAGGCATCGAAAGCAATGGAATGATCCTGATGGCCGAAGACAAGGCCGGCCGACTGCATTTCGTCAACCCCGCCGAGCCCATCGAACCAGGCTCCGGCGTCAGCTGACAAAATCCTTCCAGCGCTGATTTTCGTATGTAGGGTAGAATTTGACATGTCGCAACGCCCTAAATACGTAATTGGTATCTTTTCCATTCTGCTGCTATCGGGATCACTGGTCACTGGCTTCTTCTGCCATCCCCATCCCGGCAGCTCTTCCATGGCGAAGGCTGAAGGCTTCGTAAGCTCCGCCGAACTATCCTCCTCCTTCGACAGTGACGAAGCCCTGTCTGACAGCATGTACCTCTACAAGGTCTTATCCGTAAGAGGTGTCATTCAAAAGATAGTCCGACGCGAATCGGGTAATTACGTTATTACGCTCGACGGCCCGACCCCAGGCAGGGCAGTCATCGACTGTAACCTCGACTCCATATATAACACGGGCTACCTCTCGCTCAGGAATGGAGATAGCGTCACCCTCAGAGGCACTTGCGCGGGACGGCTCCTGAACGTAATCCTTATGCAATGCATAATCGAGAACTAGCAGTTGTCGCCGGGAACCAGCAGCCTTCGTTTCATAACGAGCCAAAAATAAGTGCTTCTACTTAGTTGACCCTCTCCTTATACTTAGACTTACTTATTGGCGTTTCAATAAGTGTGTGCCCCTCAAAGGCCTCGCAACGTAAGTTTTTCATTGTTATTGTCTTCCGGTATATGGACCCTTGAAATATCTTATATAGGAAGCAATGCAAAAAAAACAGCGACCCCTGACTATGCGGATGTTCTACATTCACCTTGGATTCGCTGTGTATTGTAAAAAAATCTAATATCTAAACGACCTGTCGTGCTATGAAACAGACCCTCCAGTACAAGATCCTGCCGTATAATCGCTATAGCTCATTCTACCAGGAGAAAGAAAGCTTTTACAGAAGTTTTATCAATCAGTACTATCTGGATTTCGCACACCACCAGCTATCGCAGGAGCACTACGACGCCTATCTGAGTAAGACGCTGATCGCGCCACACGACATCCAGTTTGGAGCGTCTCCCCGGAAAGTGATCTGGAAGATCGGCATGCCCTCTTTCCAGATAAAAGATATCAACGACTTTAAAGACCACAAAATACTCTTCTACCGGACCAAGCTGCTCCGGCAGAAAGTGCTGATACAGTTTCACTTTATCAATGGGTTCTTCTACTACTCCCAGCTGAGCTTCCTGTCTTTTACAGAAAAGACCAACAGCATTCTATTCAACTCGATCAAAAATAAATACGACTGTCCCAATTCCTTCGAAGATAAGGACAGGCTCCTGATGACAGATATCTGCGGCAACAAAATGATCATCGAAAAAGGCGTATACCTGACGGTGAGCTATATGACCGGGGACAGCTATCCCAGACAGCTGATGGAAACGCAGATCAAACAGCGCTACGAACAGCTGAACAAAGCAGACAACTACGAAATTGACAGACTCTCAAAGATCCTTTAACACGACTCGGTTTATTGATTTAGATTCGGGCCGGTGGTTCATCCATCGGCCTTTTTTTTAACCGGGAACCATCCATTTCGTAAGCTCCGGGAACCAATTTTTTTTCCTATCTTCGGTACAAATAGTTGTTTAACTAACTAATTTTAACCATATGAACCGGATCATTAAGAAAGTGGCTGTATTGGGCAGCGGGGTCATGGGGTCCAGGATAGCCTGTCATTTTGCGGGGATCGGCATACAGACCCTGTTGCTGGATATAGCTCCTGCAGCATTGACGGAAGCCGAAACGGCCAAAAAGCTTAGTCTCGAGCACCCCGCCGTGCGCAACCGGATCGTAAATGAATCCCTGGCAGCGGCAATCAAGTCCAATCCTTCTCCGGTATATACAAAAGAGGTCGCAGCCAGGATAAAGACGGGCAATTTCACGGACAACCTGAAAGAGATCGCCGGCTGCGACTGGGTGATCGAAGTGGTGGTCGAACGGCTCGACATCAAGCAACAGCTGTTCACAGAAGTAGAAAAATACAGAAAACCCGGCACGCTGATCACCTCCAATACCTCCGGCATCCCCATCCATCTTATGGCAGAAGGACGAAGCGAGGACTTCAAACAACATTTCTGCGGCACCCACTTCTTCAACCCACCCCGCTATCTCAGGCTGCTCGAGATCATCCCCACCCCCCACACCAGTCCGGAGGTGACGGATTTTCTTCTGCACTATGGAGACCTTTATCTCGGCAAGACGACCGTCCTCTGCAAGGACACTCCCGCTTTTATCGCCAACCGCATCGGAGTGTTCGGCATCATGGCCATATTCCGGCTGCAAGAGCAGCTGGGCCTGACGATCGATGAAGTGGAATCGCTTGCAGGCCCCCTCATCGGGCGCCCTAAATCGGCCATATTCCGTACCGCGGATGTAGTAGGTATCGATACGCTGGTGAAAGTGGCAAAGGGTGTCGCTGCCAACTGCCCCGACGACGAACAAAAAGACGTTTTTACCATTCCTGCCTGGCTGGACAAGCTGGTAGCCAACAACTGGCTGGGCGACAAGACCGGTCAGGGCTTCTTCAAAAAGAACAAGGGGGCAGGCGGAGAGAAAGAGATCCTGACGCTTGATCTCAAGACCATGGAGTATGGTCCGCGTCAGCGACCCAAATTCGCCAGCGTCGAAGCCGCAAAGGCAGTAGACGACCTGAAGACAAGACTGAAGATGCTGGCCAAAGGCGCCGACAAGGCAGGGGAGTTCTTCCGCCTCTTTCACTTCGCGCTGTTCTCCTATGTCTCTCTACGCATCCCCGAAATATCAGACGAGCTCTACCGGATAGATGACGCCATGATGGCCGGCTTTGGCTGGGAAATAGGCGTATTTGAATCCTGGGACGTGCTCGGCGTGGACGGAATGACCAGACAGCTGAAAGATGCCGGCTTCAAAGTAGCCCCCTGGGTGGAAGAGATGCTGGCCGCGGGCTTCAAAACCTTCTATAAAGTGGACAACGGCAAACGTCTCTATTATGACGTCGCTTCCAAAACATATAAGCCGCTGCCCGGCGGCGAGGCCTTCCTGGTTATGAAGAATTTTGAAGGACAGACGGTTTGGAAGAACAGCGCCTGTCACCTGTATCACCTCGGAGACGAAGTGCTGGGTCTGGAATGGAATACCAAGATGGGGACTATCGGAGGAGAAGTGCTGGAAGGCATCCAGCGGTCGATAGGCGTGGCAGAAGAAAGATACAAAGGCCTGGTCATCGCCAATGACGCACCCAATTTCAGCGCCGGCGCCAACGTCGGACTGATCTTTATGCTGGCGATCGAACAGGACTACGACGAGCTCGATATGGCGGTTCGCCAGTTCCAGAATACCATGATGCGCGCCCGCTATTCCGCCGTGCCCGTAGTCGTGGCACCGCACGGCCTGACCCTGGGAGGGGCATGCGAGCTGAGCCTCCACGCAGACCGCGTCGTTCCTGCAGCAGAGTCCTACATCGGACTGGTCGAGCTGGGAGTAGGACTGATCCCCGGCGGCGGCGGCACCAAAGAATTCGCGCTCAGGGCAGGAGACGAAATGCACGACGGCGAGCCGGAAACGATAACACTAAAGAACCGTTTCTTCACCGTAGCCACGGCAAAGGTCTCCACTTCGGCCTATGAGGCCTTCGAGCTGGGCATCCTGAAAAAGGACAGAGACATCGTCAGCATCAATCAGAACAGGCGTATCGCAGAAGCCAAAAGCTCGGTCATCGAAATATACAATGACGGCTATACGATGCCCCTGCCACGCAGGGACGTAAAGGTGCTGGGGCGGTCTGCCCTCGGCGCCCTCTATTCTGGCATTCACGCCATGTGGCGGGGACAATATGCTACCGACCACGACGTCGTCGTCGCAAAAAAGCTCGCTTTCGTCATGTGCGGCGGCGACCTCAGCGAACCGGCCCTGGTCAGCGAACAATACCTGCTCGACCTCGAAAGAGAAGCCTTCCTCAGCCTCTGCGGTGAAAAGAGAACGCTCGAGCGGATACAGAGCGTCCTGAAGGGCGGCAAACCGGTGAGAAATTGATTAAATTACAGTATGAAATGCTTATCCATTGTTGGTGCGGCAGTGCTGGCCCTTGTTCTTACCGACGCGAAAGCCGGCCAGCCCCAAAACCCCACAGCTGATTCCACATACACCCTGACCGGCGCAATCCAGGGGCTGAAGGACGGGTGGGTCTATCTGCGACATGGTCAGACCGAAAAGATCGATTCCGTAAGGGCCACCGCCGGCAGATTCACCTTCACCGGTGAGATCGGCGCACCCGAGCTCTGCAGGCTGGCGATCATCGGCCCATCCGGCTCAAAAGAGTTTCGAATTTCCTTTTTCCTGGAAAAAGGGGTCCTGCAGGTAACAGCGAATAAGGAGGCGATGGCCAAAGCCGTCATCAGCGGAACACCCGTTCAGGATGAATACCGGCAATACCAGGAAAAAGAAAGGAAGATATCTGGCGGGCATGAACAGCGGCAATTTGCCATCGGATACATAAATGAACACCCCACTTCCTACGCATCTATCATTGCCCTGGATACTTACTTCAGCTTCGCTCCCGAAGACCTGGGCATGCTGGATACCTTATTCCACCGCCTCGACCCCGCCCTCCAAAACTCTTTCAACGGCCAATTGGTCAAGGCAACACTGGACGCCGGGATGCGGACGAGCGTCGGCAGGACGGCACCCCCCTTCGAGCAGCCCGATACCGACGGCCATTTGGTAAGCCTCTCTTCCTTCAAGGGAAAATACCTTCTCATCGACTTCTGGGCCAGCTGGTGTGCCCCCTGTCGCGCCGAGAACCCGACCGTGCTGAGGGCCTACAAAGCCTGGCACGACAAAGGTCTTTTCATTCTTGCCATCTCGCTGGATGATAAGAAGAGCGCCTGGCTCGAGGCAGTAAAAAAAGACGGGCTGCCCTGGACCCATGTGTCCGATCTGCAGGGATGGAAGAACAGCGTAGCCCTCGAATACGGCGTCAATGGGATTCCCATGAATTTCCTTCTCGACAAGGACGGCACGATCATCGCTAAAGGACTGCGCGGCGAACAGCTTGAGAAGAAATTATCGGAACTATTACATTGATCATGGGTGAAGCAGAACTAAATAGAGCTTCTCATAAGCTGATCATCCGGTCTATGCTGTACTTCTACGGCGGAGCCGCCGATCAGGGCCTGGCGCTGCAGATCGCAGAGGACATCAGCACTGCCTGGAACGAGCCCCGGGGCAAGGTCAGGATCAAAGGGGAATGGTATGACGTACACTTCGAGATAGAAGGAGCCTGCAAGCCGGACCTCCAGCCGGCCTTCGTCTGGCACAACACAGACCCCCGCCTCAACTTCTTTCGCATCGAAGAATTCTCCCTCCACGATATCTCATCCGTCGACGGACTGGGCTGCAATACCGGCTATTTCAAGCTGGCCAACCTGCTCAACCATTCCACGACGGCAGCTCACGAATACGGACATACGCTCGGACTCGACCATCCGAAGGACCTGGACATCAGGGGAAAGGGACAGCCAGGCATCATGTACCCGCGCGGCACATTGTGCGACCCGCCCTTTCAGTATGACCCCGCAGCAGCGCCCGGCGGCCCGGGCGGAACGCTCAACCCATACACCCGCAAGGTCCTGGACTCGGACATCGCCGGCCTTAGGCTCTCACGGCTGGAATTCGACCGACGTTCTCTATCCATACTGGGCGAGTTCTCTTCCTTCTACCACCAAAAACACGAACCGGCACTATAACAACGCATCCAGCGCGCTGTCGATCGAAGGATAAATGAACTGGAAACCCGCCTCCCGCACCTTCCGGGCACTCACCGTCGTACTCTTCAGCACCTCGATGCTCATCTCCCCTAACGCAAGCTTCAGGAAAAAAGAAGGAATATATACCGGCACAAAATAGCGCCCCTTGAGGCGACGTCCGAGCGTAAGCATTAGTGTACGATTGTCGACAGGCTGCGGCGCAACCCCGTTGAATACCCCCGCCCACTCCTTCTGTTCGATCGCCGCAAGATAAAGGCGGCAGAGATCGTCGACATGGATCCAGCTGATCACCTGCCTGCCGCTGCCAAGGATCGTAGCGACCCCAAGCCGCACAGGCTTACGGAATTCCGCAAGTGCGCCACCCTTGTCGCTCAGGACGATACCCGTCCGGATAATGACCAGCCGCTTGCCGGCCTCCGTCACCGGATGAATGGCCTCCTCCCAAAGCCTGCAGGTCTCGCCAAGGAAATCATCGTCGGCAGGCGCCGCCTCTTCGAATGCCTGCGGGTTGGGAATGACGGGGTCGGGCCCATACCAGCCGATGGCCGATGCGCTGATAACGGCCGCTACTTTATTGGGTATCTCTTTCAGCGCTTTCGCAATAAGCGCGCTGCTCTTCGTGCGGCTCTCGACGATGACCTTCTTCCTGGCCTTGCTCCATCGCCGGCCGGCTACTCCCGCCCCTGCAAGATGAATAATATGATCCGCACGGCGGATGGCCTCCGGATCGATAAAACCCGACTCCGGGTCCCAGCGGGCCCATTCCGGCAATCCTGCAGCGGACACACCGGCCGGTGATGATCCCCCATCCCTGCCCCGCGTAAGAGAACCACTACCCCCGGGTGATGATCCCACATCCCCTTTCCTCCTCGAAAGAATAATAACTTCATAACCCCGCTCGAGCAGCAGCCGCGTCAGCGCCGAACCGATAAGTCCCGTCCCACCAGTGATAAGGATCGTTGCCATAGCTAATATATATGTGCTGGAAATTCGCTTTGTCCTTCGGACGAATCCCATTCGGAGATTCCTTGGCACAAAATTAAAAAATCCCCCCGGAGAACCAGGGGGAATAAAACAACTAAAAACAAACTATCTTCTCTTAGTCCGGCCGCTTACCGTCCAAAAATGTATTGATCGTGCTGATCTCCGTGTTGTTGTTCTCGTCGGTCTTCACCTCATAGTTGCTGTAAAAGTTCTCGACATTGGAGATCGTGTTGTACAATTCTAAATTACGGCGGATGTAGGCCGGCACAGTTTCAAACTCATTGTTCGGATCGGCAGCATTGACGTTGAAGGACAAGTTGCGTAACTTGTTAA
>Ga0207695_10003027_pt1 | contig 24131 bp, 26 predicted proteins | sample KBSC54metaG_FD_184354 | JGI IMG/M metagenome (GOLD analysis project Ga0207695, IMG submission 184354) | Corn rhizosphere microbial communities from Kellogg Biological Station, Michigan, USA - KBS C5-4 metaG (SPAdes) (version 2) | ecosystem: Host-associated > Plants > Roots > Rhizosphere > Soil...
TTATAAGTGATCCGTCACCCCGGCCTTGAGCCGGGGTCCGCCTGCCTTCAGCAGTCGGACAAGGCGGCGGATGCCGGATCAAGTCCGGCATGACGAACTCCCCAGATTTCCAACTCGCCCTGCTCCACACGCCAGCCCGGGTGCGCTGGGCGATGGAGGCGCTGCTCGCGATCGACGCGGCGATGGCCGATGTCGTCGCCCGCTCCAGCGAACCGACCCTGGGGCGGATCAAGTTGGCGTGGTGGCGCGAGCAATTGGAGGCGCTGGACGACGGGCCGCCGCCCGCCGAGCCGCGGCTGCAAGCGGTCGCGCAGCATTTGCTTCCCGCCGGCATCAGCGGCGCCGAAATCGCGGAGCTGGAGGCAGGCTGGGCGACCTTGCTCGACCCGGAGCCGGACCCGGAGCTGGTCGCCGGACGCGGTGCTGTCCTCTTTGAGCTTGGCGGCCGGCTGCTTGGAGCAGATGATCCCAGGCTGGCCGATGCCGGTGCGGTGTATGCGCTGGCGTCGACCGGATTGCCTGAAGCCAGGGACCGCCTCAAGCAACTGTGCGGCCATCGTTTCCCCCACGCGCTCAGGCCGCTGACGATGCTGGCCAGAGCAGCAGCGCATGGAAGCAGCCGGCGCAGAGCGCTCGCAATGCTCGCCCACCGCTGGACCGGGCGAATTGCCTGAGGTTGACAGCAGCCGCTCCAGATTGAACGATCTTTGCGCCGAATCTCCTTAAACTGAGGGGGTGCCCTGTGGCGCGTTTCCTTGCCGGGGCTTTGGTTTGCTTCCTGCTGATGACCGGCGCGTTCCTGATCTGGCAGGGGAGGGCGGCGCGTGGGCCAGCCTCATCCTCCGCACCAGCACAATCCGCCGCTTTCTCCGCCTTCGGTTCCGACCAGCCACTGTCCGCGCCGGAAGCGTCGCAGAAAACTCGGGAGGAAAAGCGCTTCTCCCGCGCAGACCACAACAAGGACGGCAAGATCGAGGCGGACGAATATCTGGCCGGCCGCCGCCGCTATTTCGACAAGCTGGACGTCAACCACGACGGCAAGCTGACGTTCGAGGAATATGCGGCCAAGGGAATCACCAAATTCCAGACCGCGGACCAGGGCCACAAGGGCTGGCTCACCCCGGCCGAATTCGCCACCACCGCCGCTCCGCAGTCGAAGCACCGGAGTTGTAGCTGCGGGCGGGCGGAACCTGCTCCGAGCCCACCCAGCGACGACACTTCCGATCAGTAACTATTGCGTCGCGTCGGCGATTTTGTCGGGGGTGAGCTTCACCCGCGAGAGCAAAGGCGCGTCGCGGTTGTAGCGGTCCGGGCGGAAGGTCACGCCGTCGGCCGATGGGGCGACAGTGAAGTAGGTCACGTAGACCGGGATCGGATTGGGCACGTCGACCCTTTGGTCCGGGCTGCCGTTGGGTTTGGGCATGTCCCCGAACGCCCATTTCTCCAGCTTGTCGGCGTCCGAGAGCCGGATGCAGCCGTTGCTCAGCCACCGGTCGTCCTTGGTGAACATCGGTTTTTCCGCCTCCGGCACATCGTGGAGATAGATGCCGAAAGCGTTTGGAATCATGAACTTGATGTGGCCCATCGAATTCCACGGGCCGGGGCCGCGGCGGAGGCGAACCTCCTTGGTCCCGTCCGCCACAGCCTGCCAATCCACGCTGGCCGGATCGATCTGCCTGGCGTCGTCGTCCCAGCTGGTGAACACCTGATAGTCGCGGTCGCTCAAATAGGTGAGGCCCTGCTGGACCACTGCCTTGGCGACGATCTTCTGCGCAAGATCGGGCGGAACGTTCCAATAGGGGTTGAGCATCACATATTTGAGCTCGGCGGCCATCATCGGAGTCTGCCGGTTCGCGTCGCCGACGATCACGTTCATGCTGTCGACCGGCTTGCCGTCCTGATACATGTACAGCTTGGCAGCACCGGCATCGACGAGGATATAGCGGCCGCCCTCGGTGGGGGCCGGAAGCCGCCGCGCCCGTTCCATGTTGAGGATGATCTCGCGCTCGTAATGCGCCGGCCCGAGATTGAGCGAGGCGATGGTCCCCGCCCCGACGATTCCGTCCGCGGGAGTCAGGCCGTGCGCCGTCTGGTACTCGCGAACCACCTTGTCGAGCTCGGCATCGAACTGGTCGCCGTCGGCAAGGCCGAGCCGCTGGCGAAGGAGCTTCACCCGGTCGCCGCTCATCCCGAGCTTGAGCGCCGGCCCGGCGGGGATCTGCACATCGGGGAGATTGCCCCACCGCGCCTCATATTTCATCAGCCCGCGGCGCAGATCGGTATAGATCTGGTTGACCGGCATGAAGAGATCGATCGGCGCGCCGGTCCAGTTCTGAAGCCCGAACTCCTTCACCTCGGCATCGCGGCGGGTGATCGCCTTCTGCATGTCGGGATCGATGTAGATGAGGTCCACGCCCTGCTGGATGCTCGGCGGAACCTCAACCGGCTCCAGCGGCATTTCGTCGGGAGCGACCGCCGAAAATGCGGGCGCGGCAACGGCGGCGGCAAGCGCCGCGAACAGCTTCAGACCCACCTTCATGCGTCCGCTTCTACCGGATGGACCTGAACGGTTCCAGAATCGCTGCGGCGAGGCGCCTCTGACGGGCGCTTAAGTTCACTAAAGTCACGCGATGAGGCGCCAAATTGTCCTATTTCGTTCAGGTTCGCGGCGCGAGCGCAAGGGCAATTGAAGCCGCGAAAGTTCACAAAGTTCATGAGCCTACGCGTGCGCGCGTGGGGGTTGAAGCTAGTTTCGCGAGCCCGGCCGGGTGTCGCAGGCTCTTCGACAAAGCTTCGCTTTGCTCGGCTGCTCCAGCGGAAGTTGGCAAAGTTGGCAGCGACAACGAGCGCGCAGGCGCACGCAAGCGCGCAATGCGGAGTTGGAAAAGGGTTTGGGTCTGTCATCTGGCGCCTCCGGCACGAAAGGAGGCGGTGCAGCTATCGCAAACCGGTGGCTGTAGGACAGGAGTTTCTTGCCTTGCAGCGGCGCGTTGCTACGCTCGGCTCGCTCGGCGGGAGGGTGCGTGACGAACAGGCTTTATTACGGCGACAACCTCGAGGTTCTGCGCGAGCACATCGCCGATGCGAGCGTGGACCTGATCTATCTCGATCCGCCGTTCAATTCGAATGCAGGATACAACGTGCTCTTCCACCAGCCGACCGGCGCTGCGACCGAGGCGAGCATCGAAGCATTCGACGACACCTGGAAATGGGGCGAGGCATCAAAGCACGCGCTGCTCGACATAGCCGGCGGGACCAACCAGCCCTTAAAAGTGATGATGGAGGCGATGCACAGCGGCATCGGCGAGAACCCGATGATGGCTTACCTCGCGATGATGGCCGTGCGGCTGGTCGAGCTGCACCGGGTGCTCAAGGACACCGGCAGCCTCTATCTGCACTGCGACCCAACAGCGAGCCACTACCTCAAGCTGGTGCTGGATGCGGTGTTCGGGGCGGAAAATTTCATCAATGAGATAGCCTGGAAACGATCGGACGCTCACAATGATTCAAGACAGGGCGCTCGGCACTTCGGCAGAGTGCACGACACCATATTTTTCTACACCAAGACGAAGGACTATGGTTGGAACACGCAGCATTTGCCGCTGCCCACGAAAACCGCCGATTCTTGGTATCGGAACGTCGACGAAAACGGTCGCCGCTATAACAAAGCCGATCTCACGGCTGCCAAACCTGGGGGAAACGTCAGTTATGGTTGGCCGATAAAACGGGAGGAGGGCGGCTCTGTGTGGCTGGCTGATCTCGAAGACGAATACAAAAATCCGAAAGCCGGATGGGTGTACCAGCAAGTCCCGCCGCCTGTCGGCCGATACTGGGCTTACTCCGTTGAGAACATGCGGAGCATGAGCCAACAAGGTCGCCTAGTCTACTCGGGCACCGGGCGGCCTTACATGAAGCGCTATTTGGACGAGAGCCAAGGGGTCGCGATTCAGGATTGGTGGGACGATATTTCAATGCTGCGTGGCATCAGTAACGATGGCGAACGCCTCGGCTACCCCACGCAAAAGCCCCGCGCTCTGCTCGAACGCATCATTGCCGCCTCCTCCAATCCCGGCGACACGGTGCTCGACCCGTTCTGCGGCTGCGGGACGGCGGTGGACGCCGCGCAGAAGCTCGGGCGGCAGTGGATCGGAATCGACGTCACCCACCTTGCGATCGGCATGATCGAGGACCGGATGCGATCGGGCTATCCGGGCATCGAGTTCGAGACGATCGGCGTGCCCAAGGACCTCGCCAGCGCCGAGCGTCTCGCTGCCGACGACAAGCATCAGTTCCAGCAATGGGCCTGCTGGCACGTCGGCGGCTATCCGCGCGACAAGAAGGGCGGCGACAAGGGCGTGGACGGCTGGTTCAACTACCTGACCGACGACGGCAAGATCGCCCAGGGCGTGATCAGCGTGAAGGGCGGCGAGCACCTCAATCCGGGCATGGTCCGCGACCTCGGCCGGGTGATGGAACGCGACAAGCACCAGTTCGGCCTGTTCATCACCGCCGCGCTGCCGACCAAGGGCGTGCGCGACGAGATCGAATCGCATCCGCTGGTGGAGACGCAGTGGGGCCGCTTCCCGGCGATGCAGGTGGTGACGATTGCGCAATTCTTTTATGGACCGAAACCTGCGCTTCCGCCTCTGATCAGCCCGACGAAGAAGGCGGCGCGGGTGGAGACGAGGGTCAGCCATCAGAAGGGCTCACAGGGCGAGTTGCTTTAGACAGACTGAGTGTCACTGCCGCTCGCTGACAGAAGGCTGGCGCACTGATCCGTGGACAGGAAGCTGGATTCCGCAGAACGGAGCCGTCACGCGAGTGAATCGCGTGACGTCGATCGGGCTCGCTCCGCGACCCGTCGGCCGGCTGTCGCGCTCTCTTCGACATAAGCTTCGCTTGCTGAAGCAAGCACGCGCTTATGCTCGGGCGCTTAGCTATGTTCTTCCTTTGTTCTCCATTTCTGCTACAATGCACCCATGCCCGTCGAGTCGAACCATGGACGCGGTGCAACCCGTAACCTGACGCCGACCCGCTTCAACCTGAAGGAGCGGGAATTCGATGGCGACTGGCTTGACCAGGTGGAGGCGATCGACGGGGCGCAGGTCCGGCGCACCACCGTCACCCTCGAGCGTCCGAAGACCATCCTCACCCGCAACGCTTCGCCCGACATCGGCTTCGACCGGTCGGTGAACGCGTTTCGCGGCTGCGAGCATGGCTGCATCTATTGCTTCGCGCGGCCGACCCACGCTTATCACGACCTGTCGCCGGGTGTGGATTTCGAATCCCGGCTGTTCGTGAAGCCGAACGCGGCGGCGCTTCTGCAGCAGGAGCTCGCGCGCTCGGGCTATGAAGCCGCGCCGATCGCGATGGGGACCAACACCGACCCCTACCAGCCGATCGAGGAGACGTGGCGGGTGACGCGGTCGGTGGTCGAGCTGCTTCTGGAATGCCGGCATCCGTTCACGATCACCACCAAATCCGACCGGGTGCTTCGCGATCTCGACCTGCTGGCGCCGGCTGGAGCGCTCGGCATCTGCTCCATTGCGATTTCGGTAACATCGCTCGACCCGAAGATCGCGCGGACGCTTGAGCCGAGGGCGCCGGCGCCGAGGAAAAGGCTGGCGGCGGTCAAGGCGCTGAACGCGGCGGGGGTGCCGTGCCATGTCGGGATTGCGCCGGTGGTTCCGCAGATCACCGATCATGAGCTGGAGGCGATCGTCGAGGCGGCGGCGGAGGCCGGAGCGCGCGGCGTCTTCTGCATGGCGGTGCGGCTGCCGAACGAGGTCGCGCCCCTGTTCCGCGCGTGGCTGGATGAGCATTTCCCCGATCGCGCGGGCAAGGTGATGTCGGTGATCCGCTCGATCCGCGGCGGGCGCGACAACGACCCCAATTTCTTCAGCCGGATGCGCGGGCAGGGGCCGTGGGCGGAGCTGCTTCGGACGCGGTTCGACAAAGCGGTGAAAAGGTACGGCCTGCCGCAATCGCGATTTGCGCTGCGCCGGGATTTGTTCAAGCCGCCGGAAGGGGCGCAGCTGCGGTTGCTGTGAGCTACAGCGCGCGAACCAGGCGGGTTGCGGCGGCGATCCAGGCAGGGTTGGCGACGACCTGCTGACGGCCGCCGGATTCCAGCGGGAGGATCTGCAGCTTCTCCGAATCGCGATTGATCAGGCGGCCGAACAGGAAGCGGCCGGCGGGGCGCGGGACCAGCACGTCGCGGTTGAGCGCCCGGCCGAACTCCTCCGGTTCAAGGGTCTCGCACCAGATTTCATCGCCGGCGCGATAGTCGCCGACGCTGGCGGAGACGGTGAGCGCGATTTCGCCCGGCTTCGGGCGCGGCGGGACGACGATGCTGGTCTTGCGCGGCGCATTGGCGCCGGAGCCGCCGAGCACCGCCGCGACCGGGAGCTCGGCCTTATCGCCGCCGCCGCCTTCAACGAGGTCGGAGGCTTCCACGCCGAGCGCCTTCGCAATTCGGTTCAGCCACCCGACGGAGACGGTGCGGGTGCCGGTTTCAAGCCGGCCGATCGTCTGCGGAGTGGTCGCCGGCTCGCAGGCGCGAGCGACATCGTCGAGGGTCATTTTGCGCGCACGGCGCACTTCGCGAATTCGAGTGATCATTCGGCCGAGCTCCCCCAATAGATCCACCGCATAACCTATACGGTTTTTCTTCTGTCCTACAGATTTGCCGATCTGGCAAGCCTGCTCGCGAATCGGACAGGAGGCAATGTGGCCGGCAGGATTGAGCAGCGAATGCTGGTGGAGCGCGGAATCGGACGCGACGGGGAGACTGTGCGCAAGAGGAAGGGTGCGGCGCGTGCGGTTCGCTCGGTCACGGTCAACGCGGTGGAGTCGCCGCTAGGCTGGCTGTTCGCGCGCGGGCTGGTGAGCCGCCGTCAGTTCGATGCGGGGGAGCAACTCCGAGGCGACTGGGAGCGGGCTGGACTGGCTCCGGGGATCACGATGAAATGGGATGCTTCGCCGATCGGCGGCCAGAGCAACGGGCCCGGCGCGGCGCCGGATCTGGTGGGCGCGCAGATCGATGCCCGCCGGCGATTTGATGGCGCGGTCGAGGCAGCAGGCCCCGGTCTCTCGGATATCCTGTGGCGCGTCGTGTGCGCCGGCGAAGGGATGCGGGAGGCGGAAAGCGCGCTCGGCTGGCCGGCGCGCGCGGGCAAGCTGGTGCTCACCCTCGCGCTCGACCGGATCGCCGACTTTTACCGGATCCGCTGAGATCCCTTCTCGCCGCTCTTGCGGCTGCGCGAGCCCATTCCGGTGGTGCGCTGGTCTCGATTATTCTCAATCGAACGCTCGTTCGCCTTGGGGTTAAGGACGGCGGCGCCGCTCTTGCCGCGGGCGCGTTCGTGCTCCTTCATCGTCGGGTCGCGATTGAGATCGCGGGCGTGGTCGTCGCCGCTATTCCTTCTCATTTCAAACTCCCTCGCCGGAATCGTCCTCGTTGGCGGCGGTTGCGGAAGCCGGCTGCTCCGCCGATCCGCGGCGCTGCGCCGCTTCGGCACCTTCGTTCGCTTCGGAGCCGATAAAGCCGGAGCGATCCGTCCCGGTCTGGCCGGGTCCGGGGCTTTCGCCATTGCCGCCGGCTGCGGTGACGGAGCCTCCGAGCGCGCTGTGCTGATGATCGGCTCCGCCCGGCTCCTTCGCGTGCTGCGCGCCATATTCGTTGTCGAGTTCCGACCCCCCGCTTCGGGGAACGGAGACGGCCGCACCGCTTGTGTGGCTCGCCATCCCGCTCGACTCGGTTCCGCCGATCGTTCCGACCGAGCCGACGCTCTGCCCGCCCGCGCCGCCGGAAGCTGAGCCCGCAGCGCCACTGGTGCCGGTCGTCAGGCCGTTGGTCTGGCCGCCGGTTGTGCGGGCGAATTCGCTTTGCGCTCCATTCGGTAGCTCCGCGCCGGTGTTGCCGGTTCCGAGCGGCCCGCCGCCGAGCGCTTCGCCGGTTACGCCTTCGCCGTCGTGAGCGAAAATGCCTTCGGCCTCATCGGCGCCTCCGGGCATGCTGCTGGAGCCCTGGTTCCAGTTATCGCGATCCTGGCCAGTGCGGTTCTCGGGCCGGGCGGCGATGTCGCGGTCTTCCTCGTTGATCTTGCTTTGGGTGTCGTTGCTCTCGTCAGCCATGCCGATTCTCCTCTCCAACGAGAACGGTGGGGCGAGGGCGCCGTTCCGCAAGGCCCAAGCCATTGCGACGAGGCGAAAAGAAAGGGCCGCCGACCGGCTGGCCGACGACCCTTTAAATGATCGGAAAAGGGATCGCTTACTGTTGTTCGGTTTCGCCTTCGGCTTCAGCAGCCGGCGCTTCGGCGCTGTCCTCGTCGACCTTCTCGACCAGGACCTCGGCGACGACCGGAGCGGCCGCTTCCTCGAACATCTGGGCGATGACGTCGACGCCCTGGGCCTGAAGCTCGGCCTCTTCGGGCGAGCGGGCGACGTTGACGTGGACGGTGACCGACACTTCCGGATGCAGCGCGATCTTCACGTCCTGCATTCCGATCGCCTTGATCGGGCGGTCCAGCACGACCTGGCTCTTGGTGACCTTGGCGCCTTCGGCTTCCAGAGCCTCGACGATGTCGCGGGCGGTGACCGAGCCGTAGAGCTGGCCGGTGTTGGATGCCTGGCGGATCAGCTGGACGGTCTTGCCGTCGACCGTCTTCGAGTCCTTCTCGGCGGCCGAGCGGCGCTCGGCATTCTCGGCCTCGATCCGGGCGCGGTTGGCTTCGAACAGCTTGCGGTTCGAGTCGTTGGCGCGAAGCGCTTTCTTGTTGGGAAGCAAATAGTTGCGGGCAAAACCGTTCTTCACATTGACGACATCGCCGATGTGACCCAGCTTCTCGATCCTTTCGAGCAGGATGACTTCCATGTCCCTTGCTCCTTACTGCACGACGTAGGGAAGAAGGCCGATGTGGCGGGCGCGCTTGATCGCCTTCGCCAGCTCGCGCTGCTTCTTGGAGGAGACGGCGGTGATCCGGCTCGGCACGATCTTGCCGCGCTCGGAAATGAAGCCCTGAAGCAACCGGACGTCCTTGTAATCGATCCTGGGAGCATCCTTCGCGGAGAAGGGGCAGCTCTTGCGGCGGCGGAAGAAGGCGCGGGCCATTATTCCATCTCCTCGTCACGGCGGGGGCGGGCAGCGCGGTCGCGGTCGCGGCGCATCATCGCCGACGGACCCTTCTCATGCTCATCCACGCGGATGGTGAGGAAGCGGATCACGTCCTCATTGATGTTCGACTGGCGTTCGAGCTCGGCAATGGCCGGGGCGGGCGCATCGACGTCGAGCATCACGAAATGCGCCTTGCGGTTCTTCGCAATGCGGTAGGCGAGGGACTTGAGGCCCCAGGTTTCGGTCTTGACGACCTTCCCGCCATTGTCGGTGAGAATCTTGGTAGCGTTTTCCGCGAGCGCATCGACCTGGGCCTGGGCCAGATCCTGACGCGCAAGGAAAACATGCTCGTAGAGCGGCATGTTTGACTTCTCTCTTTCTTGGCCGATCGCTGGCGCGGCGCGATGCCGAGCCCCTCCGGCTGTCGTTCAAAAAACACCGGCGCAACGGCAGGGCCGTGCGCCAGCGGGCGCGCCTATGACCGATCGTGCCGGGAAAGGCAAGTGAACCGAGCATTTGCGCAACCGCACAAACCCATGAAATCGAAGCAATACAGGAGCCAGTGGCCGATATTTTCGTTTCACGGGTGAAGGAGTAGAGAAATGAAAAGATCAGCGATCAAGTTAGCAGCGGCGTCGCTTGCTGCGATCGCCATCGCCGGCTGCACGACGACGGGCGTCGGAATGGGTCAATCCACCACCGGCAACGTCGGCGCAACATTCACCTGGAGCGAGAACGGCGGGACCCGAGGCAACATGGTTGCGCAGCTGTCGAACGGCGAGGTCTTTCAGGGCCCGTTCTTCCAAATCACCTCCGAAAGCGTCGCCGATTACGATCCGCTGTGGAACGGATGGGGTCCGGGCTTCGGCTGGGGCCGTGGCTGGGGCGGCCGCGCCTGGGGCTGGGGCTGGGGCGGCTGGGGGCCCTGGGGTCCGTCGATGCAGACGATCACCAACTATAGCGGTCAGGTGCTCGCGAACCTGCAGGGGCCGGGCGGCTTCATGCGGTGCGATTTCCGGCTGATGCGGCCGAGTTCAGGAATGGCTGGCGGCGGGGCCGGCCAGTGCCAGCTTCCCACGGGTATGATCATTGCGGCGAATTTCCCGCCGCAGCAAGGCGGCTGGTAAGACGGGAGCGCGGCGCATCTTCTGATGCGCCGCGATCGCCAGGCGGGCGGCCTCAGCGGCGAAGCGATTCCGCTATGCGCAGATGCTTGCGGAGTGTCGGAAGCTGCATGCGCGCGAGGCGTGCCGTCCTGGGATCGCCACCGCGAGCCTGAGCTTCGAACGCGGCAATGTCCTTCTGGTGATCCGCGATCATCGACCGGCGAACTTCCCTGTCGAATGCGCGGCCGCGGAGATGGGACAATTTCGCATATTCTGCCCGTGCGTCGGGCGTCATCGCAGTCGGGGGCCGCACGCCCATTCGCCGCGCCAGCGTCGCCGCCTGCGACCGCGCGAGGCTGTGGTCGCTGGTCAGCGTTGCGCCAAAGCGGCGGACCTGAGCGCTCGCTCCGAGATGGGAAATCAGCCGTCCCAGCCGAACCTCGCTATTGTCTCCCTTGATCGCGTGCTGGAGGAACTGAGCCGGCGGCATCGCGGCGAAAGCGGGCGCGGCAACCAGAACAGCGGTTGCGAACAACAGTTTACGGATCATGGGGCGCTCCTTCAGGTGATTCGCTTGGGCTAACCCGCAGGCCCCTGCGAGGTTCCTACAGACGTTCGGCCAGATTGCGTCGCAATCGCCGCGGTGGCAGTGGTGAAGAATGGCGACGCGCCTGCAGCCGATTGCCCAAGGGACCGACCCGCTCGACGACTGGAGCCTGCCGGGCTGGCTCTACTTCGATCCGGAATTCTTTGAGGCCGAAAAGCGCGCGTTCCTCCGCGCGGCCCCGCAGGTGGTCTGCCACGAATCCGAAATCGCGGAGCCGGGAGAGTGGCGAACGCTGGAATATTTGGGCGAAAGCGTGATCGTCATTCGCGGGGATGACCGCGTGCCACGAGCCTTCGCCAATGTCTGCCGTCACCGCGGTTCCCGGCTGGTGGACGGGACCGGCGGTTGCGCGAAGGTGCTGACCTGCCCCTATCACGCGTGGAGCTATGCCCGCGACGGGCGGCTGGTCGGGGTGCCGCATCGAAGCGAATATCCGGGGCTGAGGCCGCAGGAGCTTGGGCTGAAGCCCGTGGCACTGGAGAACTGGCGCGGGTTCCTGTTCGTGGCTTTGCAGGCCGGCGCGCCTTCAGTCGCGGAGATGATGGCGCCTTATGAGGCCGAGATCGCGCCGTACCGGTTCGAAGAGTTGCGGGCGATCGGGCGGGTGACTCTCCGGCCGCGGCCGCTCAACTGGAAGACGATTGCGGACAATTATTCGGATCATCTCCACATCCCCGTCGGCCATCCCGGCCTGACCCGGCTTTTCGGCCGCAATTACCGGATCGAGGCTGGGGCGCATGTCGACCGGATGGAAGGCGATCTGGTCGAGGCGGAATCCGCGAATCCTTCCGAACGCGCCTACCAGCGCCTGCTCCCGGAAGCGGAGCATCTGCCGCCGAGCCACCGGCGCAAGTGGCTCTATTACAAACTGTTCCCGAACGTCGCGTTCGACATCTACCCCGATCAGATCGACTTCATGCAATTCCTGCCGGTGAGCGCGACCGAGACGGTGATCCGCGAGATCAGTTATGCGCTTCCCGATGAGCGGAGGCAGATGAAGGCGGCGCGCTATCTCAACTGGCGCATCAACCGGCGCGTGAACGCCGAGGACACCGAGCTGATCGCACGGGTGCAGCTTGGGATGCAGTCGGCGAGCTACGAAGCCGGGCCGCTCGGAACCAGCGAAGTGTGCCTAAGAAGTTTCGCGCGCAAGCTCCGACGGCTTATACCGGAGGCGCGACTGGACTCGCCTCCACCACCGGGATGGAGCGCTCGCCGCGGCGCATGAGCCAGTAGACGGGCAGCCCGCTCGCGAACAACGCCAATCCCCAAAGACTGGGCTCTGTACCAGCGCCGTAAAATGCCCATAGCGAAAAAACGAGAGCAACAACCGCTACCGGAACGAGCCACGCCGGCCCTCTTAGACTGCGTGAAAGCATGATCGCGGCCGCTGCGATCCCGGCATAAAGAAATAGCTCGGACACTGTCGTGACCAGCGCAGCAAAGGTGAAAAGGCCGGCCATCGACTTGCTGTAATTCGCGAGGACCAGAAGCGTCGCAGCTGCCCCCGCGATCACCTGTGCGCGGACAGGCGTGCCAATCCGCGTCGTCTTGCCGAACCAGGCGGGTAGCACCCCGTCGCGAGCCATCGTCAGCGTGACTTCGCCGCCGACGAGCAGCCATCCGTTGAGGCAGCCGAACGCGCTGATCGCGGCGAACAGCGCGACTGCATCGCTCGCATTATGGCCGAGGAGGGGGGCAATAGCCTCCGCAAAGGGGGCTGGTGACGCGGCGGTGCGGGAGGCCGACAGCAGGAACAGAACGGAGGCATAGGCGGCGATGTAAATAAAACCGGTGAGAACCGCGCCCGTTATGGTGGCCAGCGGCACGGTTCGCTCGGGGTTTCGGATCTTGTCAGTCGACAGGGTCGCGCATTCAAAGCCGAGCATCGAGAACAGGGCGAGAGCAGCTGCGCCTGCTAATGAGCCGCCGGAGAAAAGTGCGTCCGATTGCTGCGCCGCGCGATCTCCCCCTCCGAAGGATGCTGCCGCGACCAGCGCGACCGCGATGAGGGGAATGACCTTCAGAACAGAGGTCACTAGCTGAACCATGCCCCCCGATCGGGCGCCCCGCGCGTTGATCGCTACAAAGACCCAAATCAACGCAACCGTGAAGCACGGCGCGATCAGAGGCCGGCCCAGCACGGGCTCAATAAGGCTGAGATAGCTCACGCCCGGCATGGCGATCGCGGGTAGGCCGGTCCAAATCCCGACGAGATAACTCCACATGATCAGGAAGGCGACGAGTGGCCCGAATGCCCGCTCGACGTAAACGAAAGGACCGCCAGGAATGCGCCGGGAAAGCGCGATAAGCACCAGCGCAAGGCAAAGCACTCCTCCGATGGTAACCAGCCAGCCGTAGAAGGCGGTCCGGCCATAGGAGGCGAGCTGCGAAGGAAGCAGGAAGATACCGGCGCCGATCATATTGCCGACGATGAGTGCGGTGGCCATCGGAAGGCCGAGCTGGCCCTTGCCGGATACGCTCGCCATCGATGGTTCTCCCCCGCTTGGCAATCGTGCCGCCCCGGCCTAACCGCCCTCCAAAGACCTATAGCCGAACAGGGGAGCCGATGCGCGCGTTCATTTTTCCGGGGCAGGGAAGCCAATCCGTAGGGATGGGTGCGGCGCTCGCAGAGGCGAGCCGGCCTGCACGGGACGTGTTCGAGGAGGTCGACGAGGCGCTTGGCCAGCACCTGTTCCGGCTGATGCGCGAAGGGCCGGACGAGGAGCTGAAGCTTACGGAGAATGCGCAGCCTGCCATCATGGCCAATTCGATCGCGGTGTTTCGGACGCTGGGCGTGGACCTCGCGGGCGTCGCCAACTTTGTCGCCGGTCACAGCCTCGGCGAGTATTCCGCACTCTGTGCTGCCGGCGCGTTCGATCTCTCCAATAGCGCGAAGCTCTTGAAGCTTCGCGGGCAGGCGATGCAGGCGGCGGTGCCGGTGGGCGAAGGGGCGATGTGTGCGCTGCTAGGAGCCGACCTCGCGATGGCCCGGCGGATCGCCGAGGCTGCCGCGCAAGGCGAAGTCTGCACCGTCGCCAATGACAATGACCCGAGCCAAGTCGTTCTATCCGGAGCGAAGGGCGCGATCGACCGCGCCCTCGAAATGGCGAAGGAGATGGGCGCGAAACGGGCGGTGCAGTTGCCGGTCTCGGCGCCGTTCCATTGCCCGCTGATGCAGCCGGCGGCCGAGGCGATGCGCGATGCGCTGAGCTACGTCATCGTGGAGGAGCCGGCGGTGCCGGTGTTCGCGAACGTGACGGCTGCGCCCGAGAGCGATCCTGACGCAATCCGTTCGCTCCTGGTCGAGCAGGTGACCGGAATGGTCCGCTGGCGCGAGAGCGTCGCCAACATGTTCGATTCCGGAGTGCACGAGTTCGTCGAGATTGGCGGCAAGGTGCTGGGCCCGATGGTGAAGCGCATTGTGCCGGACGCGAAGGTGGCCAGCGCTATCACCATCGAGGACATTGAGGCGCTGGCGAAGGAATTGTGAACGTCACCCCGGCGAAAGCTGGGGTCTCAGCGGGTGAAGGCGCCGGCGTAATCTCGTCCTGAGATCCCGGCCTTCGCCGGGATGACGAGGAGGAAGAATGTTCGATCTGACTGGGATGACGGCATTGGTGACCGGCGCTTCTGGGGGCCTTGGAAGCGCAATCGCCAAGGCGCTGGCGGGGCAGGGAGCGCGGCTTGCGGTGTCGGGAAGCAATGTCGAGAAGCTGGAGTGGTTTCGCGACGAGCTTGGCGGCGATCATGTCGCCATCGGCTGCAATCTTTCCGACAAGGCCGCGGTGGACGAGCTCGTTCCTGCAGCCGTCGATGCGCTTGGCGGCAAGCTCGACATCCTGATCAACAATGCGGGCGTAACGCGTGACAACCTGCTGATGCGGATGAAGGACGAGGAGTTCGAGGAGGTGCTGACCGTCAACCTCGAGGCCGCGTTCCGGCTGATCCGTGCGGCGTCGCGGCCGATGATGAAGGCACGCTTCGGCCGGATCATCTCTATCACGTCGGTCGTGGGTGTCACCGGCAATCCCGGGCAGGCGAACTATGTCGCTTCAAAGGCCGGATTGATCGGACTGACGAAAGTCGCCGCGCTCGAGCTCGCGAGCCGCGGAGTGACGGTGAATGCGGTTGCGCCCGGCTTCATGAAGTCGGCGATGACCGATGCCCTGAACGATCAGCAGAAGGCGGGAATCCTCTCGCGAATTCCCGCGGGCGAAATGGGCTCAGGCGACGATATCGGCTCGGCATGCGTTTATCTCGCAAGCCGCGAAGCCGGGTACGTCACCGGGCAAGTGCTGCACGTGAACGGCGGGATGGCGATGCCTTGAACACAGCGGGGAAGCGCCAGAAGATCGCCCGCTGAGCCAGGGCAAGGCTGCATGAGGCAAGCGCCAGCCCGGCGATCGCATCCACGAGATAATGTCCCCCGTCGACGGGCGTCGAAAGGATCGTTGTCAAGGCGAGTATCGCCCCCGGCCAAGCGATCCATTTGATTCCGCTTTTCCAGAAGCCCCAGAGAGCGATCGCCGCCAGCCCGGCGTGGTAGCTGGGGAAGGCGATGATCCCCTGCAAATCGCGAAGCCGAAGCACGGTGCTGCTGCCCGACCGAAGCGCCTCCAGGTCGCGAAGCTCACGATAGCCGTCCGCGACGTTGAGGCGAGGGAAGGCTGCCGGAACGATGTGATCGTATGCAAACTGATTGAGGGCGGGGAATAACGGCGACAGCAGAATCGTCACCGTTCCGCAGATCATCGCGGCCAGCATGAAGATTCGCAGCTCGTTCAAGCGGTTTGCGAAGCCCAGCGCGAGGATAAGAACGATCACTTGGGGGATCAGCGATGCGTAGGCGATAGTAAGCGGTGCCGCTGCGAGTGGGTTAGCGTCGACCCACCGAATAGTTGCGTACCAATCGAAACCCAGCGCCGTGTCCCATGAGGCGAACGTCGAATCCCAGAGCGCTCCGCCCTCGCGCGCGAGAAGATAGGACAGGATTTCGCCGAACGCGCTGAACAGTAGCACCTGGGACAGGGCGATGCACATGACGCTGAAATTCTCGCGCGGGCGTACTGTCCGGTAGAAAGTCGCCGCGGCGCCAAGGGCGAGCAGCGCAATTCCGAGGTTCAGGAAGCCTCGCGGATCCACAGGCAGCGGCTTCCAAAGCTCCGCCCAGCCGACCGCCAGCAGGATGAAGGCAATCAGAATCCAACCAGCATGGTCGCGCGCTTCCTGTTGCGGTCGGGGTGTCAGCCGGGTCACAGCAGTCAGGTAGCCGCAGGCCGTTAACATCGCGCAAACCTGCGTCTCTCGACGCCTTGTCCTCGCCTGAACGCCACCTATATCGCCCGCGGCAAATCAAACTTTCCGGCCGCTCAAAGGAGGGCCGCGAGAGGGCATTGAGAGGGAAATCAATGGCGAAAGTAATCGGGATCGACCTCGGCACGACGAATAGCTGCGTTGCTGTAATGGAAGGCGGCAAGCCCAAGGTCATCGAGAATAGCGAAGGCGCGCGCACGACTCCGTCGGTGGTCGCATTCACCAAGGAGAATGAGCGCCTGATCGGCCAGCCGGCGAAGCGCCAGGCGGTCACCAACCCCGACAACACAATTTTTGCGGTGAAGCGGCTCATCGGCCGCCGGTTCGACGATCCGGTGACCAAGAAGGACACCGAGCTGGTCCCGTACAAGATCACCCGCGGCCCGAACGGCGACGCATGGGTCAACGCCGGCGGCAAGGACTATTCGCCGTCGCAAATTTCCGCCTTCATTCTCCAGAAGATGAAGGAAACCGCCGAGGCCTATCTCGGTGAGACCGTCACCCAGGCGGTGATCACCGTTCCCGCTTACTTCAACGACGCGCAGCGCCAGGCGACCAAGGATGCCGGCCAGATCGCCGGGCTTGAAGTCCTCCGCATCATCAACGAGCCGACCGCCGCTGCGCTCGCCTACGGGCTTGAGAAGCAGGACGGCAAGACGATCGCCGTCTACGACCTCGGCGGCGGCACGTTCGACATCTCGATCCTGGAGATTGGCGACGGCGTCTTCGAGGTGAAGTCGACCAACGGCGACACCTTCCTCGGTGGCGAGGACTTCGACGCGAAGATCGTCGATTATCTCGCCGACCGCTTCAAGCAGAAGGAAGGGATCGACCTTCGCACCGACCGCCTCGCTCTTCAGCGGCTCAAGGAAGCCGCGGAAAAGGCGAAGATCGAGCTTTCGTCGGCGGCGACGACCGAGATCAACCAGCCGTTCATTACCGCCCGGATGGAAGGCGGGACGACGACTCCGCTTCACCTGGTCGAGACGATCACCCGCGCCGACCTCGAGAAGCTGGTTGCCGACCTGATCGACCGTACGCTCGAACCGTGCCGGAAGGCGCTGAAAGATGCGGGTGTCGAGGCTAAGGACATCGCCGACGTCGTCCTCGTCGGCGGCATGACGCGGATGCCGCGCGTGCGTGAAGTTGTGAAGGAATTCTTCGGCAAGGACCCGCACACAGGCGTGAACCCGGACGAAGTCGTCGCGATGGGCGCTGCGATCCAGGCCGGCGTTCTCCAGGGAGACGTGAAGGACGTGCTCCTGCTCGACGTCACGCCGCTGTCGCTGGGTATCGAGACCCTTGGCGGCGTGTTCACCCGGATGATCGATCGCAACACGACGATCCCGACCAAGCGCAGCCAGGTTTTCTCGACCGCCGACGACAATCAGAGCGCGGTGACGATCCGCGTGTTCCAGGGCGAGCGCGAAATGGCGGCGGACAACAAGCTGCTCGGCCAGTTTGACCTGGTCGGAATTCCCCCGGCGCCGCGCGGCGTGCCGCAGATCGAGGTCACCTTCGACATCGACGCCAACGGCATCGTCAACGTGTCGGCCAAGGACAAGGGAACGGGCAAGGAGCAGCAGATCCGAATCCAGGCCTCCGGCGGCCTGTCCGATTCCGACATCGACAATATGGTGAAGGAAGCCGAGCAGTTCGCGGAGGAGGACAAGAAGCGCAAGGCTGCTGCCGAAGCGAAGAACCAGGCCGAAAGCCTGATCCATTCGACCGAGCGCCAGCTTTCCGAGCATGGCGACAAGGTCGATGCTTCGGTGAAGTCCGAAATCGAGACTGCACTTTCGGAGGCCAAGGCTGCGGTCGAGAGCGGCGATCCCGATCAGATGACGCAGAAGACCAACGCGCTCGCGCAATCGGCCATGAAGCTCGGCGAGGCTATGTACAAGGCGCAGCAGGGGGAAACCGAAGCTGCGGCCGGGCCGGACGCCGGCACCTCGCCGCCGGGCGGAGACGAAGAAGTCGTTGACGCGGAATTCTCCGAAGTCGACGAAGAGAACAAAGGGTAATGACGGTGCCGGCACTCCAGCCGGCACCTAGTCGGCGTACCGGGGGAGACTGATGGTCGAGCAGGATTATTACGAGCTGCTGGGTATCGCCCGCGGCGCGGATCCCGAGACGATCAAGGCTGCCTATCGCAAGCTTGCGAAGGAGTGCCACCCCGACCGGCATAACGGCTGCCGTGAACAGGAAGCGAAGTTCAAGGCGATCAGCGAGGCCTATGATTGCCTTCGCGATCCGCAGAAGCGCGCCGCCTACGACCGGTTCGGAAAGGCGGCGTTCCAGAACGGCGGGGGCGGCCCGGATCCGTTCGGTTCAGCCGGGTTCGAAGGCTTTTCCGACATTTTCTCCACCATCTTCGGCGATTTCATGGATCGCCGCGGCGGACAGCAGGCGAACCCTGCGCGCGGCGCCGATCTTCGTTACGATCTTGAGCTGACCCTCGAGGAGGCCTTCGCCGGCAAGGAAGCGACGATCGGCATAGACTCGCTCGCGACCTGCGAAAGCTGCGAAGGGCGAGGCTGCAGCGATTTGAGCGATTGCGCCCGCACCTGCCACACGTGCAACGGCATGGGCCGAGTCCGCGCGCAGCAGGGCTTCTTCATGGTCGAGCGCGGCTGTCCCACCTGCCGGGGAAGCGGCCAGGTGATCTCCGATCCGTGCCGCGCCTGCGAGGGCGAGGGCCGGGCGCTCCGCCAACGCAAGTTGACGGTGAAGATCCCCGCCGGAGTCGATGAGGGGACTCGGATCCGTGTTGCCGGCGAGGGCGAGGCTGGGGTGCGGAAGGCCCCGGCGGGCGACCTCTACCTTTTCATCCACATGAAGCCGCACCCGGTGTTCGCTCGAGAGGGCACAACCCTAGTGGCGGAATGCCCGGTGACGTTCACGACAGCAGCACTCGGCGGCGCCATCGAGCTCCCGGGCGTTGATGGCCAGAAGGTCGAGATTAAGATTCCCGCTGGCGTGCAATCGGGCGAGCAGCTTCGCCATCGCGGCGCCGGAATGACGGTGCTCAACGGCCGCGGCCGCGGCGATCTCGTCGCCAGAATCCTGGTCGAGACTCCGACCAGGCTCAGCAAGGAACAGAAGAAGCTCCTCGAGGAATTCCGCGCCACCGAGACCGGCGACGAATGTCCCGCCGCGAAGAATTTCTTCAGTCGCGCGCGGGACTATTTCGGCTAGGCGGCTTCGCGCAGCAGCTGCGGCGGCTCGGTCGCAACGAAGCTCGGCCGTGCAAGCATACGCTCGAGCCACGGCTCGAGATTTGCGGCTCCGCCAATCAGTTCGCGCCCTTCATTGCATTCCTTAAACAGATCGAGCTGGGCCGCGAGCATGATGTCCGCAAGGCTCGCGCTATCGCCGGCAAAATAGGGCTTCGCACCAAGCAGCCGGTCGAGTTCGGCAAAGCAAATGCGGCCCATGGGCATCGCTTCGGCAATCGCTTCCTCGTTTCCGGGAATGCCCAGCAGCCTTGGTCCGATGATCCGGTTGAAGGCGATGGGCGCCGCCGCCTTGGGGAAGAAATACCACTCGATGATTCCGATCACCTGGTTCATCCGCGCACGCTGCTTGGGGTCGGCGGGCGTTAGGGCCGGATCCGGAAAGACCTGGTCGACGTAGCGAAGGATCGCCTGGGTCTCGTAGATCCTGAATCCGTCATGCTCGAACGCCGGGATCCGGCCGAACGGGTGATGATTCTCGAGATAATCGGGAGTTTTGAATTCGCCCGGATTGAGCGCCACGAACTGATATTCGACGCCTTTCTCCCTCAACGTGATTTCCACGGAGCGGAGGAATGGACTTCCGGGGATTCCATGAACGGTAACGTCGGTCATGCAGCGTCTCCTTTTTCTGAATTGGCTTCGTCGGCGTAGAGCTGAAGAAGTGCGGGCCAGCCGCCGGGGCCGCTGACGGATTCGCGCATCGCATCCGCCTTGTCGCCCATCCGCTCGATGTGCCGGTGTTCGAGATCGACCCGGGTCCCTTCGCCTTCCGGCGCGAACGTCACCTCGACTTCAGTGACGAGGTCGGGATCGAACGTGAATTCCGGTGTCAGCTGCCAGATCAGGAGCAGGCGCGAAGGCGGCTCCCAGGCAGCGACCTTGCCGATCTCGCATTCGCTGCCGTCGACATCCAGTTCGTACCAGCGGCCGCCCGCGAACGGCTCGATCACCGGGCGTTCGAGATCGGATTGGCCGATCTTGTGCGATTTTGGCCACCACCTGCCGATCTCCGCGGTGAAGACTTCGAAAGCACGCGCCTGCGGTGCATTCACGAAGATGCTCTTGCGAACCGGTGCCGGCTGGACGTGAAGGTTCATTTGCGCTCCTTTTCCTGGCGTTCGACTTCGGCGGCGAATGAGGCGAGCGCCGAATCCCAGAATTGGTCAAGCCAGGCGCGCAGAGCGCCGAGCCCTTTGGGATCGATGTGATAGATTCGGCGGGTGCCTTCGCTTCGGTCGTTCACGAGACCGGCGTCCTTCAGAACCTTCAGATGCTGCGAGACGGCAGGACGGCTGACTGGGAGATCGTTGGCGATTTCGCCGACCGATTTCGGTCCCTCGCGCAGGCGCTCCAGCACCGTGCGCCGCGTTGTGTCGTGCAAGGCATCCAAGACTCGATCTGCGTTAACCATGACTTACCGTAAGTCACAGCTTACGGAGGGTCAAGAAAATTCAGTCGCCGAACACCCGGTCGAAGATCACGTCGACGTTCTTCAGGTGATAATCGAGGTCGAACAGCTCCTCGAGCTCCTGCGAGGAGAGGCGCTTCGAGACCTCTGGATCAGCCTTCAAGAGGTCGAGAAGCGACAGTTCGCCGTCCGATTCCCACACCTTCATCGCATTGCGCTGGACGAGCGCATAGCTTTCCTCGCGCGAAAGGCCCGACTGGGTCAGCGCGAGAAGCACCCGTTGCGAATGGACGAGGCCGCCCATGCGATCGAGATTCTTCTGCATCCGTTCCGGGTAGACGACCAGCTTGTCGATCAGCTGCCAGAGGCGGCCGAGCGCGAAGTCGAGCGTGATCGTCGCGTCAGGGCCGATGAACCGCTCGACCGACGAGTGGGAGATGTCGCGCTCGTGCCAGAGAGCAACATTCTCCAGCGCCGGCGTCACATAACTGCGCACCATGCGGGCGAGACCGGTGAGGTTCTCGCTCAGCACCGGGTTGCGCTTGTGCGGCATCGCCGAGCTACCCTTCTGGCCGGGCGAGAAATATTCCTCGGCCTCCAGCACCTCGGTGCGCTGGAGGTGCCGGATCTCGATCGCAAGCCGTTCGATGGACGACGCGATCACGCCCAAGGTCGCGAAATACATCGCGTGGCGGTCGCGCGGGATCACCTGGGTCGAGGTCGGCTCGGGCTTGAGGCCGAGCGCCTTCGCGACATGCTCTTCGACCGAGGGCGGCACGTTGGCGAAGGTGCCCACAGCGCCGGAAATCGCGCAGGTCGCGATCTCGTCACGCGCTGCGGCCAACCGGTCGCGGTTGCGGTCGAACTCGGCATAGGCCTGCGCGAGCTTCACCCCGAAGGTGGTCGGCTCGGCATGGATGCCGTGGCTCCGGCCGATCGTCGGCGTCTTCTTGTGCTCGAACGCCCGGCGAAGAAGCACCTCGAGCAAGATGTCCACGTCGCGAAGCAGGATGTCGGTCGCCTGCTTCAGCTGCACCGCGAGCGCTGTGTCGAGCACGTCGGAGCTGGTCATCCCCTGGTGGAGCCAGCGCTTCTCCGGCCCCAGCTTCTCGCCGGCCCAGGTGAGGAAGGCGATCACGTCATGCTTGGTCACGGCCTCGATCGCGTCGATTGCGGGAACGTCGATTTCGCCGAGAACGTCGGCATCGTAGGCGGCGCGGATTTTCGCCGCATCCTCGGCCGGGATCATCCCGATCTTTCCCATCGCCTCGGCGGCGAAGACTTCGATCTGCCACCAGATGCGGTAGCGGTTTTCGGGCGACCAGATCGCCGACATTTCGGGGCGGGAATAGCGGGGGACCATGGGGCGAGCGGCTAGCAGGGAAGGCGAGGGTGTTCAAATGCACGACACGAAGTGGAAGGCACGAATGGGTGAAAACGGTTGAGCACCGTGACGGCCATGCGCCCAGGCATGGCCGCCCTGGGTGCTTCCACTTCCTCCACTTTGTCACCTTCGACTGAGTGAATGCGTCGCGATCGGCTTCCGTGCCGATCGTAAGGCTGCTTCAATCACAGGTAGGGCTGTGGAGGACAGCGAAATTTTCCAATGTCTGCAATGGGTGGAAAGCGGACGCTGGAGCTAGCGGAGACGCCACTCGTCAAACCGGCTTGCGATCCTTGGCGCGACAGCATCGAACGAAGCCCAGCTGTCTTCCGCTTCATAAAGCGAGCTCGGAAAAGGGGAATGCGATCCCGACGTGAGCACGATGGCAGCACTTCCTACCAGGACATGCGTGCTCCGTTGGGACCTCGCGAACTGAAGCGACAACCTGACGAACCAAACTCAATTCCAATTGACCCTAATCGCGTTAACAAAAAAGATCAGTGTTGTTGGAATCTCGACCTTGTAGGATCAGAGGTAGGTTGCAGTCATCACGAAAAGCGCAAATTTCCTTCCGCGTCGCACCATCGAGCAAGAGCCTGCCTGATGGACAGAACTTGCTCCCTGCCAATGCGATTAACAGCTTCTATACTATCGATCGACAACACGTGCCTTCGGTGGAAAAAGGTCTTCTTATCGTAGAAACTGAATCCAATATCTTCTATGTCGCCGTTCCCTGCCTCTATTCTTGCCGACAGGGTTTTCACTTTTTCCTTTGTAAACTTGGCTCCTATTTCCTTAGCGGCAACTTCATCGGCGTCGTCGCAGACATAACGGGCTATTTTCCAAGCAGCTAATTCTGGCTCTCTATCAATATCGTCGAAGTGCACGATGAGGACGTGGCTCCGAATGATGTCAAACATCTGCAGCCATGCCTCCATCGCATCTACCGACTCTTTCAGTCCAAAGCCAAACGTTGTCATCCAGGAGGCTATCGCATCCTCAGGTTTGCGCACGGTGCAAATCGTCTTTATCGCGCCAACCTTTATAAGCCCGAGCGTCGTCTGGTCCGCATTGTGTCCTTTGACAAGGAGGTGCGTGGCTTCACCTGCGCTATCCAGAGCCGTGAGAACACTATCGGTCGGCTCCTGATATAGCCAGCCCCGAGTTTCCAGAAGACACCGCGCAACATTGAAACTGAATGTTGAGCCGCTCCTTGGCATTCCAGCAATGAATACGATCACCTAGATTCGTCACCTTCTTAGGTATCGCCATCTATCATACGCAGGTATGATGCCTTTACGGAAGGTCGTCCAAAGACCACCTTCCACTCTTCCGAACGGTTAGCCCATTTCCGGTCTATGCGGAATGCCTGGAACGACACCAGTCATGCAGGGCGTTTAGATTACCACCCGCCCCTAGTGTCCGCTTTGGGTCGAAAACGGACACTCAAATCAAACCCATAGCTCTCATACTCGTGCGTCCAGTGGCGCCGACGATGATGTGATCGTGCACAGTCACCTTCATGTGCCGCCCGGCTTCGACCAGATCGCGGGTGAGGCGGATGTCCTGCTGGCTGGGGGAGGGGTCGCCGCTCGGGTGGTTGTGGACGATGATGATCGCGGTGGCGCCGAGCGCGATGGCTCGGGCGATCACTTCGCGGACGTGGACCGAAGCTTCGTCGACCGATCCGTCCCACATCGCTTCGTTGGCGATCAGCATGTTCTTTGCGTTGAGGAACAGCACGCGCACCTGCTCGGTCCGCGAATGAGCCATCGCCGCGTGGAGATAATCGCAGAGCGCATCCCAGCTTGAGAGTACCGGCTGGCCTTCTAGGCGGGTTTCGAGCAGGCGAAGCGCAGTCGCGTCGGCGATTTTGAGCGCGCCGATCACGGTGTCACTGAGGCCCTCGCGCTTCAGGGTCTCGGCGCTGGCGGACAGCAGCGGACCGATGCCCCC
>Ga0207695_10003028_pt1 | contig 24127 bp, 16 predicted proteins | sample KBSC54metaG_FD_184354 | JGI IMG/M metagenome (GOLD analysis project Ga0207695, IMG submission 184354) | Corn rhizosphere microbial communities from Kellogg Biological Station, Michigan, USA - KBS C5-4 metaG (SPAdes) (version 2) | ecosystem: Host-associated > Plants > Roots > Rhizosphere > Soil...
CTTGTCGGATGCTTTGCACCACTTGGAGTGGTTCGCTTCCACGTCATGGTGTGCGTCCCAGCCGGAGCCGGAGCCAGAATAGACTTCAACGAAGCGCACGCCGCGCTCGACCAATCGGCGGGCCAGGAGGCAGTTCGTGCCGTACACTTTGGTCTCAGGCTCATCCATGCCGTAAAGCGCCTTGGTGGCGTCAGACTCTTGGGAAAGATCTACGGCTTCTGGAGCGGCGGATTGCATCTGGTAGGCCAGCTCATAGGAGCGCGTGCGGGCGTCGAGTTCCGTGTCCTCCTCTTTGTCGCGCCCGAAATAATCGTTCAGCTTCTGCAGGAAGTCGATCTTGCTGCGCTGCTGCTCGTCGGTGGTGCCGGCGGGCGGCTTCAGATTCAGGATGGGCGTATCGCCTTGGCGGAAGAGTGAGCCTTGATACGTGGCGGGCAGGAAGCCGGAGCCGTAGTTCTGCACCGAGCCCAGGATCTCTTTATCGTCCTGCATAACAACGAAGCTAGGAAGATTTTTCTGCGCGCTTCCCAGGCCGTAAGTCAGCCATGCGCCGAGCGATGGACGCCCAGCGAGAAGCGAGCCGGTATTCATCTCGCAGACGCCACCTACGTGATTGACAGCATCAGTGTGGCAGGACCTGAGAAATGCGAGATCGTCGACGTGCTGGGCAATGTTCGGAAGCCAGTCAGAAACCCACATGCCACTCTGGCCATATTGTTTGAACGCGCGGCGCGAGGGGAACATACCATCGCTGGGCTTGGAGCCTTGCGCGGTAAGCAGCGTCTCCGGATGAAACGAGGCCGGCATAGGCTGCAGCGCGTACTTTTCCAGCAGCGGCTTGGGATCAAACAGATCCACCTGGCTCGGGCCGCCTTCCATGAAACACCAGATAATGTTCTTGGCTTTAGGCGGGAGATGGGGCTGCTTGGGCGCGAGCGGATCGACACCGGCTGCGTACCCGTCTTCCGCCAGCATTGCGGTCAACGCGATACCCGCAAGACCGCTGCCGGCGCGCGTGAAGAATTCGCGACGGCTCGAAACATTCCAGCGCTGTTTCAATATATCAAGCATTCTATCTGACATGGCCTTATCCCTCTTGATCCAAGATCAGTTGATGTACAGGAACTCGTTGGAGTCCATTAGCATTTGCGACAAATCGACGAAGGCGGCGGCTCGCGCCGGATCGATGCCTGCCGGCATGTTGGTAGGCAGCGGAGGTTTGGTGTTCTCGCCGCCGGCTAGGCGCTGCGCCATGATTGAGCTTTGCTTGGCCAAGAAGTCCAACGCGAGCTTTTTCTCATCCGCGTTGGGCTCGCGTCCGTAGGTTAGCTTAAAGGCCCGCTCCACTTGAGCGTCCGGAGTCAAGCCATTATCGTTCAGAATGCGTCCGGCTAGGGCTTGGGCCCAATCCAGTATCAGCCCATTGTTCAGCAGATCGAGCGACTGCGAGGGCGTCACGGTGTTCTTGCGGAAATCGCAACTCTCGAAGGTGTTGGCGGCATCGAACTCCTGCAGCATGGGATAGCGCAGATTGCGCCGCACGAAAATGTAGACGCTGCGCCGGTTGTTCTGCGCTGGATCTTTCTCTTCGCTCCACCGGCCATAGCTGGACTTGGCGGCGAGGGTCCCTGGAGGAACCGGAGGGAAAACGCCGGGCCCGCCCATTTGCGGATTCAGCAGTCCACTGACAGCCAGCATGGAATCACGAATCGCCTCGGCTTCCATACGGTGCCGCCCGTAACGCCATAGCAACTTGTTGTCGGGATCGACTTGCGCGGCTTTGGCCTGAAACTCCGACGACTGCTGATAGGTATTGGACAGCAGAATCATACGGTTCATCTTCTTGATGCTCCAGCCGTTTTCGACGAACGTCGAGGCCAGGTAATCCAGCAACTCAGGATGCGTCGGCCGGGAACCCATACGCCCGAAATCGCCGGGAGTGGCGGCGATGCCGACTCCGAAATTGTAGTTCCAGATGCGATTGACCATCACGCGGGCGACCAGCGGATTCTTAGGATCCGTCAACCAGGCAGCGAGCGCGGTACGCCGGCCCGTAGAATTCGGCAGCGGAGTGATCTTGGCGTCGGAGGGATCGAGAATCGATAAGAAGCCGGGTTGGACCTCTTCACCCTTCACATCCAAATTACCGCCTTTAAGAACGTAAGTGGGCGGCGCTTTGGCGCTGATGTCGATCATGAATTGCCCCTCGGGCGGCGGCGCGGGTTTTATGGAATCGAACTCCGCGAGCTGCTTCTTGAGCTCAGCGTAACGCTTTGCGTCGTCTTCCTTGAGGTTGCGCAGCGCTTTGGCGTCGAACGCGGCGTTAATGCTCATGAGCCTCATGGCCGTATGGTTCATCATGGCCTGCACGGGATCGCGCTTGGCAGGATCCATGAAAATCGCTTCCTGGACTTCGGGTTGATAGTAGGCTGACCCAGTCTTCATCTTCTCCATCCGCAGCGGCGCTTCGATCTTTGCTATATCGGCGCGGATATCTTTAGTCTTCTCTTCCCAGACGGCCTCTTGCTCTTCATACTTCTTGCGCGCATCGGCATCCTCAATGGGCAACGGCCCGTCACCACTGCCGGTATTGGCAAAGAAGGCCTGCAGGCGGTAGTAATCCTTTTGGAGGATGGGATCGAACTTGTGATTGTGGCAGCGCGCGCAGCCGAACGTCAGACCAAGGAAGGCCTCGGCGGTCACAGTGGTCATGTCATCCAGCGTTTCCTGGCGGCGAAGGAACAGAGTGGAGGAGTTACTCTCGTCGATCCAGTGCCGGTTGAAGCCCATGGCCACTAGCGCTTCGGTATTTCCGGGATAGATTTCGTCGCCCGCGATTTGTTCCTTAATAAAGCGGTCGTAGGGTTTGTCGTCGTTCAACGCTTTAATGACGTAGTCGCGATAGCGCCAGATGTTGGGCCGCGTCTCATCCGCCTTGAAGCCGTTGCTGTCGGCATAGCGGACCACGTCCAGCCAGTGGCGCGCCCAGCGCTCACCGTAAGCCGGGGAAGCGAGCAGACGGTCAACAATTTTCTCGTAAGCGGTGGGCGACTTGTCATTCAGGAATTGCTGAGTCTCTTCCTGCGTAGGCGGCAGGCCGGTCATGTCGATGGTGGCGCGGCGCAGCAGCGTTAGGCGATCAGCCGGCGGATTGGGCGTCAGATTCTTCTCTTCGAGCTTCGCGAGGACGAATGCGTCGATGGGATTATTGACCCACGCCTGGTTCTTGACTGCGGGCACAGTCTGGCGTTTGACCGGAACTAGCGACCAGAAATTGCGCTGGGCGGGAGTAAAGGGATCGGACTCGGCCGCGTAAACGGCGAAGGCGAGGGCGAGAGAAGCGAACAACACCACAACACAGTGACGCATTTACACCTCCAACATTCTGCCAAAAACTATATCATGTTGAAACATTGAGGTCAAAGGTCATGCCGCCAAAAGCGCGACGCATTGCGACAGCCGCCGTTTCATGGTAGAGTTCGTGCCATAACCGAACCGCTGAATGCGGGTGAATAGGAGCAGATGATGAAGACGAAAATTGAGATTCGAGCGATCATCGCCAGTCTGTTTGTGATTGCTTTGGTGGTCTTATCCGCGGCCCTGCTGGTCTCAGCCCAAACCGGCAGCGACACCAAGAAGGCTAAGAAAGAGCCGCCTCCGCTGAACACCGCGCCTTATGAAGTCTGGAGCATGGAGCAACTAGCAAAACCCGGGTTTTTGGGCAGGTACGAAAATCCACATCATGACTGCAGCGTCCAGCGCCGCAACGTGGGAGCCGCACCGGAAAGCCATGACAACTTTGCTCACGTATTGATTTTCACGAGCGGGTCGGGGAGCGTGAATCTCGGGGGAGAAATCGTCACAGGGCCGGACGGGAAGAAAATCGTTCAAGGCGGCGAGAGGCGTAAGATTGTCGTGGGTGACGTCTACCACATGGCCGTCAAGACGCCGCACTGGGTGATACCGGACCCCGGTAGTTCCATCACCTATTTCGTGTGTAACCTCTATACAGACTAACGGCTGATATTGCTACGTCGAGTTAACCTCACCACGTCCGGAGGCTCGCTGGCGTTCACTCTCGAGCCGGGCAGCGCGTCACCGCTCGAATTGGATTATTCATTCACGGTTGCCTTCGTTTCTGCAACTCACGTAACGAGCGGTGACATCGGGCAAGCAAAAGCTAAACCAGACTTTGCGTATTTGCCTATTGACAGTTCCTTCCGATTGTGATACATAGCTATAACGGGTGGATAGTCGCCTTCGGGATGGGCGCATTGGAATATCGCTGGACTGCAAATCGTTCCAGCTTTCTTTTGCTCTTGCAAGGGGATTTTGCGGGCGTATCTCTCCATCGTTAATGCGCAGCTTTGTGTCAGAAGACTCTGGCATGAGTGTGGTTAAACGAGGAGGTTTACGTGACAAAGACGCTTGTTCTTATGGCGGCGTTTCTGTGTGTTTTGGCTCCATTTGCTTTCGGCCAAGGGTCGGGGCAAATTGTCGGCTCCGTGCGAGATCAGAGCCAAGGGTCGGTTCCGAATGTCACGGTCACCGTGACCGAGGCCGGCACCGGCCTGACTCGTAGCATGGTCACCGGAAACAATGGCGAGTTCGTTTTCCCGAACCTGCGGCCTACTACTTACACAATTTCCGCGGAAGGCGCGGGCTTCCGGGCTTTCCGGCAGACGGACGTGCAGTTGCTTGCCAACCAGAGCCTGACCGTCAACATTCCCATGGAGGTCGGCGCAGTGACCGAGACGGTCACCGTGGCCGGTCAGACGGTGCAGGTGGACACCAGCACATCGACTCTTGCTGAGGTGGTTGAATCGACGAGAATTAACGAACTGCCGTTAAACGGGCGCGACGCGGCGAAGTTGAGCACGCTGATCGCCGGCACCGTTATGATCTCCACCAGCACCGAGACGGGGAAGGGAATACCGGGCAACTTCTATCTATCGGCGAACGGCTCGGGCGTCGGACAGGTTTCCTACCGGCTGGATGGCAACTCGAACACCGATACTTACTTTCAGTTGAATCAGGAGTTCCCGTTCCCGGACGCTCTGCAAGAGTTCAGCATCCAGACCAGCGGCTTCAGCGCGGCATATGGCAATAACGCTGGCGCAGTGGTGAATGCGGTCACTAAATCGGGAACCAATGACATCCACGGCGGAGCTTTCGAATTTGTCCGCAACCGCGCTTTCAACGCCAAAGACTTTTTCGCCACGCAAGCCGACTATCTCAAGCGCAATCAATTCGGGTCCTACGCCGGCGGCCCCGTCTATATTCCTAAGCTTTATAACGGGAAGAACAAGACGTTCTTCTTTCTCGGCTGGCAGGCCACACGGCTACGCAATATCAACAACGCGAAGAATGCGAATGGACCGACCGCGGAGGAACTCGCCGGAAATTTCGCGGCCTGCGGCGCCCCTTGCGACAAGGCCACGCCCAAAGATCCCAACGGTGTTCCGTACCCTAACAAGTTTATTTCGCCCACCCTGTTTGACCCCGTGGCTGTGGCTTTCGCCACGCGGATGATGCCTGCTAATTTGCATGGGGACGGCCTCTACACTTATCAGACGCCCATCAGTCAGAATCTCGCTCAGGGCATCATGAGAATTGACCACCAGATCAGCCAGAATGACCGGCTCACGCTGCGATATTTTATCGACAACTTTACCAATCAGCCGACCTATGATCCGCACAATTATGTGACTTTTTCCAACGGCTCTGAAACGCGCGTACACAACGCGAACATCGGCGAGATTCATACCTTCAGCCCCACGGTGCTGAACGATTTTCATTTCGGCTATACGCGGCAGTTTTCCCAGCGCGGCCCGGCTGCTGGAGTTCCCACGTTTCAGACCCTGGGCATGACCATCAATCAAGGAATTCCCGAGGCGCCCTTTATTGAGGGAATCAACGTTTCAGGCTTTTTCAGTGCGGGGGATAATACGATAGCCGCCTTCACTCGGAATGGATTCGAGATGGCGGACCGGGTGAGTTGGGTAAAAGGCCGCCACAGCCTGTCGTTCGGTTTCTCGATCGACAAGCAACGGGCAGACATCCGCAACCTATTTCTGCGGCCTGGCACGGCGACATTCTCAGGCAACGTCAGCGGGCTCGCCATGTCAGATTTCCTTTTGGGCAACTTAGGAACGTGGATCCAAGGTTCGGGCGAATATAAGTATTTCCGGGCCACCTATCCGTCGATTTACGTCCAGGATGATTGGAAGGCCACGTCCCGGCTGACCCTTAACTTGGGCGTCCGCTGGGAGCCGACGGGCCCGTGGATCGATGTTCGCGACCGGTACGAGAAATTCCGGGTTGGCGACTTCTACGCCAACGTCCACTCCAAACGGTTCCCGCTTGGGCCCCCGGGAACCACGTTCTATGGAGACCCGGGCGTGCCTTATGGAGGGACAGGGGCAAGCTGGATCAACCTCGCTCCGCGACTAGGCTTCGCCTGGGATGTGTTCGGCAATGGCAAGACCAGCGTCCGCGGCGGCGCCGGAGCTTTCTACGACCAGCACGCGCGCGGCGACACTAACAATAACGGCGTAGATGCGGCGCCGTGGTCTCCCCAGGTGCAATTCAACAATCGGGGCAAGTTCCGGGCGCCTTACATTACTGCGGGCATCGTAGACGCATTCCCGTTTGCGCCGCCGAGCGCGGCCTCTGTTTTTCCTGTCCCGACGGTGGAAACAACTTACCGAGATGAAACCTTGCCTACGCCGCTGGTTTATAACTGGAACATCACTCTAGAGCGCCAGCTTCCTTCCGACTTCCTGGTTCGTGGCTCCTACGTCGGATCCCGCGGCATTCACGAGCGCCGAGTCCTGGAATACAACTCGGCGGTCGACGCGGGTATTGGAGTGGCAGCCTCATCCATCGCCTCAACCGATAGTCGACGCTTATTTTGGCCCTACTACTCATCGGGATTATTTGGTTACGGCGACAATGGCGTCGCCCGCTACAACTCCCTGCAGATGTCACTGCTCAAGCGCTATTCCCATGGTTTCACGTTCCAGATGAACTACACCTGGTCCAAGAGTATTGACGACATCGGAACCGGGATAACCGGCAACAGCGGCGGCGGCGACCAGGTCTTACCCTGGTATAGCCCGTTTTACGACCAGGCGCTTACAGGACCGTCGGATTTCGACCACGCGCACCGGTTTGTTACGTCCTACGTTTGGGATATCCCGTTTGCCAACCATATGAAGGGCCTGGCGAAGGGGATACTGGGCGGCTGGCAGTTGACCGGTATCCAGCAATATCAAACCGGCTCACCCATGACGGTAACTAGCGGCGTAGACAACTCGCGCACCGGCCTCAACCGCGACCGGGCCGACCGAGTGCTCGGACAGTCGCTGGATCGCCCCGCCGGCGTGGATCCGCTGCTGCAATGGTTCAACAAAGCGGCCTTTACACCGAATTTCCTGGGCACGCCTGGGAACGTGGGCAAGGGCACGCTGCGCGGTCCCAGCATGTTTGCATGGGACATGGGCGCCTTCAAGAAAATTCCGATCAAGGGAGACAGAGCCTTCATGCAGTTCCGGGCGGAGTTTTTCAATATCTTCAACCACCCCATGTTCAACAATCCGTCGACCGTGCTCAATAATGCCAATTACGGCAGGATCACGCAGACGCTGGCCAATGCGGGCTCGACGCAGGGCGATATCACGTCCGGTGGCCCTCGCATTATTCAATTGGCCCTAAAGCTGACGTTCTAGTTAATAGGGAGGTCGGTCCATCTAGGGCCGGCTTCCCTACAACACCCGCAAGGCGTCCGCCGGAAAGTGGACCACCCATTCACGGTTGTCGCGCTGGCTCTCATAATCGGCTCGCGAGACGGTTACGCGTACCGGGGTGGGGGAGCCACCAGCGGAAAATTCCAGACGCACGCCATGAGGCCGTTCGACGGCCCTGAGTAGCGCGGCAGGGATCTGATTGGATCCCGGTTTGCCGTTGCGCGCCGAAACTTTGAGCTGCTCTGGACGGACGCACAGAGTTACGCGATCGCCTTTCAGGTGGCCCGGGAAATAGGGGCCTTCCAGTTCGAACTCGCCCACTTGCAGACGGCTGGTATTGCGTCCTGGATCGAGCGTCCGGATTTCGCAGTCCAGCAAATTGAAAGCGCCGAGGAGGCGCGCCACTTCGAGAGTGGAGGGTTCGTCGAGCACCGAGCGCGGCGTGCCTTTCTGTACGATCTTGCCGTCGTGCAGTATCAGCATCTCCTCGCCCAATTCGAAACACTCCGTTAGATCGTGGGTTACCAGGAGCATCGGCGTGGCGAATTCGTTGCGAACCTGGCGTAGGACTTCGTAGAATTCCGCGCGCAGCACAGCGTCGAGACCGGTGGCGGGCTCGTCGAGCAGCAGCAGTTTAGGCTCGGCGATCAAGGCGCGCGCGATGCAGCAGCGCTGCCGCTGGCCGCCAGAGACTTGATGCGGGCGCCGCCCCGCCGCTTCGGTTAGACGGAATTTTTCCAGCATGTCGTGAACGCGGCGGTGCCGCTCGAGACGCGGCTTCCGCTCGGCTGCAAACGCCAGATTTTCACGCAGTGTCATGTGCGGAAACAACGCGTAGTTCTGAAACACATAGCCGCAGTTGCGTTTTTGCGGCGGCAGATGAACACCGGCCGCGGCGTCGTAGAGAATCTCGTTGTCCAACAGGATGCGGCCTTCGTCAGGCTGCGAGAATCCGGCGATGGAATCCAACACCAGCGTCTTACCCGCGCCGCTTGGGCCGAACAGCACGGTGATGCCCGCCGTCGCTGAAAATTCCAGATCTAGAGTGAACCCGGCGGAATCGGGTTGGGGGGCGAAGGATTTGCGGAGCCGGGCCTGCAACATGGTACTTCAAAGCCGGCTGGGGCTAAGGCGATTGGCAAGCGTCAACAACAGTAATGCCGCCGCCGAAACGATCAGAACAAGAGTTCGCGCGAGGGCACCGTTGCCGGATTCGACGGCCTCATAGATGGCCACTGCTACGGTCTGCGTGCGGCCCGGGATATTGCCGGCGACCATCAATGTGACTCCGAAATCGCCCAAGGAACGCGCGAACGCGAGGGCTGTGGCTGCAAGAATAGAACGCCACGCGAGGGGCATGGTCACTCTCCAGAAAAGTTTCCATTCCGAAGCGCCGAGGTTGCGCGCGGCGCGTTCATAGCTGCGATCCACGCTTTCAAGAGCCGCCCGCGCCGACTTCACGAGTAGCGGCAGCGCGTGCAGCAACGCGGCCACGACTGCGGCTTTCCAGGTAAATACCAACGGCGATCCGAAGATTGCTTCCCAGAGTTTTCCCAGCGGGCTCGCGCGCCCCAACAGTACCAGCAGATAATAGCCCAGCACGGTCGGGGGCAAAACAAATGGCAGAGTCACAGCCGCATCGAGGACGTCTTTGCCGCGAAATTGCCGGTTGGCGAGAAGATAGGCGATCCATAGACCGCCGGCAAAGGCCAAGGCGGTCGACAGGACCGCCACGCGCAGACTGAGCCACAATGGGAACCAGTCTATTTCCATAAAATCACAATCGCCATCGGATGTTCGATTATAGCCGGTCGAAGCGAAGCGAAGCGTCGCGGAGAAAATAATCAGGTCTCATCGTCCGCCGAAGCATCCGGCGTTTCAGCCGCTTCAGCTTCCGCCTGCGCGATCAGATCCTCTTCGCTGATCTCGGTCTCTAGAATCTCGCAGGCACGATCGTACGCCGAAGCGGGGACCATTAGCCGTAACTCACCCATCCCACTCCACGCCGCTGCCTCATCGTTCTCGAAGGAACATGAGATATCCGCCGACTGCAGTAACCCTCGTGCAAAGTTGGCTTCTTCGATGGTGAGAAAGGTTGCCACCAGTTCCAGGCCGCCTTCTGTACCGGGCACTTCCTCGCCTGGATGATCGAGGGCCGACACATTCTCTTCCGCGTCCGGCCGAGCTAGCTTACGGTCGGCCAACTCGGCGTCGTAGCATACTCGCGCCGCGTCCACTAGTTCATCGCGGTTTATCTCCAGCAGCGCGTCATCCGAAAGCATCGCGTAATGCCGTTTGAAATCATCAAGATCAATTTGCACCCTTTACCTCGCATCCTTCATTATTTGCTGCATCCGCCAGTTGCTCCAAGGCATCTCCCTGCAAACGGAAGATTCGCCAGTCGTCAAGCGTGATTGCGCCGAGCCGGTGATAAAAATCGATCGACGGCTGATTCCACGTCAGTACGGACCACTCCATTCGCCCACAGTGTTGTTCTTTCGCGATGATCGCCAGACGCTTCAATAGCGCTCTGCCGATACCGCGGCCACGATACTCCGGCTCCACATAGATGTCTTCGAGGTAGATGCCGCGCTTGCCCAGGAAAGTCGAGAAAGTATGGAAATACAACGCGAACCCAATCGCAGCGTCATCCGCGAAGGCCATCAGCGCGTGCGTATTGCGCTCCGTCCCAAACAGAGCCTGCCGGAAATCATCCTGGCTTGCGGTCACGGCATGTTCCAGTTTTTCGTATACGGCCAATTGCCTGACCAAATGTACAATCGCAGGCAGATCGCGTTCCGTGGCAGGCTCGATCTTCAGTGTCATGTCCACGATTGTTTCACTTCCGGCAGGTTCTTTCAGTTCGCGCAATGTCTTAGACGCCATGCTGCGTCTCACCCCTCTACAGTGGTACCTTGTCAGTTCAGAGGTTTTCGCAGGTACGAGGTACTATGCATCCCAGAACTCCCCACTGCCTTTTCTTGATTGCTCTCCTGCTGCTTAATTTTCCATGCCTTCCCGTGTGGGGTCAGACCCCCAGCAGCCTACAAATTGTGATTGTAGAAGGCGAGGGCGCGATTAACAACGTCAAGCAGCGCGTCAACCGGGAACCCATCGTTCAGGTGGAGGATGAGAACCACAAACCCGTGGCCGGTGCCGCCGTCATCTTCTTCCTCCCCAACCAGGGACCGGGCGGAACGTTCGCTAACGGTTCGACTTCCCTGACGACCACTACGAACGCCCAAGGCCAGGCAGTGGCTCGCGGCATCCGCTTTAACAATCAGGCCGGCGCTATGGAGATTCGCGTGTCCGCTTCGTTCGCGGGGCAGACTGCCAGTGCGATCATCACGCAGACCAACGTTCTGGGAGCCGCGGCTAGCGGAGGAGGCTCCGTTGGCGGCATGAGCCTTACAACCAAACTGTTGATCATCGGCGCAATCATAGGTGGCGGCGTCGCGGCCGGCGTGATTGTCGCCAACCGGGGGGGCGGACCAACGACGGCTATTCCAACCACTACCATCACATCCGGCACCGTCACCGTGGGAGCACCACAATGAGGGGACGACATACAATGCTCCGGACATGTTGCTTCCTTGCGCTGGCAGGCGCGGGCTGGGCTCAGGTACAGGGTCCGGTTATGGGTTATCTTCCGGACGGCGGCACGTTGCGCGCAATTTCCGGCATCCCGGCCGCTGGTTCGATAGGCGTTGCGATTACTCCGGGCGGGGCGTTCTCCCGCGTTGAGGTTTCTCCAAACCAGACCCAGGCGCTGGCGGTTGCGGCCGATACCGGCGCAGTGATGCTATACACGATTGGCTCGGGTGCGAGCGAAGCCGTGCAGGGTGTGGCTTCGGCTCCCGACCGCATCATATTCAGCCCCAGTGGAACGGCGGCGGGATTGTGGTTCTCGAGCTCCCGGCATTTTCAGTTGCTCAGCAATCTTTCGGCAAGCCCCGCGATTAACGATATCGACTTTTCCTTCACGGGTTCCGATCCGACAGCCCTGGCGGTCAGCGACGACGGCCTTTGGATGGTAGGAGCTTGGCCTTTCAGCTTGTACACCATCGGCCCCTCCGGCTACGCGACCGTGCTTCCGGTGAGCGGCGCCGTGGAGGCGGTGTGCTTCTTCCACGGACGAAACGATGTGGCCGCGATCACGGCAAATCAGGTGACCGTCATTACCGATATCACCGGTGCGATGACACCTAATGTGATCTGGAGCAAGCCGCACGATCCGCCGCCGACAGATCCCGCCACGGCCGCGCCAGCAGAAGTTGCGGTTGGATTGGCAACATCGTTTGATAACCGGTATCTGAGCGTAGCTGGGAACCTGGGGTCGCTTTCAACATTCGACCTTACGGTCGGCACTAGCATCGGCGTGAATTGCGCCTGTGCGCCCGCGAACCTATACGGTTTGGGTGGATCGCTCTTCCGCCTGACGAGCCTGACCGATGGCGTCGTGAAAGTGTTCGATGCCGCCAGCAACGAAGTTTGGTTCGTGCCGCTCGCGACGACGGCTACGCCTCCTTCAACAGCCAGCGCCGCTAACGGAGGCCCGCAATGATCGTGCGCCGCATCATTCTTCCCTCTGTGCTGCTGATGGCAGCGTGCGCTAGTGCCTGGGGGCAAAACGCGCCCTTCAGTATCACGCCCACGAGTTTGCCGATCGGCGGCGGACAGTTTACCGTTGGGCAACCGATTCCCACGCAGCAGCTCGGCCCTAACCCTAACTTGGACGCCGGCTTTACGTGGTCTCTCGCCAGCGGGAGTCTTCCGCCTGGCCTCATTTTCGACACCAGCTTTGTCACCATTACCGGTACTCCCACGGTGCCCGGCGCTTTCACGTTCACCATAAAGGCAATTGAAAGCGGCAATATCGCCTATACCGCAACCCAGCAATACACGTTATACGTTTCCACCGGCTTGCCCCTGACTCTTACAGGGCTCACGCCGCCGCCTCCAGGAGGAGCTGTCGGGAGCAGCTATGCCAGTTTTACCTTCGATGTCGCGGGTGGAGTGCCCGGTTATACCTGGGGCTTGCAGGGCGGCACGAAAGTTGACGGATTGAGCGTCAACCCGAGCACCGGATTGCTGTTTGGAATCCCACTAACGGGAGGGGTGTTCCCGGTCGGTGTTACCGTGACTGACGCCTCAGGGGCGCAAGCGTCGGCGAACTTCAATCTGAATGTACTGGGGATTACCACGGCATCGTTGCCGGCTGGCGCAATCGGAGTTGCTTACTCACAGACCCTATCCTCGGTGGGCGCTACTGGGCCGGTTACCTGGTCCCTGGGGGGGGCCGGCATCTTGCCGCCCGGGCTGAACCTGAGTGCACAGGGACAGATCGCGGGCACGCCTAGCACGTCAGGTACGTACCCGTTCCAGGTTCGTGTCACCGACAGCGCGACGAAGTTGAGCGCGACCCAATCGTTCAGTATCAGCACCAGCATCACATCGGTCTTGGCGGTGACCACCCCTTCGCCCCTTCCCAACGGCGGATTAGGTGCGGCATATTCACAGACACTGCAGGCAATTGGAGGAACCGCTCCTTATACCTGGAGCGCAACCGGTCTTCCGACGTGGCTCACGCTGGATCCCACAACAGGCATTCTCAGCGGGACTCCTACGGCGGGTGGCACATCGACAATTGCAGTTACGGTCACCGACGCCGCGCGCAGTACAGCCACGGCCAGCCTGTCGCTGTCGGTGGGCACACTCACGATTACTCCCGCGATTCTTACTAACGGATCCGTGGGCGTTCCCTATTCGGCGACGCTGACCGTGGCCGGAACAACAGTGACGAACTGGGCGGTAACACTTGGTACGCTCCCAGCCGGCTTAACCTTGAATTCCGCGACTGGCGTGATTAGCGGCAAGCCTACTACGCCGGGAAGCTCGACGTTCAGCATCACCGCGAGTTTCGGAAATCTCACTGCGGCAGTGACGCCAGTGGTGCAAGCGTTCACGCTGGTGATCAACCCGCTGCCATCGGTCACTATCACAGGACTTACCGCTACTGGAGTGGCTGCGACGCAACCCCCGGCCGCAGTAACGCTCAACGGACCGTCCCCGGTGACCACCGCCGGCACGCTGACGCTGGCCTTCACCCCCGCGAGCGGCGGTACTCAGCCTTTTGATGCGAAGTTTGCCAGCGGATCACCCTATACGGCCAGCTTCACCATCGCGGCAGGAAGCACTCAGGCCTTATTCGGCACCGCTTCCAGCGTCCCTGTGATGATTGGAACCGTGGCTGGAACGATCACCATCACGACTACTCTTCAGGATTCGACTCTTACGCCACCAGCGCCCTTCGCCATCATCGTAAATCCTACGGTTCCAGTCATCACCAAGGTGACATTTGGAACCATCGCCAATGGCACATTTACGATTTCGGTGACTGGCCGCTCGACGCCGCGAGACATGACTAGCGCGCTGTTCCATTTCGCGTTGCCGACGAATACGCAACCGTCCACGGTGGATGTTACCGTACCGCTCACGAGTGCCTTCGCTGCTTGGTACGGGAACTCCAGTTCGAGTACCTTCGGGAGTACGTTCACAGTCACTGTCCAATTCTCCTTCACCGGACCCACGGGGAGTACGGTCCCGTTCACCGCGGTCACAGTGACCATGACGAATTCGGTGGGAGCTTCGAACGCCTTTGGGCCAACTAATCCTTAGGGACAGCGCCGGGTTCATAAAAACTAAGCGCGTTGTCGCCGTGCTTCACGAGACGGGTACGGCGAAGATCGCCGTAGCGGTCTACAAGTTTAAGTCGAGGCGTATGCTGAGCGATCACCAACGGCGGCGGCTTTTCGCCCAGTAGGCTAAGCGCAGCCGCATATTCATTTTCGAGCGCGTAGGGCGGATCGATAAACACAATACCGGCTTCGAGGCGCGGGATCATCGCGGTCGCGCGGGCTTGCCGCACGTCGGCGCGGCCCTCGAGCCCGAGTGAACGTAAATTCTCGCGGATGGCTTTTACCGCTGCGTGCTTTTGCTCGACGAAAACGGCACGCGCGGCTCCCCGGCTCAACGCCTCTATGCCAACGGCACCGGTGCCGGCGTATAAATCGGCGAAGACCGCACTTTCGATACGCGGCGCCAGGATATTGAACAGCGCTTCCCGTAGACGATCGGGCGTCGGACGCACGTCGAGTCCCGGTAGACTTTTGATCGCTCGGCTCCGAAATTCTCCTCCGATGACTCGCATGACGGGTCAGCCCACCTGCACTAATCCGTAGCGCCGCTGCCAATGATCGCGGATGAACGTAACCGCGCGGCGCATTTCCTGCTCTGAGGGAGGATGCGCCACGAACGCCGCTGCTTCATTGCGCGCCACCTCCAGTACGTCCGCATCGCGCACGATGCTGCCGATCTGCAAGGCCGGCAAGCCGGATTGCCGGGTCCCGAAGAATTCGCCAGGCCCGCGCAGCTTCATGTCCATCTCGGCGATATAGAAACCGTCGCCCGATTCCACCAGAGTTCGTATGCGTTCGCGCGCGAGGTCGCTCATTTTCGCCGTGACCAGGATGCAATAGCTCTGCTCGGCTCCGCGCCCCACGCGCCCGCGCAACTGGTGCATCTGCGCCAGACCAAAACGCTCGGCTTGTTCGATCACCATCACCGAGGCATTCGGCACGTCCACGCCTACTTCGATCACGGTGGTCGATACCAGAATCTTGGTCAGCCCTCGCTGAAACCTGTGCATCGCGGCTTCCTTATCTGCGGCGGCCATGCGCCCGTGCAGGAGTCCCACTTCGATATCGGGAAACACTAGTTGGGAAAGATGCTGGTGCATCTTTTGCGCCGCCTTCATTGCCAGCGCCTCTGACTCGTCGATCACCGGATACACCACGTACGCCTGCCGTCCCAGCGCGATCTGCTGCTTCAGGAAACTGTAGACCTGCTCCACCTGATCTTCGGTCACGTGGCTAGTGACGATAGGCTTGCGTCCCGGCGGCAGCTCGTCGATGACGCTGACATCCAGGTCGCCATAGATCGTCAGTGCCAGCGTGCGCGGAATCGGCGTCGCGGTCATCACGATTACATCGGGAGGTGTTCCTTTGTCGGCGCCCTTTTCAAGCAGCGCTTGCCGCTGTTCGACTCCAAAGCGATGCTGCTCGTCGACGATAGCCAGGCCCAGGCGCTTGAATACGACGGCGGATTCGAGCAAGGCGTGGGTTCCAACCACTACGTGCGCCAATCCCGCGGCTGCCAGCTTCTTCAACTGCACTTTCTCCCGCGCGGTCGAGGAACCGGTCACCAGGATGGTGGTGTAGTCCAGTTTCTGGAATAGCTTCTTGAAATAGAAGTAATGTTGCGCGGCCAAGATTTCAGTGGGGGCCAGCACCGCTACCTGATAACCGTTTTCGATGGCGATTATCGCAGCCTCGACGGCCACCAGCGTCTTACCGCTGCCTACGTCGCCTTGCAGTAAACGGTACATGGGGTGCGGCTCGGACATATCGCGGGCGATCTCGGCCAGCACGCGCTTCTGCGCTCCCGTGGGCCGGAACGGCAGCATCGCTTTGATGCGCTCACGTGCATGGTCTGTCAGCGCGAACTGTATTCCCGGTTGCAGGCGGGCTTTGGCGCGCTTCAACTCCAGGCCGCATTCCAGCCAGAAAAATTCCTCGAAGATCAGACGGTATTGCGCCGGCGAACGGAATGCGTTGAGCACGCGCAGATCGGCATCCGGTGGAGGAAAATGCAGCTCGCGGATGGCGTTCCAACGGTCGGGCAATTTCAGTTGCGCGCGAATGTTGTCAGGCAGCGGATCGTCACGCAGCGGCGCGATGTTTTCCAAGATTCGATGGAGCAGCGTACGTAGCGCCCGCGTCGTCACTTTTCCGGCGGCTTCATACACCGGCACAATGCGCCCGGTGTGAAGCGAAGCGTCACCGTCTTCATCGTCTGCCAGAATCTCATACTCCGGATGCATCATTGCCAAATGCCCGGAGTAGGTATCGAACTCCACCTTGCCATAGAGAGCGACCTTCTGCCCCGGAACCAGCACGTCGGCCAAATAGGCGCCATGGAACCATTTGCCAGCCAGCACTCCGCGCGAGGCGTCCGTGAAGGTGGCTTCGAATAATCCCAGATTGCGGCGACGGAAACCCGACACTTTTGTCGAGCGGACTTCGGCCAGCACCGTCGCCATCTCCCCCGGCGCCAGATCGCGCAGCGACTTCACATTGCTGCGGTCCTCGTAGCGGAAAGGCGCGTAAGTGAGAAGGTCCTCCACCACCTTTAAGCCCTTGGCTTCGAGCATCGCGGCGCGCGCCGGCCCAACGCCTTTGAGATACATGAGTGGAGTGGAGAGATCCAATGTGTAGTGTACAATGCGAGTTCATGTCTCAATTGTTGGAAGGAAAAACCGCACTGGTGCTGGGTGTAGCGAATCGCTGGAGCCTGGCTTACGCGATCGCGCAAGCGTTCCAGCGCGAAGGCGCGCGGCTGCTGCTGACGTATCAAGGCGAACGCTTGCAGAAGACGGTGGAAGAACTAGGCGCCTCGCTCGGCGCAGCCAGCGTGTTTGAATGCGACGTCACGCGGGATGAGGATCTGGTCAAGCTCAGCGAGACGCTGGCGTCCGAAGTACGCCTGGATACGGTGGTTCACAGCATCGCTTTTGCCAACCAAGCCGACCTGGCACGGCCTTTCGTCGAAACTTCGCGCGAAGGTTATCTGCTGGCGCAGAATGTCAGCGCCTATTCGATGATCGCGGTGGCGCGCGCGACCGCTCCCAAGATGGCCAGCGGCGGCTCCATGATGACGCTGACTTATCTGGGCTCGACGCGCGTGGTGCAGAACTACAACGTGATGGGCGTGGCAAAGGCGGCGCTCGAAGCCTCAGTCCGGTACCTCGCGGGCGATCTCGGCCCGCAAAATATTCGCGTGAACGCGATCTCGGCAGGCCCTGTGAAAACCGCCGCCGCCCGCGGCATCAAGGATTTTTCGAAGGTGCTGGAGACGGTCGAGGCGCACGCTCCCATGCGCCGCAATGTGACTCCGGGGGAAGTAGCCGACCTAGCCGTCTTCCTCGCCAGCGATCTGGGCCGCGGCGTTACCGGCGACGTCCTGTTTGCCGACGCAGGCTATCACATCATGGGGCTGTAGTTTACTTCGCTCGCGGCTGCACGATCTCCGTCAGCATATCCGGTTGGCCGTTACGCCGCTCCAAATGCGGGTACCTTTCGCCGCCGTGGTAATCCGCCTTACGCGTGCTTGTGTGTTCGCCATTCCTGACGATGAGTTCGATCGGATCATTGTTTCTCGCGGCTCCCTGGACCTCCTCGCGCAGCACGGTGGCGCTAAATTGACGCCCATTCACCGAGGTAATCGTAGCTCCCGGCGCGACACCCGCTCTTTGCGCCGGGCTGCCGATGACTACATCTGCGACTAAACCGTCGCTCTTGACGCTGATTCCCAGTGACGGCAGCATATCCGTAGTCCGATCCTGATCCTCCGTGGTGTTCCAGTATTCCGGACGGATGTCGTCGTAAGTAAGTTTCCAGCCAGCGTTCTCGACACCCTGAACTGGCGCGCCGGTTTGCACTGTGTCTACTCGCTCGCGGAAGAAATCCGCCCACGTGTAAGGTGTCACGCGGTTGAGCGCGGCGATGACGTCATCCAGCGTGTAAGGATTCACTGATGGGCTGGCATCACCGCTCGCATAGAACTCGCGGCAAAAATCGTCGATCGATTTTGTCCCGTGGCTCAACTGTCGAAGGAGGGTGTCGACCTCCAGCCATACCAACTGGCCCTCGCCATAGAAATCGATCCCGCGGCGCAATGCGGAGTAATCTTCGCGCGCACTAAACAAGATCTGTGCAGAGATTGCGGTATCCGCCAAAGGGCGCCAGGTGCGTCCCGATTCATACTCCAAGTGCGAAATGACGTACGCGAGCCGCTCGCGAAATAATTCCGGGGTCTCCATGCCGCTGCGTGTCGCCAGCACCGAGCCCAAGTACTCGGTTAGACCCTCATACATCCACACTAAATCGCCTCGCAGGGGCTGGTTGTAGTCCTTAGTTGCGAGTCCAGCCGGCCTGCGGTACTTACCATTCCAGGAATGCACATACTCGTGAGGCAGCAACTCGGAATAGAACGTGAACAGGTCGTTGTCGAGCAGGGTCCGCTCTCCGAGTCGGTCGTCACTCGATTCGTGATGTTCCAGGCCGAAGCTGGCGACATGGTCGCTGAGCGTAAGCAAAAAGTGGTAGCTGCGATAGTGCCGCGAGCCAAACATCGCGCCTGCTTCCGCCACCAGCCGTTTATACTGCTTGACTGCCTGGAGCGGCATCGCCAGAGCGCGCTCGCTATCCGCCGCGATATGAATGTAGTGGGCCGCGCCATTAAAAATGCCCAGGTCGACGGTCTTGTAGTGCGCCCCTGCCGAGACAGGCGAGTCGATCAGGGTTGCGAGGGAAGTAGGCTGAAATGAAATTTCATCGCCGGACTCCTGGGCGATGCTGAGTGCCGTTCCGTAATGCCAGCCGTGCGGTAAATGCAGGGTAGCTTGATAGGGCACTCGGTCGGCCGGCGTCCCTTGCGGATAGAAGACATATTGATTCCAGTTCAGCACCGCAAGTTCGGTGGTCATAGACGAGCCTTCCGTAAATCCCCCCGCGTCCGCCGGTGAAATAAAATCGAAAGCCACGTCGAGGACCGTGCTGCCCTCTGGCATGGTCAGGTGGAATGCATAGAGATTCACCGAGTCCCGGCGCCAGGAAACCGTTTTATTGTTGGCGCGAAATTTCAGGCTTACGACGTCTGCGATTGGGCCCGTGGGCCCGTGTTCGCCCTGGATCCACTGCGGATAGAGCAGCGTTATGGGTCCGGGGCGGGCTGGGATATGAAGCTGGACGTGAATCAATCTGCGCGGTGCGTCTCGCGCATCCACGTTGACCTGAATGACGCCTTGCTGGGCATTCTGCTGCGCCCATCCGAGCGTAGCGGTGAGCAACAAAAGCTGTATGGCGCGTTTCGTCACAACTCAAATGGTAACAACGAGAAATCACGACATACGGGCATGAGCTGATTATGCGGATGAACGATTAGCCTCGGACAACTCAGTTTTCACGAGGGCCATACACTCGCCCACATCGATCCAGCCATGCATGGGAAGCGTGGCAACCGGCAAACCGTTCCTGGAGAGGTGGACCCGAAGATGGCGCCCGGCGAGCGGAGCGCGCATTTCTGTAATGCGTCCGCTCGCTATTTCCGCCGATACAATCCCGGTCTCAAACTCGATTTGGACCGTTACGCCTTTATCCAGGCCATCCAGGCGAAGCGCTACCGATTGGCCGTCGCAGCCGTAAAACATTTCCCATATGGGAGGAGCGGCCCCATGCATGGCGCCGGAGCGCGGGTCGGGACGATACCGCCCAGCGCCCATCCATTCGAAATAGGATGTGACTTCACCGTCAAGCGTGACGTGAATGGGATTGCGCGGAAGGTCGTGAATCTCGCCGCTTTGCTCGATGCGAAGGATGGAGCGCGAGAGCGCCTCGGGCGGGACCAGCCCCAAAGCCCGGTAGACGTTGATCAGGTGGTCGCGATAAAGCTGATCGAATTCCGGGCGATTGTCGGAACCGTGCTCCGGGCCATACCACCAGTTCCAGTCGCTGCCTTCAGCGATCAGAAGTTCCTCATAGGCGAGTTTACGTGCGCTCTCGGGGACGCCCTGCGTTTCGTCGTAAGCGCGCCGTGCGGCCAGCAACAGCGCCCAAGCTTGGTTGTCTTCTTCGGCTCCGATCCAGACGTTAAAGTTCGCGTTGATCCAGGATCCGGGGAAGATGCCATGCAGCGGCTCGGCCTCGAATTTGGCGAGAGCTTCGGAGACCGTGAGAGCTTCGAGCGTGGGGTCTTCCGAGATGCGGCGGTAGAGTTCGCGCAGAAACGGACGCCCGTTAGCCTCGTACCATTCCCAGGCGTTTTCGCCATCGAGGATGATCGGCACCAAACATTCGCGCCCTTCGGTGTTTTGCCGAATGCGATCGAGAAAATGTCCAGCGGCTTCATGAGCGTTCATGCGGGAATATTCGAAGCCGATCAGATCACTGAGATAACGGTCACGAAAGACCATTCGCATTGCGTGCCCGTTTTGCTGCCACTCGTAGGCGCGGTAAGTTACGTCCGCTCCCGCATCGCGGTTGAGGGTGCGCGCCAGGACACCGTTGTCACTAGCGGCCCACGTGAATCCGGCATGAGCCGCGAGGGCCAGGGCCTCATCTGAAACCGAGCCTTCCGAGGGCCACAAGCCCACCGGAGCGACGCCCAGTTTGTCATAGATATAGCTACGGGCGCGATCCAATTGAACCCGGGCGTCGTCGGGATATGCGAAGCGCGGAGGCAGCGGAAGATTGGGGCTCGAAACGGCGCCAATATCGGAATCGCAGATCAGCGGCAGGATGGGATGGTAGAAGGGCGTAGTAGAAATTTCGATCTGTCCGCGCGCGCCGAATTCGCGATAAACCGGCAGTACGCGCGCCAGCGCTTCCCGCTGTGTGCGGGCGATCATTCTCTGATCAGCCAGCGAGAAGCCGCGGCCCTTGCCGACGAGAGCGATCAATTCCGGGTCGCGCGCCAGCAAGTCCTCATCCAACCAGGCCACGAGATGAAAGATTTGGAGATCGCGAAGGTCCTGCGGCGAAAACGTCTCCTTGCGTTCCCGCTTGCCGTACAACTCAAGATAGCGAGGATAGCGGGAAATCAGCCGGTCGAAGTTCGCCTGAAAGAAATACTTTAGAACGAAGTTGCGCTGCGCCTCGCTCAGATCTTCGGCGCGCGCCAGGGCACAATCCAGAAACGGATCGGAAGCCTTGCCGGACGCGTATTCCTCTATCTGCGCGACCATCGATGGGACCAGGTTGAAGGTCTGGTGGATGGCGGGAAAGTCGGCCAGGATCTCAACCATGCCTGCGTAGTCCTTCGTGGCGTGAAGCCGGGTCCACGGCAGTTTGTATTCGCCGCTCCATAGATCTTTATAGAACGGTTGGTGCATGTGCCAGAGGAAGCAGACGGTGGTCATCGGTCCTTTCGGGTCAGTTGAAGTCAGTATCAATCTTTGCGAGTCATGGGATGCAGCCCAAGCAGGGCTTCGACGCGCCGCAAGTCTCCCACCACGATTTCCGTCTTCGCAGCAAAGCGGCTCTTGGCGACGGCGCTCTTGAGCGATGCCAGGGCTTCGTCGCTTGAAATCTGCACGAGGATCAGGCGGGGCATCACGCCGCTGGCATCGAACTGTTTCAGATCTTCGGGAAAGGCCGAGGCGTCCGGCTTGGTGAAAGCTCTGGCCGCAGGATCGATGGCTTTCCCATCGCGAACAAACACGCCATAATCGCGAACGCTGAGTCCGGCCGCAAGCGCATTTGTCCACAGATAGCCCGCGGGCGGAATATTGGCTGGGTCGCCAATGTTGAAATTTGGACGGCCACCGAGTTTTACCGTGTAATCAGGTGCGACCCCTCCGATGGCGCGCATCAACGGCTCGGGCAGTGTATCGCGGACCACATAGATGACATGTTCGGCAGGCGCGAGATCCAGAGGTGGCGTATCGGCCACCGGCCTGAAGGTTTCGCCCAGCGTGTCTACCGTGTTGCCGCGCGCGTTGGCAACCCACACGCGGTCTCCGCTAGTGCGCACCGCGGCAGGATAGGCGCCGGCGGGCAGGAACCCCTCGACCACGCCGCGGACGTCGGAGACATCCACCGACGCGACTACATCCGCATCCGAGCACGCGACGTATAAGTGCTTCTGATCTGCCGAGAGCGCGAGTGCGCTGGGTGTCATGCCGAGCGGAGAGAGCGGAGCAGGCGCGACATGGATCGTCTCAATGAGATTCATGGTCTTGTTGTCGCCAATCCCCACGGTGAACACTTCATTGGTATTTGCCGCGGCGACAAACAGGCGATACTTCGAGTTCGACGTGGCTGGTGCGTCGGGCGACTGCGGCTGGTAGCTGCTCAAGACCATGTCGGTAGGATGCGAGCCCAGGCGAATGCGTCCAATCTCTTCTCCGTTGACGGTGTTGTATTGATACACGGATGCGTCGGCCCAACTGGAGACGAAATAGGAACGGCCGTCAGGATGGAACAGAATGCGGTAGGGGCGGCGGCCAGTCTTAAAGCGATCAATCACGCGGGCCGATTGTGGATTGATCACGATAATGGCGTTGGCTAGGAGGTCCGCCGCGTAGACCAAATGGCCGTCGGGCGAGAGCGCAACATCACCTATAAAATCGCCGGCTTTCATTTCGCGCACTAGCTTCAGTTCGCCTTGCGCGTAGCTGAATTCGTAGACTACGCCGCGCGATCCGCCTCCGGCGTAAACCATTTTGCCGTTGGGAGAGAAGGTGAGGCCGAGCCACGCGTCAGGCAGCGGAAGCTCGGCTCCGTTCACTACGCTGATCGACGCTTTTGCGCCGCCGCTTAAAACCAGCACGCGGCCATCCGGCGCCACCGCCAGGGACATCGGGAAATCAAGAGCGAACGAGCTCAGCGCAGCCGCCAGAAACAGTGCGAATTTCATCCTGAAAACCTTTGAGCAATGGGCATGCGCCGGCCGACGCCGAAGGCCTTAGTCGTCACTTTTAATCCCGGCGCCGCCTGCTGGCGCTTGTATTCATTGCGATCCACTTTGTTGACGATGTCCTGCACCAGTTCAAGCGGAAGGTTCAGGCTGGATGCAATCTCGCGCGGAGTGCGGTATTGCTCGACATACGCTTCGAGAATCGGGTCCAGCACATCGTAAGGGGGCAGGGAATCGGTATCCTTTTGATTGGGGCGAAGCTCGGCGGAAGGTGGCTTGGCAAACACGCTCTCGGGAATGGCTCCGTTGTGGCGTTGGCTACCCAGGCGGGCCAGCTTGTACACCAGCGTTTTAGGCACGTCGCTGATGACGGCCAAGCCGCCGCACATATCGCCATAGAGCGTGCAGTAACCCACCGCGAGCTCACTTTTGTTGCCGGTGGTGAGCACCATGGCTCCGGTTTTATTGGAAAGCGCCATCAGAGTAACTCCGCGCAGACGCGACTGCAGGTTTTCCTCAGTGACTCCGGGCGCGGTTCCTTGAAACAGAGGAGCCAGCTCCTGTTCGAAACGTTCATAGGCTCCGGTGATCGATACGATTTCGAAGCGGATGCCGAGTTTTTCCGCCATCGCGCGGGCGTCGGTCACACTGGATGCGGAAGAATAAGGTCCCGGCATCCCCACGCCGGTGACGTTATCTTTACCGACAGCATCAACTGCAATCACGGCGGTGAGCGCCGAGTCGATACCACCGCTCAAGCCGATCAGAACTTTTGAAAAACCGCACTTGCGGATGTAGTCGCGCGTCCCCAGGACCAGCGCCTGATAGGCGGCCGAGCATTCGTC
>Ga0207695_10003032_pt1 | contig 24100 bp, 20 predicted proteins | sample KBSC54metaG_FD_184354 | JGI IMG/M metagenome (GOLD analysis project Ga0207695, IMG submission 184354) | Corn rhizosphere microbial communities from Kellogg Biological Station, Michigan, USA - KBS C5-4 metaG (SPAdes) (version 2) | ecosystem: Host-associated > Plants > Roots > Rhizosphere > Soil...
CCTGCGTCGCCGTCGGCTGTCGGGAAGGGTCGGAGACCGCTGAGAGGCCGGCCAGGACGCCTCCAAAGCGGACCGCAGGGGGGGGAGCGGTCCTGGAGAGCGTCGTGCTGGGCGATGGCGGCGAGGCCGAGGACGGCTTGTCTTTCGCGTTCACGCCGAACGGCCCGTCCGTGGGGTGGGCGGGGTCGATGTTCTTCTTGGCGTAGTCCACGTCCGTGCAGTTTTTGCACGAATAGCCGTTCACCGTCACTGGGCTGGGATAGTTGACGGTGGTCATCGCGCGCCTTCCTGGCTGGACCCTCAGCGGTCTCACATCCTATCTTCGCCAGGCTGAACGAATTGGTTACAGCGCCGGTTGATTTCGCCTGAGGCTTTCGCCCGAGGCCCAGGTGGCGTGCGTGCCCGACGAGATGCGGTGCGGCAGGCGGATGCGGCAGACCGGCCCGGCTGCGAGGTCCTTGGCGTCGATCAGCACGCATTCCGACAGGTCCTCAGCCATATCGGTGATGAAGCTGACCAGGTAGCCGTCGTCCTCGTCCACGGCCCCGACCCTGGGCGCGAAGGGGGCCTCGGAGCCGTAGCGCGCCTCGCCGAACCCCAGCGACCACGACTGGCCGGTCTCCAGGTCGTGCTTGACCAGGCCGTCGAACAGGAACCAGCCCGGCTTGGCGGTGGTCGAATAGAGGTAGCGGCCCTTCTCGCCGGCGATCTGCTGGTTGAAGGAGCCGAATTCCAGGATGCGGTCGTCGAGCGGCCCTTCGCGCACCGCCCCGGTCTTCAGGTTGAAGCGCCAGCGGTAGAGCCTGGGCTTCATGGAATGCTCGTCCAGATAGGCCATCATCTGGGCGATCTTCGGCGGATAGCCCTCGAGCGGCGGCGGCTGCGGGTCCTCCTGGAAGTAGCCGTCCAGCACCACCTCGTCGCCCTCTTCGTAGGCGTTCATCCAGTGCAGCACGTAGCAGGGCTTGGCCTCGAACCAGCGGATGTCCTCGGGCTGGCCGTAGCGCGGCACGATGGCGAACCGGGTCGGCAGGTCCGGGTGGAAGCGCGCGGCGTGGTAGCCCTTGGGCAGCAGCTCCGGGTCCCAGAACAGCGGCAGGTCGGCGAAGATCGAGAACCGCCTGGTGAACGCCATGTCGTGCGGCAGGCGCGGCCCCGGCAGCGGAATCGGGATGTAGTGCTTGAGCTGGTTGTCGGCGCCCACCACGCCGTAGTGCATGTAGGGCGCGCGCTTGGAGTAGTTGAAGAACAGGAGCTCGCCGGTGGCCTCGTCCACCTTCGGGTGCGCCGAGATGCCGTCGGCCGGCGTCCAGCCCTCCACGCCGTGCTGCTCGAGCGTCAGGGGGTCGAGCCGATAGCCCTCGCCGCACTGGTAGAAGGTCGACAGGATCTGGCCGGCGTGCACCACAACGTCGGTGGACGAGGAGTCCTTCAGGCTGCCCTGGGCGCCCCAGCCGGGCCGGAGCGACTTGGCCGGATGCTCGGCCAGCCCCGCCCAGATGGCCCCGCCGGCCGCCTGCTCGGCCTGGAATCCCTTGGTCCGCACGAAGCGGTTGCGGTAGGTCGCCCGGCCGTCCCGGAAGGCCATCGCATGGATCATCCCGTCGCCGTCGAACGGGTGGTAGAGGCCGATCGGGGCGTGCACCGGGTTTTCGGTGTTGCGCACATAGACCCCGTCGATGTCGGTCGGGATCTCGCCGACCACGGGCAGGTCGGTGGCGTCGTATTCGTCGAAGTTCGGGGTCCAGGCCCCGGTCATGTAGGGGTGGTCGGTCTCACCCAGGGTCGGCGTGATGCGGTTCACCAGGGTGGCCGGCATGGTTCCTCTCCCTTTTTCGTCCCGCGATCCTATCAGACCTCGGGCGCCGGCGCCGCCTTGGGCGGCCAGGGGACGAGCGCGCTGGTCCGGCGCTGGTAGTCCTCATAACCCGGTCGGGTCCTGGCCAGGCGCCGCTCATAGGTCGGCCCGCCGCTCCAGCGGGTGAGCAGGAAGATCAGCAGCAGCGGCCCGGGCGCCGCCCAGAGGCCGCTCACGGTCTCCGCGGCCACCAGGTAGAGCCCGACCCAGACGCAGATGTCGCCGAAGTAGTTCGGGTGCCGCGTGTAGCGCCAAAGCCCGCTCGCCAGCACCCGGCCCTGGTTCGCCGGATCGGCCTTGAAGCGGGTGATCTGGGCGTCGGCCAGCGCCTCGAAGCCGATGCCGAAGACGGCCAGCGCCGCGCCCGTCCAGCCCAGCGCCCCGATCCGCGCCGGCGTGCAGTCCATCTGCCCGAGCTGCGCCGGCAGGGCGACCGTCCACAGCAGGGGCGCCTGCAACAGGAACACCAGCCGAAGGCTCGCCTGGCCATAGCCCCAGCCGCGCTCGGCCTTGGCCTTCTCCATCATCCGCACATAGCGCCGGTCCGGGCCGTGGCGGCGCCAGCGGAGCAGCAGGTGCAGCCCGAGCCGGAGCGCCCAGGCGCCGCAGATCGCCACCAACAGCACCTGCCGGGGCCGGTAGCCCCAAACCTGGAGGTAGGTCGCCACGGCCAGCCCGCCCATCCCCAGCGCCCAGACCGAGTCGATGAAGCTCGGATCGCGGATCGCCACGGCGATCCCCCACAGGATCGCGAACCCCGCCACGCAGAGCGCGAAGTTGATCGCCAGCACGCGCAGGATGTCGGGCAGCAGCATGTGGTCGGGCCCCGGCCGCAGGAACCTCGACCGTTCCACGGCGCGCAGGCCCGCACAAGCCGGTGGCGCGCCGCCGCGAACCGGACCAATTTGCGCGCGCAGCAGCGGGGGGCGCGCCCATCATGATCATCCGGGACATCGATACGGACGCCGCCGCGGCGCACGAGATGTTCCAGTCCTTCGAGGGGATGGAGGGCCTGCCGGTCTCCGCCCCGCCGGCCCGCCGGCGCCTCAGCGTCGAGGGCTTCGCGCGGCGCGTCTATCCGGGCCTGCTGGTGGCGATCACCATCGGCCTGGCCGCCGACTGGCTGTCCTCCCACTACAAGGCGCCGGTGATGCTGTTCGCGCTCTTGTTCGGCATGACCTTCCACTTCCTGCACGAGGAAGGCCGCTGCATCCCGGGCATCGAGTTCGCCTCCAAGGTCGTGCTGCGCACCGGCGTCGCCCTCCTGGGCGCGCGGATCACCCTCGAACAGATCGTCGCCCTCGGCCCCGTGCCGATCGCCATGGTCGTGGCCGGCGTCACGACGACGGTCTTGATGGGCCTGCTGCTCGCCCGCCTGCTGGGCCAGAGCCGCAGCTTCGGGGTGCTGTCCGGCGGCTCGGTGGGCATCTGCGGCGCCTCGGCGGCGCTGGCCATCGCCTCGGTCCTGCCGAAGACCAAGGAGAGCGAGCGCGACGTGATCCTGGCGGTGGTGGTGGTCACGGGCCTGTCGACGCTGGCCATGATCTTCTACCCGATGCTGGTGCCGGTCATCGGCCTGGACAACCAGCGCGCCGGCCTGTTCCTCGGCGGCACCATCCACGACGTCGCCCAGGTGGTGGGCGCAGGCTACATGATCTCCCAGAAGACCGGCGACATCGCCACCTACGTGAAGCTGCTGCGGGTCGCCATGCTGCTGCCGGTGGTCGGGACCATCGCCTTCGTCCTGTCGCGCGGCCGGGCCGGCCAGTCGGGGATGAAGGTGCCGTTGCCCTGGTTCCTGTTCGGCTTCGCCGCCCTCGTGGCCCTGAACAGCCTGGGGGTGCTGCCCAAGCCCGTGGTCGCCGGGGCCGGCGAGGTCTCCCGCTGGTGCCTGGTGGTGGCCATCGCCGCGCTCGGCATGAAGACCTCCTTCAAGGCGCTGATCGCCGCGGGCTGGCGCCCTGTGGCGGTGATGATCGCCGAGACCCTGTGGATCGCCGCCCTGGTGCTGGGCGTCGTGGAGTTCGCCACCTAGGCCCGCGGGCCGGCGTCACCGCTCGCGACAATGTGGTCTGGCCCCCTCTCGCGAAGTTGGGCTAACGTCGAGCCCTCGGGTTGGGGCGACCTCATGCGGCCAAGGGCCAGTCTTCTTCCACCGCTCGCGATCGCCGCCCTCGCCGCGGCGGCCCTGGCCGTGGCCGCGCCGGCCGCGGCCCAGGTGCTGGAGATCGGTTCGGACGGCGCGGTCACCCGCTACGCCGGCCCGGCGGTCTACACCGACCAAGGCGCCCGCTCCCTGCTGCCGCAAGCCGCGCCGGCGCCCGCGGCGCCTGCCGAGGTGGCCCAGGCCATCGCCGAGTCGGCCGAGCGCCATGCGGTCAACGCCCCGCTCGCCCAGGCCGTCGCCTGGCAGGAATCCCGCTACCGCCAGGCGGCCGTCTCGCCGAAGGGCGCGGTGGGCGTCATGCAGCTCATGCCGGCCACGGCCCGGACGCTGGGCGTCGACGCCGCCGACCTGAAGGGCAACATCGAAGGCGGTGTCGGCTACCTGGCCCAGATGCTGCGGCGCTTCGAGGGCGACCTGCCCCGGGCGCTGGCCGCCTACAACGCCGGACCCGAAGCGGTCCAACGCTACGGCGGGGTGCCGCCCTACGCCGAGACCCAGGCCTATGTGCGCGCGATCCTTGGACGGCTGACCCCGGTCAACCTGCCCCGGGCCGGCGCGGAGTAACCGATGAAACGCACCGCGCCCCTTCTCCTCGCAGCCCTCGCCTACGCGGGAAGCGCCCACGCCCAGGCCGGCGCCGACCCCGCCGGCTCCTCGCCGCTGATCGCGGCCCTGGACTGGGTGCAGGGCACGCTGCTGGGCAACCTCGCCACCAGCGCCGCGGTGATCGCCGTGGCGGTTGTCGGCTTCCTGATGCTCACCGGCCGCATGGACTGGCGCCGCGGCCTGACCGTGGTGATCGGCTGCTTCATCATCTTCGGCGCGGTCTCCATCGTGGCCGGCATCCGGTCCCTGGCCGGAGGGCTGCACTAGCCATGGCCAGGCTCGCCTCCGATCCCGTCTTCGCAGCCCTCACCCGGCCGCAGATGATCGGCGGCGTCACCTATGCGTTCGCGGTGTTCAACCTGGTGGTCACCGTCGAGGCCTTCCTGATCACCCGCTCGTTCTGGGCGCTGGGCGTGGCGGGCGTCCTGCACGCCGCGGGCTACCTCGGCTGCCTGCGCGAGCCCCGGTTCTTCGACATCTGGATCACCCGGCTGCGCACCTGCCCGCGGGTCCCCAACTTCAGCTTCTGGCGGGGGAATTCGTACCGCCCATGAGCGCCCCCAGGACCTCCATGATCGTCACCACCGGCGCGGCCAAGGTGCTGGCGCCCCGCGAGGTCAGCGTCGGCGACCGGCTGCCCTACCTGGGCCACCTGGACGATCAGACTCTCCAAACGCGTGATGGCCTGCTCGTCCAGACCCTGCACCTGGCCGGTTTCCCCTCCGAGACCGCCCCGGACGAGGAGCTCAACTACCGCAAGGCGATCCGCGAGACGGTGCTGCGCGGCGCCGCCAGCTCGCGCCTGGCCATCTACCACCACGTGGTCCGCCGCCGGGTGACGCCGGCCTTCGCCGAGGCGCCGGAAGAAGGCTTCTGCGCCCGCCTCGACGCCGGCTGGCGCGAGCGGCTGGCCGGCCGCCGGCTCTACGTCAACGACATCTTCCTGACCCTGGTCCGCCGGCCGCTGCAGGGCGGCGCGGGCCTCCTCGAACGGCTGGTGAAGCAGCCGGGCGCCAGGAAGGCCGACCTCGACCGGGAGCTTCGCGCCCTGCATGCCGCCCGCGAGGCCTTCGCCGCCGCGCTCGCGCCCTACGGCCCCCGCACGCTGTCGCTCTACGACGGCCCCGGCGGCGCCCAGCGCTCCGAGCCCGCCGAGTTCCTGGCCCTGATGCTGAACGGCGAGCTGAAGCCGGTGCTTGCGCCCACCGGCGACCTCGGCCAGGCGATCGCCCAGCGCCGCCTCAGCTTCGGCCTCGACGCCATGGAGTTCGGCCCCGCCGCGACGCCCGCGAGCTTCGGGGCCATGGTCTCGCTGAAGGACTATCCGGCCCGCACCGCGCCCGGCCTGCTGGACGGCGTCCTGCGCCTGCCCATGGAGCTGGTGCTGACCGAGAGCTTCGCCTTCGTCGACCGCCAGGCGGCGCTGGACCGCATGGGCTTGGCGCTGCGGCGCCTGCGCGCCGCCGACGACGACGCGCTTTCCTTGCGCACCGAGCTGGCGCAGGCTCGCGACGACGTGGGCGCCGGCCGCGCGGCCTATGGCGAGCACCACCTGACCATCCTGGCCAAGGCCGAGACCCTGGCCGAGCTCGACGGGGCGGTGGCCGACGTGCAGTCGGCGCTGACCGAGGCCGGCGCCATCGCCGTGCGCGAGGACACCAACCTGGAGCCCGCCTTCTGGGCCCAGTTCCCGGGCAACCTGAAGTTCATTTCCCGCAAGGCCCTGGTCTCCGCCGCCAACTTCGCGAGCCTGGCCAGCTTCCACAACCACCCGACCGGCCAGGCCGACGGCAACCACTGGGGCTCAGCCATCGCGGTCCTGGAGACCACCTCCTTCGGCCCCTACAACTTCAACTTCCACAACGCCGACCTGGGCAACTTCACGGTCATCGGCCCGTCGGGCTCGGGCAAGACGGTGCTGCTCACCTTCCTCTTGGCCCAGGCCGAGCGGCTGAAGCCCCGCATCGCCTATTTCGACAAGGACCGCGGCGCCGAACCCTTCATCCGCGCCATCGGCGGCCGCTACGACGTGATCAGCCCCGGCGAGCCCACCGGCTTCAATCCCTTGGCCCTCGCCGACACGCCGGCCAACCGCGCCTTCCTGGCCGACTGGCTGGGGACCCTGCTCACCGCCGAGGGCGGCGGCCTCGACGCCGAGGACCGCGCGATGATCGCCGAGGCGGTCGACGCCAACTACGCCCAGGCGCCCGGCCACCGGCGGCTGCGCTATCTGCGCGAGCTGTTCCGCGGCGCGCGGCGCCCGCACGCCGGCGACCTGGCCGCGCGGCTCGGCGCCTGGTGCGAGGGCGGCGAGCACGCCTGGCTGTTCGACAACGCCTCCGACCGCCTCGACATCGACGCCCGCATCCTGGGCTTCGACATGACCCGGATCCTGGATGCGCCGACGCTGCGCACCCCGGCCATGATGTACCTCTTCCACCGGCTGGAGCAGCGGCTGGACGGCAGCCCGGCGATCATCGTCGTCGACGAGGGCTGGAAGGCGCTGGACGACCCGGTGTTCGTGCGCCGGATCAAGGACTGGGAAAAGACCATCCGCAAGCGCAACGGCCTGGTCGGCTTCTGCACCCAGAGCGCCTCCGACGCCCTGGAAAGCCGTATCGCGTCGGCGATCATCGAGCAGGCCGCCACCCAGGTCTTCTTCCCCAACAGCCGCGCGCGGGCCGCCGACTATGTGGAGGGCTTCGGCCTGACCGAGCACGAGTTCGAACTCGTCCGCACCCTGCCCGACACCTCGCGCTGCTTCCTGATCAAGCGCGGCGACCACTCGGTCGTCGCCCGCCTCGACCTCTCCGGCCTCGCCGGGGAACTGTCGGTGCTGGCCGGGACCGAGCGGGCGGTGCGGCGCCTGGAGGCCCTGCGCGACGAACTCGGCGACGAGCCCGGCGCCTGGCTCGAGCGCTTCATGGCGAGCGCGGCATGAGCGGCGCCTGTTCCAGCCTGGTGAACGACGGCGTCATCCGCGGCGTCCTGGGCGCCGTCGACTGCCAGACCCGCGCCTTCGCCGAGGCCGGCTATTCGTCCCTGACCTCGGCCTCGTCGGGCTTCCAGGCCGCCCTGACCGCGCTCTTGACCATCTATGTCGCCCTGGTGGGCTACCGGATGCTGTTCGCGTCTGGCGGCGCCAGGCTCTCCGACGCCCCCGGCATCGCGCTGAAGATCGGGGCGATCCTGGCTTTGGTGACCAGTTGGGCGACCTTCCAGACCCTGGTCTTCGACCTCGCCGCCCATGCGCCGGGCGAGATCGCCGCCGCCGTCGCCGCCCCGCTGAAGGCCAACGGCGGGTCGCTGGCCGCCGATCCGGTCGGCGGGCTGCAGACCGCCTACGACCAGCTCACGGCCTCCGCCGCCGCCTTCGGCAAGCAGGCCGGGCCCAATGTGAAGGCCTATTCCAGCCCCGCCGCGGCCGCCGCCGAGGCGCTGTCGAGCGCCGCGGCCGTGCTCTTCATGACCACCGCAGGCGTGATCGCCGCGGCGACCCTGGCCATCGGCGTGCTGACCGCCGTGGGTCCGGTGTTCATCGCCATGTTCCTGATCCCGGCGACCCGCGGCCTCTTCGTGGGCTGGGTGCGGGCGCTCGCCGCCGCGGCCTTCGTCCCGCTGCTGGGCTGGCTGGTGATCGTGCTGATGCTGTCGGTGCTGGAGCCCTGGCTGGTCAGCCTCGCGCAGCAACGGGTGACCGCCACCCTCGACGCCCAGACCGCCATGAGCGCCGCCAGCCTGGTGTTCGTCTTCGGCGCCGGACAGGTGGCCGTCCTGCTGGCCGCCGCGGTCACCGCCTTCGGCTTCCGCCTGCGCCGCACCGCGCCGGCCGAGGCGCGGCCCGCCCCCGCCGCGCAACCGCCCGCGGCCGCCGCCCCGGAGGCCTCCCGCGCCCAGCGCCTGGCCTTCGACCTGCAGCGCGACCAGGCCGCCGCGGCCGCGCGCCTGCGCCCCCTCCACCTGACCGCGGCGACCGGGTCGACCGCCGGCCCCGGGTCCACGACCGCCGTCCGCGACCTGCCGTCAGAGCGCCCCCTGCGCCTGGGCGAGGCCTACCGCCGCCCCGCCGTCGCCGCGCGCCGCATCGGGAGCCGCGCATGAGCCGGCCCGTCCTCCTCGCCGTCGCCCTGGGCCTCGCGGCCGCCCCCGCGCTCGCGGTCGAGCCGCACCCGGGGGCCGGCGATCCGCGCATCGGCGAGGTGCTCTACGACCCGGCCCAGGTGGTCGAGCTGCACGGCGTCCTCGGCTACCAGCTCAGCCTGGAGTTCGACCCCGGCGAGCGGATCGAGAACGTCGCCATCGGCGACGCGCTGGGCTGGCAGGTGACGCCGAACCGCAAGGCGAACCTGCTGTTCCTCAAGCCCATGGCCCAGCGGCCCGACACCAACATGACCGTGGTCACCAACCTGCGCCGCTACACCTTCCAGCTCAGCGTGCGCGCCCGCGCCCCGGCCCGCGCGATCCCCTATTCGGTCCGCTTCACCTATCCGCAGGCCGCCGTCGCGGTGGTGACGCCCGAGCCTGCGCCCGCGCCCCCGGTCGACCGCAACCACGCCTATTCCTACCAGGGCTCGCCCAAGGCCCTGCCGATGCAGATGTTCGACGACGGCCAGGCCACCTACTTCGCCTTCGGCCGCGACGAGGACCTGCCGGCGATCTTCGCCGTCGACGCCGACGGCGGCGAGGCGGTGGTCAATTCGCACATGCTCTTGGGCTACGTCGTCGTCGACCGCCTGGCCCCGGGCTTCGTCCTGCGGCGCGGCGCCGAGGTGACCCGCGTCTTCAACGACGGCTGGAAAGGCCAGCAGACCAGCGCGCTCAGCCCCCGCCCGCGCGCCAAGCAACCCTGGTGGCGCCGATGAGCGACCTCGATCCTGACGGCCTCAGCCCGGTCTACGCCCGCAGCGAATGGGTGCGCCCGCAGGTGAGCCAGCCGTCCTCGCCCTGGACCGTGGTGCTGGGCCTGGCCGGCGCCGGCCTGCTGGGCGTCGCGGTCTTCACCTCGCTCTCCAGCGCCCGCCAGGCCCACGCCTCGGCCGGCCCCGCGCCGTCCGCCGCCGCGGCCACGCCCGCCTGGGCGCCCGGCCTGCAGGCGCTGATGGCCAAGCCCGCCACGCCGCCGCCCGCCGCGCCCGCGCCGGCCCCCGCGCCGGCCTTCCAGCCCACCAACACCGCCCAGCCCACGCCGCCCGATCCGCCGCAGACCCACTGGCGCGCGCCCGCCGTGGTGGTCGACCTGAGCGAAGCCGGCCCCGCGCCCACGACCTTCCGCCTCGCCCAGGCCCAGGGGCCCGTCGCCCCGGGCGCGGCCCCCGCCGACGGACCCTCGGCCGAGGAGCGCTTCGCCGCCCGCGTCTCCGGCGCCGCCAACGACACCGCCCACGCCAGCCAGATGCGCGACGTCCGCCGCGTGATCCCCCAGGGCTTCGTGATCCCCGCCGTGCTGGAGACCGCCATCGATAGCGACCTGCCGGGCTCGGTCCGCGCGGTGGTCAGCCGCGACGTCCGCGGCTTCGACGGCAGCCAGGTGCTGATCCCGCGCGGCTCCAAGCTGATCGGCCAGTACAAGTCCGCCGCCGCCATCGGCCAGACGCGGGCCTTCGTGGTCTGGTCGCGGATCATCACGCCCACCGGCGTCTCGATCGACGTGGGCTCGCCGGCCACCGACCGGCTCGGCCGCGGCGGGCTGGAGGGCAAGGCCGACACCCACTTCTTCGAACGCTTCGGCTCGGCGATCCTGCTCTCGGTGGTCTCCGGCGGCATCGACGCCCTGGCCCGCGGCGGCAGCAACAACACCGCCCTCGTCATCGGCTCGCCCACCCAGGCCCAGAACGTCGCCGCCATCGCGCTGCAGAAACAGATCGACATCCCGACCACCATCCGGGTGGCGCAGGGCCAGCCTGTGCAGGTCTCCGTCGCCCGCGACCTGGACTTCTCCGGCGTGGCGCCCGTCCGATGAAAAGGGCGCGATAGCCATGAGCGCCGGCGTCTATCTCGAGGCCTATCTCGCACCGCTGGCGCCCTGGCTGTCGCGGCCGGACGTCACCGACCTCCTGATCAACCGGCCCGGCGAAGTCTGGATCGAGACCGCCGACGGGGCCATGAGCCGCGAGCCGGCCGACCAGCTCACCGAGGTCGCCTTGCAGCGCCTGGCCCGCCAGATCGCCGCGGCCAGCCACCAGGGCGTCAACCGCGAACAGCCGCTGCTGTCGGCGACCCTCCCCGACGGCGCCCGCGTCCAGGTGGTCGGCCCGCCGGCCACCCGCGGTGGCGTCGCCATGGCGGTGCGCAAGCATCTGATCTCCGACATGAGCCTGGACGAACTGGCCCGCGACGGCCTCTTCGAAGCCGCCGCCCGCTCAGACCCGGCCCGCGACGCGGCCGGCGACGCCGAGCTGGAGGCGGTGCTGGAATCCGGCGACCTGATGGGCTTCCTCAAGGCCGCCGTGAAGCGCCGCAAGACCATGGTGATCTCCGGCGGCACGGCCAGCGGCAAGACCACGCTGCTGAACGCCCTGGTCAAGGAGATCGCCCGCACCGAGCGGCTGGTGGTCATCGAGGACGCCCCGGAAATCCGCCTCGACCACCCCAACGCCGTGGGCCTGGTGGCCGTGCGCGGCGAGCTTGGCGAGGCCCAGGTCGGGCCGGACAGCCTGCTGGCCGCGGCCCTGCGCCTGCGCCCCGACCGCATCCTGCTGGGCGAGCTGCGCGGCGCCGAGGCCTTCGCCTGGCTGCGCGCCGTCAATTCCGGCCACCCCGGCTCGATCACCACCGTCCACGCCGACAGTCCGGCCGGCGCGCTCGACCAGATCGCGCTCCTGGCCCTGACCTCCGGCGTCGATCTCGGCTGGGACAAGGTGCGCGCCTATGTCGAGCGCGTGGTCGACGTGGTCGTCCAGCTCGACCGCACGGGCGGCGCGCGGCGGCTGACCGAGGTGCTGTTCAGGCCGGGTCGGGCCTAGACCCGCTCATCGCGGCGAAGCCGGGACCCAGGTGAATGCGCGCTGGCTAGAATGAGCGGTTTGGGGCCGCAGCGCGGTCAACGCTCCGGAAGGCTACCGCAAGTTCCAGATCGCCGGGGCCCGTGGGCACCTCTCTAAGTCGGGGTCGATGGCCAGTTCCCACTTGGACGGCCACCCTTCCCGATCCGCACGGTCGCTGTCACCGAGCAGAAGCATGAAAGCCCCCACGGACGAGCCGGCCGCCCATTGTGGAGTGGCGAACTCATCCTCATGGTCGAAGAAGTAGACCGCCGGTACATTGTCGCCGGCTGAGAGGTCCAAGCCGTAGAGGCTTCCGCATCCGTCCCAGAAGATCGGGACGGCCTGTGACGACAGGAGACGTGTCGCCTCCACCGCGACAGGGCGCCATCCAACTCTGTCATTCCAGACGGGCGCGATGGCGGCGAAGTCCCCCACCTGTGCAATGCGTTCGCGGTACAGGGCCTCGAGATCGGCCGGCAGCTTCCGGCCAAGCTGCTGGCTGACGTGATCGATAATCCGTTCGGAATTGTCCGCGCGATGGCGACGCAGCAACCCTCTTTGATCCAGTTCCTTCGCGGCGACCGCGACGTCTATGTGCACTGGGAGCGATCCTACTTGGGGGTTGGACCTGGCCGCGGAACGCCTGCCCGAAGGATGTAGGGCGCCACCATTCGATCGATCCGCAACTTGGCCGCCATTATTTCGGATTGGCTGGGAATCCGACCCTTTAGCGCAGACCGAAATGCAGTCCATTCGTTACTCGCAATCGGATGAACTTCGTCAGGCAGCCCCCAAAGACCCGCCAGCCTATTTGGATCGGCGTCAGGCATCAGATGCGCATATTCAAGTGGCCAGCTGTGGTGCACTTGGCCGCCCATCTCGGAAGCAAAAATCCCATTCGCTTGCGCGAAGCGATTTCTGGCCGCCCGCCGGACTGCAGGCTCCGCGGCTTTCCACAGACCGCGCGCGGTCTGGTCTACCGCTGCCTTTCCCTGCCACGCCTCTCGCTCAAGGAAATTGAGTGGCCGCTCAAGGCCGTTCCCGATGGCGCGAGCGGCAGGCGCAACACCCGGCAGAGCGATGCGGGACCCGCCGCCCGCGATCAGTCCGTCCATCCAACCGGCGGGTTGAAGCCAGGGAGCTATCTGGGCGTATTGCGCCGTGATCCCCAGGCCTGCCTTCGCAGCTTGATGATCATAGTACCCAACGACGTGTCCTTCGGGGTCAGTCAGCGGCACGGGGCCGCCGAACAGCGACGAGAAGAACGTGGGAAGCGGCGGCGTCGCCGGCGACAAATGGATCGGGCCGCCTACGGCCGGATGCAGTGGTGCAGCCGAGCGCGCGTCACTGGGCGCAGGACTCGATATCCGGGGTGCGCGTTGAACGGCAGGTAAAGGCGCCGGGCCGAACGTCCAGGTGGGCGGGCCTCTCAGCTCACCGTCGAATTGCGCCACTGGCTGCGGCGTAAGATCGAGTTGGGACGCGGAGATTTCCTGCGGGCTGGCATCTTGCTGCTGCGCAATTGTGGCGGGGTCTCGGGACGGCGCGGCAGCGCTGTACGATGTGGGCCCAAGGGGCGATGTCTCGCCCGAATGGTCGTCGCTTCTAAGCCTTACACCGCGGAATCTGTTCGGACTCACCTGAGCCCAAGTGAATCCTGGATCGACGTCCTGCGACGTCGATGGGAGCGGCCCCGCGAAATCATAGCTCACGTCGCGATCGGTCGCGGGCGCCTCTCCTGAGAACCCGGCATCAGGATCTGCTCCCGAGGGTCGGGAGAAGAAGTCTTGATAGCGCTTAGCTGCTGCGTCTTCTCGCTCCTGCTCGATTTCGGCGGGCGACCTCAGGTACCAGCGGGTCAGGGCATCGCCTTCTAGACTTCCAACGTCGATCGAACCGTCAGGCACGCATGCTCTCCTCATGTCGAATGGGGGACCCCGCCGGGCAGGCGGACAGGGACGGCGAACCGCCGCTGGCTCAGTCGTTGGGGTTGCGTGGCCTTGCTGCGGCGCCTTGTCCGCTCAATGGCGGGTGGCGCGGGGGCAGTGATCGACGCGACGCAAGATTGGCAGAGTTCATAAGCGATGTCAAGAACAAAACAAGAACTTTGCGTCGCCAGAGGTCGCGTTGACGCGAACGGAGTCGCAGCCTGATGGAAGCCGCTACGGCTTGCGGCCCAGGAACCTGGCGATGGCCCGCCGACTTTGGGCGGATGGCTTCTGGCGTGCGTTCTCCCACATGCCGAACGTCCACTGCGTCACACCCACAAGCTCTGCAGCCTGCGCCGTCGTGAGTTCGAGCCTGCGCCGCCGCGCACGCAGCTGCGCAGGCAAGGGGTCCCCTCGCTCGCTCCGGAATTCACGCCTACTTGCCCGCAATGTCACCCGAACGCCCGGTACCAAAAAGGCTACGGGACCCAGGTGAATGCGCGCCTGCCAGATTGAGCGGTCTCGGCATATGCGGGAAGGCAACGCTCTGCTTTAGCTGAGCTTGCCGCCCAGGAACAAATTGCGTACACGCGAGCGATGGGTTCAACATTATACGTCGTCGAGATACAAAGCTGGGACTGGCACCTTCACGTCGGAGTGAGACCGCGTTCACCGGTCGCGGAGCCCGCCGTCGAGGACGACCTCCTATGCTCGCAAGCAATAGCAATCGGAGGGCTCGTCCTTGCGCCGGAAAGGCATCGCGCCAAGCCAATTCACCTTAGTTTGTACCCCCTGCCGCGCGAGATTATTCTTGGAGACCGCGATGAGCGGGATGTCGGCAGCCTGTACAAGGATCCCGGCGCACGCAAGGGCGTAGGCTTCTCTGCAAACCTGCTCTTACCCGCCGACACCCTGCAAAATGCGATCTTCTGCCTCGGCTCGATTTGGCGCCGAGTCCACATGTGGGTCGATGACGATGCGGAACCTGCCTCTATCACCGATTTCGGGTTTTCCGCAGATGCCGAGGTACCAGGAGCCGTGGACGAGGCCTAGGCGCCTAGTCGATGCTCGGCTGTCGATCCAATGCCCCCGAAGTGCCTGAAGGCTTAAGGACGACGACCTCCCTTGGTCTCCAGATGAGGGAAGCCAATCGTGCCATCGGGCCTGAGGCAATATGCGTACCGCCTCGACGCTGTTTCTCGACAGATTGCAACATCGCTGGGAGCCTGCAACCGCCCGCAGATTTGGCTGTCGGAATCGTATTGCTGATCGCATTCCTTCTTATCTCCTCGATCAGGATGAGAACCGCCGCCGGGGGGTGTCGAGGGCGTATCCCGAAAGAAGGGGCCGCCCGGAAGGAACGGAACGGGAAATGGCAGCGGCGGCGGAACCCGCCCATGGCAGGTGGGGCAGTTTACGATTCCCGGCGCTGCCGCCGGCTGAGACGCAGCCGCCAACTGAAATTGTCCGGACTGTGGATCCCCAGCCGGCCCGTATGCCGATTGATCCTGACCCTGCCAGCGGCCGGCCCCGTTCGCCCCCCAAGTCGGATCGTCTCCAATGGCTGCGCTGGGGTTTTGATAGGCGGGAGTCGGCGACGTTGTCGGCAAGTCCGTCGGTGCGGTCCTGCCAAAAAAGGCATCGTACTTCTGCGCCTGGGCGGCTTGTCGTTCTTGCTCGATCTCGTCCGGCGAGCGGAGGTACCACCGATTGAGCGCTTCACCTTGCAGGCTCGCGGGATCGACTGGGCTGAAGGCCATGCTTGTTCTCCTTCGGACATGGCTGCGCCGCGCATCGCCTCGTAGGCGCCGCGCAAGCGTGCGTTGGCGGCGGACGAACCGCTGCGTTCCATGATCGGGGTCGCGGGGTCTTGGTGCGGCGCCTTGTCCGCTCAACGGCGGGTGGCGCGATGCAGTGATCGACGCTCAGACACCCTCGCAGAATGCGAAAGCAGTGTCAAGAACAAAATAAGAACATTAGGGCTTTACGACGGGACGTCCGACTCATTCAGGGGCCACGACGGCACGCCGACATAACTCAGGGAAGGACTCAGGCGCTGGATCGAATGCGTCTGCGGGCAACCCACCCCTATCGGCGCTCAGCGACTGGGTCCCAGCCTTCCGCCGCGACGATCGGAGCGTCACCGCGTGCCGTACATCCGGTCGCCGGCGTCGCCCAGGCCCGGCAGGATGTAGCCATGGTCGTTCAGCCGCTCGTCGATGGCGGCGGTCCAGATGCGCACGCCCGGGTGGTGTCCCTGGAACTTCGAGACCCCCTCCGGCGAGCAGAGCAGGCAGGCCATGCGGATCTGTTTGGCGCCGGCCTCCTTCAGCCGGTCGACGGCGGCGATGGCGGTGTTGCCGGTGGCCAGCATCGGGTCGATCACCACCACCTGGCGGTCCTCCAGGTCGGCGGGCGCCTTGAAGTAGTACTCCACGCACTCCAGCGTGCCGGGGTCGCGGTAGAGGCCGATGTGGGCCACCCGCGCCGCCGGGACCAGGTCCAGCATCCCGTCCAGCATCCCCATGCCCGAACGCAGGATCGGGGCGAAGACCAGCTTCTTGCCGGCCAGCTGCGGCGCGGTCATGGGTTGCATCGGCGTCTCGATCGCCACCGGCTCCAGCGGCAGGTCGCGGGTGACCTCGTAGCAGATCAGGCCGCCGATCTCCTTCAGGAGCTGGCGGAAGCTCTTGATCGAGGTGTCCTTCTTCCGCATCAGCGTCAGCTTGTGCTGCACCAGCGGGTGATCGACGATCGTGACGCCCTTCATGGGTCCCCTCAAAAGACTGTGCCGTCGCTGACGACGGTGATGGGCGAGCCGCCCCCGTCGCGCAAGCCGGCCGCGATGCGCCGCCCGGCCGCCCAGGTGCCGCCTTCCAGCACGCGGGCCAGCGGGAAGGCTTCGGCCGAGACGCCCAGCCGCTCGCGCACCATAGGCGCGATCTTGTCGAGCAGCGCCACCGTCAGCGCCCGCCAGCCGACCACCAGCGGGCCTTCGACGGCGTGGGCGCGCCCGGCGTCGTCCGGATCGGCGAGCATCAGCACGCCCGCGTCCACGAAAAGGCCGCCGTTGCGGTATTCCGCCAGGCCCGTCAGGCCGTCGATGTCGGTGACCGCGACGCCCGCGGCCTCCAGCGGCTCGATCAGCGAATAGGCCAGCCACTGGGAAAGCTTGTGGATCGGCATGTAGCCGTCCGTCAGGTCGTCGCGACGGATCGCCGGGTGGCGCCAGCAGTCGCCCAGCGGCACGCCGCCCAGGGTGAGCCGCCCCGGCCAGATCGGCCCCAGGGCGTCCAGCAGCACCTCCAGGATCGCCGGCGCCGGCAGCCGGCCGTCCGCCGCGCGCGCGGCCATGGCGTCGAACAGCGTGCCCGGCCGGCCCACCGCCTCGCCCAACCGGCGCAGCAGGGCCGCGCGGCCCTCGAGGCCCACCAGCGGATTGTCGGCGCCGACCTGGAAGGCCTTGGCCAGCACATGGGCGTCGATGCGCGTCAGGCCGTCGGCCCTTAAGGGGTCGTCGCGGTCGGCCGACAGCGCGCCGGATTCGAACAGCCTGAGGGACGCGACGCCCAGACCCTCCGAGCGTCCCAGCTCCGCGCCGGTCGCCGCGTCGCGATAGCGCCAGGCCGCGCCGGCGCCGGCGTCCAGTAGCACCGAGGTGATCGCCAGGTCGAAGGCTGCGCGCGCCTGGTCCTTGGGGTCGCGCCAGGGCTTCTCCCGCTCGGCCCACAGGTCGCGGCCCGCCACGGCGAAGTGCCGCCAGCGGGCGTGGAAGGGCACGTTCAGGTCCGGATAGGCCTCGCGCACCACCTGCGCCGTCAGGTCGGCGGCGGGCTCGAGCCTCGCCAGGTCGACCCGCCATTCGGCGACCTCGCCCGCCATCGCCGCGGCCAGCATCTCGTGCGCCCGCTCACGCACGGCGGCGGCGGAAAGCAGGCTGCGCGCCGCCTCCCGCTCCCGCTCATCCCCGCGAAGGCGGGGACCCAGGCTTTTTGTGTCTTCTCCGGCCAAGCCGGGGCTCCTTGAATCGAGGGATCGCGGAAACGAAAAACACCTGGGTCCCCGCCTTCGCGGGGATGAGCGGTGTTCGGGGGATGCCCTCAGAATTCCTTCAGGTCGCGGCCGACGACCTTCTTCAGCTCGGCCTTGGTCGGCGCCTTGTCGGGGGTGAAATAGCCGGCGGCCTTCTTGGCCTCCATCTCGACCGAGGCGTCGTCGGGCACCAGCCAGTCGGGGATCGGCACCCGCTCGCCGATCTCGACGCCGCCCTTCACCAGGGCGTCGTACTTCATATTGGACATGGACACGAACCGGTCGATCCGGCGGATGCCCAGCCAGTGGATGATGTCGGGCATCAGCTGCTGGAAGCGCGCGTCCTGCACGCCGGCCACGCATTCGGTGCGCTCGAAATAGGTCGCCGCCTGGTCGCCGCCCGGCTGGCGCTTGCGGGCGTTGTAGACCAGGAACTTGGTCACCTCGCCGAGCGCGCGGCCTTCCTTGCGGTTGTAGACGATCAGGCCCGCGCCGCCCTCCTGGGCCTGGGCCGTCGCCTCCTCGATGCCGTGCGTCAGATAGGGCCGGCAGGTGCAGATGTCGGAGCCGAACACGTCGGAGCCGTTGCACTCGTCATGCACCCGGCAGGTGAGCGTGTAGCGCTTGTCGCCGATCTTCGCCGGGTCGCCGAACATGTAGAGCGTGATGCCGCCGATCGGCGGCAGGAAGACGGAGATGTCCGGCCGGGTGACCAGCTCGGGATACATGCCGCCGGTCTGTTCGAAGAGGGTGCGGCGAAGCTGGGTCTCCTCGACCTCGAACCGCTCGGCGATGCCCGGCAGATACCAGACGGGGTCGATGGCGGCCTTGGTCACCGCCACGTCGCCGCTCTCGTGCACCACCTTGCCGTCGATCTTGAGCCGGCCCTTGGCGATCGCCTCGCGGATCTCCGGCAGGTCGATGCGCGCCTTGGTGACCGCGATGGTCGGGCGGATGTCGACCCCTTCGGCCAGCTCCGCGGCGAAGTCCTCCGCCACCCGGTGGCCCCAGGGATCGAGGCTGACGATCTTGCCCGGCTCATGCCACTGGGCGTGCGGGCCGATGGGGACCACGGGATAGGTGTTGTGCAGTTCCGGCCGCGTCTCGGCGGCCATGGCGCCCGACGAGATGGCGAGCGCGCGGTAGATCGAATAGGCGCCGCCATGCGCGCCCACGGCGTTGCGGTCGGCGCCGGCGTTCGGCGTGGCGATCACCGGCCCACGCTCGCGGGCGGTCCGGGCGTCCCAACGGATCGGGAATCGGCTGGCCGACCCGGTTCCCGGGTGCGAGGTCAGGCGGATGTGGGATGTCCTGTTGCCGGCCATGGCTGGCTTTGAAACCTCCAGAATCGAAAAAGGCCCTGCGCCGTTCGCCGGCTTGGGGCCTTTGAGCGGAGATTAAACGCCCGCACATTTCACTTGGCAAGCGTTACGACTTTGCCCCCAGCGCGGCACGATGCTGAATTGGTTGTGCTTTGTCCCCGGAGGCGGCCTGCCGCACAAATCCGTATGGGCTATGCTGGCGATGCCGTTAGGCTGGAGCGTGACCATGGCCCGCCTTCCCCTGCTCGTCCTACTCGCCGCGCTGCTGGCGCCGGCCGCCTCCGCCGCGCCCGCCGCCGCCCGCTGGTCGCCAACCCGCGCCGCCGACGGCCATCCGGACCTCTCCGGCGTCTGGACCAACGCCTCGGTGACCAAGCTCACCCGCGCGCCCGGCGTGGCCCGGCTCACCATGAGCGCGCCCGAGGCCAAGGCCTTCGCCCGGTCCAACCCGCAGGTCATGCGGCTCGACGCCGACGCCAGGCCATCGGACGCCGAGGGCGGCGCGCCCTCGCCCGGCGACCCGGGCGGCTACAACGCCTACTGGCTCGACCCCGGCCGCACGCTCGGCCAGGTGAAGGGCGAGTACCGCACCTCCTGGATCGTCGATCCCGCCGACGGCCAGCTCCCCTTCACCGAGGCCGGCCGCAAGCTGGTGGCCCAGGCGAACGCCTATGCCCGGGCCGCCGACACGCCGGCCAACCCCGAGGCTCTGGAGCCCTGGGACCGCTGCCTGATCTCCTCGCGCGGCTCCGGCGGGCCGGGCATGCTCAACAACATCTACAATTCCAACCTGCAGATCGTGCAGAGCCCGGGCGCCGTGGCCATCGTCATCGAGATGATCCACGACGCGCGCGCCATCCCAGTGTTCGCCAGCAAGGCAGCCGCGCAAGCCGCCCACGGCCCGGCCGTGCTGCATCCCTGGCTGGGCGATTCCACCGCCTGGTGGGAGGGCGATGCGCTGGTCGTCGAGACCGTCAACGTGAACGCCGAACAGGGCCGCGCCGGACCGATCTTCCTGACGCCCAGGGGCCGCGTCGTCGAACGCCTCAGCCGCGCCTCGGCCGGCCAGATCCTCTACGAGTTCCAGGTCGAGGACCCCACCTACTACACCCGCCCCTGGCGCGCCGAGATGAGCCTCAACGCCAGCAAGGACCAGCTCTTCGAATACGCCTGCCACGAGGGCAACTATGCGCTGGCCGACATCCTGAAGGGCGTCCGCGCCGGCGAGGCCAAGGCCGGCCGCTAGCGGCCGCCTGTCCATAAATTAACGTGACGCCCCGGCCCGCGTCGCTTCCCATCGGCGTCGCGAACCTCCTGCGCCGAAGGACCGTCCCATGCTGAACCCGATCGCCCTGGCCGCCGCCGGCTTCCTGGCCCTGGCCGCGCCCGCCGCCGTCCCAGCCGCGCCCGCCGCCCCTGCCGCGCCCGCCGCGCCGGCAGATCCGGCCGAGCGACCGCACCGACGCCGCGCCGGGCGTGGTCGACTTCCAGATCGGCTTCCACTCCGAGCATCACACCTGGATGAACGGCCGCGACGCGCCCTTGAGCGAGCTTTCCGGCCTCACCGCGGCCCAGCTCGCCTCCGACGGCCAACCTGTGGCCTTCGTGATCCGCCGCGACGCCGGCGATTTCCGCTGCAAGGGCGCGACCAGCAACGGCCGCGGCATCGGAACCTGCGTCTACGCCGCCAATCCGGCCTTCCCCGCCGCGCTCGCCAAGCGTGGCGTCGCCGGCGGCCTGGAGGCGCTTCCGCAGTTCGAGCTCGCCGTGAACGACATCGGCCTGGCCTACCTCGACGAGCTGAAGCGCGAGCGCTACGCCACGCCGACCGTCGACGACCTGGTGAAGGCCGGGACCCATGGCGCGGGCCTCAAGCAGCTCTTGGCCATGGACGCGGCCGGCTACCGCTTCGGCGACGTGGCGACCTTCGTCCACGCCCGCGACCACGGCGTGTCGGCCACCTATATCCAGGCCCTGAAGGCCGCCGGCTACACCCATCTCACCGCCGCCGACCTGGTGCGCCTGCGCGACCATGGGGTCAGCGCGACCTACGTCGGCGAGCTGAAGGCCGCCGGCTACGGCGCCTTCAGCGCCGAAGAGTTGACCCACATGCGCGATCACGGGGTGAGCGGCGGCTTCGTCGCCGACCTGAAGGCCGCCGGCTACACGGGCCTGACCGCGAGCGAACTCGCCTACCTGCGCGACCACGGGGTCAGCGGCGGCTTCGTCGCCGACCTGCACGCCCTGGGCTACGACCGCGTCCCCGCGGCGGACCTGGCGCGCCTGCGCGACCACGGGATCAGCGCCGGCTTCGTCAGCGTCGCCAACCAGGGCGGCGGGCGCCTCAGCCCCGACGAGCTGATCCAGTTGCGCGACCGCGGCGGCCCGCGCCGGAACTAGGCCTGGCTCCGCTGAGTTCGCAGTGACCGCTCAAACTCCTCCCCCCTTGCGGGCAGGGCTGTCGCATATGAACCGGCATGGCGGATTGCGCGCCGCAGGCGCTGTCTTTTGACGCCAAGACCACCAAGCACACCAAGACCACGAAGGCGCCTTGCCGGAACGCAGCGCCGCGGATCGCCGGAGACTCTTGGTGATCTTCGTGTCCTTGGTGGTCTTGGTGTTTCATCTTGCCGCTCTGCGAGCGGCCATAGGCGATGGCCTTGCCCGCAAGGGGGCGGGCGCGAGTAAGAGAATCGGCCGCGAAACTTCCGCTATAGAGGGCGGGTGACTCGCCACGCCTACCGCGCCGCCCTGCTGCACGCCCTCGACGACCCCTGCCGGGCCGGGCCCGCCGAGGCCTGGGCGTTCCACGAGGACGGCCTGCTGGTGGTCGAGGACGGCCATGTGGCGGCCTTCGGGGCGCATGCGCAGATCGCGCCGAGGCTCGGCGCCGACACGCCGGTCACCGCCTTCCCGGGCAGGCTGATCACCCCGGGCTTCGTCGACGCCCACATCCACTACCCGCAGACCGACGTGGTCGCCGCCTGGGGCTCGCAGCTCCTGGAGTGGCTGAACACCCACACCTTCCCCGCCGAGCAGGCCTTCGCCGACCGCGCCCACGCCGACGAGGCCGCCGCCTTCTTCCTGGACGAGCTGCTGCGCAACGGAACCACCAGCGCGCTGGTGTTCGGCACGGTCCACAAGACCTCGGTCGAGGCGCTGTTCGAGGCCGCGCTGGCCCGCAACATGCGGCTGATCGCCGGCAAGGTGCTGATGGACCGCAATGCCCCGGCCGGCCTCGTCGACACCGTCGAGACGGGCCGCGCCAACACCGAGGCCCTGATCCGCGCCTGGCGCGGCCGCGGGCGGCTGGGCTATGCGGTCACCCCGCGCTTCGCCGTCACCTCGTCGGACGCCCAGCTGGCCATGGCCGGCGAGGTCGCCGCCGCCCATCCGGACATCCTGATCCACACCCACATGTCCGAGAACCTGGCCGAGATCGCCCAGGTGGGCCAACTCTTCCCCGACGCCCGCGACTATCTCGACGTCTATGCCCGCCACGGGCTGGTCGGGCCGCGCTCGGTCTTCGCCCACTGTGTCCACACCACCGAGGATGCGCTCCGCCGCATGCGCAGCGCCGGCGCCTCGGCGGCCTTCTGCCCCTCCTCCAACCTGTTGCTGGGAAGCGGCCTCTTCAGCCTGAAGCAGGCCTGCGCCTGCGGGGTCACCGTCGGCCTCGGCACCGACATCGGGGCCGGCGCCAGCTTCTCCCTGCCGCACATCATGGGCGAGGCCTACAAGGTGGGCCAGCTGGCCGGCGAGACGCTGGACCCCATGCACGCCTTCTACCTGGCGACTCTGGCCGGGGCGAAGGCGCTCAGGATCGACGACAAGGTGGGCAACCTGGCGCCCGGCAAGGAGGCCGACTTCCTGGTCCTCGACCTCGCCGCCACCCCTCTGCTGGCGCGGCGCACGGCCGGCGCCCCCACGATCGCCGAAAAGCTGTTCGTGCTCTCCATCCTGGGCGACGACCGGGCGATCGAGCGCACCTACCTGGCCGGCGAGCTCGCCCACAGCCGCTAGGCCGCGCGGGCGCTCAGTTCCAGGATCGCCACCATCAGGTGATAGAACGAGGTCGCCGGCGCGGGCTCCTCGACGAAGCTCCCGTCCGCGCGAAGCTTGTCGCGCCAGGCGCCGCGGGCGGGCGTGTCCAGGTATTGCGCCAGGCCGCGCGCGGCCCGCAGCGCCTGGGCCTCGTCGCCCAGCACCGCGGCGGCCTTCAGGTGCTCGGTCTGTGGCCAGAGGCGCGCATCGCCGTCGCGCACCGAGAAGTCGTCCCACAGCGCATTGACCGCGACCTCGCGGACCGGGTCGACGCCCTTCAGGCCGGTCTCGAAGAGGCGCCCGGCCGCCGCCAGGGCCCGCGCATGGCCGCGCCGCCGTCCCCAGCGCTCCAGCAGCCAGGCCCACTCGAACTGGTGCCCCGGCTCGACCAGGCCGTCGGCGCCGCCCAGCGCCCGCCAGTCGGCGTCGAAGAATTCCCGCAGCGCGCCGGTCGCCGGGTCGATGAACCGGTCGAGGGCGAGCCCCGCCAGCTCGTCGCTGAGCCTGCGCCAATCGGCGTCGCCCCCGCGCTCGCCCAGGGTCTCCCAGGCGAGCGCGCTCTCCAGGAGGTGCATGTGGCAGTTGGCCTGGAAGGGATGCGGCCCGTTCTCACGGAAGCCGCCAGCCGCGGTCCGCCGGCCCTGCAGGGCGGCCAGCATACGCCCGGCCTCCGCCCCCAGCCCCGCCGCCGGCTCGGCCGCCTGCAGCGCCGCCATGGCCAGCAGCGCGAAGGCCTGCTCATAGACGTCGGCCTCCGCGTCGATCGCCGTCCCGTCCCCCGCGGCGCGGTTGATGAACAGCCCGTCGGGGCGGCGGTAGACGCCGACGAACCGCGCCCAGCCGGTCCGGGCCACCTCGAGCCACGGGGCGCCGTAGCCGGCGATGGCCGCCTGGGCGAAGACGAACACCTGGCGCGCCTGGGCCCGCGCCCGGCGCGGCGCCTCGACCGGCGCGCCGGCGACGCTCAGGCTGTCCTGGAAGAGGCCGGCCGCGCGCGCGTCGACGCCCGCGCCCGCCCACAGCGGCAAAGCGGCCTCGGCCAGCCAGGCGCGATACCAGGCGGCGGCGGCGGGCAGGGTCTCGAAGACGGGGATCATCCGTCCATCATGCCGGATTTCACGGACCTTGGTCAGGCGTGATGGACGGATGATCCCCGTCTT
>Ga0207695_10003033_pt1 | contig 24099 bp, 18 predicted proteins | sample KBSC54metaG_FD_184354 | JGI IMG/M metagenome (GOLD analysis project Ga0207695, IMG submission 184354) | Corn rhizosphere microbial communities from Kellogg Biological Station, Michigan, USA - KBS C5-4 metaG (SPAdes) (version 2) | ecosystem: Host-associated > Plants > Roots > Rhizosphere > Soil...
CAGTGCCGTCCAATTTGTATAATTCTTAGCATCAATGCTTTTTTGAGTTGAAGTAGATTCTTGCTCATTAAAAGCGATCTGCTGATTGGGAATAATAATACCCAGGAGCCTGTTATTATTGCTAACCTTCACCCTGCCTCTTGTAACGGTTACGGTAATCATTTTATCCCCCGGCATGGCCTTGACATCAAATGCTGTACCCAATACCGTTGTTTCTACTTTGCCCGTATGTACAATGAAGGGTTTTAGGTTATTGTGTTTTATGTCGAAGAAGGCTTCTCCTGTAAGATATACCTCGCGTTTAGCTAATCCATCAAATGATGAGGCATAACTAAGCTTACTACCATAACTTAATATTGCTCTACTGCCATCGGGAAGGACAAGGAACAAATTTGGTTTTCGTTTATGGGCTAAATATGACTGAGCCGGCTTTATACCGGGTTTATTACTTAAAAATAAAAAGCCCATGGCGCAAAATCCTATTATTGCAGCCGCTGCGGCAATTTTTATGAACCGAACTCTTAAGGGTATTATTTTTTTATCAGCTTCGACATGCTTGTCAACATTTTCCCAAATTGAGGTAAGTATCTCATCTTTTATTTTCTCCCTCTGCGCATCACTCAGCAGAGAAATAACGTCAGGCTCACCCGAAAATAGATTGTAATATTTCAATAAAAATTGTTGCTCTTCATTTGTTGCCTCTTCATTAAGATATTTACGCAACAATTCAAGAAAATATTGCTTGTCCATTTAAAATAGGTTATACCCCTTGGTTATAATTATGACCTTTGAATCGACGAATGTCCTATCCGGCAAGAAAATTTATTTTTTGTTGATCAGATCAACCTGTTATGGACAACAAAATGATTCAATTAAATAAAAAAGTGTAATAATGACACTTTTAGTTTTTCAATTGCTTTTAAAAGTTGATTTTGAACCGTTTTTCTCGAGACCCCTAACTGCGAAGCAATATCTTTGGTAGGTAGATCATTCTGATAATGAAGACGAAAAATAATTTGCCTTTTTGGTGGAAGCGAATTTAAAAGTGTTTCGTAAGAAATTAAAAATTCCTTCCAAAGCAGATTGTCATCCGCCTTTAGATATGTCGAGGGAATATCTTCGAGAATATTCAGAAACGGATGGAAGCTCTTTTGTTTCTCGACCACCTTAAACACCTTATTACGTATGGCGGTATTCAAATAAGCTGGCAAATTATTAATATGGAGACTTTCTTTTTTGAGCCAAATATGGGTAAATATTTCCTGAACAACATCTTTAGCCTGATCCGCGTCCTTTAAACGTTTGTACGCCTCAGAGCAAGCATTCTCCCAATGTTTTTCATACAATAAATTAAATGCATGTTTGCTGCCCTGTTCTATTTGCTGCAATAATAAAACATCATCATTATGATTTAACTTGATTGGCTCCATCACTAATTTAAATATCTATATAGCCCAACCTCATCGAAAACGACCAGTACGTTTATCGATCAACTAACAAGCCCATGCGCAGCGGGAAACTATATATTAGGTTTTAATTGTATTACTAATTTAGATTTATTAAATCATTAACCAAATTAAATTGAAAAATAATTGTAAAAAAAACACTAATTAGTAATCTAACGTTGATAATGCCACTGACTATACAGGAATTTAAGCCTCAATGTTGCGTATAGGTTATTGAACGGAATGCCATTAAAGATATTAATACAGGGTAAAATAAAAACTAGCGCCTTTGCCTACCTCACCCTCCGCCCATATTTTTCCGCCGTGTTTGCTGATGATCCGTTGAACCACCGCCAGCCCGACACCGTTACCCGGGAATTCATCAGGATGATGCAGTCTTTGAAAAACGCCGAACAACTTACCGGCGTAAGCCATGTCAAAGCCCGCACCATTATCCTTTATATAATAGACCACTTGATTCTTTTTGTTCAGAGCGCCAATTTCTATTCGGGCATCCCTCCTAGTAGCGGAATACTTTATCGCATTTGCAATGAGATTCATCCAGACATGCATCACTAAATCCGGGTCTCCCGTTGATTGTGGCAGCGCGGCGATATCGATCTGTGGCGGATGTTTCATGGAACTGGCCAGCTCATGAACGCAATTTTTGACCAACTCTCCCATATCGATCGCTTCTTTTCGAACAGCCTTTTTTCCCAGTCTTGAAAACTCAAGCAGTTTATCAACCATCTCACTCATCTTTTTGGCGTTATTAATAACCACATTTAATATTCTTTTGCCTTCATTGTCGAATTTTTCAGCGTACTCATCTAACAGGATGCTCGAGAAAGAACCTATTGCTCTCAGTGGAGTACGCAGATCGTGCGAGACCGAATAAGAAAAAGATTCCAGCTCTTTATTCGATACTTCAAGTGAGGTCATACTCTTCTGCAACTCCCTGTTTAACGCTTTAATTTGCTTATCCGCTTCTTCCAGAGCCCTGTTTTTTTCCAACAGCTCCTTCTTTTGAAGCTGCATTTTTAACAATACCGCTACCTTGGCCTGGGTTATTTCCGGATCAAGCGGCTTGAAAAGATAGTCCACGGCACCTTCTTCAAATCCCCTCATCATCGAATGGTGTTCCTTTTTCTCCGCCGTTACAAACAGGATGGGAATATCTTTGGTCCTGCTATTCTGCCTGATCGTCCGGGCGACTTCAAAGCCATCCATATCTGGCATGTGTACGTCTAACAAAAGCAAATCGGGCGGGTTGTTCAGGGCCATTTTCAGTGCTTCATTCCCGTTATGAGCCGTATAAAGCTGACGGTCCTCTTTTGCCAGCAGGGCCTGCTGGGCAAGGAGGTTGGCTGGTTTGTCATCGACAATCAATATCTTGAGCTTAGCGGTATTTTCCATACGATTTAATGCCTTTTCGTAAATATTCTTTCCTTTCGGTCTACTTCCTGAAACTTGTCTTTCTTATTCATAAACAGCAATGATTCTTTATTGCCCAGCGCCAGAAATCCGAAGTTACACAGGCTGTCAAAAAAAAGGTCAACCACCCTGTTTTGCAGATCCTCATTAAAATAAATCAGCACATTGCGGCAGATGACCAGTTGAAACTCACCAAATACCTTATCCGTGACCAGGTTATGCGGCGCAAAAACAACGTTACTGGCGAGTGTAGGGTTAAACCGTACAAAATCGTACCTGGCTGAATAGTATTCCGAAAAAGAATTCGTGCCTCCCGAACGGATATAGTTCTGGGTATACTGCTGCATATTTCTTACCGGATAAACGCCCTCGCGTGCGATCTGGAGTGACTTTTGATTAATGTCGGTCGCATAGATCAGGCTCCTGTCCAGCAGGTGATGCTCCCGGAGCAGAATAGCAACCGAATACACTTCTTCTCCGGTAGCGCATCCGGCAATCCACACTTTAATAAAAGGATAGGTAGCCAGCCTCGGCAGTATTTTTTCGCGCAGGCTCTTATAAAAAAGCGGATCGCGGAACATTTCAGTTACCGTGATGGAAATGTGTGGTACGAGCTCCTCAAAAAGCTGCGTATCATGTGCCAGCCGGTCATTCAGCTCTCCAAGTGTTTTTATTTTATGCTTGGTCATAAAATGATTAAACCTTCTTAGCAAAAAATCCGGGCTATATTGCCTGAAGTCGTAACCATACCGATGGTCGATGGCGCCCAGCAATTCGTGTAAATCCTCACTTTTCAAAACAATACCCTGTTTGGCCATTTGCTAAAATGTCGTTTTCCTTGTCTTTTATTTATAAAGCCACACCCGCATTAAAGATAAAAGCTGCTCGATATTCACCGGTTTGGAAATATAGTCCGACATACCTGCCGCCAGGCATTTCTCTTTATCTTCTTTCATCGCTTTGGCCGTGAGCGCGATAACCGGTAACTTTTCCCATGCCTTATTTTTTCTGATCTCACGGACCGCCTCAAAGCCATCCATTTCAGGCATCATAATATCCATCAGCACCAGGTCAATTCCCGGATCTTCTTTTAGCACCTGCAATGCCTCTTTCCCATTTTCTGCAATGACACACTCCAGGCCCTCCTGTTCCAGGGCATTAGTCAGTGAATAAATATTCCGCATATCGTCATCGACCAGCAGTATTTTTTTATTCAACAACACATCTTGAACGCTGTGTAGCTCACGGATGATTTTTTGTTTTTCTTTCGGCAACCTGGACTCCACCCGGTGCAGAAATAAAGTCGTCTCGTCCAATAACCGCTCCCGCGAGCTGGCAGTTTTCAGGATGATTGAGTTAGCGAGCCGGTTGAGCTTTGCCACTTCTTCCTTTTTCAGCTCCCTCCCGGTATAAACAATAACAGGTATCTGCTTCCAGGATTCGCTTTTTTTGATGGCTTCCAGTAAGTCAAAGCCGGATATATCCGGCAAGCCAATATCCAGAATAATGCAGTCATAACTATCCGAGGCAAGCCTTGCAAGCGCATCATTCCCCGAATAAGCCTGATAACATTTCACGTCCCCGTTGCCGATCAGCTCACATATAGCCTGATTTTGCTCTTTATGATCTTCTACAATTAGGAGCTTCTTCATTTTTTTATCAATAAAACCCTCTATTTTATCAAAAGCCTGCTGTAAATCCGATGGTGTGACAGGTTTTTGAATAAAATCGAATGCTCCTAGTTCCAAGCCTTCCTTTTTCTTATCATATCCCGAAAGGATCTGGACAGGAATGTGCCGCAACAGCGGATCATGTTTTAGTTGTTTCAATACCTCCAAGCCGTCTATTGTTGGCAGATTGATATCCAGCAGTATCGCATCGGGTTTATAATGCCGCGCAAGGCTCACACCGATGCTACCCCGCCTGGCGATCACTCCCTTATAACCACGTTCCTTTACAAAATTGAGCAACGTCGCAGAAAAAGTATCGTCATCTTCAATGATCAACACCAGCTTATCATTATCGGTAATAGCATTCCGGTCGTCGTGGAAAATTTCGGCTTCAGGATGCGACGGGGTAACAATGACTTGCCCCCTTTTTTCAGCGGCAGACTCCCTGACTTCTATTTTTTTATCGAGCCCTGTAACCAGCGAAGCATCAAATTCAGCCGGCAAATACAAGGTAAACGTGCTCCCTTTTCCGGCCTGGCTCACTAATCGAATTTCACCACCGAGCGCAAGGCAAAGTTCGCGGCTAATAGACAACCCCAGCCCGGTTCCCCCATACTTGCGCTTGGTAGAGCCGTCGGCCTGCTGGAAAGCTTCAAAGATTAGCTCCTGCTTATCCTGTGGAATCCCTATGCCGGTGTCGGATACCGAAAAGCAAACGATATCCTTCTTATCCTTTAACGCGGGGCTCCGAAAAGATATAGGAGCCGACAACCTGCCTATATCTAGTATTACTCTCCCCCCTTTTTCGGTAAATTTAAAGGCATTGGAAAGGAAGTTTTTTAAAACCTGCTCCAGCCGCTGCCGGTCCGTTGTTAGCATAAGTTCATCATCGGGCACACTTGCAATATATTCGATTCCCCTGGTCTTGGCCAGCTGGCTAAAGGTAGAAGAAAGTGATTCTTTTATCTCTGTACACAACGTCGGAGCAACGTCCAGCTCTATTTTGCCGGATTCAATTTTGGCCAAGTCAAGTATTTCATTGATCAGGTTTAACAGATCTGAGCCTGAGTTATGGATACTTCTGGCGAATTCCGTCTCCTTTTCGCCGAGTTTTTTGTTTTTATTTTCCGATAACATATGGGACAGGATCAGGATGCTGTTCAACGGCGTCCGCAACTCATGTGACATATTGGCCAAAAACTCCGACTTATATTTGCTGGTCACTTCCAGTTCGCGTGCTTTTGCTTCTATGTTGATCTTTGCGTTTTCCAGCCGTTCTTTCTGCTCTTCCAATAAATCGGCTTTTTCTTCCAATTCCTCGTTTGCTTTTTGAAGTTCATCTTGCTGGACCTTCAGTTCCTCCTCCGAGCGTTCCAACTGCTCCGTTTTTTGTTGCAGTTCCTCGTTGGTCTGCCGTAATTCCTCCTGCTGCAATTGAAGTTCTTCTGCCTGCCGCTGGGTTTCTTCTAAAAGCTCCTGGGATTTGGCGCGGTCCTGGGCAGCGCTGACAGCAATAGCGATGTTATCGGTTACGAATGTCAGAAAGTCCGATTGCAGGGGACTAAGTTCGCTCAAAGTGCCCAGTTCAATCACCCCTTTTACTTTTCCATCTGCTGAAAAAGGCACGGCCAAAATATTCTTCGCAGCTGTTTTGCCCAGCCCCGAGTTTACGATCAAATATCCTTCCGGAACATTCCCCAACAAGATTTTTCGGTTTTCTTTAGCCGCCTGCCCTGCGATGCCTTCGCCGATGCAGATAGTGTGGAAAGCCTGTTTTTTTTTATCGAGGGCATAACCTCCGGCCAGCATCAGTTCTGCTCCATTCTCATCCATCAAATAAATAGCTCCCACAGCTGCATCAAGATAAGCAGCAATTCGGTTAATGACCACCTGGCAAAGTTCACTAAGATTCAAATTACCCTGCATGCTGCGTATGAGCTCCCCGCTCCCGGTCAGGTTCCAGTTCTTGTCGGATGCTTCTTTTTCAGCCCTTTGTAACGCCCGCAGATTCGAAGTGATAATTAAATAAATAATGATGAGCACTATTACAATGATGCCGAATAGAAGAATAAATACAGTAAGGAAATTTTTCAGGTCTGATTTATTTGCGGCCTCTCTTTGCCCCAGCAAAGTATTTTCCTCGCGTTCAGCATTCGTAATAACTGCTCTGATATGATCAAGAATGATCTTATTTCCTCCACTTACCACAAATAATCTGGCACTATCGATCTTTCCCCTCCGTGTTAAATTGATACATTTTTCAAGATATGCGAGGCTTTGATTGGCGAGCCTTTCAACAGTGTCAATATTCTTCTGCTGTACGGGGTTATCTTTGGTGAGTTCTCTGACTTTTTTAAGCTCAGCAAGAAGATTGGCCTTAGTATTATTATAAGGTGCCAGATAAACCTCCTTGTTAGTTATAATATAGCCTCTTTCACCGGCTTCCGCATCGATAATATAAGCCAGAACTTTTTCAAATTCATATTTTACTTCCTGCGTGTGGCTGACCCAAGAGGCACTTTCCACAAACTTTTCATTATTAAAAAACGAGTATACAGCAGCGGCAATAAGGATAATAGCAGATATAATAAATCCCGCCAGGATTTTTTTGTCCAGAGATAACTTCATATAATGTGACAGATTATGATTAAACCGGGGTAGTTTAAATCAACAAGGTATCCCAATATAGTTAAAAATATGGAATCACCTAATGGGAGGGCAACAATATCGTAGTAGCAAGGAAAATTCGGGTGTTTTACACGGTAAATTAACCGTGTAAACACCCATTGGAAAAAAGCGGCTATCTTCTGTTATTCATCTAAAAACAGGCATTTCACCCATGGGAAGAAATCAATTACCAGTCAAGTTTCACCAACATAACACCTTGCCGCTCAAGTGCCAAATTAAGCGTTAACTGTCCATTTTTAAGGTTCATATCAAACGGGGCACCGTCAGTTTCAAGCTGACCTGCCTTTTCGAGTTCTTTTATTTGCTCTGCCGACGGAGATTGTGGTGAGCCCATCTTTTTCCAGGCTTCATAAGAATTGCTATGTTTATTATCAATGAGATACCTCGTTATTTTTACTTTCTTGGCAGATAAGTCCGATATGCTCAGATTGATGGATTCTGCCGGCGCTTGTTTGTCCTCATCATGATAATTCCAGATCATTACAGCTGCGGAATTCTTGTCTTTAGTTGCCAACGCACCTATATCGGTTTGGGAGCCTCGCACACTCGAATCAACTATGGTTTTTAACTGGTACATACGATTGCCCTGAACCTCTACGCGTTTTCCCGTCATCTTGCCGAACATTCGAAATATGTTGAGCACCGGCTTATCAACTCCGTTAGTAGCTAAATCGCGGAACCCATAAAACCAGGGTTGATTTTCAAATTCAAACGACCATGACACAGCACCCAGAAAATTTACGCCTATCTGATCGGATAGCTGATAAATGCGTGCAAACGATGCGGCAGTGTAACTGGAGTACATGGTACCGTTACGATAAGCATTTTCCGGATTAGTGGCCATACCACAGGCCGCACAACCTTCCGGGTCACACTCACCTATAATAACCGGAAGGCTGGCGGTTTCAGGGTATGACATAGTAGTCTTGAAACCTGTGCCTATGTCTCGTAACTGGGTAGACATATTCATAACCACCACGTTTCCCTTTAAAGCTGGCTGTCCTTTTGCATGGAAAAGAATGGCTTCTAATGGTGATCCCGTTTTTCCCGTAGCATAGTTTTTCCCTGATAAGCAATGTTTAATAAAATTGTTCATCCACTGCTGCGCACCTTTATTACCGGTTCCGGCAATGTTCATACCTCCGATCCTGGCAGTTGGCAGCGCTCGTTTTAATCCATCTGCAGCGTAATCATATAGCTTAAAAAACTCCTCTTGAGACCCTTTCCAATACGCTCCATTTGGTTCATTCCATACCTCCCAGTACCAGCTCTCCACCTCTTTTTTACCATATCGCTCAACAGAGTGTTTTACCCATTGGTAAACCAGCTCACGCCATTTATCATAATCCTTTGGTGGATAAGCCCATCCTGTAACGATATCTGAATAAGGATCACCTGGTTTCCAGTGATGCTTGTAGGGTTTTGAATTGTTTGTTGAAAGCGCTTCGGGCATAAAGCCTATTTGTGCAAGGGGTTTCATGCCCCTTTGAACGTAAGTGTCAAAAATACTATCAATTATCCGCCAGTTGTAAATGGGCTTACCATTGGCATCCTCAGTATAAGCGTTAGTCGATCCCCATTTTAAGGCCGCTTGGCCATCGCCGCTCACCAACAAACTATGTGTGCGTACATAAACCGGCACCGGGCTCAAGGCTGCCAGCTCTGACAGTAACTTTTTACCATCTTTCATATAGGTATAATTAGGTTCGTCATACCCAAACCATGCCCAAATTGGTTTCATATCACCTGTTTCTTTAGCCAGGTCAACTTTAATGAAGGCCGAATTCCGCTGGGCAAAAACTTGAAGGTTTAATAAGGCAAAGACAAGTAATATGCCTATTCTTTTAAATGGATTCATATCAATAGTTCCGTCTTTATTATAATATAAATAATTGATACACACCGGGCGATGGAAGCTGCCGGTTATTTGGTTTATACCTGATCCGGGCATTGATGCACCGGTTAAAGTCCTAATGTAGAATATATTTTTTAATTGTCAAATAAACACTTAAAAAATTCACTATAATCTATACTATTCCGTTTATTTTATGGGGATTTAAGGAGCGGTCATTTAAACCGACAACTTGTTAAAAAAATCATGAACCCGGCAAGTAGTTAGTGTTCAATACCATTGAATTCTTCAAAAAAAGGTGTTCGCTTGTCCTCGACGCATTTTGCCGCATACAGGTACATCGCCGCCGACCAGCTTTGCCAGTCCTGCCCCCTCACTTGTCCATCCTGGGCCTTATGCCATTCGTTAAAGCCGAATTCAAGCTGTTTATCCTGGGCATTTCTAACGAGCTCAGTGAGCGCCAATAATTTTTTTTCTGCCAGGTCATATTTCCGGGCCGCCACCAGGGCAGCTACATAAAACCCACAGATGAAGGGCCATATCCCGCCGTTGTGGTAATTGCCGGGAAGATTAAAATACTCATAACGCGGTATCCAATCCGCATCTTCAGGGCGCGTAAAAGGAAAGAAGTTGGGCGGCAAATCAACCGCCAGATCACCTTTTTCCCGCATCGTCACACATTCATGTTCTATCCATGCAATAATGTCTGCCGCACGGGACAACGGAGCTATTCCTGATAGTATAGCAATGCTGTTGCCCAGCAAATCAAACCGTTCGCTGCAGTATACTTTAAAAGCCCAAAAAGCGTAGTAGGGTTTGTGCTTAACTACCAGGCCCTCATGTACATGGTGGGGCTGGCAACCGCCCGATATCGTAAACTGGTGCATTTCTTGCCGAAGCCGGTCGGCGCGTTCATGATGGCCAAATAGTTTCAGATAACTATAAGTAAGGGTGTTCACGTACAATCCATAGCCTATCACCCATTGCTCGTCGCGCCAGTCGGTGGTAGGGAGCTGGCCAACAAGGTAGCTGTCTGATGGGCTTTGATATTCCATCCATAGCAATGATCCCTGGACCGCCTCTTCCAGGAAAAGGTCTTCCCCGGTTATTTTTCTAAAAATAGCAACCGCCAATAAAAACAAAGGTGTGGTGTCGCTGGCGCCGCGGTCGTCGGAATCATGTACCAGCGAAGGGATATGGCCATGCTGCGACTGGTTTGATGCCAATGTAACCAATACATTCCTCATACTTTCCAGCAATTGCCGATTTTCGGAGGCCGCTATGCCTAATATGGAGATTAACAAATCCCTTGTATACGGTTCGGGGTACCCCCAGGCCGCAGTGCGCGGCAAACCTTCAAAAGGGCCATTCATATTGTAGAGCAATACCTCTAAAGCAGCTTGCTTCGCCTTCTCTATTTCCTGCAAGTCACGTGTTTCCATGATGTTAACTGATCCCCAATTTATCTTGTAATAACTGTAAAAAACGTTTAGCCACAACCCTGTAATCAAAATGCGATACAACCCGCTCCCTGGCAGCCTTACCCAATTGCAACCTCAAAGCAGGGTGGGCTGCCAACTCAACCAGGTGGCGGGCGATATCTTCGACATTTGCACGATAATCTACTGTTCTCGGAATATCAAATGTTACTTTGGTCAGTTCTTTAAATCCCGATTCGATACCCAGCGTTACCTCATCTACCGTTATTTTCTCTGCCACGTTTGCCAGCAGTGCGGTTTCACCATGAACAAGGGTATCCAGCATTCCCATCGCATTGATGCCGATCACCGGCTTTTCGCAGGCCCCCGCTTCGACTTGCAGCATTCCAAAACCTTCCAGGCGTGACGGTGCAGCATAAATATCGCATGCCGACAACAGATAAGGAACATAGTTGCGTGAAATGATACCGGTTGAAAAATGGACCTTGTCTTTTAACCCGAGCTGCGCTGCCAATTCCAGGTCCGCCAGGTTTTGAAGCTCTGTGCGGCGCTGCGGCCATACTTTGCATACATATTTCCAGTCCGGCAGCTCATGGCCCACCATTGCCAGCGCCCGCATTACCTCCTGGCCGCCTTTAGAGGCCGCATCTCCCCCAACGGTAAGGATCATCAGCTGATCGGGCGAAACGCCCATTGCTTCCCGCACCGCACTGACTTTAGCATCCTTACGGTCACGCGGAATAAATAAATCTGTATTGCAGCCTACCGGAAGCACCTCGATCCGGTCGCCATCAATGCCATCCCTTACATACATTTCTTTCACCCAGTTCGAGGTAACCAGGATCAGGGGCAGCGCATTGAGCACATCCTGGTAGTTAGCGATATAGCCGTCGGCAACGAGCCACGGAACGGCAACCATACCATGCTTTTGGGGATGCAATACAATATGCGGCGTATAGCCCCAATAGCCAATACCAACTACTACATCGGGCACAAACCAGTGATAATACCATTCTTTTTCCAATTCTGATTCAAGATGGACGGCGTGCACGTCGGCTCCTATTGCCAATAAACCCCGGTAAAGCAAATCTCCCTGGATAGCTAGTCCGCTGGGTGGTGGCGGGTAATGATATAACAAAAGTATCTTCATAATAATCTTTGCTCAGCTACGAGCCTTTTCATCGCACTAAGGGAATCGGTAAAACGCCAGAAAGCTTCGGCAACTGGTGTGGTACGGGCCTCCCAGTTGTCTTTAGAAAAATTATATTCGGTAGTAATCAGTTCATATTTCTTCTGCCAGGTGTCGTCTGTTAAAGTAAACTGAAGATCTGCGGTTTGGATGGCCCGCGGCAGGTATTTGCGCCCACCATCTTCATAGGCAAAATTCCAAAGCTCAGCGGTATCGATTTGGCCATTGTGCCATAGATCAATCACCGCTTTACCAATCTCCTCGTGGCGCCGGTGGCGGGTATACTCGCCGGCAGGGCTGTGACTAATAACAAGGTCATAATGATTCGACGGCAGCAAGGCTTTAATAGCGTTTTGTATTTCATCGTGCTCCAGCGGCCTTTGTTCGGGCCCGTCGTCCATATCTGCCATTACGCCCTCGGCGTGTATCTTGTCCAGCACCCTGTAAAACCTCGGTGCCCGGTCGGGGTCGTTCTTTCGGCATAAACAAACCACAAAACATTGCCAATCCGGATGATTTATCAATGTACCACCCGCCCACAATATTTCGTCATCCGGATGTGCGACAATAATGGCTACTCTTTTTTGATGTTCCATACGTCCGTTATCAGAACACCATAATTTGGAGTTTGTTGAGAAGAGTTTAAGCTTTATGATATTGGATAAACACATTTAAAGCCCATGTTCACGGCTTGTCGCATACAATCAAACATGTTCATGTTCACAACTCGTGAACGCCCGTGAACACACATGAACAATTGTTTATCAAATAGTTACGATAAAAATGCTTATAAAAACGACATTTGTCATACACGGCACGCCTGCATTACCTGACAGCCTGAACACAACCTCAAACCCGCTTAAAAACCTTGCAAACCAAATCCCGCTCCCGCAGTTTAATAAAATGATGGACAAGTTCCCGATAACTGTAAAAAAAGCAGATGAGATTTACCGGTTTGAGGTGGTCGACTATGTTCACCATGCGAAAGAACAGTGCCAGTTTGAAGTTTATCAAAACGGGCAACTGGTGGCATCTTTTGAACCTGACAATCACCATCATTTGCAGGTATGCGCAAACAAGGGAAACCTGGACGAGACGCTCCTGCATATGATAGCGGATGAGATAGAAACTTATGATTGGTAAACGTCATGGCTATGCGCGCAATTTGGACGGGAACATTAGGCTTCGGTTTGGTCAGCATACCGATCAAGCTTTATTCGGCCGTTGAGCAGAGCGAACTCAGCTTTGACATGCTGGACAGCCGGGATCATGCCCGTATCCGTTTCTCGCGGATCAATGAACGCACAAAAAAGGAAGTCCCCTTTGATCAAATAGTAAAAGGATACAAGCTGAATGACGAATATGTGATTGTGGATAAAAGCGACCTGGAGAAGGTTGCGCCTGAAAAGACGAAAGAAATAAATATCGAAGGCTTTATTGATCTGGCGGATGTAAACCCGATGTATTTTGAAAAGTCGTATTATACAACCCCTCAAACTAAAAGCAATAAATCGTATGCTTTGCTGCTTAAATCATTGAAGCAATCAAAAAAGGCGGGGCTGGCTAAATTTGTGCTGCGTAATGTGGAATCGCTCGTGGTTGTCTACCCGGTTGAAAATGTTATTGTGGTTAACACGATCCGCTTTGCCCAGGAAATACGGGATACCTCTGATCTGAATATTAGCACCGATGTAAAGCTGAGCAAAAAGGAACTGGACATGGGTATTGCACTTATCAATAGTTACGTCGCCCCCTTCGATGTTTCCAAATTTAAAAACGAATATCCTGCCGAATTAATGAAGATCATAGAGGCCAAAGCCAGGGGCGAACGTCCAAAGATCAAAAAATTCAAGCCAAAGAAAGCATCCGGGGATCTGTACGATCAATTAATGAGCAGCCTGCAGATGAGGAAGGGTGCATAGCGTTATTACTCCGCTGCCTTCTTGTTACCTGGCGTCTGGATATTGGTGACGCTGCCAAAACAATTACTCTGCTTTCTTAACAGGGCCGTTGGTAACCACAGCATTTCCAGAATAAACCACGTAGCCTGAACCTGCAACATGTGCGGCAATGGTTTTTTCAGCTGCAAAATAAGCAGTTCCTGAACCGGTAATCACCGCCGAAGCATCTTTGGTATTAAGATCGCGACCATTCAGTTCCCCCGGCCCATTGATCGTTGTTTCAGCTTTATCGGCAGTTCCGGTCAATTGAACCGAGCCTGGACCTGTTATAGTTACTTGTAAATTCCCCGATTTGACGGAGGAAGTGATTTTGCCTGAGCCGTTCACAACTATGTTAACATTGCTTCCGGCAATAGCACCGTCAACAGTTATAAAACCTGAACCCTGCTTCACAAGTGAGGATAGAGATTTGGCAGTTACGTAAATATCGATAGGCCCTTCAGTATTTCCCTGTCCATTTTCAAGATGGTCTTTAAACTTGATCCTTAACGTACCATTTTCAACTACCGTCTCAATCAATTTGATAATATCGGATTCGTTGGATTGGGTCGAGATTTTAAGGCTTTCAGTGCCATCGATTTTTACATGCACGGTAAATGGCCCTTCCGACGAGAGACCGTTAAAGCCAGCCACCGGCCTGCTTTCCACCGATTGTGCTGAAACTAAATTTCTTGTAGCTGCAACGAGCATAATCACAACGAATAAAGTATAGGTAATTTTTTTCATATTAGATTTTTTTGTAATAAGATGTATTCAAGTTACTGAGGTTGCACGAGAGTCCCAAATTGTTTGCAAAAAATTTATCTGCCCCTTTACTCTGACGATAGATAAGGCATCGGCTCTTTGAGCCTAATTAATTATTTCTCCCTTGCTTTCCGCTAATTTTTCGCGAAATTTTTGAAGCTCTTCGGGGCCTGGCCTAATCCAATCTGTTACTTCGCCAATGATTTTCAATGGCGCCCCGGAACGATAGGACCGGGTTGGATTGCCGGGGAATTTTTTATCTGTTAGGTTCGGATCATTTTCATAACTTCCTACCGGTTCAACAATATACACCCGTTCATGACCGTCGCCCTTTGCCAGTGCAGCAGCAAGGCCTGCCCCGTTAACCATAGCTGTGAAATAAATATGATTCATTTTGAATTCAGACTTATAATTAGAATTGCCGCCTGCTGTAAGTAAATCGCCAACCTGCAAATCTGCTTTTGTGCCATGATAAAAAGGGCCCTTGTCGGAAGGGTTATCATTAAACAACTTTGCCAATTCAGCGTTCTCTTTTGACTTTTCTGTATCGGATAACTCCTCATAGCATTTGGCAATGTTTAAATAAAGCGCAGGAAAAGCGCTTTTAACGGTATCGTCATTTATTTTTAAAGCATGTGCCAAAGCTGTTTCGAGCCATCTTAATTTGTCGGAGACGGTTTTCTGATGCCGGGCGATATAATGAGCTGCAAGAAATTTTTCGAGGTCGTTTGTGGCTTCGTCCCAACCTTGCAGAAATAGTTTGACTGCCTCTTCGGGTTTGCCTTGTTCTTCCATGCTCATGCCTTGCAGACAGCGTTTAACAACATTATTGAATGGTGAAAATTCCATATTCTAATTCTTTGTTCAGTTATCTTTTAAAATCCATTTGATCTTTGAGATCGGAGTATTGCATTTATTTACAATACCTCTCGGGCATAAGTATGTAACCCTATTTCAGCATAGGACAAACGAAGGTTATTTATAAGCCTGCGGCCTCCTTATTATACCTGTTCCGATATTCCAGCGGCGACATACCGGTGATCTTGCGAAACAGCTCGCGGAAGGCTTTCAGGTCCGAATAGCCAACTTCGTACATTACCTCGTTGATGGTTTTACGACTCACTTCCAATTCTTTTTTTGCCGATTCGATCTTTACCCGCTGTGCATATTCCAACGGGGTGTTCCCGGTCGCTTTGATAAACCGCCGGTCGAAACTTCGTCTGCCGATAGCAAATTTAGATGATAGTTCCTCGACTGACAACCGCTCATTCAGCGAACCTTCAATATATTTTTGTGCATCCTCCACCATTTTATCGCCGTGTAACTTCTGCCCTGTAAAAATAGTAAAAGGCGACTGGCTGTTGCGGTCCATTTCTATCTGCAGGCTTTTAGAGCAGTAGATGGCCGTCTCGCGGTCGTAATATTTTTCAACCAGGTAGATCATCAGATTCAGGAAAGAAAAAGCGCCGCCGTTGGTGCAGATACCATTTTCATCGGTGATCAGTTTATCGGCCCTCAGGTTCACTTTGGGGAACCGCTGCCTGAAAAGGTCGGCATGCGCCCAGTGGGTGGAACAGCTTTTCCCGTCGAGCAATCCCGAAGCGGCCAACAAGAAAGCGCCCGAGCAAATGCTCACAACACCGGCACCCGATTTATATTGTTTGGTGATCCAATCAATCAGCAGATCATCCCCCGGCACATCACCCTGACGATAGGGATCAGAGGACGGGATAATGATCAGGTCTGTTTTAGTTATATCTGTGATATTGCGCTGTGGCTTTATGGTAAACATGCCGCCGTACATTTCTTCGGCAGTGGTAGTACCCGCCAGCTCAACAGTAAACAGGTCCGTTTTACCGGTTTTCCTGCGATAGCTATTTGCTGCCATGAAGGTCTCAAAAGCGGCCGTTATGCAAGCCAGTGTGCTGTGGCCGCTGCGCTGTGAAGGGTATATTATCGTTGCGTGCTTCATATCCAAAAGTAATTTGTTTATGCGTCCAAATCAACCCATTATAATGTCTATTTATCCACCACACAGTGTGCAATATGGACGATAACTTTGGGTTATGAAAAGATTTGAAAACCAAATAGCAGTTATCAATAGCGCCGATGGCATAGGCGGGCCATCGTGTACTCACAAATATACCTGTTAAGAAAAATCGCTCCGTTAGGAGCTAAATGTTGGTAGAAATAATAATTGAAATGATTTTTTGCTCCGTAGGTGCAATACGTCGATATGCATTTTGGACAAACATGGCGAAAAATGTGTTGCACCTACCGGAGCAAAAATGGGTATTGTATCTTTTTTCTACCAACATGTTGCCCCGATGGGGCGGATCAAAGAGATCTGGGTGGACGGTAGTCCCTAAGGAGGGATTTAATATTGCCTGGCAAAAACTAACCCGCAATAATAATTAACCATTAAAAACAAAAAAATGAATATCACGAACAAAGTAATATTGATTACAGGAGCCAACCGGGGCATCGGCCTGGCTTTGGTGGAAGAAGCGTTGAAAAGAGGTGCAAAAAAGATTTATGCCGGAACCCGGGTTACAATGAATCATCCGGATAAGCGGGTGGTTCCGCTGGTGCTGGATGTAACCAACACTCACCAGATCGGAAGCGCCGCGATGAAAATTGAGGAACTGGATGTATTGATCAACAATGCGGGTATAGCCAGCTATGATGATCTAAGCGATGCTGGTGTGCTCGACAAGCACCTTTCGGTAAATCTTTTCGGGCCATACCACATGATCCAGGCTTTTCTGCCGGCGCTGAAAAAGTCGCACGGTGCCATCGTTAATAATCTTTCGATACTGGCCCTCGCTCCTTTTGCACCCATCGCATCTTATAGCGTATCTAAAGCAGCGGCTTTTTCGATGACACAGTCCATGCGCGCTTATTTAGCCGGAGAGAATGTGAGTGTTCATGCCGTGCTGACCGGTCCAGTGGATACCGACATGAACCGCGGTCTTGATATACCTAAAACCGCTCCTGAGGTTGCCGCAAAGAATATTTTTGATGGCCTGGAGGCAGGTTTGGAAGAGATATTCCCCGACCCAATGTCGGCGCAAATGGCTGATGGTTGGAACAATGGGGGCGCAAAGGCTATGGAAAGGCAGAATGCTATGGCGGTGCAGGGCGTATAGCGGACTCACCCCGAATTGCTCCGCTAGCCAGCGGATGTTCGACCCTCTCTATGGCAAGCCATAAAGAGGGGGAAGAAAAAAATTTAAATCCCCTCTTTACCGCTTGCGGTAGAGAGGGTGGTCGAGCGTAGTAATGACCGGGTGAGTCTACGCGAGCAGTTTAAACCAATAAATTATCATAAGCTATGGAAAATCAAAGTTTCACAACTACCATTTTGGTAGAACAAACACCATCACAGGTATTTAATGCTATTGTTAATCCGCAGGCCTGGTGGTCTGAAGAGATAACAGGCGGAACAAGTAAGGTTGGAGATATCTTCGACTATCATTTCGAGGATATCCATCGCACGAAAATGCAGTTAACGGAAGTAATCCCGAACAAAAAGGTAGTATGGTTGGTGCTGGAAAACTATTTCAAACCGGGCCTATTTAATGAAGCCGGTACGACCGCTAAAGACGACGGCTTCAGGCACGACAAGGCGGAATGGGTAGATACGCACATAATTTTTGAAATAGACGAAAAAGACGGCAAAACCCAACTCGTTTTCAAGCATGATGGTTTGGTTCCGGATTACGAGTGTTATGATGTTTGCGTTAATGGCTGGACTCATTACATACAAGAAAGTTTGTATAAACTGATAACGACAGGTAAAGGTCAGCCAAATGCTACCGATAAGCCGATGACAACGGATGAGGAAAAATTTAAAACGGCGGCAAGTAATGCCTGATCGACAGCTCGGACTGACCTTTTTAGTCAGCCCGAGCTGGTACTTCACACTCCACTTCCAGTTTTCCGAAGAGCTGCCGAATTCATATACTGTATGTAAATGTGTCATCTCCCGTCTAGTTGCTAATTAATACCGGCAAAGCTTTCCATCCGGCTGATATTCGTAAAGTCTCCGTTTCACTGTATCTATGTAAATCCAGCTATCAGTCACGAACCTCCGACCGTCGCCGTCCACTACGTCATGACCAACCTGATATGCAAAATAATTAGCCGTATCTGTTTTTATAGTTTGATCAAAAACCCATTCCTCTTTCATCGAACGATCCTTAATTGCATTCCTGACCAATGGGTTACTGGTTGTCTTATTATATATTACCGATATTGAGTCAAACCATGACTCGGCCGATATTTTGATTGGGTTTGCGTTGGGTTCGTTTGCGATGGTTTTAGGGCTGTTGGGAGGATCGCCATTTCTCTTTTCATGACTGCAATTAGTAAGGAATAATGCTAGGCTTAGGATGAGTGCCCTTTGCAGGTTTCCAACGATCATCGTAAATACTGGCTTAGGAGTGTTAAATATTTTGTAAGTTATAATCCTAAAGCTACCGCTTTTTATGTATCCCTAATAATTTATTTTCAATAATGTGGTGACACTATTTTGCCACCACGCTTAAAAATACAAACAGCTGACCAACAACAATATACCAATGTTCACACCCAGGCGTGAACATAAACACATTATCGGCCTTTCGGTGCCAAACGATCACTTAATTCCCTGATGATTTTTTGACCTTCGTAAACCTGCGTTTTCAAGGTATCTTCATTAAAAGAGCGTTCAACCGATATCGTTTTCAGGCATTCTTCCAGTTTATTGCTTAAATTCTTAACTTTTTTGTCAGTTGATGCAGAGGCCTTTTCCTTTAAAATTCTGATTTTTTCATAGTCAGATATACCCTCTCTTAATTTTTCGAAACGGATACCGCTATTTGCGCCGGGATAAACCAGGTAACAATCGCCGGCCGCCCAGCTTCCATGGCGACTGTCCCTGTTGGGGTCTTGCGGCCAGGCATCATAGGCCCAGCGAAGAAAACCGTTATACCCATATGCAGATGCATACCAACTGATCCATTGCCCTTCAATTGGCGGTGAAAAAAGGAAATTATTGGGCTTTGGCGGCGTACAGCAGACATAATAGGTTGTGGTGAACCCTTTGGCCTTGCGTTGCTGAACAATATCTGCCGATGATTCCTTACCCTTAACGTATGAATAATCATTTAAAAGATTATTCAGCTCAGGATGCCACTCGCCTGCGTAAGTTATTTTCCAATCAGCTGAATTGGCCCTAACCACTTTTATGGCGGCAAGGGTTTCATCCATTGCGCTTTCGTTTATACCGATATAGGTTTTATTAAGCCAGCCCTTCTTTTTTAGATGAATTCTCAGGTCATCGAGAAAAGCATTCCAGTAGGATTTAAATTTTTCAGACGTAGGTGGCCAAAACTCTGTAATGTAATCCCCTGTTTGCCCATCAATATAACGGAACCGGTAGCCGTTGGGAATTGGGGTATAAACGGTAATGGCTTTATCTATGCCAACGCTCATCGCCAATTCAATATATTGATCAAAGATGGAATAGTCAAACATCCAATGCCCCTCCTTATATTTTGTCGATTCGATCATCCCCCCTTCTACTGTATACGAATTATCGCTCCACGGAGAGTTTACTGAGTAAGCTGTGATATATTTTCCCCCTGCATCGGCATAAAGCTTCAAATGTTTTTTTAATAAAAGCTTATGCTCTTCGGACCATGGCTTCAAATGATTATGCCACGCTATTACCCAGGGGTTCTGCCAAAGATCAAGCCGGTATTTCCATTCGTGCGGAGGAGGCAGTAATTGGTTTTGCACTTCGATATCCAATTTGAATGTCTTTTCGGCGCCTTTTGCCATCACGGTGATGGTTCCTTTGTAATGGCCCGCTTGTGTTCCTGCCGGGATATTTAAAGTCAGCCAAACAGGTCTTACTGTCTTCCCAGGCACATCAAAGCGATCAAATTCTTCAAACCGATCGGGCATCAAAAAGCCTTCTTTATACGGAGAACCGCCGCAATCTACTTTATCCGAACTATAGGGATAGTTTGCCAGCACATAACGCACCATATTCAGCTGGACGTTATTTTTACTGAGCACACCACCATTCGCGCTTTTAAGATCAGTCAATTTAAAACGCACCTGTTCAATAGTATCTGATGACCAGGTAACGATCTGCGCATTCAGCCGCTCGCCCTTCCATGCATATCCCGACCAGAAAGATTCCTCTTTCATATCAGGCACTTCTGTTCGGAAATAGAGCGCATCTGCTGAACCAAACGCAACATGTAAACCCTTCTGCGATCCCCATTTTGCGGGCTCGGTACATTTGTCAAAAGTGAACTCGTCCAGGTAATGCGGACTAAGTCTGGGTAACAAATTCGAATCAACATGCCCCTTATAAACCTGCGCTAGCGCTGTTTGAGCGATAAATTGAATCGATAAAAAAATCAATAAGTATTTTTTCATTCCTGAGATTAAAGATAAGACTTTGTTGAGGCCTTAGAAAACATAAGTTCCCGCCGCGCCGGGATTTAAAGGCCCTTGAAAAGGACGCGAATTTACGTATAGCACCAATAATGATGTCCCTGACACGAAACTGCACGTCTTCAGGCAGTGATCGTTTATCAATTTAGCGGCAAACTAAAATGGAAAGTAGAACCTATGCCGGGTTCGCTTTCGACCCATATTTTTCCATTATGCCGGGTGATGATCTCGTGGCATAAATAGAGGCCAATGCCTAACCCGGAGATATGAGGATTGAGGTCATCCACCCGATAGAACCTCGAAAATACATGGCCCAGTTTATCTGCAGCAATCCCTATACCGAAATCCCGTATACCTACCGTGACGTCATTTTCGGTTTTATTTACCTTGACAATAATTTTGCCCGAAACCTGTGAATACTTGATTGCATTCGATAGCAAATTAACCATCACTTGTTCAATGCGCTGACTATCTGCACGTATTATACAAGTTTTCACACCTGTCTCCAATAAGAGCGTATACTTGTCATTAGTTTGCTGCATGAGTTCGATTGCATCATTTATCACTTCCATCAAATCGAACTTCACTTTATTCATTTGCAGTTTGCCCGCTTCGATTTTGGAAACATCCAGCAGATCGTTTACTAAGCCACTCAGTTTGCGCACCTGCTTTATCGTTTTATCCACAAACCGCCCGCTGTGTTCGTCAGTTTTCAGTCGGCCAAGAATTTGCAAATAACCCGTGATGCTGGTCAAAGGGGTTTTCAGTTCATGGCTTGCCAGTCCAATAAACTCATCCTTTTTTTCATTTAGTAGTTTCACCTCGTCGTATAACCTGGCGTTGTCTACGCTGATTGCTGCCTGAGCCGCTATAGAAACGACCAGGTCCTCATGATCTTTTGTAAATCTCGCCGGTTCCGGGTGCCCAAAAAATAATCCTCCGATAACCTCGCCTGATTGCGATATTACAGGTACTGCCAGGTAACTTACAACCGGCAGGTGCCCAAGTGGCATTCCATAGTGCGGAGCATTTTTACCATATCGGGGATCTTTGGTAATATCATCTGATCTTAACACTTCTTCGCCAGCAAAAGTAGGGTGAAAAACTGCTGTATTACGCGGCATGCCAAATGACTCAAAGGCGGACCGCTCCGCGCCTGATAATGTAAACAACATGTATGATTCACCATTTGCGTCTGCCTGGTTATAAAAAAATGCCCCAAAGGAGGCTTCTATTGCCGCAGTAGTTGCATCGGTTACCTTTTGTAATATGGTTTCCAGATCAAGGCTTTCCGAAATCAGCTTGCCAATTGTGTTCAGTGTTTCTACTTTCTTTGTGTATCGCTGCAATTCATCTTCATATTCTTTCTGCTTTGATATATCACGTGCGATCTTCGATGCTCCTGTAATATTTCCATTTTCATTCGTTATCGGAGAAATAGTGAGAGAAATTGGCACCTCCCGCCCGCTTTTTGTAAGCCTGATGGTTTCGAAATGATCCACTTTATGTCCATGGCTGATCTGGCTGATAATAAATTCCTCCTCCTTTAAACGATCGGACGGAATAATCAACGAAATGTGTTTTCCTACCGCCTCCTTCTCTTTATAGCCAAATAGTCTTTCCGCACCCTTATTCCAGCTAGTAATCACACCCTGCAAAGTTTTACTTATTATCGCATCCTCAGAGCTATCTACTATTGCCGCCAATCTTGCCCGTCTTTCGGCTCCTTCTGTTACTTTTTTAACAAGCCGCTGCAAATCGATCTGTGCTATTCTCAGCTCCTCATTCGTGGCAGCCAATTCCTCGTTGGTAGCAGCCCATTCTTCATTAAGTGCCGCCAGGTTTTCATTAGCTGATAGCAGTTCAGAGTTAGCTGTCTCTGCAGATAGTTGCCCCTCCTTTTGGTCGTGAATATCCGTACTGGTGCCAACCCATATTCTGGTTTGTTCATCTCCGTCTTTATGAACTGTAAAACGGCTAAGGTGCCAGCGATAAACGCCATCACGGCGCATAAATCTTTGCTCTAATTCCATTCCTTTTCCGTTCTGAACCGCACGAGGCCACTCTACAGCAGCAACAGCGCGATCATCCGGATGCAGGATATCCCATATCTTTCCTTTCAATTCATCAAAGCTGTGCGTCCCCGTATAGTCATACCATTGCTGATTGTAGTAAGTTGCGCGGCCATCAGGGCCTGCCGTCCAGATTTTATGAGGTATGGCGTCGGCCAGGAAGCGGAATTGATGCTCCGCTCTTTTTCGTGTACTAATTTCGTTAAGAGCCTCCTCATTAAGCCTGGCATTCTCGAGCGACAATCCAATAAGACCTGCGAAATTTTTTGCAAAATCAAGATCGGCCTCATCAAAATACCGGCCCACTTGTGATGAAATAAAATTTGCTACCCCTATTATCTTGTCCTTTTGATTTATCGGCACAATTATTACCGACTGCATACCTATCTCGCGCACTGCTTTTAGCTGGTCGGGATCAGTAACAATGGCGGAGATCATCTCATCTGTTACTACCGGAACAAAACCGGGCTTACCAGTTTTCAATACCACTGCTGCTCCTACATCGCCATTAGGATCAGGAGGATAATTTTTTCGGTATTGGCGGGCCCATTCTATTTTATTGGGATCCTGGTGTTTTAACACCTGGAGTTCAAAACGGTCATTCTTTACTATATCAATAGTAAACCAATCGGCAAATGCGGGAACAATGAGTTGAGCTATCTTTTCAAGAGCGCTTTTGGTATCACGGGCCCGGGCTAATTCTTCTGAAGCTTCATTTAAATAGGAGTAAAGTCTTTCTTTCTTTTTAAGGTTAGTTATATCACGAATAAAAAGATAAGTTAGTGTGCCGCCCGGAGTACGGTGAACCCTGGAGCTCATTAATACCCATTTGATAGTCGCATGTCCTATATCCAGTTTAAACTCACAATCTGTGATTTCCTGCAGCCGCATCAACTTTCCCTCATTGGACTTGTCAGTGTCAATATCAGAATAGAAACTAAACAATGATTGCCCGATGATGTCATTTTTATCCAGTCCCATATAAGGCAGCACCACCCCATTCACATAACGAATAATTCCGTAAGTATCTATCGCAAGCGTACCAATAACGTTATACTCGTACACTTGCTGAAGATCAGCATGATCCGGTAAATATTGTTCAATATGTCGGGTAGCGTCCTTTGTCATTATATAAAAAGAAGATTTAATTTA
>Ga0207695_10003036_pt1 | contig 24051 bp, 19 predicted proteins | sample KBSC54metaG_FD_184354 | JGI IMG/M metagenome (GOLD analysis project Ga0207695, IMG submission 184354) | Corn rhizosphere microbial communities from Kellogg Biological Station, Michigan, USA - KBS C5-4 metaG (SPAdes) (version 2) | ecosystem: Host-associated > Plants > Roots > Rhizosphere > Soil...
CGAGGCTGGACACGACTGCCGCGAAACGAAGGGTTTTCTTCATTGCCACTGATACTCCATTGAAATCGTGCTGACCGGTGCAGACAAGCCGGCGTTACTCGTAATTGCTGAAACGGGACATCGGCGGCGGCGGCGGCGGCAGCGGCGTGTAGCCCGGCACCCCGGCGCGGAATGCGGACACGAGGCCGTTGTCGACCGTCGACAAGCCCTTGAGCGTCAGTTGCATCATGAAGCGCGTCGACGAGTTCTGCTGTCCCGACGAATTTATGCCGTTCGCGGCCCGCTGCACGCCGACCCCGAGCGCCCAGCAATCCGCGTCGTATTGTAAGCCGAGCAGACCGTCGACCACGCGATCGCCGGCGAGATCGTAGTTGAAGCGGCCGATCGCATACAGGCGGCGCGTGAGCGGCCACTGCGCGGACACCAGGAACTGGTTGATCGGCTGGTTGTCGAGCGTCGTGTTCGAGCGCGTATAGCGGTAGCCGACGTTGATCACGCGGCGCTCGCCCGGGCTGTAGCCGAAGCCGATGCTCGACTTCACGAGCTGGTTGTTGTTCTGGTTGTACTGGAACGCCGTCTCCGACATGAAGCCCGAGCCGAGCTTCAGCGCGGCGCCGACGATCAGGTCCGAGTGGCGCGCCTGCACCGCGGTCTGCCCGGAATTCAGCGTGACGCGCTGATCGGCGAAGTAGTACTGCTGCGCGATCACGAAACGCGCACGCTCGTCGCCGGTGCGCGGATCGATGAAACGCGACGTGAGGCCGGCCGTGATCCGGTTCGCATCGGCGATCCGGTCGTTGCCGACGAACGTGTTCGGCTGGTAGATCTCCGCGAGGCCGAAGTCCGATTCCGCGGTATCGAACAGCGGCGCGTTCGACTGATCGCGATACGGCGTGTACACGTAGTACAGGCGCGGCTCGAGGGTCTGGATGAAGTCCTGCCCGAACAGGCGCACCGAGCGGTCGAAGATCAGGCCCGAGTCGAAGGTCACGGTCGGGATCGACTCGGTGAAGCGCTTCGGATTGTTCGGCGTGCCCGACGACAGGTGGCTCAGGTCGTACGACGCGAAGTGGTACTGGACCTTCGGCACGACGAAGTAGCCTGGGCCGTATACGCCGTATGCGATGTACGGGTTGAAGACGATCCGGTCGCCTTCGGTCGCATCGGCCGTCGTGATGCGGAACCGCGAATAGTCGGCTTCCGCGCCGAAGTCGAAGCCGCCGACGTTGTACTTCGTATACTTCACGTTCAACTGCGGCTCGCGGCTGTACGGCGCGATCGACGGCGGCAGCGTCTGCCAGTGCTGGTAACGCGCAAGCACCGACCACGGGCCGTTGTTGTACGTGAGACCGGCTTCCTGCTGGTACAGCGTCTGCGTCCCGTTGATGAACTGGTTCGTCGAACCGAGATCTTCGGGATAGGTGTTGTCGGAGACCTTGTTGTAGTAGACGTAGCCGCCGAAGCCGCCGCCGAAGTTCTGCTGGTGCTGCCAGTAGATCGCGTAGCGGTTGCGGTGTGCGAGCCGGTCATCCGGCAGGTAATTGGCCGTAAGCGTGCCCGAATACGACGGCGACAGGTAGCGGAACGTCGCTTCGGCCATCACGCCGCGCCGCGAGATAATGCGCGGCGTAAGCGTCAGGTCGCGGTTCGGCGCGATGTTGAAGTAGTACGGCAGCGACAGCTCGAAGCCGTTGTTCGAGTTCATCGAGAACGTCGGCGGCAACAGGCCGCTGCGCCGCTCGCCCGACAGCGGGAACGTCAGCCACGGGCTCGCGAAGATCGGCACGCCCTGGAAGAACAGCACGCCGTTGCGCGCGGTGCCTTCGTCGGCGCCCGTATCGAAGTCGAAGCGGCTGCCCTTGATGTACCACGCGGGGTTCGTCGAGCACTGGCACGCCGTGTACGTGCCGTTGACGAACACCGAGCGCTCGTTGTCGACCATGTCGACGCGCTCCGCGCTGCCCGAGCCGCCCGTCACGTTGAAGTGGTACTTCGGCGCCGTCATGAAACCCTGGTTCGCCTCGATCTTCAGATGCGCCTCGGGCCCCGCGAACGACGTGCCGCCATTGACCACCTTGACCTGGCCGTACGCATCGGCCATGTCGGTATCCTGATCGTAGTGGATCGCGTCGGCCTTCACGACGGCGTCACCGCGCCGCAGCTCGGCCGAGCCCTTCGCGGCCAGGTCCTGCTCGGCCGTGCCGCTCGTGTGGTCGGCGATCACGAAGGCAGCGGGCTTCGCGCCGTCCTTCAGCGGATGATCCTCGAGCTGGGGTGCGAGACGCAGATCCCACGGCGAGTCGAGCGGCTGCGGCTGCGCAGCCGCGCCCGACAGCTGCGCGTACGACACGGCCGGCACGAGGCCCGGCACGGCCAGGAGCGCGAGCGCGAGCCGCCGTTTGCGCGGCGCCCCGTCACCGGGGAAAACATTCGGGAATAGCGGTTTGGGCGGCATCTATCGTTTGGCGAATCGCCCCTTGTCAACCGCGCCTTCACGGCACACTCGCGCACGGCGGGCCGCGCCGTCGAACCGCGACTGCGGCTGAGCGCAAACCGGGGAGGCGATCGGGCGGACGGCGCGACAGGCCGCGGGCCTGTACGGCGGAAGCTGACGCGGGGCGCGTCAAAAAAGTCGTGGGGTATTATATGGCAAGACGTTCTCCCCTCCCCCGAGTTTCATGACGCCCCCATCCGCCGCATCCCAGCCCGACGCCCGCCTCGACGCGCTCACCGCGTGGCTGCACCCGCTCGCCGGGCGCTACGCCCTTGACCTGTCGACCCTCGCGCCTGCGTCGTCGGACGCCAGTTTCCGTCGTTATTTCCGTGTCTCGTCGGCCACGAGCGCCGGCGGCACGCTGATCGCCGTCGACGCGCCGCCGCCCGAGAAGTGCCGCGAGTTCGTCCAGGTCGCGCAGTTGCTCGCCGCGGCCGGCGATCACGTGCCGGACATCCTGGCCCACGATTTCGACGCGGGCTTCATGCTCGTGACGGACCTCGGCCGCACGTCGTACATCTCGGTGCTCGATCCGGCCGACCCGGCCGCCGCGCGGCCGCTGATGCGCGATGCGCTCGACGCGCTGATCCGCTTCCAGCTCACGTCGAAGCCCGACGTGCTGCCGCCGTTCGACGAAGCGTTCCTGCGCCGCGAAATGGAGCTGCTGCCCGAATGGTTCGTCGGCCGCCACCTCGGCAAGCCCGTCACCGACGCGATGCGCGGCACGCTCGAGCGCACCTTCGCGCTGCTGGTCGCCAGCGCGCAAGCGCAGCCGCAGGGTTTCATGCTGCGCGACTTCATGCCGCGCAACCTGATGGTCTGCGAGCCGAATCCGGGCGTGCTCGACTTCCAGGACGCCGTCCACGGGCCGCTGACGTACGACGTCGTGTCGTTGCTGCGCGACGCGTTCATCAGCTGGGACGAGGAGTTCGAGCTCGACTGCTTCGCGTATTACTGGGAAAAGGCGAAAAAGGCCGGCCTGCCGGTCGATCCGGATTTCGGCGAGTTCTACCGCCAGCTCGAATGGATGGGGCTGCAGCGCCATATCAAGATCCTCGGCCTGTTCGCGCGCATCAATTACCGCGACGGCAAGCCGCACTACCTGAACGACCTGCCGCGCTTCCTCGCGTATGCGCGCAAGGTCGCGCTGCGCTACCGCCCGCTCGTGCCGTTCGCGAAGCTGCTCGACGAACTCGAGGGCAACGCGCCGGCCGACGTGGGTTACACGTTCTGACCGTCCCGACTGCCCTGATACCCAGCCGAACATGAGCGACACCCTGACCACGGCGATGATCTTCGCCGCCGGGCGCGGCGAACGGATGCGCCCGCTGACCGACACCCGCCCGAAGCCGCTGCTCGAAGCGGGCGGCAAGCCGCTGATCGTCTGGCAGATCGAAGCGCTCGCTCGCGCGGGCATCGAGACGATCGTGATCAACCATGCGTGGCTCGGCGAACGGATCGAGGCCGCGCTCGGCGACGGTTCGCGCTGGGGCGTGCGGCTCGCGTATTCGGCCGAGGGCGAAGCGCTGGAGACCGCCGGCGGCATCGCGCAGGCGCTGCCGCTGCTGGAACACGACGGGCGGTCGACGGTGTTCGTCGCGGTGGCCGGCGACGTGTTCGCCGAGTTCGATTACGGGAAGCTCGCCGCCCCCGCCGCGCGCATGTCGGCACTCGACGCGCCCGCGATGCATCTCGTGATGGTGCCGAATCCGCCTTTCCATCCGTCCGGAGACTTCGTGCTCGGTGGCGACGGGCGCCTGTCGCTCGACGGCGGCGAGCGCGTCACGTTCGGCAGCATCGGCCTGTACGACACGCGGATGTTCCGCGATCTCGCGCCCGGCACGCGACGCGCACTGACGCCGTACTTCCGCGCGACGATCGAAGCCGGCCGCGCGAGCGGCGAACTCTACGAAGGCATCTGGGAGAACGTCGGCACGCCCGCGCAGCTCGGCGAGCTCGACGCGCGGCTGCGCGCCGCGGGCTGACCGGACGACGGACGGCACGGCGCCGCGTCGTGCCGCTGCGCCGCCCGCGCGCCCTTGCGGCGGACCGCCGCCTTCCCGCTGCGCGCCACCGCGCGCAGCACCGCCGCTCACACGGCTTCGGCCTCTTCCCCGCCCGCCGCCGCGCGCTGCTGCTGCAGCGCCCACATCTGCGCATACAGCCCGTCCGCGCGCACGAGTTCGTCGTGCGTGCCGCGTTCGACGATCCGCCCGTGATCCATCACGAGGATCTGCTGCGCGTGCACGACCGTCGACAGCCGGTGCGCGATCACGAGCGTCGTGCGATGCCGCGCGATCTGGTCGAGCTCGTGCTGGATCGCGCGTTCCGAACGCGAATCGAGCGCCGACGTCGCTTCGTCGAACAGCAGGATCGGCGGATCCTTCAGCAGCGTGCGCGCGATCGCGACGCGCTGCTTCTCGCCGCCCGACAGCTTCAGCCCGCGCTCGCCGACCGGCGTGTCATAGCCCTTCGGCAAGCTTTCGATGAAATCGTGGATGTGCGCGGCACGCGCGGCCGCGACCACCTCGTCGCGGGTCGCGGTCGGCCGACCGTACGCGATGTTGTAGTAGATCGAGTCGTTGAACAGCACGGTGTCCTGCGGCACGATCCCGATCGATGCGCGCAGCGAATCCTGCGTGACGTCGCGGATATCCTGGCCGTCGATCCGGATCGCGCCGCCCGCCTGCCGGTCGAGATCGTAGAAGCGGAACAGCAGGCGCGACAGCGTCGACTTGCCCGAGCCGCTGTGACCGACCACCGCGGTCGTCGTGCCCGCGTCGATCGTGAACGTCACGTCGTGCAGGATCGATCGCGACGGCTCGTACGCGAAGTTCACGTGCTCGAAGCGCACCTGTGCGCCGGCCACCGCGAGCGGCCGTGCGTCGGGCAGGTCCGCGACTTCCTTCGCGGCCGACAGCAGCCCGAACATCCGGTCCATGTCGGTGAGGCTCTGCTTGAGCTCGCGATAGACGACGCCGAGAAAGTTCAGCGGAATATAGAGCTGCAGCATGAACGTGTTGATCAGCACGAGATCGCCGAGCGTCAGCTTGCCCGCGAGCACGCCCTGCGTCGCGCGCCACAGGATGAACACGAGCCCCGTGCCGATGATCGCCTGCTGGCCGAAGTTCAGCACCGACAGCGAGTTCTGCGAGCGGATCGCGGCCTTGCGGTAGCGCTTCAGGTTCTCGTCGTAGCGCTGCGCTTCCCACTCCTCGTTGCCGAAGTACTTCACCGTCTCGTAGTTGATCAGCGAATCGATCGCCCGCGCGTTCGCGCGCGAATCGAGTTCGTTCATCGTGCGGCGGAAGTGCGTGCGCCAGTTGGTGACCTTCACCGTGAACACGATGTACGTGACCAGCGCCGCGAACGTCACGTACGCGTAATAGGCCTCGTACTTGACCACGAAGAAGCCGAGCACGAGCCCGACCTCGACGAGCGTCGGCAGGATGCTGTACAGCGAATACGAAATCAGTTGCTGGATGCCGCGCGTGCCGCGCTCGATGTCGCGCGACATGCCGCCCGTCTGGCGCTCCAGGTGAAACCGCAGCGACAGCCCGTGCAGGTGCCGGAACACCTGCAGTGCGAGCTGGCGCACCGCGCTCTCGGTGACCTTCGAGAACAGGATCTCGCGCAGCTCGGTAAACAGCGACGTCGACAGCCGCACGAACGCATACGCGACGACCAGCAGGCCGACGCCGCCCGCTAGCACGATGCCGGCCGACTGCTCGGCGCGGCCGAGCGCGGTGAGCTGCTGCACGTAGGACAGGTGGTCGACGATGCGCTTCATCACGACCGGCACGCCGAGGTTCGCGACCTTCGCACCGATCAGGCAGGCGAGCGCGAGCGCGACGCGCCATTTGTAGGTGGTCAGGTACGGCAGCAGCGACCGGATGGTCTGCCAGTCGTTGCGGGGCCCGGTCGAAGCCGGCGCGGGCTCGCCGGAAGCAGGAAATCGGCGCATGAGGGGAAGGATCGGCGGCGGTGCCGGACGCGTGCATCTGCGGCCGGCTCGCCCGCTTTCTCGTACAATTTGCGAACGTTGTATTGTCGCAGAAGCCGCTTCGCGCCGCTGCCGGCGGCCTTGCCGGCCAGCCTGCGCGCGGCGGCGAATTTATTACAGGATGAAAGCCCCCGCCATGACCGATTCGACCCTCGAACTTCCGCAAAAGCAGCCCGCGCTGCGCGTCGTCCCGCAACCGCACGACGCGAACGTCCACGGCGACGTGTTCGGCGGCTGGATCATGTCGCAGGTCGACATTGCCGGTTCGATCCCCGCGAGCCAGCGCGCAAATGGCCGCGTCGCGACGGTCGCGGTCAACTCGTTCGTGTTCAAGCAGCCGGTGTTCGTCGGCGATCTTCTGAGCTTCTACGCGACCATCATGCGCACCGGCAACACGTCGATCACGGTCGACGTCGAGGTGTATGCACAGCGCATGCGCCTGATGGGCGAAATCGTGAAGGTCACCGAAGCGACGCTCACGTACGTCGCGACCGGCCCGGACCGCAAGCCGCGGCAACTGCCGCCGCTCTGACGGGCGAGCGCCGCGCTGCGGTGCGGCACGCAGCGAGTCAGTGCGTGGCCGTCAGCCCGAACTCCCGCATCGCGGGCAGGAAATCGTGATTCAGCTTCGGTTTGCGCGACAGCTTCACCAGCACGTAGCGCTGGAACGGCGCGAGCCGCTGCCACTGCGCAAGCGCCGGCGCCGACAACCCGGCCAGCGCGCTCTGCTGCACGAGCGACTCCGGCACCGTGTCGGTGGCGCGCCAGGCCGGCTGCTCGTCCGGCTGAAACCACGACGGTTCCAGATCGGCGTGCGTGCGCAGCATCTCGAACAGCGCATGATCGAAGTTGGGCTCGATCGCGGTGTCGTCGTCGGCCGGAAAGCGCGCGAGCAGCTTGCGGTCCTCGAGCGGCAGCAACTGCCACTGCTCGAGCGAAATCCGCAAACCGAAGCGGTCGAGGTTGAAACGCACGATCATCGGGATGTACGTGAAATTTTCCGACGAATCGTGTTCGAAGTTGAATAGCAACGGAGCGTCGCTGAGTCCCATGGTCGTTACCTGACGTGACGGTTGCCGGCGCGGCCGGCCTGCCTGGGGTATTTTAGAACCTCTGCGCGCGGGCGGCGGACACGATTGCTGGTCCGCCGGCCGCGCCTCGAATCAACGGGAGTGCTCGTGAATCCGATCGAATCCGACGAACTGCGCGACGAACTGCGCGCCGAACCGCGCGGCGCGATCGAACTGTCCGTGCGCCGCACGCGCGGCGGCGCCGTCGAAACCGCGCACGACTACGTGGGCCAGGAATGGCCCGTCGCACTCGTCTTCAACGGCATCTCGCACGCGGTGATGATGTGCACGCCGTGCGACCTCGAAGCGTTCGCGGTCGGCTTCGCGATCTCGGAAGGGATCGTCGCACGCGGCAGCGACATCAAGGACATCGAGGTGATCCTGCACGCCGACGCGCCGCTGCCGCACGCGGAAGTCCATCTGGAAGTCGTCCAGCAGGCGTTCGCCGCGCTGAAGGACCGGCGCCGTGCGCTCGCGGGGCGCACCGGCTGCGGCGTATGCGGGATCGAAAGCATCGACCTGCTCGACCTCGCGCCCGAACGCGTACCCGACACGGGCTTTCTCGCGCGCCTCGCGCCCGACGCGCTGGCGCGCGCGGCGCACGCGCTGCCGGCCCACCAGGCGCTCACGCAACTCACGGGCGGCCTGCATGCGGCCGCATGGTGCGACGCAACAGGCGCGATCCGGATCGCGTTCGAGGACGTCGGCCGCCACAACGCGCTGGACAAGCTGATCGGCTCGCTCGTGCTGTCGCGCGCCGACGCGACCGACGGCTTCGTGTTCCTGTCGAGCCGCGCGAGCTACGAGCTCGTGCGCAAGGCCGCACGGGTCGGCATCCCGATGGTCGCAACCATCTCCGCGCCGTCGTCGCTTGCGATCGAGATCGCAAAGGCGGCCGGTTTGCGGCTCGTCAGCTTCTGCCGCGAAACCGGCCACGTGGATTACGGCACCGCGTGAGCGCTCGCGGCGGGCGCGTTGCCCGCCGGTTCGGGAACCGCGCCCGGCAGTTCGTCCGCGGCGGCTGGCGGGAGCGCCTCGCATGCCGCATCGCTCGTCCGGTTTCCGCGGTAGTCCGTCCAGAGCTTGCGGTCGGTGTCATAGAGCTTGCAGCGGCGGGCCGTATCGAAGTACCAGCGCCAGCTGAAGCGCTGCACGACGATCCGCCCGGGCAGCATGTCCTCCAGTTTCGCCTGCGCGGACTTGAGCCGGTACAGCGGCACGCTCATGTCGACGTGATGTGCCGTGTGCTCCATGATGTGGTGCAGCAGGCCGCCGATACCGAACGGGAACGTCAGGTGCAGCGTGGTCGACACGAACGGCGCGGCATTCGACCACTCTGCGCGGTTCGCATGCCACGCGATGCGCGGATCGGTGTGGTGGACATATACGACGAAGCCGATCATCGAGCACCAGAACAGGAACGGCACGAGCACGGCGGTTGCGAGCAGCAGCGCGATGGGCTGCCCTGTCGCGATCGCCACCCAGACGACGGCGGCGATCCACACGGCCGCGAAGCCCGTCACCAGCAGGCAGTCGCGCCGGAACACGGGCCGCGACGTACCGATATAGGTCCTGGTCGGGAAATACATCCGCAGCCACCAGATCTCGACGAGATAGTAAAGCCCCGGCGCCCAGCCGCTTCGGTAGACGCGATCCAGCAAGCGGCGCGCCGGCGACAGCGCGGCGTATTCCGCCGGGGTATGGGGCGCCCACACGAAATCGAAGCCCTTCAGGTTCGTATAGCCGTGGTGCACGACGTTGTGCCCGACTTCCCACAGGCTGTATGGCGTCAGCGACGGCAGGAATGCGATGCGGCCGAGCCAGCGGTTCAGCCGGCGATCGGGCGTCAGGCTCTGGTGACACGCGTCGTGCCCGATGATGAAGAGCCGCCCGGTGATGAAGCCGGCGGCCATCCCGCAGACGATCTTGCCGATGATCGACGGAATCAGCAGCGCGCCGGCGAACGCCGCGAACAGCAGCAGGTAGTCGAGCACGAGCAGCGCGATCGGGCGCACGATCTCGCGCGTGGCGAACGGCACGAGCCACGCGCGGATGACCTTGCGATGCGGGATCGGCTCGTCGGCACGAACCGGTGTCTGGGAATCGTTGTTGATCATGATGCGCAAAGGCGCGCGAACCGCACGCCCGAAAGGAAAAAAGCCGTGCGGCGGGCACGGCGCGGAAGGGCGGGCCAAACCACGGCCCGGGCCGGTCAACGCGACATCATGTTCATGCTGACGTTGTGCATCACCCACACCGTCCCGAAGATCAGGATCAGCGCGGTGAGCACGGTGTAGCTGAACGCCATCACGTTCCAGCGCTGGCTGGACGACGTGTTCATGTGCAGGAAGCACACGAGGTGCACGAGAATCTGCACGAACGCGAGCACCGCGAGCGCGATGAGCGCCGCCCTCGGCGCCAGCACGCCGCCCGTCACGAGGCCGAACGACGCGGCCGTCAGCAGCACCGACAGCACGAAACCGACGATGTAGCCGCCGGCCGTGCCGTGCGCTTCATCGTGGTGGATGAGTTCCGAATGAGCCATTTAGATCACGCCCGCGAGATAGACGAAGGAGAACACGCAGATCCAGACGATGTCGAGGAAGTGCCAGAAGAGGCTCAGGCAGGTGAGGCGCCGGAAGTCGCGTTCCGTCATGCCGGGGCCACGAGCGATCTGCACCACGAGCACGACCATCCACAACAGACCCACAGCCACGTGCAATCCGTGCGTGCCGACCAGCGCGAAGAACGCCGACAGGAATGCGCTGCGCTGCGGGCCTGCGCCTTCCGCGATCAGGTGCGAGAACTCGCGCAGTTCCATCGCGAGAAACGCAGCGCCGAGCACGAACGTCACCGCAAGCCAGACAAACACGGTGCCGCGTCGGCGGCGCTGCGCGCCGAGCATCGCGAAGCCGTACGTGATGCTGGACAGCAGCAGCGCGGCGGTCTCGAGCGCGACGCCCGGGATATCGAACAGGTCCTTCGCGGTCGGCCCGCCCGCAAACTGGTGGCCGAGCACCGCGAACGTCGCGAACAGCGACGCGAAGATCACGCAGTCGGTCATCAGGTACAGCCAGAAGCCGAACACGGAATGCGACGGCGGATGGTGGTGCGCCGCCGGTTGATGGCCGGCGCCCGCGAGAGATTGATACGACATCAGTTCGCCTCCAGTTCGGCTTGCGGCGCCGGCGTGCCGATCCGCACGCCCGCGCGTTGTTCCTCGATCGTGCGGACGGTATCCGCCGGAATGTAATAGCCGTCGTTGTCCCGTGCGCTGTACAGCACCACCGTCGCGACGATGCCGACGAGCGCGGCGATCGCGAGCCACCAGATGTGCCAGACGAGTGCGAAGCCGAGCATCAGGCTGAAGAGGCCGACGAAGAAACCCGCACCCGTGTTCGACGGCATGTGGATGTCCTGGTACCTGACGTTCTTGCCGAGGCCGAGCCCGAGGCCCTTCGCCTTGCGATACGCGAGCTCGTCGAGTTCATGAACGGTCGGGATCACCGCGAAGTTGTAGACGGCGGGCGGCGAACTCGTCGCCCATTCGAGCGTACGGCCATTCCACGGATCGCCCGTCGCATCGCGATACTGCGGCTGGTTGCGATTGCGCCAGCCGACCCACACCGATGCGACCTGACACAGCACGCCGAGCGCGATCAGCGCGACGCCGAGCGCGGCGGCGACCAGCCACGGATGCCAGGCCGGGTTGTCGTAGTGGTTGAGCCGCCGCGTCATGCCCATGAAGCCGAGCACGTACAGCGGCACGAACGACGCGTAGAAGCCGAGGAACCAGCACCAGAACGCGCGCTTGCCGAACTTCTCGTCGAGCCGGAAACCGAACACCTTCGGGAACCAGTAATGCACGCCCGCGAAGTAGCCGAACACGACGCCGCCGATGATCGCGTTGTGGAAGTGCGCGATCAGGAACAGGCTGTTGTGCAGCACGAAGTCCGCGCCGGGAATCGCCATCATCACGCCGGTCATGCCGCCGAGCGTGAACGTGACCATGAAACCGATCGTCCACAGCACGGGCGCCGTGAATTCGATGCGTCCGCGGTACATCGTAAACAGCCAGTTGAAGATCTTCACGCCGGTCGGAATCGCGATGACCATCGTCATGATGCCGAAAAACGCGTTCACGTTCGCACCCGAGCCCATCGTGAAGAAGTGGTGCAGCCACACGAGGAACGCGAGCATCATGATCACGCACGATGCATAGACCATCGTCCTGTAGCCGAACAACGGCTTCTTCGCGAACGTGGCGATGACTTCCGAATAGATGCCGAACGCGGGCAGCACGAGGATGTACACCTCCGGATGCCCCCATGCCCAGATCAGGTTCAGGTACAGCATCGCGTTGCCGCCGGCATCGTTCGTGAAGAAGTGCATGTCGAGGTAGCGGTCGAGGCCCAGCAGCGCGAGCGCGACCGTCAGGATCGGGAACGTGGCCATGATCAGCACGTTCGAGCACAGCGCGGTCCACGTGAACACCGGCATCTTCATCAGCGTCATGCCCGGTGCGCGCATCTTGATGATCGTCACGAAAAAATTGATCGCCGTGATCAGCGTGCCGACGCCCGAGATCTGCAGCGCCCACAGGTAGTAGTCGACGCCGACGCCCGGGCTGAACTGCAGCTCCGACAGCGGCGGATACGCGAGCCAGCCCGTCTGCGCGAATTCGCCTATCACGAGCGAGATGTTCATCAGGATCGCGGCCATCGCCGTCATCCAGAAGCTCAGCGAGTTCAGGAACGGGAACGCGACGTCGCGCGCGCCGATCTGCAGCGGCACGATCAGGTTGAAGAACGCGACCAGCAGCGCCATCGCCATGAAGAAGATCATGATCACGCCGTGCGCGGTGAAAACCTGGTCGTAATGATGCGGCGGCAGGTAGCCGGGGCCGTTGTACGCGAGCGCGAGCTGTACGCGCATCATCACGGCGTCCGCGAAGCCGCGCAGCAGCATCAGCACCGCGACGACCAGGTACATCACGCCGATCTTCTTGTGATCGACGGACGTCAGCCATTCGCTCCACAGCCATTTCCATCGGCCGGTGACCGTCAGCGCGGCGACGATGCCCAGCACGACGAGCCCCATGAAGGCGCTCGCCCCCATGATGATGGGCTGATCGAACGGGATCGCCGATAGTGTGAGTTTGCCGAACATGCGTTACCCCTTCGTCGTGCAGGCGGCGTCCTTCGGGTCGAGGACGTGGCCGTTGTTGTACTTCGCGATGATGTTGTGAAAGAGCTTCGGATCCACCGACGAGAAGTAGCGCACGGGCGCCTTCTCGCTCGGCTGCGCGACCGTGCCGTATGCGGTCATGTCGAGCCGGTCGGACGACGCCTTCACCTTGCGCACCCACGCGTCGAACTGCTCGCGCGGCTCGGCGAGCGTGCGGAACTTCATGTCGGAGAAGCCGCGGCCGCTGTAGTTGGCGGACACGCCCGCGTAGCTGCCCGCCTCGTCGGCGATCAGGTGCAGGCGCGTCTGCATGCCGGCCATCGCATAGACCTGGCTGCCGAGCTGCGGGATGAAGAACGAATTCATCACCGAGTCCGACGTGATGCGGAAATTCACCGGCGTGCCCACCGGAATCGCGAGCTGGTTCACCGACGCGATGCCAAGCTCCGGATAGATGAACAGCCACTTCCAGTCGAGCGCGACGACCTCGACGTCGATCGGCTTGACCGACGAATCGAGCGGCTTGTACGGGTCGAGCTCGTGCGTCGTCCGCCACGTGAGGATGCCGAGGAACAGGATGATCAGCGTCGGCACCGTCCAGATCACGACTTCGATCGCGGTCGAGTGCGACCAGTTCGGCGCGTAGGTTGCGTTGCGATTCGACGCGCGGTAGCGCCACGCGAAGTAAAGCGTCAGCAGGATCACCGGCACGACGACGATCAGCATCGCCCACGTCGCCGTCGCAATCAGCGATTTCTCGGCGACGCCCACCGCGCCCTTCGGATCGAGCACGTGAAGGTCGCTGCATCCGGCGAGTGCCGCCAGCAGCCCGATGACGGGCGCCGCACGCGCTCCGCCGGTGATTCGTCCGATCATTGTTCGTTCGCCTGATTGTCGTTGAGTAGAGCCGGCCGTATGCCGCCATCGCGCGACGCATACGGCCGCGGCGACCTGTGCGCGAACTGTACGGAAAATTGCCGCAGTGCAACTTGACGGCGGACAAGCTTTGCCGAGGTGAGCCGGAACCGCCCCGAGCGGGGCGAGTCGGGACACCGGCACCCGCGCACGATTGCCGGCGATGGCCTATGGCACAACCGAGAGGGGGCCGCCGCTCAAGCACCGCGGATAGCGGGCGGCAATGGCGAAACGGGAATCACGACGGCGCCGCACCGCGACACGAGAGACGCCGGCCGCGGCATCACGCCACGCCATCGTCGACACCGACGCGCGTTGCGAGCGCAGCGCAACCGCAGAACGGCGCAGGGGAACGCGGAACGCCGCGCGAACGCGCAGCGGCGCAGGTTCGAGCCGACGCGTCGATTGACGCATCGACGGTGAAGACCGAACGAAAGCCGCGCGGTCGGCGGCTCGCGGAGGCTGGCGTTGCCGCCTCGGACGGCGAAGGAATCCGAGGCGGCAAAGCACGTGTGCCCGGTGTCAGTCGAACTGACGGAAATCCGGCTTGCGCTTCTCGAAGAACGCGGTCATCGCCTCGCGCGCTTCGGGTGCGCGCAGCATCGCGGAGAAATGGCCCGCCTCTTCGGCCATCCGCGCGGCGGTCGCCACGCCGCCCGTATCCTTCAGCAGTGCCTTCGTCACGCGCAGCGACGACGCCGGCAGCGCCGCGAGCTTCGCCGCCTGCTTCGCCGCGAACGCGTCGAGTTCGGCGGCCGGCAGCACGCGATTGACGATGCCGATCCGGTGCGCCTCCAGCGCATCGAACGCCTCGCCGAGCAGCAGCTTCTCGGCGGCGACCTGATGGCCGGCCAGGCGCGGCAGCAGCACGCTCGATGCGGCTTCCGGGCACAGCCCGAGCTGCGCGAACGGCAGCGAGAACGTCGCGGTATCGGCCGCGTACACGAGGTCGCAGTGCAGCAGCATCGTCACGCCGACGCCGACCGCGATGCCCGGCACCGCGGCCACGATCGGCTTCGGTGCACCGCTGATCCGCGCGAGAAACTGGAACACCGGCGCGTTCTCGTCCTTCGGCGGCGCCTTCAGGAAATCCTCGAGATCGTTCCCCGAGCTGAAATTGCCGTCGCCGCCGCGCAGCAGGATCACGCGTACCGCCTTGTCTTCCTGTGCTTCGGCGAGTGCGTCGGCCATCGTCTGGTACATCGCCGCCGTCAGCGCGTTCTTCTTCGCCGGGCGCGCGATCGTGATCGTCATCACGCCGTCGGCGCGTTCCACTTGAATTTCGGCCACAACCGTCTCCTTTGACTTTCCTCTATCGGAATGAAAAAACGGTGCGCGAGCTCGTGGCCCGCGCACCGTCGTCGCTTTTCGTCGCGTCCCGCCTACAGGCGTTCGATGATGCCCGCGGCACCCATGCCGGTGCCGACGCACATCGTGACCATCCCGTACTTCAGGTTGCGACGGCGCAGGCCGTGCACGACGGTCGCCGCGCGGATCGCGCCGGTCGCGCCGAGCGGGTGGCCGAGTGCGATCGCGCCGCCCAGCGGGTTGACCTTCGACGGGTCGAGGCCGAGATCGCGGATCACCGCCAGCGATTGCGCGGCGAACGCCTCGTTCAGCTCGATCCAGTCGAGATCGTCCTGCTTCAGGCCCGCGGCCTTCAGCGCGGCCGGAATCGCTTCCTTCGGACCGATGCCCATGATTTCCGGCGGCACGCCGCGCACCGCGAAGCTCACGAAGCGCGCGAGCGGCGTCAGGTTGAACTCCTTGAGCACCTTCTCCGACACGACGAGCAGCGCGCCCGCGCCGTCCGACGTCTGCGAGCTGTTGCCGGCCGTGACCGAACCCTTGTTCGCGAACACCGTGCGCAGCTTCGCGAGGCCTTCGAGCGACGTGTCCGCGCGCGGGCCTTCGTCGAGCGCGATCTCGCGCGTCTTCACGTCGACTTCGCCGGTCGCGAGGTTCGGGAAACGCTCGGTGAGCGTGTACGCGGCGATCTCGTCGTTGAACTCGCCGGCCTGCTGCGCGGCGAGCGCCTTGCGGTGCGACTCGACCGAGAACGCGTCCTGGTCTTCGCGGCTCACCTTCCACTGGTCGGCGACACGCTCGGCCGTCAGGCCCATCCCGTACGCGATGCCGAAGTCTTCGTTGCGATCGAAGATGTGCGGCGACATCGACGGCTTGTTGCCCATCATCGGCACCATGCTCATCGATTCGCAGCCGCCCGCGAGCAGCGCGTCCGACTCGCCGACGCGGATGCGGTCGGCCGCCATCGCGAGCGCCGTGATGCCCGACGCGCAGAAGCGGTTGACCGTCACGCCGCCGACCGTCTGCGGCAGGCCCGCGAGCAGCGCGCCCATCCGCGCGACGTTCAGGCCCTGCTCGGCTTCCGGAATCGCGCAGCCGATGATCGCGTCCTCGATCAGCTTCGTGTCGAAGCCGGGCACCTGCGCGACCGCCGACCTGATCGCGTGGACCAGCAGCTCGTCCGGGCGCGTGTTCTTGAATACACCGCGCGGGGCCTTGCCGATCGGCGTGCGGCTGGCGGCGACGATGTATGCGTCTTGCAATTGTTTGCTCATTTCAGACTCCTTGTCCGCTCTGTCCGCTCGCTCAGTTACGCACCGGCTTGCCGGTCTGCAACATGCCCATGATCCGTTCCTGCGTCTTCTGCGTGCCGAGCAGCTCGACGAACGCGCGGCGCTCGAGCGCGAGCAGCCACTGCTCGTCGACGAGGCTGCCGGCTTCGACGTCGCCGCCGCACACCGCTTCGGCGATGCGGCTCGCGATCAGGTAGTCGTGCTCGCTGATGAAGCGGCCGTCACGCATGTTGACGAGCGACGCCTTGATCGTCGCGATCGCCGAGCGGCCCGCGACCGGCACGTCCTTCGCCCGCAGCGGTGCGCGGTAGCCGCTCGCGGCCAGCGCGCGCGCTTCCTTCTTCGCGGTGTCGAGCAGTTCGAACACGTTGAAGATGATCGTGTCGGACGGCTTCAGGTAGCCCATCGCGCGCGCATCGTGCGCGGACGCCGACACCTTCGCCATCGCCGCGTTCTCGAACGACTTCGTGACGAACTTCAGGATGTCGGTGGTCGCGTTCGCGGCCGTTGCGGCATCCGCCGCGCGCAGCGCCGCTTCCTTCAGGCCGCCGCCCGCCGGCACCAGGCCGACGCCCACTTCGACGAGACCGATGTAGCTCTCGACGTGCACGACGCGCTTCGCGCTGTGCAGCATGAGCTCGCACCCGCCGCCGAGCGCGATGCCCGACACGGCTGCAACGACCGGCACGTTCGCGTACTTCACGCGCAGCATGCCTTCCTGGAACTTCTTCACGAACGGCTCGATGCCCTTCGCGCCGCCCATCATGAACGCGGGCATCGCCTCTTCGAGGTTCGCGCCGGCCGAGAACGGGCCGCCCGGCGTGCCGAGCTTCAGCGACGTCGGCTGCCAGATCACCACGCCCTTGTAGTCCTTCTCCGCGAGTTCGATCGCCTGCACGAGTCCGTCGATCACGCTCGGTCCGATCGTGTTCATCTTCGACTTGAACGACACGATCACGACGTCGTCCTCGCCCGCACGGTCGTCGACCCATGCGCGCACCGCGTCGGTTTCGAACAGCGTCTTGCCGTAGGTCTTCGGATCGGCACCGGCTTCACCGAGCAGCGGCGCGCGGAACACCTGCTTGCCGTAGACCGCGAGGTCCGAACGCGGCACGAAGCGCTGCGCCGCCGGCGCCCACGAGCCTTCGGCCGTGTGCACGCCGCCCTGCTCGGCAACCGGCCCTTCGAGCACCCACGACGGCAGCGGCGCGTTCGCGAGCGCCTTGCCGGCCGCGATGTCTTCCTGCACCCACGCGGCGACCTGCTTCCAGCCGGCAGCCTGCCAGCCTTCGAACGGGCCTTCGTTCCAGCCGAAGCCCCAGCGGATCGCGAGATCGACGTCGCGCGCGTTGTCGGCGATCGACTCGAGATGCACGCCGATGTAGTGGAACACGTCGCGGAAGATCGACCACAGGAACTGCGCATGCGGATGGTCCGTCTCGCGCAGCAGCTTCAGGCGCTCGGCCGGCGGACGCTTCAGGATCCGACCGACGGTTTCGTCGGCCTTCGCGCCCGAATCGACGTAGGCGCCCGTCTTCGCGTCGAGCACCTTGATCGCCTTGCCTTCCTTCTTGTAGAAACCGGCGCCCGTCTTCTGGCCGAGCGCGCCCTGCTTCACCAGTTCGGCGAGCACGGCTGGCGTCTGGTAGACCGGGAAGAACGGATCGTCGGCGAGGTTGTCCTGCATCGTCTTGATCACGTGCGCCATCGTGTCGAGGCCGACCACGTCCGCGGTGCGGAACGTTGCCGACTTCGCGCGGCCGAGGCGGCTGCCCGTCAGGTCGTCGACTTCGTCGAAGCGCAGGCCGAACTTCGCGGCCTCGGTGATCACCGCGAGGATCGAGAAGATGCCGACGCGGTTCGCGATGAAGTTCGGCGTGTCCTTCGCGCGCACGACGCCCTTGCCGACGATGCTCGTCAGGAACGTTTCGAGCTGGTCGAGGATCTCCGGGCGCGTATGCGCGGTCGGGATCAGCTCGACGAGGTGCATGTAGCGCGGCGGGTTGAAGAAGTGCACGCCGCAGAAGCGCGCCTTCAGCTCGTCCGAGAAGCCTTCGGACAGTTTCGTGATCGACAGGCCCGACGTGTTGGTCGCGAAGATCGCGTTCGGCGCGAGGTGCGGCGCGACCTTCTTGTACAGGTCGTGCTTCCAGTCCATCCGCTCGGCGATCGCCTCGATCACGACGTCGCATTCGGCCAGCTTCGCGATGTCGTCTTCGTAGTTCGCCGCTTCGAGGTACTTCGCGTCGTCCTTCACGCCGAACGGCGCGGGCGACAGCTTCTTCAGGTTCTCGATCGCCTTCAGCGCGATCGCGTTTTTCGGGCCTTCCTTGGCCGGCAGGTCGAACAGCAGCACCGGCACGCGCGCGTTGATGAGGTGCGCGGCGATCTGCGCGCCCATCACGCCGGCGCCCAGCACGGCGACCTTGCGAATCAGGAAATTGCTCACGGGATGTCTCCGGATAGTGTCGTGCAGCGCGGGATGTGAGGGCTGCACGGAGAAGTGAGTACCAGGAACCGTTGCGTTCGGGCGGTACGCAGCGCACCGCCCGGACTCGCGTCAGAACAGCGATTCGTCGACTTCCATCAGCGTCTTCGAGCCGGCGCGCGCGGCGCGGATCGTCGATGCCGTTTCGGGCAGCAAGCGCGCGAAGTAGAAGCGGGCCGTCGCGAGCTTCGACTTGTAGAACGGATCGCCCGACGCTTCGTTGTCGAGTGCGAGACGCGCCATCCGCGCCCAGAAGTACGAGAACACCAGGTGGCCGACGGTGCGCAGGTACGGCACCGCGGCGGCGCCGACTTCGTCGGGGTTCTGCATTGCCTTCATGCCGATTTCCATCGTCAGCTTCTGCACCTTGTCGCCGATGTCGGCGAGCGGGTTGATGAACTCGGCCATTTCCGGCTTCACGCCTTCGGCTTCCGCGAATTCCGTGACGAGCTTGCCGAACTTCTTCAGCTTCGCGCCCATGTCGCCCAGCACCTTGCGCCCCAGCAGGTCGAGCGACTGGATCGAGTTCGTGCCTTCGTAGATCATGTTGATCCGTGCATCGCGCACGTATTGCTCCATGCCCCACTCGGAGATGAAGCCGTGGCCGCCGTAGATCTGCATCGCATGGTTCGTGCACTCGAACGCGTTGTCGGTCAGGAACGCCTTGATGATCGGCGTGAGCAGCGCGACGAGGTCGGCCGCCTCCTTGCGCACCGCTTCGTCGGCGTGCGACAGCTCCTTGTCGATCTGCAGCGCGGACCAGTACGTGAACGCGCGCGCGCCTTCCGCGTACGCCTTCTGCGTGAGCAGCATGCGGCGCACGTCCGGGTGCACGATGATCGGGTCGGCCGGCTTGTCCGGCGCCTTCGGGCCCGTCAGCGAGCGCATCTGCAGGCGCTCCTTCGCATAGGTGAGCGAATTCTGGTACGCGACTTCCGTGAGGCCGAGACCCTGCATGCCGACGCCGAGACGCGCGGCGTTCATCATCACGAACATCGCGTTCAGGCCCTTGTTCGGCTCGCCGACCATCCAGCCCTTCGCGCCGTCGAGGTTCATCACGCACGTCGAGTTGCCGTGGATACCCATCTTGTGCTCGATCGAGCCGCACTTGATGCCGTTGCGCTCGCCCGGCTCGCCCGCTGCGTCGGGGATGAACTTCGGCACGATGAACAGCGAGATTCCCTTCGTGCCTTGCGGCGCGTCCGGCAGGCGCGCGAGCACGAGGTGGACGATGTTCTTCGACATGTCGTGCTCGCCGCTCGAGATGAAGATCTTCGTGCCGCTGATCGAGTACGAGCCGTCGCCGTTCGGTTCGGCCTTGGTGCGCAGGATGCCGAGGTCGGTGCCGCAGTGCGGCTCGGTCAGGCACATCGTGCCGGTCCATTCGCCCGTCACGAGCTTCGGCAGGTAGGCCTTCTGCAGTTCCGGTGCGCCGTGCGCGTGCAGGCATTCGTACGCGCCGTGCGACAGGCCCGGATACATCGTCCATGCCTGGTTCGCCGAGTTCAGCATTTCGTAGAGCGCGTTGTTCACGAACGCGGGCAGGCCCTGGCCACCGTAGTCCGGATCGCAGCCGAGTGCCGGCCAGCCGGCCTCGACGTATTGCCGGTAGGCTTCCTTGAAGCCGGTCGGGGTCTTCACGACGCCGTCGCCTTCATACGTGCAGCCTTCGCGGTCGCCGACCTGGTTCAGCGGGAACAGTACCTCGGAGCAGAACTTGCCCGCCTCCTCGAGGACCTGGTTGATCGTGTCGGCGTCGAGGTCCGCATGCTTGGGCATTTGCTTGACTTCGGCTTCGACGTTCAGAAGCTCGTGCAACACGAATTGCATGTCGCGCAGCGGCGCGGCGTACTGTCCCATGACTCTCTCCAAAGGTGGGCAAAACGGCTCGAGCTCCTGGCGGGCGGATCACGCGCCGCTAACGGCTCTCGCTCTGATACGAAACAATCGTCTTTTCCAGCGCGGCCCACGTGAGGCGCACGGCATCCGGCGAATGCAGGAAACGTGCGTCGTGGTGCAGGCCGAGCGTGAAGCTGTACAACTCGAAGAGCATCAGGTCCGGATCGGTATCCGTGCGCAGATGCCCCTCTTCCATCGCCTGCGAGATGGCGCGCAGCAACGCGGCACGCCAGGCCGTCACGCTCGCGATCAACTGCTCGCGCACGGGGCTGTCCGGCCGGTCGTCGTACTCCACTGCGCCGCTGATGTAGATGCACCCGGTCGTCACCTCCTGGATGCGCTTCTCGATCCAGCGCGCCAGCATCGCCCGCAGACGCGGCAGGCCGCGCGCTTCGCGCAGGCTCGGAAAGAACACCTCGTTTTCGAAACGATGGTGATACTCGCGGACGACCTCGACCTGCAGGTCCTCGCGCGATCCGAAGTGCGCGAACACGCCACTCTTGCTCATCTGCATGCGCTCGGCCAGCAGGCCGATCGTCAGCCCCTCCAGCCCGTCACGGCTGGCGAGGTCCAAAGCAGCTTCAAGTATCGCGGCACGCGTCTGTTCGCCTTTTCGCATAGCTATTTCTGTAACCGTTCGGGGGTTCGAATAAAATCGAACGGCCGTACTATTATTGAGTGCGGCCGCTCGCGAAACAAGGAAATTATTAGAAACCGGTGTCTAACCGAGCCGCTATTTTGCGCGATTCCGGCGGGACCGGAGCGGCTTTTCCGCACGAACGTGCGGACAGATTTTTGAAGCGAATGCTTAGTCCGCGTCAGTCGTAACTGCCGACCGTCAGCGCCTTCATCACGACGCGATACACGGTATAGGCGAGCCAGTTCAGAATACGCTCGATACGCGGGCGCGCGGCGAATCGCGCGGCGTCGATCTCCCGGCCATCGGCGAACGCTGCCGCGATCGCGTCGCGCAGTTCGTTCGTGACCGAATCGTAGCGCACCAGCACGACGTTCGCTTCATTGTTCAGCATCAGGCTCAGCGCGTCCAGATTCGACGAGCCGACCGTCGCCCAGGTGTCGTCGATCACGGCCACCTTGCCGTGCAGCATCGTCTTGTCGTATTCGGCAACGCGCACGCCCGCGCGCAGCAGCGTGTGATAGAGGAACGGCACGGCCGTATCGAGCGCTGCAAACTCCTTGCGGCCGATCAGGATCCGCACGTCGACGCCGCGTCGCGCGGCGCCCGTCAGCGCACGGCGCAGCTTGCGGCCGGGCATGAAATACGGATTCGCGACCAGGATCCGCTGGCGCGCCTGGCCGATCGCCGCGAGATAGGCCTTCTCGATCGCGCGGCGGTTCACGACGTTGTCGCGCGCGACGAACGCGACGCTCGGCTCCGTCACGACCCGCAGCGCGCCGGCCTTGATCCACCGGTGGCTGCGTATCCAGCGCCGGAACATGTCGGGGAACGCTTCGCCGCCATGCAGCCCGGCCGCGTACTGTGCATACGGCTTGTGGCCGAACTGGATCCGGTGCCACTGCAGCTCGAACGCGGCGCGCACGTCGGACACTGCCGGCCCCGCCATCTCGACCGCGAAATCCCAGCGCGGAAACGGCAGCGTCGTGCCGTTTTGCGCGTAGTCGTCGACGATGTTGATGCCGCCGCAGAACGCGGCCGCGTGATCGATCACCGCGAGCTTGCGGTGCGTGCGCGAGAAGCCGAAGCGGCCGAACAGGAAACGGTTGTAGATGCAGTGCTCGACGCCGGCCCCTGCCCACGTGTCGAACAGCGGCAGGCGCGCGGTGCCGACGCCGTCGGTGATCACGCGCACGCGCACGCCGCGCTGCGCCGCGCGGATCAGCGCATCCGATACCGGCCGGCCGGCCGCATCGTCGCAGAAGATATAGGTTTCGAGCATCACCTGCTCGCGCGCGGCATCGATCCGCTCGATCAGCGCCCGGAAGAATTCGCCGCCGCCCTCGCACAGCCGCACCGTGTTGCCCGCCGTGAACGCGAGCCTCGACGCCGAGCCGCGTTCCTGCAGGAACATCTGCCGCAATTGCGCGAAGCGCTTGCGAGCCTCCGCAGTCATGCGGACGAGCCGTGCGGCGTGCGCGCGAGTGCGACGCGCGCGGGCAATTGCAGGATCGCCTCCGCGTTCGACGGCGAGAAGCAGCGCGCGGCCGCCTCGCGGAACGGCAGCCATGCGTGATCCACATGTTCGCGCGGCGACAGCGTCACGTCGACGCGACGCGGCACGCACAGGCCGAACCAGTGCTCGGTGTTGCGCGTGACGCCCGGCGCATAGCGATGCAGGTATTGCGGATAGATCGTGTATTCGATCCGGTGGCGCCAGTCGACCAGCGCGGTGGCCGGCACGTCCGGCGTGCCGACCGAGATGCCGGTTTCCTCGGCCACTTCGCGCGCGGCCGTGACCGCGAGCGGCTCGTCGAGCGTGTCCTTCGATCCGGTCACCGATTGCCAGAAATCGGGCTGGTCGGCACGCTTGATCACCAGCACATCGAGGTCGGGCGTGTAGATCACGACGAGAACGGATTCGGGGATTTTCGGCGGCTTCGTCATCTTGGTTTCATGCAGCACGGGGCCGCGCGCCGGGCATGTGCTCCGAACGTGCGGCAAGTGCTGCGACTGTACCGCAAAAAATGAAAAAGGCGCATCGCGGCGCCTTTTTCATGTGCGTCGTGTGCGCGTCGCCGCACACACGACCGGGTGCGAAGGAGTGTTAAGCCTTCGGCTGTTCCGGCTGACGCAGACGGATGTGCAGTTCGCGCAGCTGACGCTCGTCGACCGGGCTCGGTGCCTGCGTGAGCAGATCCTGCGCACGCTGCGTCTTCGGGAACGCGATCACGTCACGGATCGAGTCGGCGCCGGCCATCATCGTGACGATGCGGTCGAGGCCGAATGCGATACCGCCGTGCGGCGGCGCGCCGTACTGCAGCGCGTCCAGCAGGAAGCCGAACTTCAGCTGAGCCTCTTCCGCGCCGATCTTCAGCGCACGGAACACCTTGCTCTGCACTTCCTCGCGGTGGATACGCACCGAGCCGCCGCCGATTTCCCAGCCGTTCAGCACCATGTCGTATGCCTTCGCGAGGCAGCGGCCCGGGTCGGTCTCGAGGTACTCGAGGTGCTCGTCCTTCGGGCTCGTGAACGGGTGGTGCGCAGCGACGTAGCGCGCATCTTCGTCGTCGTATTCGAACATCGGGAAATCGACGACCCACAGCGGCTTCCAGCCGGCCTGGACGAGGCCGTTCGCCTTGCCGAATTCCGAATGGCCGATCTTCAGGCGTAGCGCGCCGAGGCTGTCGTTGACGACCTTCGCGCGGTCGGCTGCGAAGAAGATGATGTCGCCGTCTTCAGCGCCGGTACGCTCGAG
>Ga0207695_10003040_pt1 | contig 24046 bp, 7 predicted proteins | sample KBSC54metaG_FD_184354 | JGI IMG/M metagenome (GOLD analysis project Ga0207695, IMG submission 184354) | Corn rhizosphere microbial communities from Kellogg Biological Station, Michigan, USA - KBS C5-4 metaG (SPAdes) (version 2) | ecosystem: Host-associated > Plants > Roots > Rhizosphere > Soil...
CTTGCGTGAGCCCGGTGGTCCACCTGACCCGCTGCCGGAAGAACATCTTCAGATTGTCGGGAGCCTCGGTGTAAGCCACTGCGTCACGGGCGTTACGCAGCACATAATTATTCTTGAGAAGTCGCAAGGATAGTTCGGTGTCCTCGGCGATCATCTCGGATTTGAAACCGCCAACCGCCTCTATGACGGATCGGCGGAAAGCGCCAAGTGCTCCCGGAATTACAAGTATCCCGTTGATGGTATCGGACAAGACTCTGTCGTTGTCCCAGATCGCAATATACTCATAATACTGCATCTCGGTAAGGAGGTTCACCCGGTTGCCTACCTTTATATGACCGGCTACCGCAGCCACATTCTCCTCGTTAAAGTAAGCGACGATCTTCTCTATGGCGTCGGACCTGACCCAGGTGTCCGCGTCGATCGTGACGACGATGTCACTCATTGATGCTTTTACGGCCTGGTTCAAAGCGACCGACTTGCCGGCATTGGCCTGGCGCAGTAGCTTTACCTTTGGGTTGCCGGCGAAATGCGTATCCACCAGGGCATAGCTTTTATCCGACGAGCCGTCGTCGATAACGATAATTGAATACTTTTCATAGTCGATCGCAAGCAGATTCTTGATCGTTTTGATCACTACTTTTTCTTCGTTGTACATCGGCAGGAGAATATCCACTGTTGGTGCGTCCTTATTCCAGTGCACGTTCTTATCCGTTTTGGCTTTGCGCATCCGGTTGACCCTATAAAAGATCAATATTTTCAAGGCGTATAATATTAGCACTACTTCAAAAGGCCACATAGGACTCAGGTTTTATCTGATTTGATCACAAAGAATGCTTTCGAATAGCTTCCCGGCGAAGCTGGAAAAGGATGAAATGAAGCTCTTTACCACGTCTGCTGTAAAGGAATAGCCGTCATAGACCGTATATAGCTGAAGTCTGTTCTCGCGAAGTATAAAGGACAGCTGCATATCATATTGTACCAGAGAATTGCCGGGATAGTCCGGAAGAAGCCTTACACCGGGTCCGTCATAGGGAGCTGCGTCTTGCGGTTTCCATTTTTTTCTCCCGTCACTAAACTGCAAATTGATATTCCAAAAAGCGTTGCCGCTCCTGATGCCCCCCGGAAGCAGCTCCTCGAGGAAATAACGCAGCGGATAGCTCGTCCTGGCTCTCATGTCGTGGTTCGATCTTGCGACCTTCCTTAGACACGTCGCGAACGAATCATCGGGCTCCAACACGGTCCGTATCAATACGGTCTTGGCATAACATCCTATCTGGGCGTCGCATCCGGGATAGTCCCTTCCGAGTACGTACGTACCGATGAGAATATCGGGCTGCCCCGTCTCCCTGAGCAGATAGTAGTTGAATGCCCCCTGTAATACCTCGAACAGGCTAATCCCGAACTTCTTGCTTAAAAAGTTGACGCTGTCCAGGATGCTTCCTGGAAGATCGGACGTCTCGAACTCGATCACTTTTTTGGTTACAGGCACTTCCTCCTGTTTCATCCCCGGGATCAACACCTTGGGGGGCGCCTGGCTGTACTTTTCACTCCAATATTTTCTGTCCGTCTCGTAGTTTATCCGGATCTGCCGGTTTATCAGTGCCAGGTAATCCTTGAATTGGAACTCCAGCGGAGGGAGCACCGGGCTACTCCCGGATGCAAAGGCTGTATAAGCCACGAAAACGTCTCTCCGCAGTATGTCGATCGACCAGCCGTCAAAGATCACGTGGTGGATCTTAAATGCTATCACGTGCATATCCGGCTTGCATTTGATGACCCTTACGAGGAATAATGGTCCATTTTCCATGTCGAACTTATGACCCTTGAAGGTGGTGAGGTCTCTATAATGATCGACATCCCGTGGTGAGTCGGTGATGTGTTCCGGTTCGTACAAGCCATTGTCCGGACTTTCAACTTTCATGAAGAAAGTTGTTCCTTGTTTATGAAAAGTTGCTCTGAGGCTTTCGTGACGGCGGACGAGAAAGTCCATACTTTTTTTAAACAGTTCCCAGTCGAAGGGCCCTGATACTTCGTATGTCAGGTTTATGGTCCCGTGAGTCCGGTCGTAGAGCTTATACTCGCGGTCTATGTTGTCATCCAGCCAATAGGCCTGCGTCGGAGTGACCTCAAAATAGGATTGGTCTTCACGGATCAATCCGGCAAGAAGCGTGTTCATTGATTATATACTTTAGTTGAGGGCAGTCATTGTCAGACTGCTGGGATGGCTCCTGTCATGATAGATCCTGATATCGGACAGGATATAGTCGTCAGGCAAAGCCTTATAGATATTGATGAATTGCTGGGGATTTCTGTCCACCAATGGAAACCAACTGCTCTGTACCTGTATCATGATCCGGTGTCCCCTCTGAAAAGTATGTAGAACATCCGGCAGATCATAGCGTACAGGGGTAATTTTACCAGGCTGAAAGGCTTCCGGTTTTTCCAGGCTGTTCCGGTATCGGCCTCTCATGATCTCGGCCCTGACCAGCCGCTGAGAATGATCCCGGGGAGATATGTCGATGAGTTTTACGACGAAATCTGCATCTGTTGTCGTCAGGCTGGCCCAGAGATTGGCTATCACCGGGCCGCCGATGGTGATGTCCTGCTGTAGCGTATCGGTTTGAAAGCTAAGCACGTCTTTCCGGCCCGCGGCAAACCGTTGATCGTCGGTCATATATTCGTCCGATCTGTAAAAGCCTTTCCGGTCCTGATAAGGGACGGGGTTGGACGGGTCCGAGATATAACCGGAATAGGAGTATGCGGAACCGGGCTTGTCAAAGCCCGCCTTGCCCCCTGCCTGAAGATATAGAGACACGTGCTTGTGGCCCGCGGGCGGCCAATGCTGGAAGGCACGCCATTTATTCGTTCCCGTTTCGAACATCACCGTGGGCGGCAATTGGTCTTCCACGCCCCGCTTTAAATGAGCATCCATAAAGGGTATGAACAGGGAATCGATATAGACATCCCCTGTCCGGCTTCCGAATGCTACTCCATTGAAGACCTCTCCAGGGGATCTCCATCCGCCATGGGACCAGGGACCAATGGCTAGTTTTATCTCTTCTCCGGGATTTTGCTGCAGGCCTTTCCGATAGGTCTCCAGCGTACCATAGAGGTCTTCAGCATCGAACCAGCCACCTATTATCAGCATGGGGACATTCATGTCCCTCCAATATTGCAGGGGATTCCGGCTTTTCCAGTAGTCGTCGTTGTCCGGATGCAGGCAGATATCATTCCAAAAGGGGATGCTATCCTTGAAGTAAAGACTGTTGACCATCCGTGGGGTCTGCACCCGGTGAAGAAAATAATCGTATCCGTCGGACTCCCCGAAGGGAAGGACCCCAAAGCTATGGACCGTTTTCCGGTCGGGATCGCCTCTGGCGAAACCGGGCAGAAAGGTAAAAAGGTCCAGCCAGAAAAAAGCCCCGTTATGATGAACGTCGTCACCTGCAAACCAATCCGTCATGGGTGCCTGCGGAGAAACGGCCTTGATGGCAGGATGCCGGCTCAACAGAGCGGCGATCGTATAAAAACCCGCATAAGAAACCCCGTATACGCCTACGTTGCCGTTGTTGCCTTCTACATTGCCAAGCAGCCATTCTATCGTATCATAGGCATCCGTGCTCTCGTCCGTTGATATTTCGCCGGTGTTGCTGGCCGCCACCCGGAGACGTTCATGGACAAAAATTCCCCCGGAATGCCAGCGGCCCCGCACGTCTTCGATAACCAGAATATAACCATCCCTGACCAGCTTCATAAACGACTCGCTTCTATCCATGCCCGTCGCCTGTCCTTCCGCATCATAGGGCGTTCTGGTCATAAGAACAGGATAGGTCTTCCTTCTGCTTGCATCGACCGGCACATAGACCGCCGCATAGAGCATCACACGATCGCGCATCGGTATGTGGGCCGTAAGCTTCCTGTAGTGCGTAGCGAGATAGGCGCTGTCTTGCCGGAAATGTCCTTCCGGGCCGGAATTCTGGCAAAAACACGCGGGACCAGCCAGTATGAACCAGCCGAGAAAAGCAATGCCTTTCATGTGACCTGAACTAAAAGTTAAGAGATGACGACTGACGTAGCAGCTATTCCGCCTTGAGCCCGCCCGTCGGATTGGCTACAGCCGATTTGATGGACTGATATCCTATGGTGATCCAGGCAATGACAATAGAAGTAACCAATGCCAGTAAAAAAATGCCGATACCCAGATGGATCCGGTATGCGTACCCCTGCAACCATTGGTGCATGAAATAGTAGGCAATGGGAACCGCGATGGCGAAAGCCATCAAAACAAGTATAGTGAATTCCTTTGACATCAGGATGACGATGCTGCCCGCGCTGGCGCCAAGGACCTTTCTTACGCTTATCTCTTTGGTCTTCTGAAGGGCCATGAACGTGACAAAACCATACAGACCGAGGCATGAAATTAAAATGGCAATAGCGGCGAATATCTTATATATTTTGGATAGCTGGTTCTCCTGCCAGTAAAAATTTTCAATGGACTTGTCGAGGAAGCTGTAGGAAAAATCCAGTCCGGGAAAGGTACGGCTCCAGGCATTTTTAATATCTGCCAGGGTCTGACCTATATTTTCGGAGCGGAGCTTTATATTGGCTACCCCGTACCGGTCTTTCCACGTGCTCATCAGCACAGCTCTTACAGGATCTTTTAGTGAGCTCACATGAAAGTCTTTGATGACTCCTACGATCTGCCCGAAATGCTTATTCTCTAAATTGATGGTTTTCCCCAGTGCGTCTTCCGGACGTTGGAGACCCAGGTCTTTTACCAGTGTCTCGTTGACAACGTATTCTTTTATCGTATCATCGGGATAATAATACCTGCCCGCCACCAGCGGAAGATTATACAGCCGGAAATAAGCCGTGTCACCCCATTTGAGATAGGCCGCAAAATCGGTCTTTTTGGCCGAACCATTGAACCAAAAACCACTTGTCGAAAAGTTTGCGTCGGCGGGACGGGTAGCGCTGTAACTTACTTCTTCGACTCCCCGGATACCCGTTAGTTCGTTCCTGAAAAAACTGATCTTTGAACGGCTTAAACTGTCGCCGGGGATCCAGAAATTGACAATCCCCGACTTTTGGAAACCCAGATCGGCGTGCTGAAAATAATCCATCTGGGAAATGACCACCAGGACGCAGATGATCAGGGTCTGGGCGATAGAAAATTGCATGACGACCAATATCCGTCGAAGCGACACACCCCGATGGCTGCGGGACGCCTTCTTATTCTTTAACGCCTTTATTGGATTGAAACCCGACAACAGCAGGGAAGGATAAAACCCTGATAAACCCGTTGTTAGAACAAATACGCACAAGGCGAATACAAGGAAGGATGGCGCAAAAAAGCCGCTGAATGCCAGTTCCAGCGACAGCAACTGATTGACGTATGGTACGGCAGCGGCAGCAATCGCAAAAGCGATAAACAAGGCGAAAAAAGTCGTCAGCCCGGTTTCCATCATGAACTGCCAGAAAAGTTGCATACGCCGGCTGCCCAGCACTTTGCGGATACCTATTTCCCTGGACCGGTTGACGGACTGGGCCGTGGTCAGATTGATGAAATTGACGCAGGCAACGATCAGCAGGAATACACCGATGAGCACCAAAACATTTACCAGCTTGTTGCTGAATGTATATCCGGAGTAATTTTCAAAACGTTCGTCGGAATGGACATCTTTTAGCGGCTGGATCATCAGCCCGGCCTTTACATTATCGGCATTCTTATATTTTTTTACAAAGGCGGGCAGCGAGGCCTTGAAACTTTCAGCGCTGTATTGCCTGGAGAGACGAACATAACAATTGTTCGACGTATTGATATTGACCCAGTCGTTCATCCTGTTGGCGAAACCTCCGCTCTTCAATGTGGAATAGGAAAGCACAAAATTCATCGGGAAATCCGTGTTTTTAGGCGCATCTTCCAGTATGCCGACAATGGTCACCGGCTTGTCATAGATGTTCAGTGTTTTGCCCGCTGCCATCCGCCAGTCTCCAAAATATCTGCCGGCCGTACTCCTGCTGAGAAAGGCAGTATAAGGAGCATCGAGCAGACGGCCGTCGCCTGGCGTCAGCAGCCTGAAATCGAAGATATCGAAGAACTGGGGCTCGACGAAGAACACCTTGTCCTCCGTTAGCTTCTTGAATATCTCATTGTTTGGCCCCGGCACGATTACCTTCTCTCCGTACGAAAGAAAGGTTGCCGCTACACTGGGCAACTGGGACTGCGAATAGTCGGCCCGTAGTGCTGCTGCACAAGGGAAATTAGTGCCGGACGTATATTCCAGACCCGTAGCGTACTTTGTGGTGGTCACAACCCTGTAGATATCTTCCTTGTTCTTGTGGAATGAATCAAAACCCGTTTCGAAGTGGATAAGCAGGAAAAGAATCATACAGACTCCGAGTCCAAGGCCCAGCCCCAGAATATTGATCGTTGCAAATAGCTTGTTGCGGGATAGATTGCGTAAGGATACTTTCAGATATTTCCGAAACATATTGATAAGATTTAATGGTGCCTGTACCAAATTTAACAATTATTTTGATACGGTCAACTCCTCCTTTTCTTCTAAATTCTTCAGGATCTGATCTCTGAGAAGCCAGGCCTCCCGCATACGCTTTTGGGATAGCAGCTCCAGCTGATCCCCGATGTGTTTGCTTCCGGGCTGGGACGCGTTTCCATAACTCAGAAGCACATACGCCTTTGGTTCTTTACCGAATTCTATAGCAGCTACATAGGTGTCGCCGGCCAGCGCCCTGTTTTTTTTGTCTCGGTCCCTCGCAAAATAGATCGTTCTGTAGATACCATATCGTTCCGGCCCGCCGTTGGCGGGATAGTCCAGGTTATTCAGACGGAATCTGTACACATCGCCCCAGGGCACGTCGAGGCGGCCAAAATCCGCAATCGTCTCCGTTGCGGCCTGTCTGAGTAGTGCAGCCGCCTGCCGGGGATCATGCAAGCCCGTTGGCGTTTCCAGCGGGTGCGTTTTCGACCAGCCTTCGGCGAACGAACTATCGGTCAATTTGTCGAACCAGCGCGCGAAAAGCACGGCCCCGCGACTATCCGCATTGGCGCACCGGTCCCATTTTGCCAGCACATCGGCGGCCGCGGACGTCAGTGAATCGGGATATTGCCGGGCTGCCGTCAGCAGATCGCCTACGAACCGGTCTGCGGCCTCCATCTCTGTATTGAGCTTGAACCGGACCAACTGCCCGAGGGAAATATGATGCTCATCCTTGATCATTTTGACGGCCCGCTGCGGTCTTAACGCCATCCCGGACGGAGATAGATAGCCGCGAAATGCTTTGGGGTCCAGGGACAACGGATAAGTGCAGGTCCAGGGTGGATCGTTGGCGTTCTGGACAAAGCCAGTTGCAGGATCGAACACCTTCGGCAGATCTCCATAAGGCAGCGTTTGACGCCAGATGAATTTCGACGACGTACCATCTACGGTCCCATTCCAAAAATCCCAGTCACCGGAACTTCGGTCAGGTACATTCCCGTCGAATAGGTACAGGATATTGCCTGCTTTGTCCGCATACACCACGTTGAACATCGGCAGCTGCATCATTTTGAGGGCGGATTCAAATTGGGACCACTCCTGCGCCGCCGCCATCCGGTGCCACTGAAGGAACAGATTCGGATTTTCGAGCCCCGCTATCGAAATGGCATAGGCCTTGTCGCCGTTGGTGCCGATCACCGGCCCCTGGCGCGAATAGTCGAACAGCATCGTGTCTTTTCTTAGAGGACCATTCCCTGTCTTCACATTTATTATTACTGACCGTTTTTCAAATGCCATGACCTTACCGTCCAGGATATAGCCACCCCCTTGCATCTTAAGCTGATATCTGTCGCAGGCGTCGATAGTATTCACCGTATGCGTCCATCCCAGCTGCTGATTAAAGGCAATATTCAATACGGGAAACCCGACTATGGACGCCCCGTATGCATTAAAGCCCGGGGCGCACAGGTGCGCCTCGAAAAATGTGTACAGGTCTCCCCAATAAAGATGGGGATTGGCCAATAGAAGAGGATTGCCGGACGCCGACCTGGAAGGCGCTATCGCCATGGCATTGGAGCCGGGTCTTAACAGCTGGCTGGTAATCTCTAAGTTCTCGCCCGCCACAAACCGCTGATAAACGACCCGGAGACTATGCATGATCACGTCCTCCGATCTCACAGGAAGAACGCATCTGTTGGATGGATCGATGGCCTCCGGATGGTGTCCCGCAAAGTCATTGATGCCCCTGACAAACGCAGCTAAATACGACGAAAATTCCTGATCCTGACGGGTATTGATCTGTCTGGCGATCTCGGGTATCCTGAAAAGCACAACCATCCGGTCTGAACCGAGCTCGTCCGGTCCCCAATATTCTGCCGCTTTTCCCCTCGCCTGCCCGTATAGCCGGAGAAGAAGATTCGCATGATTGTGCATCTGGGCCCACCCAAATCCATAGTACATTCCGGCAATATCCTGCCCGGTGATATGCGGAACCCCATAGGTGTCCCAAAGAATTTCAGTCCCGGGGGGTTGATTCGCCATCGACGGACCCAGGATCTGCAAAAGTCCAATGATCAGTATCAGCCTTTTATACATAGCATGCCTTTATATGGTTAATGAATATTGTCCCGACCTGTGCAGCTGTTTCAGCACTGCCCGTTTTACTTCGTCAACCGGGATCCCGGTCATGCATTGCTTGTCATAGGGACAGGCGCTCGCCCCCAACCTGTCGATACACGGCGCGCATGGAAGCTCTCTGTATAGGTTTATGTTATTGGAATGGCCCCATATATCCGCGGAAGAAGCCCCGAAAACAATAACCCCGGGAATGCCAAAAGCATTGGTGACGTGAGAAAAAGCAGAGTCCACTCCTATGAAGCTCCTCGAATGTTTTATGATCGCCATACCCTGACGGAAAGACGTTTTACCTCTTAGGTCGACGGCCCTGTCTATCTTACTTTCCGTTGATACGCCAAGCTGGATGAACGTATACTCCGGCATTTCAGCAATTAGTCGATTCCAATAGTCTACCGGCCACTCCTTGTTCCTGGAAGCCACGGCAGCGATATGGATGACCACCGGATTTTTATAGGGCGCCAGCAACTGGCTGGCCCATTTCTCTTCTTTTTCCGTGAGATACACCCTGATCTTGTCGTCCTCCAGCGTTGTGCCGAACATTTCCTCCGCTATCAGATGTGCCGCGTTCTTTTTATAGAAAAGCGAAGGAAAAAGGTGCCCATAGGATAAATTATAGAATTTTGACCACTTTAGAAAATAAGAGATAAAAGCCCACGGATTATGAAAGAATGAGGTGTTTGTGATCCTGTCAATATCGGGATTGTGCTGGTACACCTCCCTGTGTTTTTTCGAAACACAATAGACGATGATCCGGCAGGACGGATCCTGTTTCTTAAGGGAATAGAACGTAGGCGTGCTCAATAGGACGTCTCCCAGACCTCCCCAGGAAATAACGTGAAATGTTTTTCTTGCCATGATCGGATTGACGTTGGTGGTTGATGACAGGCTCTATTCCGAGAAGAGCCATTGCAACTGCAGCAGCGAGTGATTGTACTTGCAGGATTCTTCGTAGATAAAGATCAATAGCTGATTGTCCCTTTCTTTGTAGAATTTTTTCAATTCAAGGTCCTTTTTTTCGTCAAGGATAAGCAGCTTCTCTTTTAGCTCTTCCATCCTGTCAATGATATCCTGTTCACTTTTCATAGATAAACCTTTCAATGTTGTCGTCGTTTTCCGCTTCCCCCGGTGTGGCATTCTTCAGATTGACGATATAGGCGGCCAGCTCTTCGATGGTAGGGTTCTCGAACAGTGCCTGGAAGGTGATGTATACATCCAGCCGTTTGGCGATGCTCGAGGCTATCGGCGTCATTAGTAAGGAATGGCCACCAAGGCTGAAGAACAGGTCCCTGATCCCCACCCTTTCAATGTTGAGGTGTTCTTTCCAGATCTCGGCAAGCACGGATTCCGTTTCATTGGTAGGGGCGATATAGTCTTCGTCCTTGCCGGGATCATCGGTGTACAATTCCTCCAGCTTTGGCCGATCTACCTTGCCATTGGCGTTGAACGGAATGGATTCCACCCGGACGAATATCGATGGCACCATATAGGCCGGCAGCCTCGCCTTTAGCCATAGAATAAGGTCTTCTTTGTTAAAAGGATCAGGAGCAACCACGTAAGCAATTAGCTGGTTATTTCCCATGCTGTCCTTCTTTGCGAGAACCACCCCATTGGTCACCAGCCCACTTTGCTGCAGCCTTGTCTCTATCTCGCCCGGTTCTACTCTGTGTCCTCTTATTTTTACCTGGCCATCCATTCTTCCGATGTATTCGATATTGCCGTCTTCCAGCCATCGCCCCCAGTCTCCCGTTCTGTATAGCCGGGCCTTGTTGTTCTCTGAAAAACCGTGTACGAATTTCTGATCGGTCAGTACAGGCAGGTCCAGATAGCCTTTCGCTACTCCTGCTCCTTCGATATAGATCTCGCCCTGCACGCCTATGGGGCACAGCTCTCTGTTCTCATTGAGAATATGCAACCGGAGATTGTCGATCGGTTTGCCGATGGGCGGCATGGGTCGCATGATATAATCGGATGACTCTACGACATAGCTGCTTACCACATGGGCTTCGGTAGGACCGTATTGATTTACCAATTGCGCCTGCGTCCTGTTCATCAATAACCGGATGTCCTCTGTTAGCTTTAGCTGTTCTCCTGCGGTGACAACTTCCTCCAGTGAAGCCGGATAGTCTTTTATGTCCTGCAGGTGCTCAGCTATGCTCTTGAGCACGATATAGGGAACGAACAAATGCGTAATGCCGAACTCCCCGATGTCTTTTGCCAGCTGCGGAATGTCCTGCCGCCGATGGTTCCCGATCAGGAACAAGGTATTTCCGTAGCATAGAGTGGAGAATATCTCCTGAAAACTGACGTCGAAGTTCAGGCTGGCAAACTGCAATACCCGCCGTTGGTGCTTATTCTGGAATTTCTTTTGCTGCCAGTCCAGCAGATTGACGAGGGCCTCCATGTGCATTTGCACGCCTTTGGGCCGTCCCGTAGAGCCCGAAGTGTATAAAATATATACCAGGTGATCCGGAGTGATATCGACTTCCACCGCCCGTTGCGACTCCGATTCGATAGCCGCCGCTTCTTTATCCACATCCAGGACGAGGAGGTCAATGTATCCGTTGAACCTCGACGCGGACCTGCTGTTGCTGATAACCAATCTGGAGCCACAATCGATCAACATATCTCTCACTCTTATCTCGGGATAGTCGATATCTATCGGCACATAGGTCCCTCCGATCTTCAGGACGGCCAGCACGCTTATGATCATGTCCGGGCATCTTTCGATATAAATAGGAACGAGGTCTTTGTCCCTAACCCCCTTTCGCTGCAGATAATGCGCCAGCTGGTTGGAACGCCGGTCCAGTTCGAAGTAGCTTAAAGACCGTCCATCGAAGACGAGCGCAGTCGTTTGCGGCCGGGATCGTACCTGGTGCTCGAATAAGGCGGTTACTGTTTGGCGTTCTATCGGGCCGGCGGGACGATTGAAAACTCCGGTCAGCATGTGCCGTTCGTCCGGCACCAGCATGGGGAGATGGGCTATCGGTTCCCCGGGGTTGTTCAGAGCTGATTGCAGCAGCTGCTCAAAATGTCCCAACATCCGTTGCGCCATCGTGCTGTTGAACAGGCCGTTATTATATTCGAGCTTAAGGCCTAGCTGACCCCGTCGCTCTTCGGCGACCAATAGAATGTCGAATTTTGACGCTCTGGTGTCCACTTCATCCCCGGATAAGATCGCCTCTGCCAGCAGATGGCTGCCCATTTCCTCCGGGGGATTATTCTGGAGGGCAAGCATTACCCGGAAAAGAGGGTCTTTGTTCACATCGCGGTCTTTCCCCGCCGCCTCTACGATCTTTTCCAATGGAACGTCCTGATTTTCGTACGCTTCGAGGACCGTTTGCTTTACCTGTGCCAAATAGTCGGAGAAAGGCGCATCCGGTGTCACCGCGGTGCGTATAGGCAATGTATTTAGGAAATACCCTGCCAGGTTTTCCAGCTCATAATAGTGCCGGCCCGAAACAGGGCTACCTACGCAGATATCTTTATTTCCAGTGTATCTGTATAAAAAAACTTTCAATACGGCCAGCAGTACCATGAACAGCGTAACGTCATTCCCGCGGCAGTACTTCTGTAACCGTTGCAGCACATCCTGCGGCAAGGCGGCCTGTACAGCAGAACCTGCCTGGGATTGGACATGCCCCCGCTGGTCTCCTGGCAGCTGCAGGGTGGTGATCCCCCGCAGTTTTTGCGACCAGTATTGCGTCTTCTTTTTCAGCAGGCCACTGTTCCAATATTCCCGTTGCCAGACCGCGTAGTCGGCATACCGTATGGCCAGCGGGGGCAGCGCGGCAACGTTTTGGCCGGCCAAAACCGCATAGGACAGGGCCCATTCCCTGGCGAGAATGCCGACCGTCCATCCGTCGGCGGCGATGTGATGCAGGGTAATGATCAGTATCTTCTGGTCTGCACCCGTTTGGATGACACTCGCCCGTAACATATGATCCTTCGAAAGGTCAAATGGATGGGAGATCAGTTGCTGAATGCGATCCTTAAGGACGGACTCGCTAATGTCCGGCCGCATTTCGCTTGCAAGTCTCCAACCGTTTTCGTCCAGGATATGTTGATAGAGGCTTCCGTTGTCCTCTCTTATTACTGTTCTTAAGCTTTCGTGCCGGTTGACAAGGGTGCGCAGCGAAGCTTCGAGGATCTCTGTATCGACATCCTTATCTAACCGGAAGACCCAGGGGATGTGATAGGCCAGGCTGCCTTCCAGCCGGTCGATGAACCAAAACCGCTCCTGGCTGAAGCTCACCGGCATGGGGCCGGTATGCTCCCGCCGCTTCAATGGCGGTTTGGCCGGAGCGCCTCCACCTGCCTCCAGTAAGAGGGATTGCCCCGCCACTGTCGGGTGCAGAAAAATATCCACCAACGACACCTCCCTGTCCAGCCGCCGGCGGATAGCCGCCACCAGCCGCATCGCCAGCAGAGAGTGGCCGCCCAGGGAGAAAAAATTATCGTTTATGCCTATCCGATCCCGTTCGAGCAGTTCGTGCCACAGCTCTACCAGCGCCGCCTCGGTCGCATTCCCCGGTCCCTCGTAGGCTATTGCGTTTTCCTGTTCCGGCTGCGGCAGCGCCTTCCGGTCCGCCTTCCCGCTGGCGGTCAGCGGCAACGCCTCCAGCCGCACCAGCTGCGCCGGCACCATATACTCCGGCAAGCGGCTCCGCAGATAGGTCAGTACGGCCTCCCGGTCGAAGGTCCCTTCCATCACCACGTAGCCCACCAACCGCCTGTCGCCTCCAGGACCTTCCCGTACCACCACGACCGCCGCCTTCACGCCTTCCGCCCCGCTCAGCACGCTCTCCACCTCCCCCGGTTCGATCCGGTAGCCCCGGATCTTCACCTGGTCGTCCATCCGGCCGAGGTACTCGATGTTGCCATCGGCCATCCACCGGCAACGGTCACCCGTCCGATACAGACGCTCTGTTCCCCCAAAAGGGTCTGCCACAAATCGTTGCTCCGTCAGCTGATCCTGCCTCCAATAACCTCTCGCCACCTGAACCCCGCCGATATACAGCTCCCCGGCCACGCCTTCCGGCGACAGATGGCCATTCATGTCCAGGATCAGCAGTCGCGTATTCGCCACGGGACGACCGATGGGAACCACCTCTACCCGCTGCTGTCCTTCCGGAGCGTCCCAATAACTGACGTCGATGGCCGCTTCCGTCGGCCCGTATAGATTGTATAACCTCGTGTCCCCTGCTTTCATTTGAAATATCCCTACCTGTGCCGGCGTCAACGCCTCTCCGCTACAAATTATCCGGCGCAATCCGTCCATATCACCTTCCGCCAAAGTCTCCAGGAAGGCAGATAGCATCGAAGGCACAAAATGGATCGTCGTGATGCCCTGTTCGCGGATCATCCTTTTCAGGTATTCCGAATCCCTATGGCCGTCGGGACGAGCCATCACGATCCGGGATCCCGTCAGGAGCGGCCAGAGCAGCTCCCATACTGATACGTCAAAACAGAAGGTCGTTTTTTGTAAGACCGCATCATCGGGCCCGAGTCCAAATTTGCTTTGCGCCCATTGCAGCCGGTTGACCAGGCTGCGGTGCTCGATCAGGACCCCCTTGGGCCTGCCCGTTGAACCGGAGGTGTAGATCATATAGGCGAGGGAATCGGGCCTTGGCCGGGTGGAGGGCGGTGTGGTTGGTTCTGCTTCGATCATCGCCTCTTCCAATACGAGCACCTGCACGCCGGGCAGTTCCGGCAGCCGCCCGCTCGAGACCCTGTCGGTCAGGATATATCGGCTGTCCGCATCCGATAGCATATAGGCGATCCGTTCCTGCGGATAGGCCGGGTCCACGGGAACATAGGCGCCGCCGGCTTTGAGGATGCCCAGTATGCCCGGAACCATGTTCAGCGACCGATCCATACAGATGGCCACCAGACTATCTTCCCGCACGCCCAGTTTGCGCAGGTAGTGTCCCAGCTGGTTGGACCGGGCCTCCAGCCCGGCATAGCTCAGCTGCTCCTGCTCATAGACGATCGCTACGGCCCCGGGGCTGCGCAGCGCCTGTTCCCGGAAGAGTTCCACCACGGTGCGGTCCCGCGGGTAAGCCACCTGCGGGCCCTGCGACCAGGACAGCAGCCGGCACTTTTCTTCTTCATCCAGCATCTCCAGCTCCGCGATCGGCCTGGCCGGCGCCGCCGCCACGGCCTGCAGTAACCGAACATAGTGTTCGAGCATCCGCTGCATCCGCGGCTGTTCGAACAGATCCACACTGTAGACCAGCTGCAGCGACAGGCCATCGGTCTGTTCGGACGCGCTCAGCGTCAGATCGAACTTCGACAACACCATCGATGAGTCCTCCGCAAATAATTTTACCCTGCCCAGTTCAAGGGCCTCCACGTCCGGGGTATTCTGCAGCACGAACAGCACCTGGAACAGGGGGGTACGGCTGAGGTCCCGGTTGACGGCTACGGCTTCCACCACCTGTTCGAACGGCGCCTGCTGGTGGGCATAGGCCGATAAGGTCATCTCTTTGACGGCGGTCAGCAGCTGTTCGAACGACCACTGCCCTTCCAGCCGGCTGCGCAACACCACCGTATTGATAAAAAATCCGATCAGCTCTTCGAGTTCGGCGTGTTCACGGCCGGCCACCGGGCTGCCCACGGCGATGTCGGGCTGACCGGTGTAGCGCCATAGGACGATCTTCCAGACGGCCAGCAGCGTCATGAACAGCGTGGCTCCCTGCCGGTTGGATAAGGCCTGCAGCTCCCTGAGCAACCGGGCGTCCACGCGATAGTCCACTGCTGCTCCCTGACCGCTGGGCTGGGCGGGCCGGGGATGATCGGCGGGCAGCTCCGGCACCTCCAGTCCCGGGAGCTGGCCCTTCCAGTAGTCCAGCTGCTGCTGCAAGGCCTGCTGCTGGGCTTCTTCCCGCTGCCAGAGGGCATAGTCGCCGTATTGGATGGGCAGCTGCGGCAGGGCCGGAGTTGTTCCTTCCGCGTAGTCGCGGTATCCCTGGGTCAGCTCTTTGACCAGCACCCCCACCGACCAGCCGTCGCTGGCAATATGATGTAACACTCCTGCTAATAGATATTGCTCTTCTCCCAGCCGCAGCACGCGCACCCGCAGCGGCCACCGGGCCGTCAGGTCAAACGGCTGGCGCAGCCAGCGGTCCAGTTCTGCCCGTACGGCAGGCTCGTCGCGGCCAACCCAGCGTTCGGCTTCATAGTCGGGCTGCCAGTCGCCCAGCGGCTGCACCTGCTGGTACCCGCGGCCGTCCTGCTCCACGATCACCGAGCGCAGCACTTCGTGCCGCATCAGCACCTGTCGCAGCGAGGCCGACAGCGCTTCGATGTCCAGTGGTCCTTCCACCCGGAAGACCCAGGGAATGTGGTAGGCGACGCTGCCTTCCAGCCGGTCGATGAACCACAGCCGCTCCTGGCTGAAGCTCAGCGGCACCGGGCCCGTCCGGTCGAAGGCCCGCAGCACCGCCGCCTGCGCCCCGGACGTCTTTGTCCGCATCACCGCCGCCAGTCCCGCAATGGTCGGATGATCGAACACTTCTTTTATCGTCAGTTCGGTTGTCAATTGTTTGCGGATGGCCGCGATCAGCCGGATCGCCAGCAGGGAATGGCCGCCCAGGGCGAAGAAATCATCGTGTATCCCTACGGGTTCGACTTCCAGCAGTTCCTGCCACAGCCGGACCAGCGCCGCCTCCATCGCGTCCCGCGGTCCTGCATATCCTGCCGTGCTCTCCTGCTCCGGCCCGGGCAGCGCCTTGCGGTCCACCTTCCCGCTGGTGGTCAGCGGCAGCGCTTCCAGCTGCACCAGCTGCGCCGGCACCATGTACTCCGGCAACCGGGCCTGCAGATACCCCATCAATCTCCCGGGGTCAAACGTCCCTTCCTCCGGGTCGGCTCCGTCTTCCATCACCACATAGCCCACCAGCCGTTGGTCGCCGCTACGGTCTTCGCGGACCACTACGGCGGCAGCCTTCACGCCCGTCGCCTTACTCAGCACGCTCTCCACTTCCCCCGGCTCGATCCGGTAGCCCCGGATCTTCACCTGCTCGTCCATCCGGCCGAGGTACTCGATGTTGCCATCGGCCATCCACCGGCAACGGTCTCCCGTTCGGTACAGCCGCCCGGTTCCCCCGAAGGGGTCAGCCACGAACCGTTCGGCCGTCAGCTCTTCCCGGCCCCAGTAGCCCCGTGCGACCTGCACGCCGCCGATATAGAGCTCGCCGGCCACCCCCTGCGGCGAGAGCCGGCCATCGCCATCCAGGATCAGCAGGCGCGTGTTGGCCATGGGACGCCCGATGGGGATATTGCCGGGCGGCGGTGTGGCGCCGCCGCCGGTGTAACAGCGGTAGATGCTGCAGCCCACCGTGGTCTCTGTCGGACCATATTCGTTGACGATCTCCAGCTGGTCGGGTTGACGGGTCCAGGGATCGAGGTGATGGCCGCCCAGGGCCTCTCCGCCGATGACCAGTCGTTTGGTGGGGGGAGCACCCGCTGTCCAGGCTTCCTGCAGCAGGGACAGATGGGCGGGCGTCAGTTTTAAAAAATCATAGGGGGCGTCCCGGTGGAACGACGGGCCGTCAAAGACGTTGTCCGATCTTCCGGAAGTGGAGATGATCAACGGCCGGCCGGCGATCAGCGGCACAAACAGGGCGGTGACGGCGGCGTCGAACGAATAGGAAAGATAGACGAAGGACCCGGCCGTGTCAGCCCGCTGTTCGAGGTAGCCGTCCCTGCAGCACGACAGGTAGTTGACCAGGCTTCGGTGTTCGATCATCACGCCCTTGGGCCGTCCCGTCGAACCGGAGGTATAGATGACATAGGCCAGGTGATCGGGATGCAGCTGCGCAGCCGGCGGCGTAGTTGGTTCGGCATCGATCATCGCCTCTTCCAGGACGACCACCTGCACACCGGCCAGGTCCGGCAGCCGGTCGCGGGTCGCCTGGTCGGTCAGGATACATCGGCTGCCCGTATCCGATAGCATATAGGCGATCCGGTCCTGCGGATAGGACGGGTCGACCGGTACATAGGCGCCGCCCGCCTTGAGGATACCCAGGATGCCCGGTACCATGCCCGGTGAACGGTCAACGCAGATGGCCACCAGGCTCTCCTGGCACACACCCAGCCTGCGGAGGTAATGGCCCAGCTGGTTCGAGCGGGCCTCCAGTTCGGCGTAGCTCAGCCGCTCCTGCTGAAAGACCACGGCCACGCCGTCGGGGTGTAGCCCCGCCTGCTCCCGGAACAACTCCACCACTGTTCGGTCCACCGGGTATGCGACCTGCGGACCCTGCGACCAGGCCAGCAGCCGGCGCCTTTCTTCTTCCCCCAGCATCTCCAGTCCTGCGATCGGCTGATCCGGCGCCGCTGCCACGGCCTGCAACAACTGGATATAGTGACGCATCATTTCTCTTATTGCCTGACCATTATATAGGCGACTGCTGTAGGATACGGTGCCATATAGCCCGTTCGTACTTTCTTCGAATGAAAAAGTGAGATCGTACTTCGCCGTATTTATCTCCAGGGGTTCCCGGACAAATGCCAGGTCTTGTAACGCCAGTTCACCGGTCTCTCCGGTTGTACGGTTTTGCAGATCGAACATCACCTGGAACAAGGGACTCTGGTGCGGGTCCCGGTGGCGAACCACGGCCTCGACTATTTTTTCAAATGGCACTTCCTGGTGATCATAGGCCTCGAGGGTGGTAGTTTTAACGGCCTGCAGCAGCCGGGAAAAGGAAAGATCGGGGTTCACCTGCGTACGCAATGGAAGGGTGTCCATAAAGAAGCCGACCAGATCCTCCAGCTCGCGCCTTTGTCTTCCGGTAATAGCGCTGCCTACACATATATCCCGCTGACCGGTGTATTTGTATAGTAACAGTTTGAAAGCTCCCAGCAAAACCATGAACAGGGTAGCCTCGTACCGGCGCCCCAGACCATATAGCTGCTGCAGCAAACCCATATCTATTGAAAAGCTGATGGCCGATCCCTCGTGTCCGCGGACAGTTGCCGGTTGAAGATATGACTGCAACTGCAGAGGCTCGACGCCTTCCAGCTTGTGCTTCCAATACTCCAGCTTTCCGTGCATCATCGAATCGCCCGCGTATCTCCGCTGCCACATAGCAAAGTCTGCATATTGAATTTGCAATGGAGCCAGTTGGGGGTCCCGGCGTTGCGAGCGCGCCGTATACAGCTCGATCAATTCCCTTTCTATTATTTGCAGCGACCGGCCATCGGAGGCTATATGGTGCATATTTAACACCAGTACACGATCCGCCTCTGTCAGCCTGATAAGATGCGCGCGCAGCATGTGATCTCTTGATAGATCAAAAGGGATGGCGATCAGCTTTTGGATCTCTTTCGATAAGTCTCCTGCTTCGTCTTTGTAGGACTGACCGTCTATGATCGTCAGGATCATCCCGTCCTTTTCAATAATTTTCTGATAAGGTTGGCCGTCCATCTCGCGAATAACGGTTCTAAGGACCTCGTGGCGGTTGACGATCTCATTCAACGCATAGGTCAGCGTGTCCTCATTCAGATGCCCTTTGATCCGTATGGCAATTGGAGCATGATAGTGTACGCTGCCCGTGACCCGGTGGATGAACCATAGCCTTTCCTGATTAAAGGATAGTTGGATAGGAAATTCCACTTGCCTGTCGAAGCGTTCAATAGCATATTGCTTGTCCCGGTACGATGCACTTGTTCTCAAATAACTGATCAGTTGTTTTTTATTTGTTCGTAGCTCGTCGAGGATAAGAGGGTCGGGTTCCATTTCCTCATGCATATTCAGAATGAGGTCGTCGTTGGAAAAAGATAATTTAATGCCATGTTGACTGGCTTTTTCGATAAGGCCGTTTACATCGTTTGAGATAGTGTTGGACATACGTGTGCGATTTATCATTACAGCTTGATCACCTTTTGATAGTTCGATTCTTCAGAGGGTTGGTATTGGTTGATCCTTATATATTCCGCCAGCGATCGGACGGTAGCAAGTTCAAAAAATGTTTTTAGCGGCAATAGTATTCCCATCGTCTGGGATATGGCAGTTATGGCTTTTATAGCCAGCAGGGAATGACCTCCGATCGTGAAGAAATTGTCGTTTATGCCAATGCGCTCTACTTCGAGCAGTTCCTGCCACAGCCGGACCAGCGTCGCCTCGGTCGCATCCTGCGGCCCTTCATATCCTGCCGCGCCTTGGTGCTCCGGCCCGGGCAGCGCCTTACGGTCCACCTTCCCGCTGCCCGTCAGCGGCAACGACTCCAGGTATACCAGCTGCGCCGGCACCATGTACTCCGGTAACCGGGCCTGCAGATGGGTCAGCACGCCTTCCCGGTCAAAGCCGTCTTCCATCACCACATAGCCCACCAGCCGTTGGTCGCCGCTACGGTCTTCGCGGACCACTACGGCGGCAGCCTTCACGCCCGTCGCTTTACTCAGCACGCTCTCCACTTCTCCCGGTTCGATCCGGTAGCCCCGGATCTTCACCTGCTCGTCCATCCGGCCGAGGTACTCGATATTGCCATCGGCCATCCACCGGCAACGGTCTCCCGTTCGGTAGAGGCGTCCGGCTCCCCCGAAGGGGTCAGCCACGAACCGTTCGGCCGTCAGGTCTTCCCGGCCCCAGTAGCCCCGTGCGACCTGCACGCCACCGATATAGAGCTCGCCGGCAACTCCCTCCGGCGACAAATGGCCGGACTCATCCAGAATATAAACCTGTACATTGTCGATCGGCTTGCCGATCGTTACCTGCCCTGTCTTCAGCAAGGGTGATACCGAAAGCGTGGCGCACACCGTATTCTCCGTAGGACCATAGGCATTCACGACCCGTATCCCCCTGGTCTGAAACGCCGTGGTCCACTCCCGGTTAAGCGCTTCTCCCGCCGAAACGATCGTACGCAGCCCCCGCACTTCTTCGGCTACTGCCGACTGGTAGCTGGGTGGTAGCGTCGCCAGCGCTATATGATGATCTGTCAATAGCTTGCATAATCCCGCTGTCGTCATCAGCTGCTCCCGCTGAGCCAGCACCAGCCGGCCGCCTGCCAGAAGCGTACAGAACAGCTCGCTGCAGGAAGCATCGAAACTCAGCGAAGCAAATTGTAATACGGCTGTATCCGTCTCTACGGCAAATGGCTCCTTTTGCGCATAAGCCAGGTTGACCAGGCCGCGGTGTTCGACCATAACGCCCTTGGGCCGGCCTGTAGAACCGGAAGTATAGATGACATAGGCGAGGTGATCGGGCCGCAGCTGTATGGAAGGTGGCGTAGTTGCTTCTGCTTCGATCATCGCCTCTTCCAGTACGACCACCTGCACGCCTGGCAGGTCCGGCAGTCGATCGCGCGACGCCCGGTCGGTCAAAACCAACCGGCTGGCTGTGTCCGATAGCATATAGGCGATCCGGTCCTGCGGATAGGACGGGTCGACCGGTAAATAGGCGCCGCCGGCCTTGAGGATGCCCAGGATGGCTGGCACCATGGCCAGCGAACGGTCGACGCAGATGGCCACCAGGTTATCCTCGCGCACGCCCAGCCTGCGCAGGTAGTGGCCCAGTTGGTTAGAGCGGGCTTCCAGCCCGGCGTAGCTGAGCTGCTCCTGCTGAAAGACCACGGCCGCGGCATCGGGGTGAAGCAGCGCCTGATCCCGGTAGAGTTCGACTACTGTTCGGTCCAGAGGGTATGCCGCCTGCGGGCCCTGCGACCAGGACAGCAGCCGGCGCTTTTCTTCTTCCCCCAGCATCTCCAGTTCGGCGATCGGTTGATCCGGCGCTGCTGTCACGGCCTGCAATAACCGAAAATAATGTCCCAGCATTCGCTGCATCCGCTGCCGGTCGAACAGGTCCAGGCCGTACACCAGCTGCAGCGACAGCTCTTCTCCCTTCTCTACCACATCCAGACTGATGTCCATATGTGCCGGCGGCTCACCCGCCGTCAGCGGCGTCAGCCGTACTCCATCGAGTGTCATCGGCTTCGTCGCAGGGAGATTGATCAGCTGAAATTTCACGTCCACCAGGGGATGGCGTCCCATGTCGCGGCTCACCGCCATCGCCTCCACCACCCGCTCGAAAGGCGCCTGCTGGTTGGCATAGGCCGACAAGGTCATCTCCCTGACGGCTGCCAACAGGCGTTCGAAGGACCACTCTCCTTCCAGGCGGCTGCGCAGGACTACCGTATTGATAAAAAATCCGATCAGCTCTTCCAGTTCCGTATGTTCGCGGCTCGCCACCGGGCTGCCCACGGCGATGTCAGGCTGACCGGTGTAGCGCCATAGTACGATCTTCCAGACGGCCAGCAGCGTCATGAACAGCGTAGCTTCCTGCCGCTCAGACAGCTGCTTCAGCTGGCTGAGCAGATCAGCGTCCACCCGGCGCTCTACGATCCCACCCCGTCCGCTGGCCTGCGCCGGCCGCGGACGATCCGCCGGCAGCTCAAGCGCTTCCAGTCCCGAGAGCTGCTGCTTCCAGTAGTCCAGCTGCCGGGCCAGTGCCTGCTGCTGCGCTTCTTCCCGCTGCCAGACGGCATAGTCGCCGTACTGGATGGGCAGCTCCGGCAGGACCGAAGTTCTTCCTGCCAGTTGGTCCTGATACCCCCGGGTCAGCTCTTTTACCAATATGCCCACCGACCAGCCGTCTCCCGCGATATGATGTAACACTCCTGTTAACAGATATTGATCTTCTCCCAGCCGCAGCACGCGCACCCGCAACGGCCACCGGGCCGTCAGGTCAAACGGCTGGCGCAGCCAGCGGTCCACCTCTGCCCTCAAGGCCTGCTCGTCCCGGCCGGCCCAGCGTTCGCTGTCGTAGTCCACCTCCCAGTCACCCAACTCCTGCACCTGTTGGTAGCCGCGGCCGTCCTGCTCCACGATGACCGAACGCAGCATTTCGTGCCGCGTCAGCACCTGTCGCAGCGAGGCCGTCAGAGCTTTGACATCCAGCGGTCCTTCCACCCGGAAGACCCAGGGGATGTGATAGGCCACGCTGCCTTCCAGCCGGTCGATGAACCACAGCCGCTCCTGGCTGAAGCTCAGCGGTACGGGGCCGGTATGCTCCCGCCGCTTCAATGGCGGCGAGGCGGCGGCACCTCGATCTGCCCTCAGTAAAAGAGATTGCCCCGCCACCGTCGGATGCAGAAAAATATCCCGTACCGCTGCCTCGCGGTCCAGCCGCCTGCGGATAGCCGCCACCAGCCGCATCGCCAGCAGGGAATGACCACCCAGGGAGAAAAAATTTTCGTGTATCCCTATCCGTTCTATACCCAATAGTTCCTGCCACAAGTCAACCAGCATCTCCTCCATCGCGTTCCTGGGCCCTTCATAAGAGGCCACGCTCTCCTGCTCCGGCTCCGGCAGCGCCTTCCGGTCTACCTTCCCGCTGGACGTCAGCGGTAACGCCGCTAACCTCACCCATACCTTTGGTACCATATATTCAGGCAGCGTATCAGTCAGGTATTGCACCAGGGCTGTCTCATTGAATTGATCTCCTACTACATATCCCACCAATTGCTTGTCGCGGCCCGTAACTTCCCTCACGGTCACTATCGCTTGCTCTACTGATCCACTGGCCATTACTGCGCTCTCGATCTCTCCCGGTTCGATCCGGTAACCGCGTATCTTCACCTGCTCGTCGATCCGGCCCAGGTACTCGATGTTGCCACCGGCCAGCCAGCGCCCCCGATCACCCGTCCGGTAGAGTCGTTCTTCCCCGCCAAACAGATCCCGGCCAAAGCTTCTCCCCGTCCGTGCCTCATCCTTCCAATACCCCCGGCCCACGCCAATGCCTGCGACCAGTATCTCGCCATAGATGCCGACGGGACATAGCCTCTCCTGCGCATCGACAATATATATCCGCATGTTCTGTACGGGCTTGCCGATCGGTATGCTACCGGTGTTTGGCGTCTCGTTCATCGAAAAATGACAGATATCGTCTGAAGCTTCCGTGGGTCCATAGGCGTTCACCACCCGCTTGCCCGGATAGCGGGCAAACCACCTCTCCAGCAGGACCGGGTGCACCACCTCCCCTGTCACCAGCAAATGCTCCAGGTGCTGTAGCCGGCCTTCATATTTTTCTTCCAGCACCGAGCTCAGGTACGAGGGCACCCATTCCACGATGGTGATCCGGTCGGCCTCCATGCGTTGCAGCAATCGTCGTGGCTCCCGGATGAGGTCATTGTCATAGACCACCGTTTGCCCACCTGCGAGCAGGGCGGCGAATAACTGCCAGACCGATATATCGAAGCTCAGCGAGGCCGTCTGTGCGATCCGGCTGTCCTCGCTTATGTTTAATTCGTTGATCTTTGCGTACAGGTGATTGAGCATCCCCTGGTGTTCGATCAGGACCCCCTTGGGCCTGCCCGTTGAACCGGAGGTGTAGATCATATAGGCGAGGGAATCGGGCCTTGGCCGGGTGGAGGGCGGTGTGGTTGGTTCTGCTTCGATCATCGCCTCTTCCAATA
>Ga0207695_10003044_pt1 | contig 24027 bp, 17 predicted proteins | sample KBSC54metaG_FD_184354 | JGI IMG/M metagenome (GOLD analysis project Ga0207695, IMG submission 184354) | Corn rhizosphere microbial communities from Kellogg Biological Station, Michigan, USA - KBS C5-4 metaG (SPAdes) (version 2) | ecosystem: Host-associated > Plants > Roots > Rhizosphere > Soil...
AAACGCGAGACAAGATTCGAATCTATACCAGTTATCGCTGGGGCAACATTCCGCGAACCAGGGAAGCCTACGCGAAGCGCACTAAAGAATTGATCGCGCAAGGCGCTACCGCCGGGAAGTACGATCCGTTCGGCCCCTATCCCGGTTTTGACCGCCAGCTTTCTACGCCCATACTCAACGAAGTGCGCGAGATGGTCCAGGGAATCCGCGAGGGCGGACCGGCCTTTGACATCTGTATCGAGTGCCATGGTAAGTGGAACGTCGCCTCGGCGGGGCGGATCATCAAAATGCTCGAGCCCTTCGACCCATTTTTCGTCGAGGAGCCTGTGCCTCCGGAAAACACCGACGCCATGGCGATGCTGCAGCGTTCCACCAACATGCCCATCGCAACCGGCGAAGGCCTGCAGACCCAATTTAACTTCTACGCAATCCTCGAAAAGCGCGCCGCCCGCATTCTGCAACCGGACCCGGCCCGCACGGGCGGGATTACAGCCCTCAAGAAAATCGCCGCCATGGCGGATGCTCACTACGTGACCATCGCGCCGCATAATCCGAATGGCCCGGTGTGCACGGCCGCCGCATTGCATCTGGCTACCTCCATTCCAAACTTTGTGATTATGGAGGAAGGCAATACCAACCCCACGGACTACAACGATATTTTTGTAGGTGGCTGGAAACCGACCCTTGCCGAATGGAGCGTTCCCGAAGCTCCTGGGTTGGGAATAGATTTCTCGCCGCAGTTTGTCAAAGACCGCGCCGTCGGCATTTGATCTTACGGCCGTAGACCACAACTCGAGCGCCCAACTTCCCGTTGCGAATACCCGCTTAACAACCATGCGCAAAAGGTGTAGTATGTCCCGGAGGTCAAAGGTTTATGGAAAATCTCCGTCGTAACTGGATATTATTTTGCGCATTTGTTGCGCTAATGCCTGCAGCCTACTCACAGACCGCTACGGGGGAATTCAGCGGAAGTGTAGTCGACGCGAGCGGAGCGATCGTCGCCGGCGCGAAGGTCACGGCGACCAGCGTCGAAACCGGCGCCGCACGCGAGGTCCGCACCGACCAGGGCGGCAATTACGTCATTACGTTTTTGCAGCCTGGTGTCTATAATCTTTCCGCCGAAGCGCCGGGATTTCGCAAGACTGTTCAGAACAACATCGAATTGCGAATCAATCAACGCGCGGAAGTAAATCTTGCCCTGCAAGTCGGGCAGGTGACCGAAGTCGCGGAAGTCACGGGTACCGCGCCGCTGCTGGAGAATCAGTCTTCCTCGCTCGGCACCGTAATCGACACACAGTTGACGTCCGAGCTTCCGCTCAATGGCCGCAATTTCGTGCAGCTTGCGACGCTGTCGCCGGGGGTCAACGGCACTGGGTACAGTGTGTCGGGGACAATTATGAGCGGAACGCGGCCGGACGACCGGCGTCCCGGAACAGAGATCTTCTCGAACGGGAATCGCGAGGGCTCCAATGATTTTCTCTACGACGGCATCGACAACAATGACCGGCTGACTCTGTCGATCGTGCTGCGTCCGGGTGTGGAAGCCATCCGCGAGTTCAAGGTACAAACCAACCTGTTCAGCGCGGATCAGGGGAGGAATTCCGGGGCGGTGGTCGACGTCGTCACCAAGTCGGGCACGAATAGCTGGCACGGCAGCGCCTTCGAGTTTCTGCGCAATTCGGCGATGGATGCGCGGAGCTTCTTCAATGTAGTAGGCCAGCCTTTCCCGTCGTTCCGCTACAACCAATTTGGCGGATCGCTGGGCGGGCCGGTGACACTGCCCAAGGTTTACAACGGCAAGGACAAAACATTTTTCTTCGTCGACTACGAAGGATTCCGCAGGAATCAGCAGCAAGTAGCCACCGTGACGATTCCGACGGTAGCGGAACGCAGCGGAAATTTCAGCGCTTTGCCCAACAAAATTTTCGATCCTACAACCACTGTTGTCTCCGGCTCCTCTTATACGCGCACGCCGTTTCCGGGCAACATGATTCCTTCCAACCGTTTCGATCCCGTCACCATAAAGATGATCAACGCCTATCCGCTTCCGTTAACATCGGCACTGACCAATAACTACACAACCAATCTCAACCAGATTCAAAACTGGAATCAAGGCGATGTGCGCGTGGACCATCAAATCACTTCGAACGATCAATTCTTTGCGCGCTTTGCGATCCAGCACACCGATACCATCGTTCCGCCCAGTTATCCGGCGGTCACCATCGCCGGGATTCCACATCCTGTGCTGCTGGGCGACGAGGCTTCCTTCGCCGGCACGTCGTCCAACCCGGTGCTCCACGCCGTCGCGGCCTATACCCACATCTTCAGCCCGACCCTAATCAACGACGTACGCGTCGGGTTCAACCGCTTCCTGGTGGATTATACGCTGGCAGGCACCACGCCTAACGAGGACCTCGGCGTGGAACTGGGTGTGCCGAACTCCAATCCCAACGCATTGCAGACCGGCCTACCCATCTTTTCGCCTGCCGGCTACCTGGGAACCGGGATGAGCCGGTCGCTTCCCATTCTGCGCCGCGAAAATACCTTTGAGTACATCGACAACCTCACGTGGACCCACGGCAAGCACACTCTTAAGTTCGGAGCCGACGTGCGGCGGCGGCAAATTACGGAATACCAGACCAACCGCGGCAACGGCCGGTTTAACTTCAGCACCGGCTTCACGGCTCAGCCCGGCCAGAGCAGCGGCGATGCGATCGCAAGCATGCTGCTGGGATATCCGACACTCTACGAACAAGATTATCTGCTGGTGTGGCCGGGCATGCGAGGCATCGAGACAGGTGCGTATGTCGCCGATGATTGGCGCGTGAACAGCAAACTGACGCTGAATATCGGCATGCGCTGGGAATACTACAGTCCGTACAGCGAAGTGGCCAACCGCTGGTCTAACTTTAACCCGGTTACGGACAAGCTAATGATCGCCGGCCAGAATGGTATTGGGCCGACCGCCGGCCTGAACGGCGACTGGAAGGATTTTTCGCCGCGCTTTGGCTTCGCTTATCAGGCGTTCAAGCATACAGTAGTTCGCGGCGGATTCGGGCTCTTCTTCAATCCCAACGGGAATGGCGGCGCGTTGCTGCGGTTGGACCGTCAGGCGCCGTACGGACCGGTTCTGTCAATCAGTCCGGGCGACCAGATTCTCGGGCCGCGGGTCAGCAACGGCTTCCCGGCCACTCCGACTGTGGATTTCAGCGTAGCCAACAAACCGATCGGCAACGTGATCGGTGTGCCGAGCAACTTCAAGCAGGCTTATGCCGAGCAGTTCAATTTCACGTTGGAGCAAGAGCTAGCTCCCATTTCGACTCTGTTCAAGATCGCATATGTCGGCAATCTGGGGCGGCGCCTGGGGAACTCATTTAATTTGAACCAACCCGTCCCCGGACCGGGAGGAACGACGGCGCGGCGGCCGTATTTCGGCGCCCTGCCTGGGCTGGGCGACATCACCTACTACGTTTCCGACGGATTGAGCGCCTACCATGCGTTGCAAGTCACGGTAGAAAAGAGGCTGTCGCATGGACTCACCGGCCTGGTGGGGTATACATGGGCTCATTCCATCGACGATGTTGCAACGGACTTTGGGGGTGGAACGGGCACGCCGCAAGATCCGCGCTGCCGCTTCTGTGACCGGGGTAATTCAGCCTTCGACCTCCGTCAGCGGTTCACTGTAAGTTTGACTTACCGGCTTCCCGGGTTTGGGATGAAAGGCCTGCCGGGAACGGTATTAGGCGGGTGGCAGGTGAACGGAGTCCTGCAATCTCAAACCGGGCTGCCGTTTACACCGATGCTGCAGAATTCGACCACCAATGGCACCGCCAGCCGGCCAAACCGGATTGCGAGCGGAGTTTTGTCCTCAGGCCAGTCAATCACTCACTGGTTCGATCAGACGGCATTTACATCGCCGGCCCAGTTTATTTACGGGAATGCGGGAAGGGATATATTGTTCGGGCCCGGGCGCACAAACGTGGACGCTTCGCTGTTCAAGAATTTCCGGCCTTTTGAGAAGTTGACGGTGCAATTCCGAGCCGAATCGTTCAACCTTTTCAACCACCCGCAGTTCGGACAGCCGAATGCGACTATTGGCAACGGCGCGGTTGGCACGATTACTTCCATCGTGGGGAATCCGCGGCAGATGCAGGTCGCGTTGCGTCTGGTGTTCTGAAGTTCGCCGGCTGCAGAGGAGCTGGCTCGCGCCGGCGCGGTAGAGGACCAAGATTCCGGGGCCTTATGGACCGGCTGTGGTGGAGCTTCAAATCACCATCTCCTGACCCGTCAATTGGAGGGCGGAATTAGGAGTTCCGCCGCGTAACCCAAAGTGCAAACGCCCCTTCTGGGGGCGCCGCTGCTCCCAGATAGTCGCTGAGGGAATTGAAAATCCATAAGCCTGCTTCATGACGCCGCCGAATCCTGCGGCTCAGGGACTCAATCGAGTCGGGTAAGTAACGCATAAGACACGTCCAGCGCACTGACGGCTCTCGGTCCCCGCGAAACCGTACTATTGGGCTTAAGATGGGCACGGGCAACACCCCTTGAATGCCGCCCGCCCTATGTAGTCCCCGTCAGCGGCTAGTGTAAACACTGTCTTTGATATCGTTGTGAAGAAAATGTAAATAATTGGTAAACACTGTCCGGTGACCGCAAAGCAAGTAGCAGGGGCAGCCCAGCGGCAGCTAGAGTAATGGTTGAACGCATGAAAACAGTTTTGGTAATCGACGACGATGCCACGCTGAGAGATACCATCGGACTGATGCTGGAGACCGAGGGATTCAGTCCAGCATTCGCCGAGAACGGCGAGGTCGGCCTCACGCAAGCCCTGGCGCTCAAACCCAGTCTGGTCCTGGTGGATCTGCGAATGCCCGGGCTAAGCGGTATGGAGGTGTGCAAACAAATCCGCGCCGCTGGCATGAACACTCCTCTCATCGTGCTGAGCGCGATCGGCGACGAGATGGACAAGGTCCTATTGCTCGAGATGGGCGCCGACGATTACGTGGTGAAACCGTTCGGCGCGCGGGAGCTGCTGGCCCGTATCCGTGCGCTTCTACGCCGGTCGTCAGCCGAAGACACCAAGGTAATCACATTCGGCGACATCGAGGTGGATCTGTCGCGCCGCGTAGTTTTGAAGAAAAACGAGGAAACCAAACTAACCCGCGCGGAATACAATCTGCTGACATATTTCCTGCATAATCCGGATCGCGTGCTCTCGCGCGATATGATCCTGAATTCGGTGTGGGGCTATGAGTCGTTTCCGAACACGCGCACCGTGGACGCGCATGTGGTGCGCCTGCGGCAGAAGCTGGAAGCCGATTCCACGATGCCTCGGCATTTCGTGACCGTGCATGGTGTAGGATATCGCTTCCTGCTGTAGATACTTATGGAAGACATGGTCCTCCTTGTGGAGGATGCAAAATTCCTGTTTAGATCCGCTTTTCGCTGCACTATGCAACCGACTGGAGCGATCCACATATGTTTTCTAAACGATGGCCTCTGATCGTGGCGTTATTTCCGCTGCTGCTGCCCGCACAGGATCGCGGAGATTTTCAGCAAATTCTCCGTCGCTTGGACCAGCTCGAACAGGAGAACCATAACCTGGCCGACGAGGTACACGCGCTGCGCGCCGAAATTGCCGGCGCCCGGGTGTCTCTTCCCAGCCCGGCGCCAGCGCCCGCTAGTACCGCCGCATCGGGGACGGCGGCGAATGTTCCGCCGGAGCCGGTGAATGTGTCGTCTGTACCGATGGAGGAGCGAGTAGCTGTCGAGGAGCAACGAACCGAAGACCTCTCGCAAACCAAAGTCGAGGCGGCGCAGCGCATGCCGATCACGCTGGCCGGTATGGTGCTGTTTAACAGCTTCATAAATGGACGAGCCAGCGGAGGCGCCCAGGATCCGCTGACGGCTTCGCTCTCCGATAATGTTTCGCGAGGCGGCGCCAGCTTGAGCCAAAGCATCGTTGGTTTACGCCTGCAAGGCCCGCGTATCCTCGGCGGAGGCCAGGTGCGAGGATCGATTGATCTGGACTTGTGGGGCGGCACCACCAGTTCCTTGAACCATCTGGTTCGGATGCGCGTCGCCACCATTCAAGTCGACTGGAAAAACACCAGCGTAACGGTCGGCCAGGACAAGCCTTTGATTGCGCCGCGCGATCCCGATTCACTGGCGCAAGTTGCGTTCTCGCCCCTGACCGACGCCGGCAACCTGTGGCTGTGGGAACCGCAAGCGCGGATCGAGCAACGCTTTGCGTTGGGCGACAATGCCGGTTTGCGCGCCCAGGCCAGTGTTTACGAAACCAGTGAGCCGTTGGCGGGAGTATCGCCCCAATATCAATCCACTCTTTCCAGCACGAGCCCCGCTCTGGAGGGACGCTTCGAATTCTGGGACCAATACGCTTCCGGCGGAAGGATCGAAATCGCTCCTGGTTTCCATGTGAGCGATACGCACGTGGGCGGCGTATCTATTCCTTCACGGCTTTTTACCATCGACTGGATGTTTCAGCCGTTGGCGAAATGGCGGATCACGGGATCTTACTTTCACGGCCGCAACGCCGCGGGAGTGGGCGGTTTACGCCAGGGGTTCAACTTTTTCGACGAGGACCATTTCGCCGCCGTGCGCACCTCCGGCGGCTGGGCGCAGGTTTCCTTTTTCGCCACTAAGCGTCTGACTCTCAATTCGTATGGCGGCCAGGAGAGCGATAATCCCGCGGATCTTCTGGGAGGGCAGATTTCGCGAAACTTTGTCTACGCGGTAAACTCTCAGTACCGCTTGGGTCAGAACATACTGCTGGGTCTGGAGGTCAGCCAGGCGCGTACTGCCTATAGCGGCGGGAGAATCCGGCTGCTGAATCACTATGATCTTGCGCTGGCTTATCTGTTTTAGCGCGAGCCTGCTTCCGCTCTGGGCCGGCGCGGTCTCGGGCCGCGTGGAGCTGCGGGATTCCCGGTATGCCCCGGTTCGAAACCGCCATGATTTTTCGGGCGTGGTGGTCGCGCTGACCCCGCTGGACAATACAGCCATGCCGGCGGCGGCCAAGCGCGCGGTGATGCTGCAGAAGGACAAAACGTTTTCTCCTCACGTTTTGGCGATCCAAGCGGGGTCCCTGGTGGAATTTCCCAATGCCGATCCGATTTTTCACAACGCTTTTTCGAGCTATAACGGTCAGGTTTTTGACATTGGATTGTATCCGCCGGGAACCACCCGGTCGGTGAGATTTGCGCGCCCCGGAGTGGTGCGGGTGTTCTGCAACATTCACTCATCGATGAGCGCCGTGATCGTGGTGGTTGCCAGCCCGTACTTTGCCACGACGAAACAGGATGGAACCTTCAACATTGCCGGCGTTCCGCCGGGCCAATATAATCTCAGCGTGTTCCATGAGCGCGCGAGCGAGGCGGCCGTGGCCAGATTAAGCCGGAAAATCACGGTCGGGCCGGACGATGACAGCTTGCCCAATATCGTGATTTCCGAAGCCGGCTATCTTTCGATTCCGCATAAGAACAAGTACGGCCATGATTATCCGACAGATTCAGGGGACCCGGCGTATCCCGGAAACAAGCCGTGATAATGCTGTGAAGCAAACCATTATGCCGGCGAAAGCAACCGCCCCGATACCATGCTAGGCTCGTTTTCACGCTTATCGCTGCTGTGGAAAATTCTGCTCGCGACATCCATCGCTTTGACGATGTTGTTCGCGCTGATGGGCTGGATCGTTCAGGATAATGCCACCCGTGCGATGTCGGCGAGCGTGGACGACGACGTACAGGCCAGCTTCCGCGCTTATGACTCCCTGTGGCGCTCGCGGGCGCAGACGCTGGCAGCAGTGAGCCTGGTGATTAGCCGCATGTCGGATGTCCGCGCCGCTTTCAGTACCGGCGATCGAGCCACCATTCGCGATTCGGCGAACGAACTGTGGCAACAAATTTCAAATCAGGATGCCATTTTCCTGGTGACCGATCCGGAGGGTAGGGTTCTCGCCTCACTCGGCGGAAACTTGGGTGAATCGCTCAAACACGACGTGCCGGCGGTGCGCGACGCGGCGGCGAGTTTTCCAAAGCAGACTTCGGGTTTCGTCAATTTCGGCGGCCACCTCTACCAGATCGCCGTCACGCCGGTGTACGTGCAGGCCGGTGCCGGGATGGGATTGTTGAACGTATTGGTGGCGGGCTACGAGGTGAATCGGGAAGCCGCGCGCAGTCTGAAGGAATCCACCGGCGGCAGCGATTTCTGTTTTCTCTCGGGAGCATCGGTGGTGGCTTGCACCCTTGATCCGAGCGCGAATGCCAGTATGCAGTCCGTGTCTTCGCCGGGCGGAACTGTGGCGCGAATTGAAGCTGGCGGGACGCACTACACCGTGCTGGGGACGCCTTTGCTGGACGTGGCGGGACGGCCCATCGGCGAGCTTCGCATCCTGCGATCGTCGGAGAGCGCGCGGCAGCGGATCAGCGCTCTGGGCCGGGATATTATGGTCGCCTGGCTGATCGCCGTGCTGGCGGGATTGTGGCTGACCTTCAGCTTGGCCCGACGCATCCTGAGACCCGTCAAAGAGCTGGATCGCGGAGCCAGCGAAGTCGCGCGCGGCAACTACGATTACCGCATACCGGTGGACGATCCGGACGTCGGCACGCATGACGAACTTGGGCGTCTGGCCGCGGTGTTTAACGCGATGTGCGCCTCGATCCAGGACGGGCGCCAGGAATTGATCCGTCAGGAACGGATCGCCACCATCGGCCGTCTCTCCACTTCGATCGTGCATGATTTGCGAAATCCTCTGGCTGCTATCTACGGCGGCGCGGAAATGCTGATCGACGGAGAACTCACCACCGCGCAGGTGCAACGTCTGGCGGGCAACATCTACCGTTCCTCGCGCCGAATGCAGGAACTGCTGCAAGAATTGGTGGACACGGGGCGGGGGCGCTCCATCAGCACCGAGGTCTGCCGTCTACGGGATATCGTATCCGCTGCTTGCGAAGTATTTTCGCCTACCGCTGATGCTCACTCGGTGACGGTTCGGATGGATGTGCCGGACGGGATAGAGCTACCGCTGGAGCGCGCGCGCATGGAGCGTGTGTTCCTAAACCTGATTGATAACTCACTGGGCGCGATGCCCATGGGAGGCACATTGAGCATCACCGCAAGAACCGAAGCATCGTCAGTGATGGTTCGGGTGCAGGATACCGGCCCCGGGATTCCGTCGCAAATTCGCGCGCGCCTGTTCCAACCTTTTGTGAGCGCCGGGAAGAAGAACGGAATCGGCTTGGGCCTGGCTTTTTCGCACCAAACGGTTCTCGATCATGGCGGCAAACTTTGGGCTGATCCGGACGCCCGGCGAGGCGCGTGCTTCGTGATCCAACTGCCGTTGTGACGAGCACGATTTGATGCGATGTAGCGCTGACCAGAGGATGGTGGGTGGTCCACTACGATTCCGGTGAAGCTATAGCCAGTTCCGTACTAAAGGCATTTTGAGCGGAATTTAGGGTGCCTCCCCCTATGAATTATAGATGCTTACAGGCTGGCGGGATCAGCGGTTAGGCCACATACTCAGGTTATTCGTAGGCGCTTATGACGACACCATGCGAAGCCCTCAGAGGCGTGAACCTCGCGAGCCTGAGTCCGGGCTGCTTGATCGATTTAGAGACCAAGAGTCGTCATTACCGGATCGAATACCGGGGTGGAAACACGGTTCGCATTTCCGGCCACCCTGAACACTGCCCGCGTCCTGTATCCGCACAACTCAAGGGCTCAATTAACGAGCATGGCGTGCTAGAGCCGGGCCTGATCAAGTGCGGCATGCGGATCATGTTTCGTCTGAATGAGCATCTCTCGATAACGACTTCGACGGTCGTCAGTATTCAGATAGACCATCCCCAAGGCGCTCAGCAGTGTTCCGAAGGTCTTCTGTCCGGATCATATCCCATACCGTATTAGCGCCCAGTGAACCCCGTCACACCCTCAAAGGCGGCACTAGCGTCTTCAGGAACTCGTGAGCCACATGGAACCCGCGTTTGTATTGTTCGGTGAAGTTCCCCTGCTCCATGGCAGGATAGTAAAACTGATCTTCGTTCTCGATATTCATCGCGCCGCTGTAGCCGGCTTCGGAGAGCACCGAGAAGAAACCTTTCCAGTCTACTGACCCGTAGCCGGGCACGCGGAAGCGCCACCAGCGCTCGTTATCCACCGGCTGAATTCCGGCGCGCCGCACTACATGCCAGAGAATTTCGGTGTCTTTAAGGTGCACATCGTAAATCTTGTGGACGAAATCGCGCGCGGCCTGCACCGGGTCCATGAATTGCCACACCAGGTGCGAAGGGTCGAATTGCAAGCCGACGTGTGGCGAGTTCTGGAAGGCCTTAAACAGCGCTTCCCACCCGACCGGCCCGGTGGCGATGTTCGGACCACCTGCGTAAGGCTCCCACAAAATCTTCACCTTGTGTTTCTCAGCCAACGGAAAATACTTCTCGGTATAAACTCTGACGATTTCATCTACCTGCTGCTGGAGCGGTTTGGACCGGTCGGTGCCGGACTGTCCCCCGATCGCCGGAATCCCCAACTTCCCGCACAGTTCGATGCACTTCGCCGTGAAGGTATTTTGCTGCTGCCGTTTCACCGGATCGGGGTCGATGTGATTGCCGTCGCAGGCCAGCGAAGAGACATAGATTCCGGCCTTGGCGATCTTATCCTTGATCGCGGCGATGCGGTTGTCGTCCAGCTCGTCCGGATTAAGCCGGAGCTCCATGCTAGTGAAACCCTCTGCCTTGACGAATTCGAGATTCGCATCGGAGTAGGAGCACAGAACTCCCAGCTTCGGCTTCCAGTTCGGATAGGCGGGGCGCTGGGCCTGGGCGGCGACGGCGGCGGATACGGCAGTAAGAATGGTGCGTCTCGAGATGGTCACCGCTCGACAATAACCCGCCAGAGCAGCCATTGCAACCCGCATTTGCGATAATATAAACCGAATTCAGACCCGCGCCAGAGGTACTTCCATGTTTCAGGTACAGCGAACGCCCGAAGTCCACGATGTAGTAGTCATCGGGTCCGGAGCCGGGGGCGGCACTGCTGTAAAAGTGCTCACCGACCTCGGCCATAAGGTCACCCTCCTTGAAGCGGGTCCCATGCTGGATCCCAGTAAAGATTTCAAGGAACACATGTGGCCCTGGGAAGTCGATCACCGCGGGGTCGGCCCCAACGCCGAAAATTACTTCGGCAAAGACATCTATCCATTCGGTTATTTCCTCGCCCCGAACGGCTTCTGGGAGCTCCCCGGCGAACCATTCACCGTCGCCGAAGGCAGCTCATTCCGCTGGTTCCGCTCTCGCATATTGGGCGGCCGCACCAATCACTTCGGCCGCATCTCGCTGCGTTTCTCGGACTACGACTTCAAGCCCCAGGAATTCGACGGCCTGGGCACAGACTGGCCCGTCACCTATCAGGAAATGTCGCCGTGGTACGACAAAGCCGAAGAATTCATCGGCATCACCGGCACTCATGAAGGACTCCGCAGCGCGCCCGACGGTAAATTCTTGCCGCCGGTTGCGCCCCGCGTCCACGAGCAACTCATCCAGCGCGCCGGAAAAAAATTAAACATTCCCGTCATCCCCTCGCGCATGGCGATGTTGACCAAATCCATCAATGGTCGCGCTGCCTGCCATTACTGCGGGCAGTGCGGACGCGGATGCCGCACCGCCTCGGCTTTCAGCTCCAGCCAAGCCATGGTCTTCCCTGCCATGAGGACGGGACGGCTCAATATCATTAGCGGAGTGATGGCGCGCGAGCTTCTGATCGATAGCTCCGGCAAAGTCAGCGGCGTATCGTACGTCGATAAGGCGACGCGCACCGAGAAAACGATCCGGTGCAAGGCCGTCGTGGTAGCTGCCAGCGCCTGCGAATCCGCCCGCCTGCTCTTGAATTCGAAATCTTCGCAATTTCCCAATGGCCTCGCGAATGGCTCGGGGCAAGTGGGACGCAACCTGACCGATACGGTCGGCCACGCTGTCAGCGGCGTGATTCCGGCGCTCGAAGGGACGCCCCGTCACAATAGCGATGGGATCGGCGGCATGCACGTCTATGTTCCGTGGTGGGAGCTGGACAAGAAGAACAAGGATTTCCCGCGCGGCTATCACATCGAAATCGGAGGCGGCTTCGGCATGCCGCAGATCGGCACTTTCCGCAAAGTCGCGGCAAGAAGCGAAGGCTACGGCGCCAAATTGAAGGATGATATTCGCCGCTTCTACGGCAGCCAAGTCAACTTCTCCGGCCGCGGCGAAATGATTCCGAATGAGCATTCATACTGCGAAATCGACCCCGCGCAGGTCGATCAGTGGGGCATCCCGGTCCTCCGCTTTCACTGGCAGTGGAGCGAGAACGAAATCCAGATGGTGAAGCATATGCACAAGACCTTCACGGACTTGATCGAGACCATGGGCGGACACGTCACGTCGCCCGATCTGCCTGCGGACGCCGTGAAGGCCGTGTCCGTCGGCGGTGAAATCATCCACGAAGCGGGCACCTGCCGCATGGGTGATGACCCCAAGAGCAGCGTCCTTAATAAGTGGTCGCAGGCGCACGAAGTACCCAACCTGTTGGTGGTGGACGCCGCTCCCTTCAACGGCAACCCCGATAAGAACGTGACACTCACGATCGTCGCCAACGCCTGGCGTGCTGCCGCGCATCTCGCCGAAGAAATCACGAAAGGAAACGTGTAGGTATGGAAAACACTTCGCGCCGCGAATTATTCAGGATCATCGGCGGTTCCCTCGTACTCTCGGCCGCCGGCTCAGGAGTCCTTTCGCCCGCCCTCGCACAGCACGTCCACGCCGAGGTCGCCGCCGTGAAGTCGCTCAGCGCGGGCCCGAACTATGTCCCGAAGAAGTTCACACGGCACAATTTTCTGACGCTGAAGACGCTCGGTGATATCATCATCCCGGGCGCCTCCGACGCGGGAGCCGCGGAGTTCATCGATTTTCTCTCTAGCCACAACGACGAGCTGGCAGCGATTTTCAATGGAGGCTTCGGCTGGCTCGATAACTACATGCAGAAGACCTACGGCGCGGATTTCCTCAACGCGACTTCGGCACAACAAACCGAATTGTTGGACAAGCTAGCGTACGAGAAGAACAGAACACCTGAAACCGCCGCGGGTGTGCACTTTTGGACCTGGACCAGGAACATGGTGGTTGATGCTTACTACACCAGCCCCGCAGGCGTGAAAGACATTGGGTACATGGGTAACGGAGCCATGAAGGTTTTCAGCGTGCCCCAGGAAGCCGTCGATTACGCGATCAAACGCAGCCCCTTCGCCAACGAAGGCTAGTGTCCGTATTCAGGTATCTATGCGGGCGGCGCTGCGCGGACGCGTGGTGAGTCATTGCCCGATCAATTTTAACAGCGGGGTCACGAACTTTGACTGGAATTCCTGCGATTCGACTGTCTCAAAAACGGTGCCGATAGCGCCTCGCATCTGCGACGGCCCGGATTCTGACATCTGGCGAGCCCGCGCCGGACTTCGATCGTAAGCTGCCAGGGGATTGAATACGGCCTTGCTGCATGCAAGCTCGTGCGCGAAGTCCCGATGATCATGGAAGAACTGAGCGATCAACGAGTAAGTTTGCCGGCCGCTTCGGAAGAAATCGTAGGAAGACGCTAGATCCTTCTCGAGAGATTGGTGGGGCCCCGTGTGACCTTCCCGCAAACCGCTCTTATAGCCGTTGGTTGGGTCAGAAATGAAGATGTTGGTAATCAGGACGGCGTAAAACTCTTCTTTGTTGTCATAGCGCAGAAGCGCCTGGTGCAGCTGTGGCGGTTTATGAGGGCGTTTGTGAGTAATCATTCGTAGCGCATGAACCAGTTCATGCACCAGTATTTCGTGGGACAGGGTAGCGGCGCTGCCGTTGTGAACCGAGCAATAACCGCCCGGTATGAAGCGATGGGGAGAGAACCTGATCTCCGCTTGCGCCCGGGCGCCGGGCGATGGCGTTGAGAGCTGATCGTTAGTGTCGGCGTTGCAGTCCCGGTCGAAGCCCACGACAGCACGGAGCGGAATGATGCGAACCCACGGACCTGCTGCCTGGATGGCGCGCAGTACTATGCGCCCGGTTTCCGCTTTTCGGATCTGATTCAGCTGCAATAGCGTCTGGAATCCCCATAGGAGCGGCGTGGTATCCGGCTTAGGGTGCGTTTTGTCGTCCGGATCGAGGCCAGATGCGATGAGCTCGATGTGATACCCCTCTTGAAAACCCGGGATCAATGGATCGGCCATACCGCACCCCGATGACTTATTGTTTCATAAGAGTGCGCAACGCGCCGGAGCCGGTGAAAGCGCGGTCAGACGTGAAACAGTCTGGCGTACATGCCGCCGAATGTCGACTCGCTCGTCTTTCTAAATGGACTCAGCGACTCTCTGTATTGCATGGAGTGCCACCTTGCGAGCTGGGCTCGCGCATGCGAACCCCACCCGCGATCTCTCTGATCGTTTATTTGTATGTCCTTAGCGTCGAATAGAAAATGGCTTCCGCACACATTAAAAAAATCGATTGGACGCCGTGTGACGGATACCTTAGACTGCAAAAGAACCGACTTCTGCTTCCCGCCCGGTCTGCGGGAACATTCCGTTAAACAACTTGTGTTTGATTGAGGGCACCGCGCCACCTTGGCCGAGGTGTACCCAAGCGCCAGCGGACTTAACTACCAAACGTAGAGAGGAATGAATTATGGAAAATAGACTATCTTTTCCGGGCAAGCTGAGCCGATTGCGTGACCGCCTTCGGAATCCGGAATGGCGCCAATACGGCAAGATCTTGGTCATGGGGAAACTGACCGGCGTCGGCCTGATTTTGCTGGCCGCGCTCCTGCTGAATCCCGACTTGATCGGCTTTCGGACTTTTGCCGCTGACCCCGTCTTGAAGGCCAACGACATCGTCAATCCGATCAACACCGTGTGGACGCTGCTCGCGGCGTTCCTGGTGTTTGGTATGCAGGTGGGCTTCACCATGCTCGAAGCCGGTTTCTGCCGCTCGCGCGAAACGGTCAACGTGCTGATGGAATGCGTGGTCGATACTTGCCTCTGCGGCCTGCTGTTCTACGCCTGGGGCTTTTCGTTCATGTTCAGCCACGGGAACGGCTTCATCGGCATGAACTGGTTCTTCCTGCAAGGCGCGCCGCACACCTATGAAGGAACCGGCGTCGCGTTCCTGGCATTCTGGCTCTTCCAGTTTGCGTTTGCCGATACCTGCTCCACCATCACTTCGGGGGCTATGATCGGCCGCACGGCCTGGGTCGGCGACCTGGTATATAGCTTCGCAGTGTCGGGCTTCATCTATCCGATCATCGGCCATTGGGCGTGGGGACCGGACGGCTTCCTGGCCACCATGGGCGCCGCGGGCTTCTTCCTGCCTTCGCTCGGTATGAGCTTCCATGATTTCGCGGGCTCCACAGTGGTGCACACCATTGGCGGATTTATCGCACTGGCGGGCGCCATCGTTCTCGGCCCGCGCCTGGGCCGCCGCTTCAAACGCGACGGCGGCGGACCCATGATGCCGCACGATCTGACCATCGCGGCGTCCGGCGGCTTGCTGCTATGGTTCGGCTGGTACGGATTCAACCCCGGCAGCACGCTCTCGGCAATGGACTTTGAAGGCATCGGACGCGTTGCCGCCAACACGACGCTCGCCGCATGCTCGGCTGGCCTGGCCGCGATGTTTGTCGCTTATATGATGAGCAAGAAATGGGACATGAGTTTCACGGTGAATGGCTTCCTGGCAGGATTGGTCGCCATCACCTGTCCGTGCTACTGGGTCAGCCCTACCGGCGCGATCCTGCTGGGCGCGGTGGCCGGCGTGATCGTCGTCTACGGCGTTGAACTACTCGAATACCTGCGGATTGACGATCCTATCGGTGCGGTTCCGGTCCACGGCATGTGCGGAATCTGGGGAACGCTCTCGTTGGGCCTTTTCGCTTCCGGACAGTATGGCGCCACCGGACCATTCGCAGCCGATAACTCGGCTCCTCTCAAGGGACTGTTTTACGGCGGCGGCACACAGGTACTGATGGCGCAGATCGTGGGCAGCGCGATCATCACGGTTTCCACCTTTGTGGTTGCGATGCTTGTGATGTACGCGGTCAATGCCATGGGGATGCTGCGCATCTCGGCCGAAGGCGAAAACTATGGTCTGGATCTGCACGAGCATGGCATCTCGGCTTACCCCGAATACGTCATCTCATCGATGGGCCGTCCCGGCGGCATGGTGCCGGAGAGGGCGGCGACATTCTCAGCAACCGAACCGCTCCCCGGCATCCGCGCGGCTGAGCACGGGCGCTAGACGTTCGGGAATCGATCGTTCCGCGAACACGACGCTCCAAAAACGTACTGAGGGCCGCGTGAGTTGCGCTTTGCGCGGCCTTCCTCTTGCAATCGAGTACGGTTCTTCTGAAAGGACAGAAATCGAATGAAGAAGATTGAAGCAGTGATCCAGCCCTTCAAACTGGACGAAGTCAAGGACGCTCTGATCAAAATCGGGGTGGAGGGCATTACGGTGTCCGAGGTGCGGGGGCACGGACGCCAGAAGGGCCACACGGAGGTCTATCGGGGCAGCGAATACAAAGTCGATCTGCTGCCAAAGGTGAAGCTGGAGATGGTGGTGCGGGATGTACTTCTGAATCCTGTAGTCGAAGCTCTGACGAGTGCAGCCCGCACCGGGAAGATTGGCGATGGAAAGATCTTCGTCGCCACCGTTGAGGAAGCTATTCGCATCCGCAATGGGGATCGAGGGGAGAGCGCACTTTAGCGCTCCCGTCTGATAGAAGTTATTTTCGGTGGAGTAGTCTATCCTATGCTCGACCTGCAGCAACTAGAAACATTCCGCGTGGTGGCGGTTGCGAATAACTTCAGTCGCGCCGCCTCCCAACTTGGCTATCATCAATCGACGGTGACCTTTCACATTAAGTCGCTGGAGCGCGAGTTGGGCGTCCGGCTCTTCGAACGTGAACGCTTCTCGAAGTCCATCGTCATGACGGAAGTCGGCCGGCGTACTTTTGAATATGCGGAACGGCTTCTGGCGCTCGCGGCAGAAGCTAAAGCCAAGGCCGCATCTTTCTCGCGGATTCGTTCTCGGGAAACCTGATCCCGGGTAGTGGGCTTCCATCAGACGGCCCCGCTTGTCATCACAGATCTTCCCCGCTTCAATCCAGGCTTCCATCTGCATTCAGGTGAGCCGGTTTGCGGCGGCGAGTTTAAGATTGAGGTTCTACTTCTCAGCGAGGTTCGCGGCCCGGCAGTAGTCGCGCGGACGTTCTAGCGTGAGACGGAAAAGAGCCGGGAATTGCGGCTGAAGCTGGCGGAAAAGCGAAAAGCCATGCCACATTACGCAGCATGCGGGAGGGCAAACCATCGAAACGCGATCGCCGTAAATTAGACCGGCTCCGTCAGTGAAATGTGAGACAACGCTCGCCCACCCGTGGTTCTGCCGATGAATCGGACATAATCGGCGGGTGCTTGCGATCAGGGCGCTGCCCAATGTTTCAGCCGTTTTCCGACAGCGACCGCCGCCAGCCGGATGCGCTGAGGTGAAATTCCTCACCGATCTCTCTGACCGCGATGCGTTCTTGCGTCGAACCCGCCGCCAACAACAGTCGCTCAATCGGCTCCTCATACGGTTCGCTGCTCAATTTGAAGGTTCGGTGGTGTACCGGCAGCAGGAACTCCGCGCCTGCATGATTGGCCATCGCAAGAGCCTGTTCCGGATTGCAGTGTGCGTGAATCCAGGGGTCGTAGGCGCCAATAGGCATGATCGCCAGATCCACCGGCTTAGAGGTGCGAACTTGGCGAAAAAGGTCCGTATATGCGGTATCACCCCCAAAGAGAATCCGGTACCGTCCGGCTTCAATGAGATACCCGTTGTATCCGCGATGTACATCGGTTCGCGTGCGCGCTCCCCAGTGCTTAACCTGCAAGGCACGAACGTTCGCTAGTCCTACCCGGCGGGATTCGCCCCACCTCATTTCATGAACTGCCTTGTAGCGTTTCACTCGCAGAAGGTCGCTGGTGCCGACGGCGGTGATTACACTCGTCCTGAGATTCTCCAACTTCCGCAAACTCGGCCGATCAAGATGATCCATGTGCGCGTGCGAAAGCAGGATAAGATCCGGTACAGGCAGTTCCAACGGGTCTACGGCGGGATCTACTAGTCGCTTCAGGCCCGCGGTGAATGGCCCGATCTTGATACCAATGCGCGCACTGAAGACCGGATCGGTGAGAATCGTGAAGCCATCTACGCTGATTAGGACGGTGCTGTGTCCGATCCAGGCTGCATGCACCCCTTCTCCGCGCCAAGCAGAGATACCTGGAACCAGGGGCGGAGCCTTTATTGGACGCTTCCTGTCCTCTGACATGCGGCGCCAGAAAATCGGCATGGCCTGAAAAACGAACCCCGCGAGGGAACCGGCCTTCCGAGCCGGCGTTAAGATTGTAGACATGAATCTACCCGATTAGACGCAAAGAAGTCCAAGCGGGTTCATCAACTCGCCAATATCTGGCTGAGCCGCGTGGAATGGGATGTGTGAGGATAGAGCTGTCATGGCAATAATCGGACTCATCGGCGCAGGGCACATCGGAAGTCAGATCGCTCGCCTTGCCATAGCCAGTGGCTATAACGTCGTAATCAGTAATTCTCGCGGACCAGGCACGCTGTCGGCACTCATCGCCGAGCTTGGACCTAAAGCCCGGGCGGCGACCGTGGCTGAAGCCGCGCAGTCAGGCGAAATCGTTGTCATCACGATACCGTTGAAAGAATACAAGACTGTTCCCGTCGAGCCGCTTGCGGGCAAGATCGTGATCGATACCAATAATTACTATCCTCAACGTGATGGCCACATACCCGAGCTCGATAATGAATCGACGACAACTTCCGAGCTCCTGCAAGCACATTTGCCGGCTTCGAAGGTAGTGAAGGCCTTTAACCATATATACGCAGCCGCACTCACCACGGACGGGCAACCGGCGGGAACGAAGAATCGTCGCGCGCTGGTCATTGCCGGTGATGATCGGGGTGCAAAGGCCACTGTCGCTCAACTACTCGATCAGTTCGGCTTCGACACCGTGGACGCCGGCCCGCTAAAAGAAGGATGGCGCATCCAGCGCGATACTCCCGGCTATGGCCCGCGCCGCACGGCAGAGGAACTTCGAAGAGACCTCGCGGCGGCTAAGCGGTACGCGGACCGGTGACGTTCGCGCCAGCCCAAAAAGCGGCAGCGTGCAATGGCAGATTAATTCTGTTCATCGATCGCTGGAACGGCCTCGTTATCACGTATTACAGGAACCATCACGCGCGGCGCGGGGCGGAGGGCTTGGGGTGGGCGTCGAGGCGTTCCAGTAGCGGCATCGACCGGAGTTAACCATTCCGGCGATCAGTTGTTTCCCCAGGCGATGCGCCAGATTCGACCCTTCTGCGAATCCGAGATGTAGAGCGCTCCGTCGGGTCCGACTGCGGCGCCGGTGGGCCGGTATTTCGCCGGGCCGCGATTGGCGGCGGAGGTGTCGAAGGCGGCGAATCCATCCGCGAATACGGTAGGCTCGCCGGCTTTGCCTTTGCGATCAAACGGCACGAAGACTACGTTGTACCCAGTCACGTTGCCGGTACCGTGCAGAACGATGAAAGCACCTCCGCGATACGTTGCGGGGAAGGTCGTGCCGGAGTAGAAAAGCAGATCGAGGGGGGCCGCACGCCGGGAATAGAAAGTCACCACCGGCGTGGAATAGAGCCCGGATGGCGCCAGCTTCTTTCCATCGCCGCCATATTCGGGTGAGACTAGGCGCAGCTTCCGCGCACCGTCGTAATAGGTATAGGGCCAGCCGAAGTCTGTACTCCGGGTGACGCGATGCATCTCGTCCGCGATGTGATTTTCATCTTCGGCGCTGATGAGGGCGGGCCAGAGGCGGGCGGAGTTGTCGCGGCCATGCATGATGGCGTAAAGGTTGCCATCGGCCGGAGACCAGTCGAGCGCATCCATGTCGCGGATTCCGGTGGCGAATCGCTCGCCGTCGGCCGGGAAGTTCTGGCCGGTCCTGGAGGCGTCGAAGCGCCAGATGCCGGCGCGCGTGCGGAGATCGGGACAGGGTTGTAGTCCAACCGGCAGGGGCGGGGCCGCACCCGGGGGTGTCAGTGAAGCGGCGCAAAAGTTGCCGGAAGCATCGAGTGCGACAAACAGGTGGCCTTTGCCGTCAAAGGCGATCGGGCGGTTCACGCGGTTGAAGCCGGGATGGGACACTGGCATTCCATCGAGGATGATTTGCGGCCCTTTGGCCGGGAGCAGCGCATTGCCGCTGAAGGTAAAGCGATAGACGGCTGACTGGGAACTGGCGTAAAGGGCTCCGTTATAGAAACGAATGCCTGTGCCGCCGTCCACGTTGCTGAAATGCTGGACCTGGTCGGCCTTGTGGCCGGCGTCGAGATGAAGGGCGATGATTCCACCGCCGTCCTTTGGAGTGGACACGTAGATGTCTCCATTTCCACGGATGGCGAGGTGGCGTATGGGGCCGAGTCCTTCGGTCACAACGGTGGCGTGAAAGCCTGGCGGGAGAGTGAGGCCGTCCGGTTCTCCCGCAAGAGCGGGCAGGCAGGAAAAAGCGAGAGCAAGAGCGATGGCAGGAAGCTTCATGGCGTCGGGCCGCGTGAGTTCCGGGGCGGCTAACACCCGATTATACAGCGCCCTGGCCGTCGATCGATACCACCGCCAGTACACTAGTGTCGTTAGCACATGATCTGTCCGCTGTAATTGGCGGTGGCGGGAGCGGCTGGAAGAGCAGGGCTCCCGACGGTCTGCGCGACCGGCGAAAAGGGAAGACCGGCCAGCGGCGGGTGGTGCTGGAAACTTGCGAAGCGGTTTTGCGGTTGTACCAGGAGAAGTACTTGGACTTGAACGTGCGGCACTTTCACGGTAAACCTGGCGATCATGCACCACCCCAAGGTGCCTCGCCGGCGTCCCCTTTTTCATTCACCGCGACGAACACGGAAAACTTCTTGTGTGCATCACATCCGATAAACTGCGTGTTGGGGGTTTCGCTCGCAGTCTACGCCAAGCCCCGCTGCCGCGCTTTCATAGCATCATTATCGGAAGCCAACTAAGTTGGCAGACTGCGAACGCCCGGACCTCTCCTTCGACCATCCACATGAGAGGTACGCTCTGCGACAATCGAACCGAACTCTTACTGAACGGAGGGAAAGCATCACCCTCCGAATCAATTTAACGCTTGCTAAATCGTCGTCACGTCGATCGCAGCGTTGCTGTTGCCGAACTTGTCCAGGTGGACGCCGTACCGATCCGTCATACCCAGCATCAGGTTCGCCAGCGGAGTGCCCTTCGGATAGCGAACATGGCGATTGCCACGGAAGCCGAGCGACTTTCCGCCCACGACGATGACCGGCACGTTGTAGTTGTTATGCACATTGCCGTCGCTCATGCCACTGCCCATGAGCACCGCGGTGCGATCCAGCAGCGTCCCATCTCCATCCGGAATCGAATCGAGCTTCTTGAGGAAGTAGTTCAGCATCTGGATGTGATACGCGTTGATCTTCGCATAAGCCGCGAGCTTTTCGGGGTTATTGTCGTGATGCGAGGTCGCGTGATGCGCCTCGGGAACACCGATTTCCGGATACGCACGGCCAGTATTCTCGCGCGCCATCATGAGGCTGCTGACGCGTGTGATATCCGCCTGGAACGCCAGCGCCTGCAGGTCGAACAGCAACTCGACGTATTCCTTGAACGTCCCTGGGATGCCCACGGGCTGATCCGGCACCGAGAAGTCGCTGTTGGTCGACTCCGCCTTTACAATGCGCTGCTCGACGTCGCGGACGGCATCGAAGTACTCGGTCAGCTTCGCGCGGTCGCGCGCGCCGACGCTGCGGCGGAGGTCGGCGATCTCCTCCGTGAGTTCGTCGAGGAGGCTGCGATCTTCCTTTGCACGGGTCAACCGCTCTTGCACTGTGCTGCCCACGCCGAACATCCGCTCGAAGATGAACCGGGGGTTGGTTTCGGAAGGCAGCGGAGTCGTCGGGGTCCTCCACGACATGCAGTTCATGTAGGCGCACGCATAGCCGTGATCGCACGCGCCGACGACGTCGATCCGGTCGACCGTCGTTTCCAATGACGGAAGCTTGGTGTCGGTGCAGATCTTGCCAGCGATGATCTGGTCGATGGTCGTGCCGGCCTGGAGGTCGGAGCCTTCGGTCGGTTTCGCATGAACGGCGCTCATGAAGCCAGGGGCCGAGCGCGGGTGCTGTCCGCCAACGTCGCCCTGGTCGGTCCCGGGAAAGTTGTCGAGTCCGGTGAACACCGCAAGGCGGTCGCGGAAGGCCTTAATCCCGCTCAGCGTCGGAGACAACTCGAAATTAGCGCCTTCAGCAGCCGGGGTCCACTGACTCATGTTGGCGCCATTTCCGATATAGACCGCCGCAAACCGGGGCGCGCCTTTCGATTCGGCACTGAGTGCGGGCACCATCGCATCCAGAAACGGAAGGGCCACCGCCGCACCCATCCCGCGGAGGAACGTCCGCCGTGGTAAAGCCACCTTTGTAATGATCATTCCAACCCTCCTTAAAGTTTTCAGGCTCCGGCTTCGACCGATCCTAATTAATATTACTATTACTACTCATGTCCACCGACATTCTCTCGGTAAACGGAACGCTTATCACGATCTGCTGAATCAGGGATTCGAAGCGGTAATTGTCGCTCGCCGAACCTCGCTTGATCGCGCGTAGAGCAGGCGTGTCACTTGCCTCAAGACCACGACCAAGTGCGTAGGTTAGCATCTTTTCCGCTGCCGTGGTTACGAATTGATCCGAGTGCTCACGGAGCACTTTCCGGAGCTCCACCGGGCCGTCGAACTTGGAGCCGTCGGGCAGTTGGCCCGACGCATCGACGCGTGTTCCGGACGGATAGATTTGTCTCCATTCGCCGATCGCATCGAAGTTTTCAAGGGCGAACCCCAGCTGGTCCATCTGGGCGTGGCAACCGGCGCACACCGGGTTCTTGCGATGTGCGGCCATTTGCTCGCGCATCGGGAGCACCTTCCTCGGGTCTTTCTCGTCCGCCAGCGCAGGCACGTTGGGTGGCGGCGGCGGCGGCGGTGTCCCGAAGACGTTCTCGAGAATCCACTTTCCGCGGATCACCACGGAAGTCCGATTCGGATACGACGTGGACATCAGGATCGCGCCTTTGCCGAGCAGTCCCCCTCGCACGCTATCAGGCGGCAAAGTCACGCGGCGGAAGTCCTGGCCGATAATACCCGGAATTCCGTAGTGCTTCGCGAGGCGCTCGTTCAGGAACGTGTAGTCGGCGTCGAGCAAGTCAGTGATCGGGCGGTTTTCGCGGATGATGCTGGCGAAGAACAGCCGCATTTCCTCCTCCAGCGCCTTGCGCAGGTTGTCATCGAAGTGGAACAACGTCTCGGGACTCGGCTGGTGCGTCTGCACATTGCGAACTTGCAGCCACTGACCCGCGAAGTTGTCGACCAGGGCCTGCGATTTGGGATCGGCGAGCATCCGCTTTACCTGTTGATGCATCACCTCGGGTTGATGGAGCGTCCCTTTCGCCGCGAGGTCCAGCAGCGTGTCATCCGGGATACTGCTCCAGAGGAAGAAAGATAGACGTGATGCCAAGTCTATGTCGCTTAGTCGATACGGCGTGTTGGCCGCCACCGTCGGCGGCTGGCTTTCCAATCGGAAGAGAAACTTCGGGCTCAACAGGATCTTGCGCAGCGCCATTTCGATGCCCGACTCGAAGCCACCTTCTTTGGCGCCGGAGCGGTACCGAAGCAGCAGGACCTCCATCTCAGAATCGGTCACAGGATGGCGATAGGCGCGGCGTGCCAGCGTCGAGATGATCCGCTTGGCACACACTTCGTCGGTCGCCGATGAGGGGCTGCAGATCAGCACGCGGCGGCGGCTCTCCGTGTCAGTGCTGATGGACGCCGTGCCCTTCAACGGCCCGGTAATCCGCAGGTACGAAAGTTTGGGAACGCCTCCGACCGGCCGATACGGC
>Ga0207695_10003045_pt1 | contig 24024 bp, 17 predicted proteins | sample KBSC54metaG_FD_184354 | JGI IMG/M metagenome (GOLD analysis project Ga0207695, IMG submission 184354) | Corn rhizosphere microbial communities from Kellogg Biological Station, Michigan, USA - KBS C5-4 metaG (SPAdes) (version 2) | ecosystem: Host-associated > Plants > Roots > Rhizosphere > Soil...
GTCAGGCGGCGTCGCCCTCGCCCGCCGCGCGCTGCTGCTGCAGGTTGCCGCGGTAGATCAGGTACGGTTCGGCCTGACCGTTGATCACGGCTTCATCGACCACGACCTTGCTGACGTGCTCCAGCGAAGGCAGCTCGTACATCGTATCGAGCAGCACGCTTTCCAGGATCGTGCGCAGTCCTCGCGCACCGGTCTTGCGCTTGATCGCGCGCTTGGCGATCGCGTTCAGAGCATCGGGGCGGAATTCGATCTCGACGTTTTCCATGTCGAAAATCTTCTTGAACTGCTTGGTGATCGCGTTCCTGGGCTCTGTGAGGATCTTCACCAGCGCATCTTCGTCCAGCTCGTCCAGCGTGGCGACGACGGGCAAGCGTCCGACGAATTCCGGGATCAGGCCGTACTTGACCAGGTCTTCCGGTTCGACGTTGGCCAGTAGCGTGCCGACGTTCTGCTTGCGCTCCTTGCTGCGGATCTCGGCCGAGAAGCCGATGCCCGTGGTTTCCGAACGTTGCTGGATCACCTTGTCGAGGCCCGAGAACGCACCGCCGCAAATGAACAGGATGTTGCGGGTGTCGACCTGCAGGAACTCCTGCTGTGGGTGCTTGCGCCCACCCTGCGGCGGCACCGAGGCTACCGTGCCTTCGATGAGCTTCAGCAGCGCCTGCTGCACACCTTCGCCGGAGACGTCGCGGGTGATCGACGGGTTTTCGCTCTTGCGCGAAATCTTGTCGATCTCGTCGATGTAGACGATGCCGGTCTGCGCCTTCTCGACGTCGTAGTCGCACTTCTGCAGCAGCTTCTGGATGATGTTCTCGACGTCCTCGCCGACATAGCCCGCTTCGGTGAGCGTGGTCGCGTCGGCGATCGTGAACGGCACGTTCAAAAGCCGCGCCAGCGTTTCGGCCAATAGCGTCTTGCCGCAACCGGTCGGACCGATCAGCAGGATGTTGGACTTCGCAAGCTCGATGTCATCTTTCTTCGCCCGCGATTCCATCCGCTTGTAGTGGTTGTACACCGCGACGGCCAGCGCCTTCTTGGCGCGGGTCTGCCCGATCACGTACTGATCGAGCGTATCCATGATCTCGTGCGGCTTCGGCAACTGGGTGCGGCCAGAAGCGGCCTTCTCTTCCAGTTCCTCGCGGATGATGTCGTTGCAGAGCTCGACGCATTCGTCGCAAATGAACACGCTGGGGCCCGCGATCAGCTTGCGGACTTCGTGCTGGCTTTTGCCGCAGAACGAGCAATACAGGATCTTGCCGCCTTCGCTGCCGCGGCTGGGCCGGTCCTCGCTCATCTCGTGCTCCGTCGATCAGTCTTGCGATGCGTCATGGGGATTACCCCGGATTTCGGTTGCAGCATAACACAGCCGGACGCTTGGCCCAGCGCTGCTGCGCGTTCAGAAACGCGCGGGAAACAGTGGAAAATCGCGAAGTTGCGACCGATGTCTCAGGCCGACTTCACCGACTCGTCGGGACGGCGCTCGAACATCGCGTCGATCAGGCCGTAGTCCTTCGCCTCGTTGGCGCTCATGTAGCGGTCGCGCTCCATGTCGCGGGCGATTTCCTCGACGGTCTTGCCCGTGTGCGTGGCGTAGATTTCGTTGAGGCGTCCGCGCAGGTACAGGATTTCGCGGGCATGGATTTCGATGTCCGTGGCCTGGCCCTGGGCGCCGCCGGAGGGCTGGTGGATCATGATGCGCGAATTCGGCAGCGCGAAACGCTTGCCCTTGGTGCCGGCCATCAGCAGCAACGATGCTGCGCTTGAGGCCTGCCCGACGCACATGGTGCTGATGTCGGGCTTGACGAACTGCATCGTGTCGTAGATCGCCAAACCGGCCGAGACCACGCCGCCCGGGCTGTTGATGTAGAACTGGATGTCCTTCTCGGGGTTTTCCGACTCCAGGAACAGCATCTGCGCCACGACCAGATTGGCGACGTTGTCGTCGATCGGGCCGACCAGGAAGATGATGCGTTCCTTCAGCAACCGCGAATAGATGTCGAACGAACGCTCGCCGCGCGCGGTCTGCTCGACCACGATCGGGACCAGATTCAACGCCTTGGTCTGCTGGGATTGCTGCTGCATGGAATTCTCCGGTGGACGGGTGCGGTCAGCCCGCGTTGTTTTGCGGGTGCATCACCTCGTCGAAGCTCAAAGTCACTTCAGTGGTGTCCGCATGGTCGGCCACCCATTCGGAAACCTGGTCCTCGAGGACGGCGGTGCGAACGTTGTCCATCATCTGGGGGTTGCTGCGATAGAGTTCAATGACCTGTTCGGGTTCTTCGTAGGTGGACGCGATCTTGGCAATCCGTTCGGTCACCTTGCGATTGTCCACCCGCAGGTTGTTGCTCTGCGCGATCTGGCGAAGCAGCAGCCCGGCAATCACGCGTTGATGGGCGATCGGCTGCGCGGCTTCCAGCGCGGCCAGCGGCAGCGACTGCTCACCGGAAAGGTTCGGCATGGCCGCGCGCACCAGCGATTCGGCCTCGGCGTTTTCGAGCACCTTCGGCACATCCACGTCGGCGTAGGTGGCCGCCAGCTTGGCGCCCACCTCGTTGCGAAGGCGCGCGCGCAGGGCGTTGTCCAGCTCGCGTTCCAGATTGGCGCGGACTTCGGTGCGGAAGGTCTCGACGCTGCCGTCGGCGATCCCGAAATTGCGGATAAAGGCCTCGTCCACCTCGGGGGTTTTCGACTCCTGCACTTCGCCGATCTTCAGTTCGACCCGTGCCTGCTTGGCGGCAAGCTGCGGAATCGGGAAAGTCGGCGGAAATTGGGCCTCGAACGACAGCTCTTCGCCCGCTTTGTGGCCCCGCAAAGCCCCGTCGAACGCCGCCAGCGCAGTGTTGCCGCCCAGCACCGTGGCGGCGCGCTCGCGACCCTCGGCAGGATGGCGGAAGTCGTCCGCCTGCGCGGTGTAATCCACGATCACCATGTCGCCGTCGGCGGCGGCGCGGTCGACCTTCTCGAACACCCGGCGCTGCACCCGCAGGGTTTCGATCATCCGGTCGACGTCGGCATCGCCAACGTCCGCCTTGGGACGATCGATCTTCAGGATCGCGACTTCCACCGTCGGAAGTTCCGGCATCACCTCGAAAGTCGCGGTGTAGGCGATTTCGCCATCCTGCGGTTTGCCGTCGGTGTCGATGCTCGGATTGGCGACCGGTTGCAGGTTCTGTTGTTGCACGGCTTCCCGGAAGGTGCTGCCGATCAGGTCGGACAGCGCCTCGCCGCGCACCTGCTCACCAAAGCGCTGCTCGATGACCTTGGTCGGCACCTTGCCGGGCCGGAAACCCTTCAGCCGCACGTTGCGTCCGAGTTCGCTGATGCGCTGGCGCACCTTCGACTCGAACTGTTCGGCCGGGAACTTGACCGTCAGCTTGCGCTCGAGCTTGCCGACGTTTTCCAGGGACACTTGCATTGCAGCTCCTGATGTTCAGTGCGATGTTGCGTGTTCGTGCCGATCATGCCCAGGAACGCGCCGTCCCTGACCCGGAGCCGCATCCCCGCACACCGGCTGTTTCCTGCAAGCCCGTTGTTCGACATCCAGACTTGGAAATGCTTCGGGGCGAGCTTACTGATTGCCATCCATGGGCAAAAGGTACTTCCTCATCCATGGCAAAAAGATACTTCCTGGTGCGAAAGGCGGGACTCGAACCCGCACGGGGGTTAGCCCACTGGAACCTAAATCCAGCGCGTCTACCAGTTCCGCCACTTTCGCCCTGCTCGATCGGGATCATATCGCGCCGGGCGAAATGATCGCCCCTTCCGCAGGCGGGCGATACAAGGGTGAGGGGCAATCCTGCCTGATCAAAAATGGTGGGCCGTGTAGGATTCGAACCTACGACCAAGAGATTAAGAGTCTCCTGCTCTACCAACTGAGCTAACGGCCCGCAAACCGTGCATTGTACAAAAAATGGGGTGGATGATGGGACTCGAACCCACGACAACCGGAATCACAATCCGGGACTCTAACCAGCTGAGCTACATCCACCATAGCGAGCCGGCAATTTTCATTGACCCGCCCGAAACTTGCAAGCATGGCCGACCGGCGATTGATTCGCCCTGTCGGCTGCGCTAGTTTGCCCGCATGCCGAAATCCGTCAAACCCGACGCGCCTGCAGCGGATGTTTCGCCCGTCGCGCAGTTCGAGCAGTCGCTCGACGAACTGGAACAACTGGTCGAAAAAATGGAAGGCGGCGAGTTGAGCCTGGACGAATCGCTGCGTGCGTTCGAACGCGGCATCGCGCTCTTCCGCAGCTGCCAGTCGGCGCTCGAACAGACCGAGGCGCGCGTCAAGCTGCTGCTCGATCCGGGACGTCCCGAATCAGCCCTGCCGTTTGCGCCAGCCGAAGAACCCTGAAGCGATGCGATGCGGGCGCGCCGGATTGCCGGACGCGCCCGACCAGGGATCCCGTGTCAACGCCCATCCATGGGCTGCACGGGATGAGTGCATCCTGCACTCACTTGATCAGCCGAAGCGCGAACGGATAGCGATAGGCCACGCCTTCGTTGGCCTTGATCGCGGCAAGGATGATGAACACCAGCGCGGCGATGCCGATGATGATCATCAGCGGGATCGCAATGAAGAAGCCTACGCCCAGCGTGGCGAAGCCGAGGATCGTCAGGATCACGAAAACGATTGCGATCGTGATGTTGAAATTCAGCGCTTCCTTGGCCTGATCATTCACGAACGGCATGGTGTCCTTCTTCACCAGCCAGATGATCAATGGCCCGAGGAACCAGCCCCAGCCGCCGATCCAGCCTGTGACGAAGGCGCCGAGCAGCGCAGACAGGTGCGCGAACATGGCCCACTGGCGTTCTTCCGCGGAAGGTACGCCTGCAGGTGGTGGTGTGCCGGCAGACGCCGGGGGTGTCACGGATTCCGGTGGAACGCTCATCGCCAACCTCCCTCAAAGCAGTGATGGACGGGCCGCGACAAGACTGTCGTCGCTTGCACAGCGCGTGTCAAGCATTGTTTGGGGGAGGAAAATCAGGCCGCCGCACGATTTCGCGCAAGCACGCTTCCCTCGGAATCTCGCCCAAGGCGTTGCCGGAACTCACGTCCTTCCAGCAGCGGTTTCAGAACGCGCGCACGACGCGACTCCGCGCGCGCCTGCACCCGGCGGATTCCGGTTCACCGGCCAAGCTCGCGCTCAGACAGACCTACTCGCCCGCGAGCGTCATCTTCCCGACAAGGATCGATCCGACGAGGATGGACGAGCGCGGGTCGACGTCGGTGCCGATCGCCTGCACGTTCATGAACATGTCGCGCAGGTTGCCGGCGATGGTGATTTCCTGCACCGGATACGCGACCTCGCCGTTCTCGATCCAGAAGCCGGCTGCGCCGCGCGAATAATCGCCGGTGATGATCGACACGCCCTGCCCGATCAGTTCCGTGACCAACAGGCCCGTGCCCATTCGGCGCAACATCCCGCGGAAATCGGCCGCCTCGCCGTCGACGGAACCGGCCGCGACCGCCAGGTTGTGCACGCCGCCCGCATTGCCGGTGGTCGTCAGTCCGAGTTTGCGCGCGGAATAACTGCCCAGCACGTAGCGCTGCAACACGCCGTCCTGCACCAGCGCCGACTCGCGCGTCGCCACACCCTCGGCATCGAACGCCGACGATGCGTGTCCGCGTGGCAGCCACGGCTGTTCGACGGCGCCGACGAACGTCGGCAATACCTGCTTGCCGACATGGTCGAGCAGGAAACTGGCGCGCCGGTACAACGAACCGCCGCTGACCGCCGCAACCAGGTGACCGACCAGGGAACGCGCGACTTCCGGTGCAAACATCACCGGACACTCGCGGGTGGAAAGCCGGCGCGCGTCGAGACGCGCCGCGGCCCGCCCGCCGGCCTTGCGGCCGATCGAATCGAACGACGGGAAATCGCCCGCGTCGCGCACGTATTCGTACCAGCCGTCGCGCTGCATCGCGTCGCCCTTGCCGACGATCAGCGAACAGGAAATCGAATGGTGGGTGCCGCGCTCGCGACCGACGAAACCATGCGAGTTCGCGTACACGCCGAGTGCATCGCCGCACTGCACGCTCGCGCCTTCGGAATTGGTCACCGCAGGATGGTCGCGACCGGCAGCTTCGACTTCGCGGCCGATTTCGATCGCACGATCCACATCCAGTTGCCACGGGTGCCAAAGGTCGAGTTCCGGAAAGGATGTCTGCATCAATGCCGCATCGGCAAGGCCGGCGCAAGGATCGGGTTCGGTAAAGCGCGCGATCGCGCACGCCTGCCCCAGCGTCGCCTCGATCGACCCGGGCTTGAGATCGGCGGTGGAAGCACTGCCCTTGCGCTGCCCGAAGTACACCGTCAATCCGAACCCACGGTCGCGATTGCGCTCGACGGTTTCGACTTCACCCATGCGCACGTTGACGGAAAGCCCGCTGCTGACGCTGGCGGACACTTCCGCCTGCGAAGCGCCGGCCGCACGCGCACGCCGGATCACGTCTTCCGAGAGGTCGGCCAGACGGTCCAGTTCCGCGCTGCTTGCTTCGGCTGTCACAATGTTCGTGTTCAATTTCGATTCCCGTTCAAACCCGCGGCCATGCACCCCATCGAAGAAGACGCCGACAACGAACGCCCCAGTCGCGCTGCACGCCGCCGCGAAGCGCTCGACGTGCTGGCTTTCGCCAGGCAACTGTCGGAGTTGCCACCGGCGCGGCTCGACAAGCTGGAGTTGCCCGGCGACGTCCGCGACGAACTTGCCGAAGTGCAACGCACACCGTCGCACATCGCGCACAAGCGCCAGCTCGCGCATCTCGCCAAACTGATGCGCGCGCACGACGAGGAAGACTTCGCATCCGCCCGTGCCGCGCTGGCCAACGATCGCGGCAAGAACGCTCGTGAAACCGCCGCCCTGCATCGCACGGAAGCGCTCCGCGAAAACCTGCTGGGCGACAACGCCGACACAGCACTCACGTTGTTCATCGCGGACAATCCGGGCCTCGACCACCAGCATCTGCGTTCGCTGATCCGGCAGGCTCGACGCGAACGCGACACGAACAAGCCGCCGCGGGCGCAACGCGACCTGTTCCGGCTACTGCGCGATCTCGACGCAAGTTGATCACGCGGACGTTCCGCCCACCGTCATCGCGGTGATTTTCGTCGTCGGCATGCCCACGCCCACCGGCACGCTCTGACCTTCCTTGCCGCACACGCCGATGCCTTCGTCAAGCTTCAAGTCATTGCCGAGCATCGCGACGCGCGTCAGCACGTCGGGACCGGAACCGATCAGGGTCGCGCCCTTCACCGGACGCGTGATCTTGCCGTGTTCGATCAGGTAGGCTTCGTTGGCGCTGAACACGAACTTGCCATTGGTGATGTCGACCTGCCCGCCGCCGAAATTGACGGCATACAAGCCGCGCTCCACCGAGGCTATGATTTCCTGCGGATCGTGTTTGCCGGCGAGCATGCAGGTGTTGGTCATGCGCGGCATCGGCAGGTGCGCGAACGATTCGCGCCGGCCGTTGCCGGTGGGCGCCATGCCCATCAGTCGCGCGTTGTGCTTGTCCTGCATGTAGCCGACCAGCCGGCCGTTCTCGATCAGCGTGGTGCAGTTCGTGGTCGTGCCTTCATCGTCTACCGACAGCGAACCGCGCCGTCCCGGCAAGGTGCCGTCGTCCACCACGGTCACGCCGTCGGCGGCGACCTTGTCGCCCATTCGACCTGCGAAGGCGGATGTGCCCTTGCGATTGAAGTCGCCTTCGAGGCCATGCCCGATGGCTTCGTGCAGCAGCACACCCGGCCAGCCCGGACCCAGCACTACATCCATGGTGCCCGCGGGCGCATCGACCGCATCGAGGTTCACCAGCGCCTGCCGCACCGCTTCGCGCGCCCATGCGTGCGCGCGACCGGTATTGATCAATTCGCGATAAGCGCAGCGCCCGCCGCCGCCCGCATAACCGGACTCACGGCGACCGTCGTGTTCGGCGATCACCTGCACGTTGACGCGGGTCAGCGGACGCACGTCAGCAGCCAGCGTGCCATCGGCGGCGGCGATCAGCACCGACTCGTGGGTCGCGCTCATGCTGACGATCACCTGCTTGATGCGCGGATCGAGGCTGCGCGCCAGCGCATCCAGCTCGCGCAGCAGTGCGATCTTGGCGGCGTTGTCGAGCGCATCGATGGGATCATCGGCCGGATACAGCGAGCGGGTGTTGCGCATCGCCAGCGGCTTGCCCGCGCCGTTGCCGTCCTGCGCGATCGCACGTGCCGCGCCGGCCGCTTCCAGCAACTGCGGCAACACGATGTCATCGGAATACGCGAAGCCGGTCTTGTCGCCGGACACCGCGCGTACGCCCACGCCCTGCTCGATGCTGTGGCTGCCGTCGCGGACGATGCCGTCCTCCAGCACCCACGATTCGCTGCGCGAATGCTGGAAGTACAAATCCGCCGCGTCGATGGACGGCGCCATCACCCGCGCGAATACGCGTTCGAGATCGTTGGTGGACAGGCCGCCCGGTGCGAGCAGGCTGCGTTCGGCAAGTGTCAGTGAGGAATCCATCGGGCCACGCATGAGGTTGCAATCGAACTGAACGTAAGGGCGCGCCGCCGGATTCGCAAGCGCGCGGTGCGGTTCAACCGCCGCTGCCGGCGCTGGCGGGCACGGCAATCGATGTCTCCGCCGCGGGCGCCGCCGCGCTCGCGGCCGGCGCCGGCACCGCCGTGCTGGCGGGAACCGGCGCGGTGCCGGCGGCCGCGGCATTGCTCGCCACCGGGGCCGGCAGGGGCAGCGAAGCTACGGTTTCGATCTTCGGCTTGTCCCAGGTACCGGTGACGCGATAGATGCTGCCCGCGGCCTTGTTGAGGCCCTTGCCGATCAGCCCCTGCACCACCAACCCGGCTGCCGCACCGACCGGGCCACCGATCACGGCGCCCACGACCGGCAGCGCACCGCCGACGTGCGGGGTGACGTCGATCGTGAGGTCGTAATCGCGCGCGCGGAATCCGGTACGGCCCTGCATCACGATGCGCGCCGCGGGTGCGGTGATGACCATGTTGCGGGTGAAGGCGCTGCCGTCCCTCAACTGGAAGTTGGCTGTCACGCTGTCGAAGCCGAAGCCCGACTTGAACACGTCGCCGAAATGCAGCATCAACCGGCTCGGGATTTCGCGCAGCGACAGCAGGCCCAGCAACCGTCCCAGGCCCGGCTTCACTGCCAGGATGCGCCCCTCGCCCACCTTGATGTCGAGTTCGCCCGTCATCCACGCCAGCGAAAAACCCGAGGGCGCACCGGGCCAGGTACCGTCGATGTGCAGGTGCGAATTCTTGCCGCCCGCCAGCAAGCCGCTGAAGCCGAACGCGCCCAGCATCTTGCCGAAGTCGTGCGAGGCGACATCGATCACGAGATGCGATTGGCTGGACGCCTCGGTGCCGATCCAGTCGCCGTGCGACTGGATCGTGAAATCCGCGCCCTTCGATTCGAACTTGTCGATGCGCATGCCTTGCGGCGTCGACGTGCTCTCGAACGTGGTCGCGCCAAGTTGCGCTTTGCCGAGTTTCAAATCGCCGATCGTGACGTGGAGCGGCGGCACCGCGGCCGGCGCGATCGGCGAATTCGCGGGCGGCGGCGTCGGTGGCGGCGGCGGTCCCGATTCCTGCTTCGGTTCCGGCGGCTCCGGCCAATGCAGGTAATCGAGTTTCGCCGTGATCCCGCGCGTCGCGAGATCGCGGGTCGGCAGATCGATCACGCCTTTCACCGCGCTGCCGTCGAAGGTGATGGTGTCGTTGACCGCACCGGCATCGAATGAAAACTGCAGCGCACCGAGATCGGTGCCGAATACCTCGGCGGCGTCCGTCGCGACGTTCGCCTTCGCGAGTTCCGGGAAGGCGCCACCCGATTCGCCCGCCAACGCCTGCTGGATCCATCCGCTCACATCCAGCCGCGGCGCGCGGCCATTCACCACCAATTCGCGCTCGGGCACGCTCGCCGGCATGTCGCTGCCGAAGTTCATCGCAAGCGCCGTGGGCACGTTGCGCGAGGCGTCGCCCAGCCTGCCGCGCACCTGCAGCACGCCGCCCAACGACACCGTCAACGGTGCTCCGGCGGGCGGGAGTTGCAGCGTGAGATCGAGCGGCAACTGCGCATCGGCAGGCTTGTTCAGCGGCGCCGGAAAATCCAGTGCCAAACCTGCAAGCGTGGATTTCACGTTGAGAATGGTCGTAGCGGGCGCGTTGTTCTCGCCGTTCACCAGGCGCACCGCGATATGGAACGGCGCCGCGCCGCTTGCATGCTCCACGAGGTTCGCAAGATCGGGATAGCCCTGCACCAGCGCCTGCGCGGAAGCCGTGGTGTCCATAGACGCTTCCACCATGTCCTTCGGATCGCTCACCGCATTGCCACCGACCGCCATCGACAGCTTCGCGGGCGCGCCGCGGAACATCGCCGAGAGGTCCTGTGCGCGGAATCCCTTGTTGTCGATGAACAGTGGACCGGTGAGATTCTTCAGCGCGATGTTCCATTTCGCCGCGGTCACATCCGCGTCAGCCAGATCGACCTTGCCGTCCAGCGTGAAGTTTTCCGCCTGATCCAGCGGAATGGACAACTTGATGCCGAACTTGGCCTTGCCGCCGACCTTCAACCCGTCCAGCACGTCCTTGGCGTTGACGGCCACCGGGCTGTGGCGCACGAAATTCAGCAACTCGGCACCGGTACCCCCGCCCTGGATGTCGAGGTTGAGCACGCCGTGGTGCAGATCCGGGATCTCCGCCACCGCGTGGGTCGTGGTGACACCCTGCACCGTCGCATGCGTGGCGACGATGGCCATGTGGTTGTCGACGAAATCCAGCGCGGCATCCACGTCGGTTGCGCGCGGCCATTCGTCGGAGAAATCGAACGTGGCGTCTTGCACGGCACCGGTCGCCTCGAAACGACCTTCGTGATCGAGGAACGGCCAGTCGTCCAGATCGCCGCGGACGACCACACGCCCGGCGGTCACCGCGCCACCCACGAAAGCATGATCCAGCCATGCGATCAGCGATGGCGGCATGCTGCGATAGGGCCAGAACATCTTCGCATCGGAGATCGTGCCGTGCTCGAGTGCACCGGACGCGGAAATGAACGGCTTGTGCCCGCCGCCACGCAAGATCAAATGCGCCTGGCCATTGCCGGCAAATTCGCCGGTATCGAAGTGCAAGCCTTCGGCCGCGATGTTCCACAGCCCGACTTCGCGCCACGCCACCAGCGTGCCGCCGAACCGGCGGAACTGGAACGGTTTGCGAAACACATCCGTGAGCGCGAGCGTCGCACTCTGCGGCGGCAGTTCCAGCGACAGCGCCTCGTCGTCCGCGTGGACGATGCCGCGCGACAACGCGATGCCCGGAATCGTACCCGTCGCGCTCGACTGCAATCCGGAAAAGCGCACCGTCGCGTCGTAGCGCCCGCCTTCGCGCCATGCCAGCGCTGCGGCATCCAGTTGCACGTGCGGCTGCGCCTGCGCGGCCCAATCGATCAGCGTTTTCGGCGCCTGCGGCGCCATCGCCGCCAATGACAGCCACGGCGAAAGGTCGATGGCACGCGCCGCCGCGGTCACCAGTCGCGCACCTGGATGGCCGCGCACGTGCACGATCGCGCCGCCCGCCTGATCGACGTCCGCGCCCGGCTTGCCCGGTCCGCGCCAGGCGATGTCCCAGCCACCGTCGACGTGGTTTGCCTCGAGCGTGCCCGCGAGTGCCGCGAGCGCCACGCTCCGCCCTTCTGGCCCGGACGCAACCAGATCACGCATCGCATAACGGGCCACGGCGGATTCGAACTTGCCATTCCGCCAGTGCCCCCAGATTTCGATGTCCGCCAGCCCGTTGCGTACGGCGTAACCCTTGAGGTCCAGCCCGCGAACCGCTTCGGCAAGATCGAAATCACGGGTTGTGACGTACAGATCGTAATTGCGCTCGGACGCATCCATGCGACCGCTCACCGTCACCGCCTGGTGCGTTCCGAGTTGCTGCAGGCTTCCGCCGAAACGGACCGAGTTACCGATGTTCACCACCCGCAACCGCGGCGCCAGCACGCGCCACGAGCGCCCCGTCACGTTGTCGACGATGTCGACGCGCACATCGCTCAAGTCCAGATCCACCGGCAGCGATTGCAGCGGCGCATGCGTTTCGCCGGGCGAGTTGCCGAATCCGGCCACCTTCCAGCCGGATATCGAGTGTTCGACGCGCAACTCGATGCCATTGAGCCGCAGCGTGAGCCAGCGGTGCGACGGGCGCAGCCACGCACCGAAATCGAATTTCAATTGCGCCTGCTTCAACGTGATCGAACCACCACCCACCTTCTCCGGGCCGAGTGTCAGATTCTTCACCGTCAGCAGCGGGCCCGAGGGCTGCCAGTGACTCGTCACCCCGGCGAATGTCACGGGACGATGCAGTCGCTCCGACAACTGGTGCGCGATGAAATCCGGGTAGTGCGTCGCCACCGGCAACAGGATCTGCACCAGTCCCATCGCGACCGCCGCCGCGATCAGCAGCACCGCCACCAACGCGGTCAGCGCGAAACGCGCGCGGCGCAGGTGATGGCGCCATGGCGTCATCACGCGACTCCGGCGGCGCAGGCCTGGCTGACCCCGAACGCAGCAGTGTAGGTTGGGCTGATCCCGGACACAGTCCGGGAGAAGCCCAACGTGATCTCACCGGCCCGTTGGGCTTCGCTACGCTCAGCCCAACCTACAAATCTGCGCGTAGGTCCGTAAACCAGTCCGCAGGGCGGGAGTAGCGCAGCGAACCCCGCCAACCGCGCCGACGGCGGGTTGCCACCCGCCCTACCAGAGCCGCGATGCCCGACCTCGCGCAAGAAAAAATCAAAGCAGCACGACATCGAACTGCTCCTGCCCATACTGCTCCTCCGGTTGGAAGCGGATCGATTTCCCGATGAAGGCTTCCAGCTCGGCGACCGCGGCGGATTCTTCCTCCAGCATCCGCCCGACGACTTTCGGCGCGGCCAGCACCAGCAGTTTTTCGGCCTCGAACTGGCGCACCGCGCGGGTGATCTCGCGGAAGATTTCGTAGCCGACCGTTTCGGCGGTCTTGACGATGCCGCGGCCGGAACACGCGGGACACGGCTCGCACAACTGACGCGCAAGGCTTTCGGTGGTGCGCTTGCGGGTCATCTCGACCAGGCCCAGTGGACTCATTTCATACACGGTGGTCTTGGCGTGGTCGCGCGCCAGCGCCTTCTCGAGCGTGCGCAGCACCTGCCGCTTGTGCTCGTCGTCGTGCATGTCGATGAAGTCGATGATGATGATGCCGCCGAGATTGCGCAGGCGAAGCTGGCGCGCGGCAGCCTGCGCAGCTTCGAGGTTGGTGCGGAACGCGGTCTCCTCCAGATTGCGCGAACCGAGATACGCGCCGGTGTTGACGTCGATCGTCGTCATCGCCTCGGTCTGGTCGATCACGAGATAGCCACCGGATTTCAGCGGCACTTCCTTGCGCAGTGCCTTCTGGATTTCGTCCTCGACACCGTAGAGGTCGAAGATCGGCCGTTCGCCGGGATAGTGTTCGACACGGTCGGTCAGGCCGGGCATGAACTGCCGCGCGAACGCCAGCGTCCGCTCGAAGGTTTCATGCGAATCCACGCGCACTTTTTCGATGTCGTCGTGCATCAGGTCGCGCAGCACGCGCAGCGGCAGCGGTGGCTCCTCGTAAACGCGTTCGCCCGGCTGTGCGTGCACGACGGCTTCGGATACCGTCTGCCATACCCGCGTCACGTAGGCGACGTCTTCGGCCAGCGCCGCAGCGTCCAGGCCTTCGGCATTGGTGCGCGCAATCAGGCCGAAGCCACCCGCCGCCAGGCTCGCGAGCACACCGCGCAGGCGTTCGCGTTCCGCTTCGTCCTCGATTCGCACCGACACGCCCAGCGTGGTGCTGTCCGGCAGCAGCACCAGATAGCGCGAGGGAATGGAAAGGTACGCGGACAACCGCGCGCCCTTGCTGCCGATCGGATCCTTGATCACCTGCACGACCACGCGTTGGCCTTCGTGCACCAGTTCGGTGATGGGTCGCACGCTGACCGGAGGCACAGGCGTGGATGCCGTGCCGTCGATCGAATCGTTGTTCAAGCCTGGATGCGCCATGTCGCCCGCGTGCAGGAACGCGCTGCGTTCGAGGCCGATGTCCACGAACGCGGCCTGCATGCCCGGCATCACGCGCTTCACGCGTCCGCAATAGATATTGCCGACGTAGCCGCGATGACCGCTGCGCTCGACATGGACTTCCTGCAACATGCCGTTCTCGACCACGCCGACCCGCGCCTCGCGGGGCGTCACGTTGATCAGGATTTCCTCGGTCATGTCGGGCGCTCGTGGGCTGTTGGAAGGCAGTCGTCGCTGCCGCGATCATCGTCCGCACTTTCCTGCGCGTGCGTCGGCTGGCAAAAGGCACCACTCGAAGGCATCCCGCAAACCGGCTCACCCGTTATAGCCCGGGCGGTCTGTACCTGTCGATGCAGCAATCACGCCCGTTCAGTCGCGGTCAGGCCGCGCTGCCGGCGCCGTGCACCAGCCGCGCGGTTTCGAACAGCGGCAAGCCCATCACGCCCGAGTAGCTGCCCGACAGGTGCGCGACGAAGGCGGCTGCCCTGCCCTGGATCGCGTAACCGCCGGCTTTGCCGAATGGTTCGCGGGTGGCGACGTAATCCGCGATGGCGCGTTCGTCCAGTTCCGCGAACGTTACCGCGGACTCGCACACCGCAACGTTTTCGGCAGACGCGGTGGCGCAACATACCACCGAGATCACCACGTGCGTGCGACCCGACAACGCGCGCAGCATCGCCGCGGCGGCCTCGGCATCGTGCGGTTTGCCGAACACGCGCTCATCCAGCACCACTTCGGTATCGGCGCCCAGCACGATGGCATGCGGGTCACGCGCGATCACCGCCTGCAAACCCGCTCGTGCCTTCCCACATGCCACGCGCTCGACGTACGCGCGTGGCGGTTCGTTCGCACCACGGACCTCCGGCACATCCACGTCGACGATTTCAAAATCGACGCCGATCTGCGCGAGCAATTCGCGACGGCGCGGGGATTGCGATGCAAGATGGAGCATCGCGCAAGCATAACCGCCGCGATCAGGCGGCCGCCGCATCCACGCGCGCGCCCTGCTGCGGCGGCACCAGCGCGATCACCATCCAGCCGGGACGCGGCTCGGTCTTCTCGCGATTGCTGTTCACCCGCAATTTTCCGTTCGGCTCCAGGCCGAACAGCAGTACCGTGTCCGCGCCATGCTGCGCGACGAAATCGGGCCAGCCGAACGCCTCGGTCAACGCATTGGTCTTGATGCGCCAGCCACCCTCCAGCAATTCGACGAAACGGGTGCGCGTCATGTCGGCGCCGAACAACGCCTTCGCGCGCAGGTTGCCGGCGAACGCGGAGCGGTTGTTGGCGTCTTCCGGCGCCAGCACGCGCAAACGGTAGACCTGCTCGCGCCCGAACTCCTGGCGATAGTGCAGGCACGCCAGCGAATTCAATTCTCGCCGGTTCGACATCGCCAGCAAGCGTCCGATGCCGGTCAGGTCCAGATTCAACGCCGCGTGCTGCGAGGTGGGATTGCCGAAGAACGTGGTCAGCCCGGCCATGCGCGCCTTGCTGATGCCTTCCCAATCGTCGTCCGCCAGCACCACCTGGAATTTCTGGTCGGTCAGCGCTTGCGCAATGCCGCGCGCGACTTCATCGGAACCGAAAATCAGCACGCCATCCGGATCGGGGTCGGCCACCTTCAGCCAGCGCGCCAGCGGTCGCGCGGTCGCGCTTTGCAACACCACCGTCGCGATGATCAGGATGAATACCAGCGGCACCAGCGCGTCCGCGCCACGCACGCCCAAGTCACCCAGCCGCAGCGCAAACAGCGACGACACCGAGGCCGCCACCACGCCGCGCGGCGACACGTACGACAACAACGCACGCTCGCGCCAGTTCAACAAACTGCCGAACGTCGCCACCCCGATCGACACTGGCCGGATCACGAACTGCGCCACCACGAACACCAGGAGGCCCGCCATCAACATGCCCGGCGGCAGCGGCCAGTGCAGGCGCGCGGCCAGCACCACGAACAGCAGCGACACCAGCAGCGTGGACAGGTGCTCCTTGAAGTCCATGATGTGGTCGATGTGGATGCCGCGCAGGTTGCCCAGCGTGATGCCCATGATCGTCACCGCCACCAGCCCCGATTCGTGGGTGATCTGGTTGGACAACGTGAACGCGCCCAGCACCGCGATCAGCGTGCCGTAGGCCTGCAGGTATTCGGGGATCAATTGGCGATACAAAAGAAACGCCAGCGCAGCCGCCACGCCGAGTCCGATCCCCGCACCAATGCCCACCGTGGCGCCGAACACCGCCAGCGAATGCCCCTGCTGGTGCGTCACGATCGCCTCGAACACCAACACCGCGAACAGCGCGCCCAGCGGGTCCAGCACGATGCCTTCCCAGCGCAACGCGCTGGCGATGCGCGCGTTCGGCCGCAGCGTGCGCAGCATCGGTGTGATCACCGTCGGGCCCGTCACGCAGGTCAACGCACCGAACAGCAACGCAATCGACCACGGCACGCCCGCAATCCAGTGCGCCGCCGCAGCCAGCATCAACAACGCCAACACCGCCCCGTAGCTCACCATGCCGCGCACCGCACGGCCGATTCCGCGCAGTTCCGAAAAGCGCAGCGTCATGCTGCCCTCGAACAAAATCAGCGCGACCGCCAGCGACACGGTTGGAAACAGGAATTCGCCCAGCGCCTTGTCGGGGTCGAACAACCCCGTCGCCGGCCCGATCACGATGCCGATCAGCAACAGGAACAGGATCGCCGGCAACCGCATCCGCCACGCCAGCCATTGGGCGAAAAAGCCCACGACCAAAAGGATGGTGAGCACTACGCCAAGATCAATCGCCATGCGGCCTCGCGTCCTTCGGGTTGCGGGTCATGGTAGCTGCAACGCTCTGGGCACTCGACCAAATGCGCTGACCGTCAGATTGACAGGTGCTAAACGCACGCGCAGGATCGCGCATTCCTGATGCAGGCGTTGAATTAGCTATGTATGCTGCAAATTCTCAAATTGAAGCGTCCGCACTTCTCATGCGGGATGTGCCTGCTCTAAATACCTTGACTGAATATGTCAACCACTTCAGATCAGAGTTATCTTGTGCCGGGTGGTATCTCTACGAGAAGAAAGATTCCTTCGGAATTGCCACGCGATTCGAGAACGGCAAGCCAAAGAAAACTCTTTGCGTATTAATCCGTTTTTTTTGATCGCAGCACGGATACAATTTTCAGCCTCGAAACGCAAGAACCGGCAGTCACACCACGCGAATTGACGAGCCGCGAGTGTCCATGGCGTGTTGATAGCTGGCGTTTCGGAGAAGGAAAGACTGTTCAAGAACTTAGATATGCATTCGCTATCTTCTTAGCAGAGGCTCGTGCTGGTAATCCCGCGACCGCTAAGAACTTGTGGGCCGGCCACTAACGGTTTTGTGCGCAAACCATCCCATACACACGCTTCGTGCGCCGCTCGATTCAAGCAATCGGCTTCGCCACGAGCCGCACTCCAAGGAACGCGTAACTTTCAGTACAGTGTCGTAACGCGGGTGCGCGCCAGACGCCAATGCCTTGTAGAGACTTTCCCGTCCCATGCCTGCATCCGCGGCGATTTGTGCCATGCCGCGGGCCTTGGCGATGTGGCCCAGCGCGCGCAGAAGTTCGTCGGGTTCGCCGTCAGCGGGCACTTGGGTGAGGTACTCCGCGATGGATTCGGGACTATCCAGGAATGCCGCCACGTCGAACGAGACTAGCTTTTCCTTTTTCCTTGCTTTCGCTTTCACGATTACACCTCTTCGGCATTTTTCGCGCGTGCCGGATTTCTGCACCTTGCGTCGGCAGTCGCGGAGATCCCGCAAATACGCATGACCGTCACGCGCTTGTTCGTGAGCCGTGCGATCCCGAACCCTCATCCGGCGCTGCGCGCCACCTTCTCCCGGAGGGAGAAGGGAAATTCCATCACCCGCGGTGATACGGATGCCCATTGAGAATCGTCACCGCGCGATACAACTGCTCGACCACGACCAGCCGCACCAGCATGTGCGGCAGCGTGAGCGGTCCGAGTGACCAGTGCTGGTCGGCGCGTTGCAGGACGTCGCGGGCGTGGCCGTCGGGGCCGCCGATCAGGAATGCGAGATCGCGACCCGCCATGCGCCAGTTCGACAACTGATCGGCGAGTTGTTCACTGGACCACGCGGTGCCGTGGCCATCCAGCGCAATGACATGCGCGTCGCGCGGCAACGCCGCGAGCAGTGCCGCGCCTTCATCCGCCATCGCCCGCGCATCATCGCGGCCTTTTCCGCGCGTGCCGGGCTTGATTTCGACGAGTTCCAGCGGCAGGTCGCGCGACAAGCGTTTCGCGTATTCGGCGAAACCTGTCGCGACCCAGCCCGGCATGCGTTCGCCGATCGCGATCAGCTTCGCACGCATGCCGCGCCGCTCAGTGATCGTTGGCTGCTGCGGCCTCGGGTTCCTGGTCGCCCACGGTCCAGAGGCGTTCCAGTCCGTAGAACTCGCGGACGCGCGGCAGCATCACGTGCACGATGATGTCGCCCAGGTCCACCAGCACCCACTCGGCCTCGGTCTCGCCTTCCACGCCCAGCGGCAGCATGCCCGCGCGTTTGGCGTATTTGACGACTTCGTCGGCGATGGATTTGACGTGGCGGGAAGAGGTGCCGGACGCGATGATCAGCAGGTCGGCGATGGAAGTGCGGCCGCGGACGTCGATTTCGCGGATGTCGCGCGCCTTCAGTTCATCGAGGGCAACGAGGACACGGCGGCGCAGCGTGTCGGTGGTGGGGGTGCGGTTGACGGCAGTGGCGGTGGAGCGCAACGCGGTTTGATGGGTCAAGTTCTCGAAGGCCTCGGCCTTTGGTTGGCGCGCGGAGTGCGCAGGTCCAGTATGCACCGCTCGGATTCGAGCGCAAGTGGGGCGCGGCGTCGCGTTCACACGGGTGCTTCGCCGGGAAAACCGACTCCGGGTTCTGTTCGCGATGAAGCTGCGAACGGCCCCGGAATGACGAGCAACTACCGCTTCCCGCCGGCCCCCCGATATGGCTGCAGCAATGCCGGATCGTCCAGCACGGCCTGCGGCACCAGCCAGCGTGGCTCGCGATCGTCTGCCAGCAGCGCGCGGATGCGGGTGGCGGAAATGCCCAGCGCGGATACCACCATGTTCAGCACGCAACCGGCCGGCCCATCGCGCAGGCGGGCGATGTCGTCCACAGTGCGCGACGCGACTTCGGCCGCAAGCTCGTCGGACATCACCGGGATCTGCGCGGGCCGGGTCAGCACGCACATGTGCGCGAGGCCGAACAGTTCGCGCCAGCGATGCCACTCGGACAGACCGGCGAATGCGTCGGCGCCGATCAACAGCACCAATGAACGTCGATCGCCGCTCTGCGTGCGCAACGACGTGAGCGTATCGAACGTGTACGACGGCCCCTCGCGCTCGAGTTCGCGCAGGTCGAGCGCGAGGCGATCCTGATCCGCCAGCGCGGCGCGCAGCATTGCGGCGCGCTCGGTGGCACTGGCGACCGGTTGCGGACGGTGCGGCGGAATCTTCGCAGGCACGATGCGCACTTCGGCATCCAAGGCCTCGGACGCCTCCCACGCCGCGCGCAGGTGACCGATGTGGATCGGATCGAAGGTGCCACCGAAGATCGCGAGCGGACGCGCGGACATCAGGCGGCCAGCAGCATGGCTGCGGCGCGCGGCTGCGCGATAGCGACCAGCAGGCGTTCCATTTCGCGCCACGGATCGCCCCATTCGCGGCCCTTGGCCATGCGGTCGATGCGCGCGCATTCGGCAAGGCAACGCCGCCAGTGTGCGTTGCCGTGCCCCGCCCGCTTCAATGCGCCGGCGAAGAGTTTCTGGCGCGCCGGCCACATGCCGTATTCGTTGCGCACCGCGCTCGCGAAATCGGAGGAAGACGACAGCCGCAACGCAAGATCGAGCTGGTTGAGCAGCCAGCCCAGCATCGGGATCACGTCTTCGCCTTCTGCGCGCAGCCCGTTCAATATCTTCAACGCGCGCGCCGCGTCGCCGCCGAACGCGGCGTCGGTGAGTTTGAAGACGTCGTAGACGGCGTTGTCGGCGCCCAGCGATTCGAGGTCTTCCGCGCCGACCGCGCCGCCATCCCGCTGCGCCGCCAGCTTGTCGATTTCCTGCACGATCGCAAGCAGGTTGCCTTCCGCGCGTTCGGCCAGCAGTGCAATCGCGTCGTCACTGGGCGCAAAACCTTTCGCGCGCATGCGTGCGCGAATCCATGCGGGAAGCTGTTCCAGATAAGGCGCGCGCAACCACACGTACACTCCGGCGCGTTCGACGGTCTTCACCCAGGCGCCTTCGTGTTTCTTGCTCCATTGCGCGGCGCTGATCATCAGCACGGTATCGGGCGAAGGCGACTTGCACCACTCGGTGATCGCGGCCGCACCGTCTCGATCGGGCTTGCCGGTGGGCAGGCGCAATTCGATCAGGCGGCGTGACGAGAACAGCGACAGGCTTGCGGTGCTGCGTGCGAGATTGTCCCAATCGAAATGCGCTTCGACGTCCAGCACCTCGCGCTCGGCGTAACCCAGCGCACGAGCGCGCGCGCGCAGGGCATCGCCGGCTTCCTGCAGTTGCAGCGGTTCTTCGCTGGCCAGCAGGTATACCGGCGCGAGCTCGCCATTCGCCAGCGTCTTCAGGAATGCCTCGAAGGCGTCCGCCACGATTCAGTCCGCGCTGGACGCGGAGGCGGGCGGCGCAGTGCTGGAAGCGGGACTCGCCAGCGCCGTGCTCGACGCCGTGGCAGGCGTGCCGAGATGCGCTTGTGCTTCGAGGCGACGCATCACTGCATCGGTCATCTCGCGTACGAGGCTGCGCTGGATCGCCTCTGTCTCGCTGGAAATCGCCGAGAACTGGGTCTGGTCGAGCGCGAATTCGTGCGACAGCGACAGCGTCTGCATCGGAATCACGGTTTTTCCGTTGGCATCGATCAAGGTGAATTGCACGTTGAAGCTCACCACGTATTCGCCGACGCGCTGCACGGCGCCACTGGTCAGCAAGCGCGAGCCGAAGGCGGCAACCGGCACGGACAAGGTCGCGACGCCGGTGGTGGAAGTATCCAGCACGTCGACCTTGGCCGCGCGCAAGGCGCCGGCCAGCGAGCGCGTGAATTCACCCCCGCCACTGATCTGCAGGTACACCTGCTGCTGCATCACCGCCGGCAGCGCGGCGCTGCGGCGCAGGTGGAAGCCGCAGCCGGCGAGCACGGCGATGCAGACGATGCATGTCAATCGGAGCAACCAAGTTTCAGTGCGGCTCATGCGTACTCCGAGTGAAGCAAGGACCAAGGGCCGAAAAATCATAACAGCGGCGATCCGGCTGCCCATTGGGAAACCACATCCGTCATTCCCGCGAAAGCGGGAACCCAGTGCCTTCGCACTTCAAACCCGTCATCAAGTCACTGGTTCCCGGATATGACTTTGCGATTCCGCGACGACGAACAAAACGTTTCAGCCGATGACGATATTCACGATCTTGCCCGGCACCACTATCACCTTGCGCACGCTCTTGTCGCCGATCGCGGCGACCACGCCCGGCAGCGCGCGTGCGGCGGCTTCAAGTTGTTCGCGCGGCGCGTCAGGCACGGCGTCAAGCTTGCCGCGCAGCTTGCCGTTGACCTGCACCGCCAGGGTCACGCTGTCGCGCACGAGCGCGGCCGGATCAGCCTTGGGCCACGGCACATCCTCGATCAGTGTTTCGCCATGCCCCAGCACTTGCCACAACGCGTGGCTGGTGTGCGGCGTGAAAGGGTTCAGCAGCAGCACCATCGTTTCCAGCGTTTCGTGGCGCAACGCACGACCGGCATTGCTCATGTCGTCGAACTTCGACAGCGCATTCAGCAGTTCCATCAGCGCGGCGATCGCGGTGTTGAAGTTGCGCCGACGGCCGATGTCGTCGCCAACCTTGGCAATGGTCTCGTGCAACTGGCGGCGCATGGCCTTAAGCGCGGGGCTCAATGACGCAGGATCGATGACCGGATGATCCGGCTGCGAGGCATGGGTCACCACGTCGCGCCAGAAGCGGCGCAGGAAGCGCGCCATGCCTTCGACGCCGGCCTCGTTCCATTCCAGCGACTGGTCGGGGGGCGACGCGAACATCGAGAACAGCCGCACGGTGTCGGCGCCGTAGCGATCGATCATCACCTGCGGATCGACGCCGTTGTTCTTCGACTTCGACATCTTCTCGGACGCGCCGATTTGCGCGGGTTGCCCATCGGCCTTCAACGTCGCGCCGACAACGCGACCCTTCTCGTCACGCTGGATGTCTACATCGGCCGGGTTGATCCAGGTCTTGTCGCCGTTGCCATCCTCGCGATAGAACGTTTCCGCCACCACCATGCCTTGGCACAACAGGTTGGTCGCGGGTTCATCCGAATGCACCAGCCCTGCGTCGCGCAGCAGCTTGTGATAGAAGCGGAAGTACAAAAGATGCAGGATCGCGTGCTCGATGCCGCCGATGTACTGATCGACGGGCAGCCAGTAATTCGCGCGCGCATCGATTTGCGTCGCTGCACCCGGCGAGGTGTAGCGCGCGTAATACCAACTCGATTCCATGAAGGTGTCGAAGGTGTCGGTTTCGCGCTCGGCCGCGCCGGCGCATTGCGGACAGCGCGTCATGCGCCATTCCGGGTCGGTCTTCAGCGGCGATTGCACGCCGCTGAACGCGACGTCTTCCGGAAGCGCCACCGGCAGTTGATCTTCGGGCACCGGCACCGGCCCGCACTTCGGGCAATGGATGATCGGGATCGGGCAGCCCCAGTAACGCTGGCGTGACACGCCCCAGTCGCGCAGTCGCCAGTTCACCTGTCGGCGGCCGCGACCTTCGCGTTCGAAACGTTCGGCCAGCGCGTCGAAAGCCTGGTTGTAGTTCATGCCGTCGTACTCGCCGGAATTGACCAGCGTGCCGTGTTCCAGGAACGGGCCTTCGGTGATGACGCGGTTTTCGAATTCTTCCAGCAGACCTTCGACCGGCCGCGGCTCTGCCACGTCGATGGCTTTCGACTGACCCAGCGCCGCGCTCATGGCGTCGGTGTTCTCGGCGGCGTCGCGCGCGAGTTCGCGGATCGCATCGCGCACCGGATCGCTGACGATCACCATCCTGATCGGCAGGTCGTACTTGGTCGCGAATTCCCAGTCGCGCTGGTCGTGGCCCGGCACCGCCATCAGCGCGCCGGTGCCGTAACCCATCAACACGAAGTTGGCGATCCAGATCGGCACGCGCTCGCCCGTCACCGGATGCAACGCGAACAGGCCGGTATCGATGCCGCGCTTTTCCTTGGTTTCGAGTTCGGCTTCGGACACGCCGCCCTGTTTGCATTCCTCGATGAAGGTTTGCAGCGCGGGGTTGTTGCGCGCGGCTTCCTGCGCCAGCGGATGCTCGGCCGCAATCGCGAGACAGGTCACGCCCATCAAGGTATCGGGTCGCGTGGTGAAGACTTCCAGCGATTCGCCGCCTTCGACGTCGAAGCGGATTTCCAGCCCTTCCGAGCGCCCCAGCCAGTTGCGCTGCATGATCTTGACCGCGTCCGGCCAGCCCGGAAGCTTGTCAAGACCATCAAGCAATTCATCGGCATACGCGGTGATTTTCAGAAACCACTGCGGAATTTCGCGCTTCTCGACCACGGCCCCGGAGCGCCAGCCGCGACCGTCCACGACCTGCTCGTTGGCCAGCACCGTCTGGTCAACCGGATCCCAGTTCACCACGCTGTTCTTGCGATACACCATGCCTTGCTTGAACAGCCGCACGAACATGCGTTGCTCGTGCACGTAGTACGACGGGTCGCAGGTGGCGAACTCGCGCGACCAGTCGATCGCGAAGCCCATCGCCTTCAACTGCCCGCGCATGTGCGCGATGTTCTCGCGCGTCCACTTCGCGGGCGGGACGCCGCGCTTGATCGCGGCGTTCTCGGCCGGCAGGCCGAACGCGTCCCATGCCATCGGCTGCAACACGTTCC
>Ga0207695_10003047_pt1 | contig 24012 bp, 22 predicted proteins | sample KBSC54metaG_FD_184354 | JGI IMG/M metagenome (GOLD analysis project Ga0207695, IMG submission 184354) | Corn rhizosphere microbial communities from Kellogg Biological Station, Michigan, USA - KBS C5-4 metaG (SPAdes) (version 2) | ecosystem: Host-associated > Plants > Roots > Rhizosphere > Soil...
GTGCCCTACCTGCTCGCCTGCGCCTCCGGACGCCTCTGCGACCTGCCGTCGCCGGTGTGGAGCGACGCCGCGGCGATCTGCGTCGTCATGGCGGCGCGAGGCTATCCCGGCGCGCCGAAGGCCGGCGGCGCGATCGGCGGGGCGGAGGCCGACTTCGGCCCCGACATCGTGGTCTTCCAGGCCGGCACCCGGCGCGACGCCGACGGAAGCCTTCGTGCGGCCGGGGGTCGGGTGCTGAACGTCTGCGCCAGGGCGCCGACCCTGCAGGCGGCGCGTGATCGCGCCTACCGGGCCGTTTCGGCGATCGACTTCCCGGACGGCTTCTTCCGCTCGGATATCGGCTGGCGCGCGCTCCAGAGGGAGCCCGGCTGAGAGCCGCGCCTTGCGGGCCCGATGCGCGGCCCGGTAAAGTGGCTTCAAACAACTGTACGACAGAGGGCAGGAGCGCCATGTCCGAGACCACCGAACTCACTGCGGAACGGGCGCGGGAACAGGCGAACACCGGGACCGATCTGGTGCCCGAGGCGCAGCGCTTCGACGAAGCGTCGCTCGACCGGTGGATGATGGCCAATGTGGCGGGCTACGAGGGCCCGCTCGAAGTGCGGAAGTTCAAGGGCGGGCAATCCAATCCGACCTACCAGCTGATCACGCCGGCCAAGAAGTACGTGCTGAGGCGCAAGCCGCCGGGCAAGCTGCTGCCTTCGGCGCACGCGGTCGACCGCGAATACCGCGTGATCACCGCCCTCCATCCGACCGGCTTTCCGGTAGCCAAGACCTATGGGCTGTGCACCGACGATGGCGTGATCGGCACCTGGTTCTACATCATGGAGATGGTGGAAGGCCGGATCCTCTGGGACCAGAGCCTTCCGCAGTACGAGCCGGCCGAGCGCAACGGAATCTTCCGCGCCAAGATCAAGACGCTCGCCGACCTGCACAACACCGATTACGTGAAGATCGGCCTGGAGGATTTCGGTAAGCCCGGCAATTACATGGGCCGTCAGGTCGACCGCTGGACCAAGCAGTACAAAGCCTCGGAGACCGAGCACATCCCGGAGATGGAGAAGCTCATCGAGTGGCTGCCGAAGACCTTGCCGCCGCAGGAGCGCACCTCCATCGTCCACGGCGACTATCGGCTGGACAACATGGTCATCCATCCGACCGAGGCCCGGGTCATCGCCGTCCTGGATTGGGAGCTCTCGACGCTCGGCGATCCGCTCGCCGACTTCACCTACATGCTGATGAACTGGGTGAACGGTGCGATTTCGCACATCCCCGACCTCGCGGCGCACGGGATTCCGACGCTGGATGAGACGGTCGCGTACTATTGCGAACTGACGGGCCGCTCGAGCGTGCCGGACCTCAACTGGTTCTATTCCTACAACACCTTCCGACTGGCAGGCATCCTGCAGGGGATCGTGGGTCGCGTGCGTGACGGCACCGCCAACAGCCCGCATGCCGCCCAGCAGGCGGATCGGGTGATCGGTCTCGCCCAGGCCAGCTGGCGCTTCGCGCAGAAGGCCGGCGCGCCCGGCTAGCCTAAAGCCCGGCCCGACTCAGGAGAGCGTCCAGCCCGGCCGGGTCGTCGAAGCGGGCCCGCACCGGCCAAGCCGCGATGCGCGTGCGCCAGGATTTCGGCAGGCGGACCCAGTCCTTCTCGGTGGTGATCAGGCCGGCGCCGAACTGCGCGGCGCGCTCGGCCAGGCGCTGCAGGGCGGCTTCGCCGTAGGCAAAGTGGTCCGGAAGCGGGGCGAAGTCGACGAGATCGCACCCAGCAGTCCGCAGCGCCCGCTCCACCTTCCACGGCTTGCCGACCCCGGCGAAGCCCAGCTGAGGGCCGCGCGGCGGGGCCGCCGCCGCCTCCAGGTGGGCGATGATCACGGGCTTGTCTCCGAGCTGCGCAATCAGCTCAGGATCCGGCGCGGGCAGGTCGGCCGGCAGCAGGACGATCACCGCCTGGGCGCGCGCCAGACCTGCGGCCAGCGGCTCGCGCATCGGCCCGGCCGGAAACACCCGCCCGTCGCCGAAAGGCCACTCGCCGCCGCGGGTTTCGCCGTCCACCACGACCAGCGAGAGCGTCTTGGCGACAGACGGGTTCTGATGCCCGTCGTCAAGCACGACGACCTCCGCGCCGCCAGCGGCTGCGGCCCTCGCGCCCGCGGCGCGATCGCGGGACACCCAGACCGGCAGGTCCTCGGCCAGCATCAGCGGCTCGTCGCCTACCTCATCGCTCGTGTGGCGCTGCGGATCCACCCGTACCGGGCCCTTCAGGCGTCCGCCATAGCCGCGCGAGACGAGGTACGCGACGCGGCCGCGCGCGGCCAGCCTGTGGGCGATCTCACGCGCCACCGGCGTCTTGCCGGCGCCGCCCAGGGTGAGATTGCCGACGCAGATCACCGGCACGCCGGGATCGAGCGGATGCGCCCGGGCGATCCTTCGCGCCGTGGCCGCCGCCCAGATCAGGGAAAGCGGCGTCATGAGCGCCCGCGTGCGCGGCGCCGTCGGCTTTCGTTCGTACCACCACTGCGGAGTCGCCAGCTTCATGCCGGCAGCAGCGGTTCGAGCTGGACGAGCGCGCGCTCCAGCGCCGCGCCGTGGCGCTCGGCGTAATCCAGCGCGGCCTCCCCCATCCGCCGCGCGATGGCCGGATAGGCGAGCAGGCCCGCGACGTGCCGGGTCAGCGCCGCCTCGTCCCGCGCCTCGACCGCGGCGGCTTCGGCCAGCATCTCGTCGTAGATGGCGCGGGCGTTGAACACGTGCGTTCCGGTGATGATCGGCTTGCCGAGCCGCGCCGCCTCCACCGGATTGTGGCCGCCGACGCCTCCGACGAAGCCGCCGCCCATCACCACCACGTCGGCGAGCCGCAGGAAGAGGCCGAGCTCGCCCAGCGTGTCGGCGAGATAGACCGAGGTCGTCGCGCTCAGGAGTTCGCCCGCGCTGCGGCGGGAGACCGCGGCGCCCGCGGCCGCAAGCTCGGCTGCGATCTCCGGGGCGCGCTCCGGATGCCGCGGCGCGAGGATCAAGAGCGCGCCCGCCGCACGGACGGCCTTGGCCACCAGCAGATCTTCGCCGGGGTGGGTGCTGGCGGCCAGCACCAACTTGCGGCCGTCGATCCTCCGCCGCAGGGCTTCGAGCTCGGCGGGGTCCGCCGGCGGGGCCTCGCCGAGCAGCTTGAGGTTCAACAATGGCCCCACGCGCGCGCCCAACTCCGCCAGTCGTCCGCCGCTCGCGGAGTCCTGCGGCAGGACCAGATCGAACGCCTGCAGCAAGGCCCTGATGGAGGCCGGCGCCCGCGCCCAGCCGGCGGCGCTGTCCTGGCGCATGCGTGCGGAAACCAGCGCCAGCCGCGCCCCCTTCCGTTGCGCCGTCAGGATCAGGTTCGGCCAGAGCTCGGCCTCGGCCAGGATCGCCAGGCCTGGCCGCCAGTGGGCGAGGAAGCGCCCCGCTGCAGCCGGGGTGTCGATCGGCACGAACTGATGGATCACCCCATCCGGCAAGCGCCTTGCCAACACCTCGCCGCTGGTGGTGGTGAGCGAGGTCACCAGCAGGACGAGGTCGGGCCGTCGGGCCCGCAGCGCCTCGATCAGCGGCAGGAGGGATAGGCTTTCACCCACGCTGACGGCGTGGAGCCAGACCAGCGGCCCGGTCGGTCGTGTTCGACTGGCGCGGCCCAGCCGCTCGCCAAGCCGCGCGGCGTCCTCCTTGCCGCGCACCGCCCGACGACGCAGGAGCGCCGCGGCGAGGGGCTCCAGGAGGCTCGTGGCCGCGCCGTAGAGGGCTAGCGGCAGGGGACGGATCACACGACCTCGGCGGCGGCGAGCCGGCAAGCCATCGCCGCGTCGGTCTCCACCTGCAGGGTCGCGTGCCCGATCTTGAAGCGGCGCGCCAGCTCTTCACAGGCGGCGTGCAGGAAGGCGTCGCCGTCTTCGTTGGCGGGGCGGATCAGGTGAGCGGTCAAGGCCGTCTCGGTGGTGCTCATCGCCCAGATGTGCAGGTCATGGACCTCTTCGACGCCGGGCTGAGCCTCCAGCCAGCCGCGCACGGCCGCCACGTCGATCTCGCGCGGCGCGGCGTCCATGGCGAGATTGAAGGAGTCGCGCAGCAGGCTCCAGGTGCCGACGACGATCACCACTGCGATGGCCAGGCTGAGGGCCGGGTCGATCCGATCGAAGCCGGTCACCGCGATGAGGCCTGCGCCCACCACGACCGCGAGGGACACCGCGGCGTCGCCCGACATGTGCAGGAAGGCGCCTCGGGCGTTCAGCTCGTGGCGGCCGCGGAAGAACAGCAAGGCGCTCGCCGTGTTGATCACCGCGCCGGCTCCGGCTGTCCACATCACGATGACGCTGGAGATCGGCTGCGGATGTGCGAAGCGGCGAACGGATTCGGAGGCGATCGCTCCGATGGCCACCAGTAGAACGACGGCGTTGGCGAGCGAGGCGAGGATGGTGGCCTTGCGCAGACCATAGGTGTGCCGCCCCGCCGGCGCTCGCTTGGCCAGCACCGACGCACCCCACGCCAAGACCAGCGCCAGCACGTCGGAGAGGTTGTGCCCCGCATCCGCCAGCAGGGCGAGCGACGACGACAGGAGGCCGGCCACCAGTTCCGCCAGCACGATCATCGTATTCAGGGCGATGCCGATGGCGAAGGCGCGGCCCATGTCCGCCGTCGCATGATGATGATGGTGATGGCCGTCATGGCCATGATCGCCATGGGCGTGGGGCTCGTGTGCGGTCGTCGCGTCGGCCATCGGGCTCTATGTCTCACCGGCGGGCGCCGGGATCAATGCAGGCGCGCGCCCCACAAGAGCCTCGGCGCGGCGCGTGGCGGCCGAGAGGCGCGCCGACCAGTCCTGCACCAGACGGTCCATTTCGCGCTCGTCCGCATCGGACGGCACGAACAAGGGGCCGTCCCAGACCACGGCGCCCCTCGCGAGCGGCGCGGCCCACATGATCCTGTCCCAGGTGTCCATTTGCAGGGCGGGACGGGCGGCGATGCCCATCAGGAACACCGGCTGTCCCGAGCGGCGGGCGATCTGCAGCGCGCCGGGCGCGATCACCTCGTTCGGTCCGCGCGGCCCGTCCGGAGTGACCACCAGGGCGCCGCCGTCGGAGACCCAGGCCACCGCCTCGCGGATCGCCGCCACCGCCTGCCGCGCCTTGGCCGCGTCGCCCTTCTTGGCCGAGGAGATGCGGATCGACGGAAAGCCCGACATGGCCAGCGCCTTGGCGATGAACTCGCCGTCCGCGGAAGGGCTGACGAAGGCGCGCGTGCGCTTGCGCCACCATTGCGGCGCCGTGGCCAGGCACAGGGGAATGCGGCCGTGCCAGAAGAGCGCGATCGCGCCGGAAGCGCCGGCGAGCACCGGCTCGACGCAGGCCAGGTTCTCGTGCCGCCAGCGGACGGACTTCAGGATCAGGCGCAGATAGGTCCCGAGCGCCCAGCCGAGCGCGGCCTGGACGCCGTCGCTCCGCAGCAGGTTCTTCAAGCGGCGGTCTCCGCCTCCAGGTCCTGGCTCCTGGCCAGGCGCGCATAGAGGCCGCGCTTTCGCATCAGGGCGGCATGATCGCCGGTCTCCACCACCCGGCCCTTGTCGATCACATAGATGCGGTCCGCCCCGCGCACCGTGGAGAGACGATGGGCGATCAGGATCGTGGTGCGCCCGGCCATCAGCCGCTTCAGGGCCGACTGCACCTGGGCCTCGCTCTCGGTGTCCAACGCGCTGGTCGCCTCGTCCAGCAACAGGATCGGCGCGTCCTTCAGGAAGGCGCGGGCGATGGCGATCCGCTGCCGCTGGCCGCCGGACAGCCGGGCGCCGGCCTCGCCGACCACGGTCTCGTAGCCGTTCGGCAGGGCGAGGATGAACTCATGCGCGGCCGCGGCCGCGGCCGCCCGCTCGATCTCCGCATCGCTCGCGTGGCCCCGCGCATAGGCGATGTTGGCGCGGATGGTTTCGTCGAACAGGAACGGCTCCTGGGTGACGAGGGCGATCTGGTCGCGCAGCGAGGCGAGGGTCACCTCCCGCAGATCCCGCCCGTCGATCGCGACGCGGCCTCGCGTGGGGTCGTAGAAGCGCGGGATCAGGTTGAGGATCGTCGTCTTGCCGCCGCCCGAGGGACCGACCAGGGCGATGGTCTCGCCGGCGGCGATCTCGAGGTCGATGTCGTTCAAGGCCGGCGGTCCGTCGCCGCCGTACCTGAAGCCCACGTGCTCGAAGCGAATGACGCCGCTGCTCCGAGGCATCGCCACGGCGCCCGGCGCCTCGCGCACCTCGGGCTCGACGTCGAGGGCGGCGAACAGCCGCCGCGCCGCCGACAGGCCCTCGGCGAAGACGCCCTGCAGGTTGGCCAACTGGCGCAGCGACTGGGCGGCCATCAGGAAGGCGGCGATGAAGGCGGTGAAGCCGCCGGGCGTCACGCCGCCGCGATAGGCGGCGTAGGCGATCAGGCCGGCCAAGACCAGGCTGGTGGTGAGCTCGGTCACCGGGGCGGCCCAGGCGCGGGCGTTGGCGCCCTTCACAAGGTGGCGCTCGCGCCGCCGGATCACGTCACCGACCCGCTGCTCCTCGAAGCCCTCGCGGTTCTCGATCTTCACCACCCGAATGCCGTCGAGGCTCTCCATGATCGCCGTGGAGAGCGCCGAAGTCTCGGACATCGCGCCCTTGGCCGCCTTGGTGGTCCGCCGCGCGAAGCTCCGCATGACCGTGCTTGCCGCCGGCGCGCCGGCCAGCGCCACCAGGGCCAGCGTCCAGTCGATGTGGAACATCACCCACAGGCCGCCCAGCACCATCAGGGCGTTCTGGGTGTAGTTGACGACGCCGGAGGTCGCCGCCTCACGCGTCAGGCCGGCGTCGTAGAGGACCGACGAAACGAAGGTTCCGGAGTGCTGGGCGCGCAGCCGGGCGAGGTCGGCGCGGACCAGCCGGCCGAACAGCTGCCGCTGCACGTCCGCCACGACGCCGTTGCCGATCCGGTTGACCAGCGAGGCCTGGACGACCTGCACCACGGTCCTGAGCAGCGCCAGGGCGGCGATGGTCAGCGGGATGGTGACGACGGCATGCGGCTTGTGGCGGCCGAGCAGGTCGTCGACGGCCGGGCGCAGGATCTGCACCAGCCGGGCGCTGAGCGCCGCGCTCGCGACGGCGGCCAACAGGGCGACAGTCCAGCCCTTCCAGCGCGGCGCCATGTAGATGCGCGCGATGCGCGCCGCGAGCGTGCGCGCGGAAAGCTCGGGCTGAACGCTCTCGCTCATGGGCTTGGGGTCGACCGATGCGGGGGCGAAGTCAAGCACGCCGCCTGTCGCGCGGTCGGCGCCCGGCTGCGGTGCCGCCGTCCCTATCGCGGCGGCGCGGCGGCCGCTAGTTAGGGCGCATGACCGCCGAGCCTTCGCCGGATTTCGACCTCGCCGGGCCGCTCGGGCGCGCGCGGACGTACGCCGACTATCTGTGGAACGACCACGCCTACCTCAGGCTCGGGTTCTCCAACGCTCATTGGGTCTCGGACGAGCTCGTCCGAACCAACCAGCCCTGGCCGCACCAGCTGGAAGGCTGGAAGGCGAAGGGGATCCGCACGGTGATCAACCTGCGCGGCGACTTCCACCGGAGCTTCTACGCCCTGGAGCGCGACGCCTGTCGCCAGCTGGACCTGGAGTTGGTCAACTTCCCCGTGGGCTCGCGCGAGGTCCCGAGCCGGCAGCGCGTGCTGGGCGCAAAGCGCTTGTTCCAAACGGTCCAATATCCGGCGCTGATGCACTGCAAGTCGGGCGCGGACCGGGCCGGGATGATGAGCGTGCTCTACCTTCACTTCCGGAAAGGCGAGACCATCCGCGAGGCGATGGATCAGCTTCACCTGCGCTATCTGCATGTGCGCCACGGCAAGACGGGCGTGCTGGACTACACCTTCGAGCGCTATCTCGCCGAGGGCGAGCCGGCCGGGATGTCATTCCTGGAGTGGGTCAGGAGCCCGGCGTACGACCCAGCCGGGCTCAGGGCCGACTTCAAGACGCGGACATGGGGCTCATGGCTCACCGAGCGCCTGCTCAACCGTGAATGAGGTCCTAAGTGCGATATCCGACAGACTCGCGGTCCGCGTACGTGTCAGTGTAGGTCGTACGGAGGACGGGGCCCTGACGACCGCAATCAAGGATGACGTGCTGACGCTGCTCGGGGTCCGCGCCGACGGCGTCGCCTCTATCGTGGACCTGGTGGCCGATGGCCGGGCCCACGCGCGGCGGCGCGCGCGCGCGCTGCTGCGCGAGCACGCCTCCTGCGAGGCGGTGGAGATCTGGCGCGGCGGCGCCCTCCTCGAGAAGGTGGTGCGCCAGCCCGCGTGACCCGATCTAATGGCGGTGGTCTTCGTCCGAATTCGGATCGAGCAGCCGGTGCGCGTGGATGATGAAGTAGCGCATCAGGGCGTTGTCGACGGTCTCCTGAGCCTTGGCCCGCCAGGCCCGCAGCGCCTCGTCGTAATTCGGATAAGCGCCGACCAGGTCGACCCGCGACAGGTCGCGGAACTCCGGCGGCCCCTGAAGCGACTTCAACTCTCCCCCGATCACCAGGTGCAGGAGCTGCTTGTCCGGCATGGGCGGCCTTCCCGGTTGCGTGCGGCGGCCTAGCGGATAGGCCCCCCAGCGCCGGCGATCAACGGCCGGCGATGGCCAATGCATCCACCAGGATCGAGGGCGCGTTGGTCGCCCCGCGGATCTCGAGGTCCGCGCCGGGGATCAGCCGGGCGTAGATGTCGATCAGGTTGCCGGCCACGGTGATCTCGGTCACCGGATAGGCGATCTCGCCGGACTCGAACCAGAAGCCCGAGCAGCCGACCGACCAGTCGCCGGTGTTGCCGTTGAGCGAGGGCCCGAACATCGACGTGACCAGCAGTCCTTCTCCGGCGTCGGCCATCAGGCCCGCCTGATCGCGATCGCCCGGCTGCAGCGTCAGGTTGCTCGGCCCGACGCCCGGCGGGCCGGCGAGGCCGCGCGAGGCGTGGCCGGTGCTGGTCAGGCCCAGCTGCCGCGCCGAGGCGCTGTTCAGCAGCCAGGTGGTGAGCACGCCCTCGTCGACGATCGCGCGCGGCTGGTTGGCCACCCCTTCGTCGTCGAAGGGGGCGGAGCCCAGGCCGCGGCGGCGATGCGGATCGTCGGTGATGGTGACGTGCTCGCCGAACACCCGGCCGCCGAGACGGTCCTTCAGAAACGAGGTTCCGCGCGCGACGGCGGGGCCGGCGATGGCGCCCACCAGGGGCGAGATCAGCGCCGCTGCGATTCGGTTCTCGAAGATCACCGGCGCGGTGGTCGAGGCGATCTTGCGCGCGCCGAGCCGGGAGGCGGCGCGGCGGCCGGCCTCGGCGCCGATCGCCGCCGGCTCCGGCAGGTCCGCACGCCAGCGCACCGAGCGGCCCTCGTAGCCGGTCTCCATGCCGTTCTCGTCGCCGGCGATGGCGCTGGCGCCCAGCGAGAAGCCGGACGCTCGGTGTTCGCCGGAGAAGCCGCCGCTGGTGATCATCCGCCAGCGCGAGGTCGACCAGCTGGCCGCGGCGCCATCGGAGTTGGTCACCTTCGGCGTCGCGCGGGCCGCGTCCTCGGCGATGCGGGCGCGCTCCTCGAGCGACTCCGGCGAGGGCTCGCTGGAATCGTAGAGGTCGAGATCGGGGAGCGGCTCCCTGGCGATGAGGTCCGGATCGGCGAGGCCGGCGTAGGGGTCCTCCGGAGCGAGCTTCGCCATCGCGACGGCGCGCTCCACGAGCTTGGCGCGAGCTTCGGCGCTGACGTCGGAGCCGGAGACGCTGGCCTGCCGGCGACCGACGAAGACCCGCAAGCCCAGGTCGCGGCTCTCCTCGCGCTCCACCTCCTCCAGCTCGCCAAGGCGCACCGTGATCGACAAAGAGCGACGCTCGGCGCCGACCGCTTCGGCGGCGTCGGCCCCGGCGCTCAGCGCGGCCGCCAGGAGGTCTTGCAACAGGGTCTCGTCCATGCCGGCCATATGGCCGCCGCCGCGCCGGCGGGCAAGCCGCTTGACGGATGGCGTCGATCATCGGGGGCGGAGCGACGAACCTAGCCGATCGGGCGGCCCTCGCCCGGCAACCCGAGCCTCGCCCACTTCTCGGTGACGGCCGCGACGATGGCCTGGTCCATGGCCAGAAGCCGGCCCCATTCGCGCTTGGTCTCCGGCGGCCATTTGTTGGTCGCGTCGAGGCCGATCTTGGAGCCCAGTCCGCTCTCCGGGCTGGCGAAGTCGAGGTAATCGATGGGGGTGCTCTCGACGATGGTCACGTCGCGGGCGGGATCCATCCGCGTGGCGATCGCCCACATGACGTCCTTCCAGCTCCGGGCGTCGATGTCGTCGTCCACGACGATCACCCACTTGGTGTACATGAACTGCCGCAGGTAGCTCCAGACGCCCATCATCACCCGCTTGGCGTGACCGGCGTAGGCCTTCTTCATCGAGACCACGGCGATGCGGTAGCTGCAGCCTTCCGGCGGCAGCCAGAAATCGACGATCTCCGGGAACTGCTGCTGCAACAGCGGGATGAAGACCTCATTCAGCGCCTCGCCCAGGACCGAGGGCTCGTCCGGCGGCCGGCCGGTGAAGGTCGTCAGGTAGATCGGGTCGCGCCGCATGGTGATGGCGGAGACCTGGAACACCGGGAAGCGCTCGACGGAGTTGTAGTACCCGGTGTGGTCGCCGAACGGGCCTTCGTCGGCGTACTCGTCCAGCAGCACATGGCCCTCGATCACGATCTCCGCGTTGGCCGGGACCATCAGCGGCACCGTCTTGGCCGCGACCAGCTCCACCTTCGAGCCGCGCAGGAGGCCCGCGAACTGGTACTCCGAGAGCGTGTCCGGCACCGGCGTCACGGCCGCGAGGATGGTTCCGGGATCGGCCCCGATGACGGCGCAGGCCGGCAGGGGCTCCGGGCGGCCGGCGTCCTTCCAGCGGCGGTGGTGCTGGGCGCCGCCGCGATGCGCGAGCCAGCGCATGATCGTCCGGTCGGGCCCGATCACCTGCATCCGATAGATGCCGAGGTTGTAGTCGTCCTCGCGCGAGGCGGACGGCCCCTTGGTCACCACCAGCGGCCAGGTGATCAAGGGCGCGGGTTCGCCCGGCCAGCACGTCTGGATCGGCAGCTTGGAAAGGTCGATGGCCTCGCCCTTCAGCACCACCTGCTGCACCGGCGCGCGCTTCATCACCTGCGGCCGCATGGCCATCACGGTCTGGGCGAGCGGCAGCATGCCGAGCGCCTCCTTGAGGCCACGCGGCGGCTCGGGCGCACGCAGGACAGCCAGGAGTTCGCCGACCTCGCGCAGGTCGGCGGCGGTGGCCCGTTCGCGACCGCCGAGCGTCACCCCCATGGCGACTCGCCTGACTGTCCCAAACAGGTTGGCGAGCGCCGGGATTTCGGAGACCTCGCCGTCGGCCCGGATCGGCTCCTCGAACAGCACCGCCGGGCCGCCGTTCGCCAGCAGGCGGTGCTGGATCTCGGTGATCTCGAGCACCGTCGAGACCGGCTCGGCGACGCGGACCAGCTCGCCCGCCGCCTCCAGCCTCGCCATGAACTCCCTGAGCGACCGATATGCCAAGCGCCCCTCCGATGCGGTGGGCGAACCTAGAGCGGGGAGCCCACCCGGTCTAGGATCGCGCCCATGACGCGCATCGACCTCGACGACCTGCCGCCGAAGGTGGCGAGCCTGCTGACGGGGCTCGCCGACGGCGACGAGGTGCTCCTCGTCCAGCACGGCGCGGTGGTCGGCCGCCTGGTGGCGGGCGAGCTCGCGGCTTCGCCCGGGCCCGAGCCGGAGCCGGACGCCGATCCCGAAGCCCGCGCCCAGGAAATCTTCGAACTGTTCCGCTCCTCGGTGGAGGACGAGTTCTAGACCGAGCGCGCGTCGGCCGCGTCGCGCTCTTTCACCCACTTCTTGGGCGCGACTTTGCGCCAGCGCCGGTCCAGGAAGTTGCGGAACGAGCCGGGATGCAGGCTCGCCATGCGGGCCAGCACGCTCGGATAGTCTTTGTAGTGGGAGGTGAAGTGGAAGGTCTCGGGTTCGGCCTCGATCAGCATCTCGCGCTCGTCGAAGGAGACCTCCAGGAGGACCAGGCTGTCGTCCTCGCGCCGGAGCCGGGTGAAGAACTTGCCGTTCACCTTGTACGACGGCCGGCCATAACTCATGCCCTTCTCGGCGCCGGGGAAGGCCATCACGATCGCTTCCATCTCCTCGAGGGTCATGGCGGGGCCTCCTTGGATCCGCCGCCCAGGTTCGCGCGAAGTCGCCCGCTGTCAAAGCCTAGCGCTTGCGGCGCGCCGCGGCGCGGCTCGCCGGCGCGGCCGTCCGCATCGGCTCCGCCGCCTCAGTCAGCGCCAGCGCCCGCATCGCGTCGTCGATCGGGATGAAGAAGTTCAATCCCATCTGGTGGCTGCCGGGCAGGATGCCGGCCACCGTGATCGCCACGACCGATCCGCGCTCGTCGATCAGAGGCCCGCCCGAGTTGCCGTGGTTGCCCGGCGTCGCTCTGGATGAAGCGCAGCCCGTTCTCGACGCGCTCGGCGGAGACGATGCCCTTGGTCATGGTGTTCTGCAGAGAGTCGTCGAGCGGCGTGCCGATGGCGAACACCGTCTCACCCTGCGGCAGCGGCCCTGGACGCAGGCTCAAGGGCGCGCGGCCCTGCGCATCTGTCTTGATCAGGGCTACGTCGCGTCGCGTATCGGCGCGGACCACCTCGCCAACGGCCTCCGCGCCGTCCGACCAGGGGGATCAGGTCGCGGGCCGGAAACTCCACATAGTCGACTTTGCCGTCCTCGCGCATGGTGTCGCTCCGTGTGTTCTTGGATTGTTCTAACCTGACGAGGCGGAATTGAAAAGAGGCGCGGAAGCGGCCGGAGGCCCGCGGGCCGAAGCGCGGAGATGACGCGGCGCCTCGGGCTCCCTATCTTGGCGCCATGAACGCGCACGCCCCTGCACCCTGATCCTGCAATCCGTCGGCGTCGAGCCGGACCGCGCCCGGGAGATCCTCTCCGACGCCCTGGCCGGAGCCGACGACGGGGAGTTGTTCGTCGAGCGCTCTGAGAGCGAAAGCTTCCTGTTCGACGACGGCCGGCTGAAGTCGGCAGCCTACGACGCCACCGAGGGGTTCGGGCTGCGGGTCGTCGCCGGGGAGACGGCGGGCTACGCCCACGCCAGCGAAATCACCGAGGACGCGATCCGCCGGGCGGCCGGCAGCGCCAAGCTGGCCAAGCGCGGCTATTCAGGGTCGGCGGCGGATGCGCCGCGGCCGACGAACGCCAAGCTCTACGGCGAGGACGATCCGCTCGCCTCGCCGGCGTTCAGCGACAAGGTGGCGCTGTTGCAGGAGATCGACGCCTGGGCCCGCGCCCGCGACCCGCGTGTGGTGCAGGTGATGGCCTCGCTGGCCGGCGAACGGCGGATCGTGGAGATCGTGCGCGCCGACGGCCGAGTGATCCGCGATGTGCGCCCGCTCTGCCGGATCAACGTGCAGGTGACCGTGGAGAAGGATGGGCGCCGCGAGAACGGCTACACCGGCGCCGGCGGCCGCGCCGGCTTTGAGACCTGGATCACCGAGGACAAGTGGCGCGCGCACGTCGATGAGGCGCTGCGCCAGGCGCTGGTCAACCTCGACGCCGTACCGTGCCCCGCGGGCGAAATGGACGTGGTGCTGGGGCCGGGCTGGAACGGCGTGCTGCTGCACGAGGCGGTGGGCCACGGCCTGGAAGGCGACTTCAACCGCAAAGGCACCTCGGCGTTCTCCGGCCGCATCGGCGAGCGGGTGGCCGCACCGGGCGTAACCGTCTTCGATGACGGCACGATCGCCGGCCGACGCGGCTCGCTCACCGTCGACGACGAGGGCACGCCCACCGAGCGGACCATCCTCATCGAGGACGGCGTGCTGAAGGGCTACATGCACGATCGGATGAGCGCGCGGCTGATGGGGCTCGCCCCCACCGGCAATGCGCGCCGGCAGTCCTACGGCCACATGCCGATGCCGAGGATGACCAACACCGCCATGTTGGCGGGCGAGACGCCGCGCGAGGAGATGATCCGCTCGACCAAGCGCGGACTTTATTGCGCGAATTTCGGCGGCGGTCAGGTGGACATCACGAACGGCAAATTCGTGTTCCAGTGCACCGAGGCCTACCTTATCGAGGACGGCAAGATCACCACGCCGGTGAAGGGCGCGACACTGATCGGCGACGGCCCGTCGGCGCTGACCCGGGTGACGATGATCGGCGACGACTTCGACTTCGACCCGGGGATCGGCGTCTGCGGCAAGTCCGGCCAGAGCGTCCCGGTCGGCGTGGGTCAGCCGTCGCTGAAGATCACGGGGCTGACGGTCGGCGGAACGGGCGTCTAGGGCCGGCCGCACCAGCTGCGGAAGGGATGTGCGCGCCGCCAGGATATCGGCGGCAATCTTTCCCGAATTTAATCCACCTTACGGGCATTTAATTGGCCCGAAGCGCGCGAGGCGGCGCATCTCCGGTCCAGGAGAGACCCGCGTCGATGAGCTTCCTGCTTGCCCTCGCCCAGGCGGCGGCGCCCGCCGCCGCGCCCGCGACTACACCGCAGCAGGGGCTGACCTCCTATCCCGCGGCCTATTTCGCGGGGGCGACGACCGGCACGGCGCTCGACATGGTGAACCGCCTCCCGGACTTCGTGCTCGATACCGGCTCCAGCGTCCGCGGCTTCGAGGGCGCGGCCGGCAACGTGCTGGTCAATGGCGAGCGACCCGCCTCGAAGAGCGACGCGCTCGACGCCATCCTGCAGCGCATCCCGGCCGCCAAGGTCGAGCGGATTGACGTGGTCCGCGGCGGCGCGCCCGGCATCGACATGCAGGGCAAGACCGTCATCGCCAACTTGGTCTTGAAGAGGGGCGGCGGCGCCCACGCCATCCTGGCGCTCGCCAATCAGCACGTGAACGACGGCCGCAACCTCGGGGGCGTCCGCCTCGAGGGCTCCGGCGCGCTGACGCACCGCCGCACCTGGGAGGCGAGCCTACACGTCGGCAAGGGCCCTGATGACGGAGTCGGCCCCGGCCACAACGAGATCCGCTTTGCCGACGGACGCCCGCCGTTCGTCGCGCGCATCAACACGGCGGGCACGGACCTCCAGGGTCAGTTCACCGCCGCGGTGGAGACGCCGCTCATGGGCGGCAGGCTCAGGCTCAACACCTACTTCAACCAGGAGAAGTTCAAGGAGCCGGAGCAGGATCTCATCACCTCGCCCGGGTCGGACCTGCAGTCCTTCGACTTCATTCAGAAGACCTACGACGCCGAGGGCGGCGCCCGTTACAGCCGCAGTTTCGGGCCGAACACGACGGTGGAGCTGATGGCGCTGCGCACCTCGCGGCACCGGAAGACCGACTCCAGCTCGGCCGACGCCGATCCGTCGGTGGCCGGCAGCGACGCCTCGGACGATTTCTTCAACCTGCGCAGATCCAGCGAGCTCATCCTGCGCGCCGTGCTGAAGCAGCGTTTCGGTGCGACATTGTCCCTCGAGGCGGGCTCGGAGAACGCCGACAACAAGCTCGAAAGCCATACCTCATTCGCAGTGGACGGGGCGCCGCAGTCGCTGCCGGCCGCCAACGTGCGGGTGGAGGAAAAACGCACCGAGTCCTTCGTCAAGCTCGCTTGGCGGCCGATCTCGGCGATCACTGTCGACGCCGATCTCGCCTACGAAAGCTCCGACCTCTCGTCCCGCGGCGACGTGGTGCTGGGCAAGAGCCTGCAGTTTGCCAAACCCCGGCTGGCGGTCACCTGGAACGCAACCCGCGGGACCCAGCTTCGGCTGCGGCTGGAGCGGGTGGTGGGGCAGCTCAACTTCGACGATTTCGTGGCGTCCTCCAGCTTGGCGAGCAGCATCGGAGTCACGGCCGGCAACCCGAACCTCAATCCTGAGCAGGACTGGGTGGGGGAGGCGGCTATCGAACAGCAATTGTGGCGCGGCTCGAGCCTGATCCTGACCGTGCGCCACTTCAAGATCACCGACGCGGTCGACCGCGGCCCCGTGTTCGCCGCCGACGGCTCGGTCTTCGATCAGCCGACCAATATCGGCTCAGGCACGAAGGACGAGGTCGAGGCCACCGGGACCCTGCGGTTCGACAGCTTCGGCTGGAAGGGCGCGCTGCTGAAGTTCGACGTCGTCGAGCGCTGGTCGCACGTCACCGACCCGACCACCCACCAGCTCCGGGCGATCTCCAATCTGCATCCGCTGGATTGGAGCGTGAACTTCAACCAGGACCTGCCCAGGTACAACGCGAGCGTCGGCTTCGACCTGTTCGGCGGCTTCCAGCAACGGTCCTACCGCTTCAACCTCATCGAGAATTTCAAGCTTCAGACCTTCGCGCACCCGTTCGCGGAGTGGCGGCCCAGGCCCGATCTCAGCCTCAGGGCCGAGCTGCCGCTGATCAACCACCCGCATGTGCGGCTGCGCGACGAGTTCCTGGTCTTCCCCGGGCCGCGGTCGCGGGGCGGCACGCCCGACGTGCAGGAGCGGACCTTCACCTTCCCCTACAGCTGGTATTTCCGCATCCGCAAGGAGTTCGGCTAGACGCGGCGGTCGGCGCGGGCGGCCTGGGGGTTCACCGCCTGCCGCTCCCCGTCGAGCGTCGGCGCGGTCGGCTCCGGCTGCTGCGGGCGGGTGTCGCTGGCGCCGTGCGCCAAGTGCTTGAGGAACGGCGCGAGGACCACGAACAGCACGCCCGCGCCGAGGCCCCACGCACCGATCATGCTGAACACATGGACGTAGGTGGCGAGCGCCTTGCCGGGATCGAGCACCTGGCCGGCGATGGAGTCGGCGGCCGTGAGCTGGGCGATCTTGGCGGCCAGCCACTGGGCGCCGGAGGTGCCGAGAAACCACGTCGCCATCAGGGTGGAAATCAGCATCGGCGGGGCGAGCTTGGTCATCTGCGACAGCCCGACCGGCGACAGGCAGAGCTCGCCGGTGGTCTGGGCGAGGTAGGCCAGCGCCAGCATCAACAGCGGGATCTTGTAGCCGGGCCCGACGAACGCCGCCGCGGCGCCGACGATCACGAAGTAGCTGGCTCCCACGAGCAGCAGCCCAAGCGCGAACTTGAACACCGGATTCGGGTCGCGCCCGCGGCGCCCGAGCCAGGCCCAAAGCGCCGAGAACACCGGCGCGAAGATCAGAATCCAGCTCGCCTGGAACGATTGCGTCTGGGCCGGCGTCATCGATTGTCCCGCCCAGAGCCGCAGGTCGACGTTGCGCTCGGCGAACTGGTTGAGCGAAGAGCCGCCTTGCTCGTAAAGCGCCCAGAAGACCACCGAGCCGAGGATCAGGACGATGGCCAGCATCAGCCGCTCGCGCTCGGCCTTGCCGCATTTGGCCGCCATGTACCAGCCGAGATAGGCGAGCGTCGCGATGGTTCCCAGGCCAAGCAGCCAACCGACGATCGCGTAGCTCTGCACGACGACGAAGATCAGGCCCACGCCGACCAGGCCGAGCAGATAGATGCTCCATTCGCCGTTCAGCGGACCCAGCACCGGCTTGCGCAGCGCGGCAGGGTCGGGCGGCTCGCCCTTGCCTTCGAGCAGGGGCTTGCCGAGGACGAAGACGATCCAGCCCACGAGCATCCCGACCCCGGCGGCGCCGAAGCCCGCCCACCAGCCGATCGTCTGGCCGAGCCAGCCGCAGGCGATGGCGGCCCAGAACGAGCCCAGGTTGATGCCGAAGTAGTAGAGGGTGAAGCCCGGGTCGCGCCGCGGATCGCCTTGCGGATAGAGCTGGCCCACGATCGAGGAGATGTTGGCCTTCAGGAAGCCGACCCCCATGATGATCAGGGCGAGCGCCAGGTAGACGACGTTCTTGAACATCGGGTTCGGGTCTTCGACCGACAGCTGGTAGTCGCCCTTGACCAGATGGGGCGGCAGCGGCGCGCCGGCGGGCAGGCCCTTGATGTCGAGGCCGCCGTCCGAAGCCGGGCCGTAAGCGTAGGGCTTCCCGGCCACGAGCAGATGCACCTGCCGGCTGTCGGCCCGCCCGGTGACCTGAAATTCGTAGCGCGCGCCGTGGTAGGTCATCACCTGCACGGCAGGCTTGCCTTCGAACGCCATGGTGGTGTGGCCGAGCACCAGCAGCAGGGCGCCGAACGCCACCGCCTTGCGCGCTCCGAGGAAGCGATCGGCCAGGAAGCCGCCGACCAGCGGCATCAGGTAGACCAGCGAGGTGTAGGCGCCGTACTGGCCGTTGGCCACCGTGTCGTCGAACAGGAAGTGCTGGGTCAGGAAGAAGATCAGCAGGCCGCGCATGCCGTAGTAGGAGAAGCGCTCCCACATCTCGGCGAAGAACAGGATGGTCAGCCCGCGGGGGTGGTGGCGCAGCTGGATGAGCACGGGGATGGCGGTCGCCAGGCTGACCACGACCCCGGCTACGAAGACGATGTCCATGAAGCGTCCTGAGTTAGGCGCCGCGACGCCTCGGAGGGGTCTTTTTCGCGCGCGCTTCGGCGATTTCGTGGGAGAAGATCATGCGAGGCGCCGAGGCACAAGCAAGGGCCTGCCCCGGCGGAGCCCGCCTTGCGGCCCGCGCGTTTGAGAAGGCGACAGGAGGACCCCGCATGCTGAAGCCCGGCCCCGATCATCCGATCACGCTCGAGCCCGCCCGGAGCCGCTGGCGGGCGTTCTTCGCCGGTCACGTCATCGCCGACAGCGACGACGCCCTGATCCTTAGCGAAGCCGGCCATGACCCGGTCGTCTATTTCCCGCGCGAGGACGTGGGCATGGAATACATGTCGCGTCAGGACAAGGTCACCCACTGCCCCTACAAGGGCGACGCCAGCTACTACACGATCCTGATGGACGGGGAGTTCGCCGAGAACGCGGTGTGGTCTTACGAGGCTCCCTACGAGGCTATGGAGCCGATCACCGGCCGGCTGGCCTTCGACCGCGCCAAGGGGGTCGAGGTTTATCCGGTGGACGATGCGGCGGTGAACCCGCATCACCGCAGCGAGCCTGCGAGCGTGGACGAGGTGGTCCGGCACACCGACTCCGGCGACGGCCGCAGCCAGGCCGAACGCTGGGAACCCGACGCCGGCACGCCCGGCCAGGAGGAGGGCGGAGTTCGCTAAGGCGTCGGCGCTCGTCTCGGCGCCGCCGCGTCAGTTTTCGCCTTCGCAGGCGAGCTTGGCCGTCCTAGGCTTCCACCTATGGGTGGGAAAGCGATCCTCTTCGCGTCGGTTCTCGCGGCGCTCGCCACGCAAGGCGCAGCCGCCCTGGCCGCGCCAAGGTGCGACATCGGCAAGGTGGCCGAGTTCCCGGTCACCATGGTCGGGCTGAGGGCCCATGTGACTGTGAAGGTGGACGGCCAGGACACCACCTTCATGGTCGACAGCGGAGCCTTCTACAGCTTCATGAACCGCGAGGCCGTGAAGCGGCTCAAACTGGATAGCCATCCCGCGCCCATCGGCTACTACGTCAAGGGAACCGGCGGCACCGACGCCCGGGTCGACATCGCTCTGGTCGACAAGCTCGGCCTCGGCGAGGGTCTCGACATTCCACGGGTTCCCTTCCTTGTCCTGCCCTCGATCGGCTCCCCGACCGCCGGCGTCCTCGGTCAGAACGTCATGTCGGCCATGGACACCGAATACGATCTTGGCAACGGGGTGATCCGGTTGATGCATCCGTCGCCCGATTGCCAGCACGCGATTCCCGCCTACTGGGCGGGCTCGCAGACGGTGAGCGAGGTGGACCTGGAGCCGATCAGGCCGGAGACGCCGCACCTCCGCGGCGAAGCCAAGATCAACGGTCAGACGATCCGCGTCACCTTCGACACCGGCTCGCCGGTCTCCTATCTCAAGCGCGCCACCGCCGAACGGCTGGGATTCCGCGCCGACGGTCCGGGCGTCCAGGCCTCGGGCATCTCAGGTGGAATCGGCGGCCGCGTCTTCGAAAGCTGGATCGCGCCATTTGACAGCCTCGATATCGGCGGCGAGCAGATCAAGCACACGCGCCTGCGCGTCGCCGCCCTGAGCCTCGACGGCGAGGACATGCTGCTCGGCGCGGACTTCTTCCTGTCGCACCGCATCTATGTCTCCAAGCAGCAGCACAAGATTTTCTTCACCTACAACGGCGGTCCCGTGTTCCAGTTGGGCCGTCCGTCGACCGTCGCGAGCGCCGGCGCGCCAGCCGGAGCGCCCGGCGCGACCCTGCCCGCGCCCACCGAGCAGTATGCCGATACGCCCAGCGACGCCGCCGGCTTCGCCCGACGCGGCCAGGCCTCGATGTCGCGCCGCGACTTCGCGGCTGCGGTCGCTGACTTCACCAAAGCGAGCGAACTGGATCCGAAGAATCCCGAGTATTTCCGCCATCGCGCCGAGGCTCATATCGGCGAGCGGCGCCCCGTGCTGGCCATGGCCGACCTCGATGAGGTGCTGAAGCTCAAGCCCGACGACATGAACGCGCTCATCGAGCGCGGCAGTCTTTATCTCGCCTCGGGCGACGAGCATCGGGCGAGCAGCGACTTCGAGACCGTGATCCGGGCCGATCCCGACCGCGAGCTTGCGGTCGCCGGGCTCTATTCGGCGAGCAGCCGCTTCGAGCCGGCCGTCGTCCACTACGACACCTGGATCGCGGCGCATCCGAAGAGCGAGCGCATGGTCGACGCGCTCAACGGCCGCTGCTGGGCGCGCTCGCTGTGGGGACATGAGCTCGACAAGGCCCTGGCCGATTGCGAAGCCGCGGTGCGTCGCGGCCCGCACATAGCGGCGCTGTTCGACAGCCGCGGGCTGGCGCATCTGCGCCGCGGTGAGCTCGATCTGGCGATCGCCGACTATGACGAGGCGCTGAAGCTGCAGCCGAAGCTCGCCTGGTCCCTCTACGGGCGCGGGCTGGCCAGGATCGGCAAGGGCCTCAAGGCCGAGGGCGAGGCCGATCTGCAGGCCGCGACGCAGATCGCCCCGAATCTGCCGGCCACGGCCAAGCGCCACGGCATCGACACCCGCGCCGGCGGCGGCTAGTAGGCGAAAGCCTCGAAGACCTTGCTGACGTCGCCAGCCCAGGGGCCGCTGTAGAGCTCAAGAAGGCGCTCGGCGGGCGTGACGCCGGTCTCGGCGATGGTGTCGAGCTCGGCCAGGTAGCCGCTCTCGTCGACGAGGCCGCCCGACAGTCGGTTGCGCCGCTTCAGGCCTTCGCGGGCGATGGCCAGCATGTCCTGGGCTACGTCCTGGACGGTGCGGCCCGCCACCTCGGCTTTCAACCCGATGCGCGCCACGTCCTCGCGCAGCCGCTCGTGGTCGGCGATCTCCCAGCCCTTGCAGAGATCCCAGGCCGCCGATAGCGCAGCGGCGTCGTAGAGCACGCCGGTCCAGAGCGCCGGCAGGGCGCAGAGCCGGCTCCAGGGTCCGGAGTCGGCGCCGCGCATCTCCAGGTACTGCTTCAGCCGCACCTCCGGGAACAGCGTCGTGGTGTGGTCGGCCCAGTCCTTCAGGGTCGGTTTCTCGCCGGGCAGCTCCGGCAGCTCGCCCTTCATGAAGGCGCGGAACGAGCGGCCGGCCACGTCGATGTAGCGGCCGTCGCGCTTGACGAAATACATCGGCACGTCGAGGGCGTAGTTGGCGTAGGTCTCGAAGCCGAAGCCGTCGGCGAACACGAAATCCAGCATCCCGGTGCGGTCGGGATCGGTGTCCGTCCAGACCACCGCGCGCGTGGACACCAGCCCGGTGGGCCGGCCCTCCCGGAACGGCGAGTTGGCGAACAGCGCGGTGGCGATCGGCTGCAGCGCCAGCGAGGTGCGGAACTTGGCCACCATGTCGGCTTCCGAACCGAAGTCGAGGTTGGCCTGCACCGTGCAGGTGCGGAACATCATGTCGAGGCCCTGGCCGCCGACTTTGGGCATGTAGCCGCGCATGATCTTGTAACGGCCCTTGGGCATGACCGGGACCTGCTCGCGCGTCCAGATCGGGGTGTAGCCGAGGCCGAGGAAACCCAAGCCCAGCTCGTCGGCGACGACCTTCACCTCCTGCAGATGGCCGCCGGTCTCCTCGCAGATGTCGTGGATGGTCTCCAAGGGGGCGCCGGAGAGCTCGAACTGGCCGCCTGGCTCGAGGCTCACGCTGGCGGCGCCGCGCTCCAGGGCGATGACGTTGTCCCCCTCGTAGACCGGCGCCCAGCCGTAGCGCCCGAGGCCTTCCAGCAACGCCTTGATGCCCTGCGGCTCATAGGGGACGGGGGCGTGCGAGCCCAGGCGGAAGACGAACTTCTCGTGCTCGGCGCCGACGCGCCAGTCGGCCTTCGGCTTGGCCCCCGCCTCGAACCAGCTGACCAGGTCCGCAAACACCAGCGGACGATCGTCGCAGGCGACCTCGGCCATCCATCACCTCCCCAGCCCAACCCGCGAGGTCCGGCCGAAATCCTTACGCTGCCAAGATAGGTGGGCGCAAATCGGAGAAGCTCAAGAGCGCCAGTCGCCGAGCGCCGCCTGCCAGAGCGCGAGCGCCGCGATGACGGCCGTGTCGGCGCGCAGGATGCGCGGGCCCAGGCCGGCGGCGATCGTGAACGGCTGCGCGCGGAGGAGCTCGCGCTCCTTGGGCGAGAAGCCGCCTTCCGGACCTATGAGAACAGCCCAAGGGCCCGGCGGCAGGTCGCGGAGCGCCGCAAGGATCGGCTGTGCGTCGCCGGCTTCGTCGCAGAACAACAGGCGGCGCTCGGCGGGCCAGTCGGCGATCAGGCGGTCGAGCTTCACGGGAGCTGCGATCTCCGGCACGTCCAGCCGCCCGGTCTGCTCGGCCGCTTCCGCGGCGATGGCGGCGAGGCGCTCGACGCGGGTGTGCTCGGCGTTGGTGCGTTCGGTGACGACCAGGCGCACGCGAGCCGCGCCCAGCTCGGCCGCCTTCTCGACGATGGTCTCCAGCCGGGCGCGCTTGACCAGCGCCACGATCAGCACGAGGTCGGGCCCGAACGCCTGCGGCCGCGCCGGATCGATCACCTGCAGCACGACCTCGCGCTTGCCGAGCTTGCCGACCAGCGCCCGCCACTCGCCGTCGCGCCCGTTGAACACGCGCAGCTCGTCGCCGGCGGCGAGGCGCATGACCGCGGCCAGGTAGCGGCTCTGGCCCTCGTCGAGGGCCAGCTCGGCGCCGGGCGCGAGATCGTGGCGGACGAACAGACGGATCATCGGCGCGTTCTAGCGGCCCGCGGGTCATGAGGACTAGGGTCGGACCATGGACAAGGACGACTACGAAGCCGAGCTGGAGAGGCGCCAGCTTGCGCTGGTGCGCTGGCAGCAGCATGCGATGCAGGCGGGCGAGAAGGTGCTGATCATCTTCGAGGGCCGCGACGCGGCCGGCAAGGACGGCTCGATCCGCGCGCTCACGGAGCATCTCTCGGTGCGCGCGACTCGCGTCGTCGCCCTGCCCAAGCCTTCCGACCGGGAGCGGAGCCTCTGGTACTTGCAGCGCTACGTCCGCTACCTGCCGGCCGCCGGCGAGACGGTGATCTTCAACCGCTCCTGGTACAACCGCGCCGGCGTCGAGCGGGTGATGGGCTTCTCCACACCGGAGGAGCAGGAGCAGTTCCTGCGCGACGTGCCGACCTTCGAGGCCATGCTGGCGGGGAGCGGGCTGAAGCTCGTCAAGCTGTGGCTCGACGTCTCCAAGAAGGAGCAGGCCGAGCGGCTCGAGGAGCGTCGCACCGATCCGCTGAAGGCGCTGAAGGCCTCGCCGCTCGATGCGGAGGCGCAGACGCGCTGGGACGCCTACAGCCAGGCGCGCGACGCCATGCTTCGGCGCACCCAGTCGCCGATCGCGCCGTGGACCATCGTCAAGGCCGACCACAAGAAGCGCGCCCACCTGGCGCTGCTGAGCTGCGTGGTGCGGACGCTCGCGCCCAAGTCCATAGCGGATGAGGTGGACGCCCCCGATCCGGACGTGCTCTTTCCCTTCGAGATGGCGGTGCTGGAGGACGGCCGGCTCGCCCGCTAGCGGACAAACCCGGAGGTCGCGATGGAACAGGTGCGTCTTGGCGAGACCGGCCTGAGGGTCTCGAGGCTGTGTCTCG
>Ga0207695_10003052_pt1 | contig 24001 bp, 12 predicted proteins | sample KBSC54metaG_FD_184354 | JGI IMG/M metagenome (GOLD analysis project Ga0207695, IMG submission 184354) | Corn rhizosphere microbial communities from Kellogg Biological Station, Michigan, USA - KBS C5-4 metaG (SPAdes) (version 2) | ecosystem: Host-associated > Plants > Roots > Rhizosphere > Soil...
CCTTCATCTCAAAATCGGCAGCTGACAAGCATGGGGCAAATATTAGGACCGAGAGAAGATAAACTCCGATGCGGGTGAACATTGGTCTTAGGTAGTGCTCCTTTGTCCAACATGATATGACATGCACACAGTCCAGGCGGGACGCATAGGGCAAGTTGCGGGGACCCGATGATGTCGAGCGCCGAACCCGTCGTGCCGCAGTCGCCTAACCGCATGACAAAGCCATCGTTGTAGTCCGTGTGCTCGCCAATCAGGTTCACGCGCCCGGGTGCACCGAAGATTCCGCGTGGACTCGTCCCATGAACTGCCCGGAACCGCGTTACGACTGCATCCGCTTCGCTTGCCAAAGCCACAGGATCAACTGCCGAAGGGGCCATGGGTGCTCGTATGTGTCTCCCCAAATGTGCGTGTCCTGTGCGGCTTTCATCGAGGCAAACTCGATTTCAATTCCACGAAGCCTCGATCTGTTCGAGGGTCTTTCCTTTGGTTTCCGGCAAATGCGCCTTTATAAACAGGAAGCCGGCCACGCAGATTGCGGCATAGATCCAGAAGGTCTTTGCGGCACCCAGAGAGTGGTTAAAGAGGGGGAAGGTATAGGTTAGGACAAAACTAGCCACCCAGAGTGCCGTAACCGCAATCGACATTGCCGCGCCGCGGATGCGATTGGGGAAGATCTCTGAGATAACGACCCAGGTCACGGGCGCCAGTGACATTGCATAACATCCGATGGCAGCGACCACGAAGACCAGCATGTGAACACCGCGACTGTGGACGTAGTAGAAAGCTCCCAGGCAGGTATAGATGATCGCAAGTCCCGCGGATCCAGTGAGCATCAAGACGCGCCGCCCATAGCGATCCACAAGTCCAATCGCAACGAATGTGAAGATGAGGTTCACTGTTCCCGTAACGACAATGTTGAACAGAATGTCGGAAACGCTGTACCCGGCGGCAGAGAAAACTTCCTCTGCGTAATTGAAGATTACGTTGATACCGCACCACTGTTGCAGCACGGCGAGAACAATTCCAAGCGACAGCACCCTCAGCATCCGAGGTTCAAATAGAATACGCAGATCCAATCGGTTTGCGTCGTTGACGACCGTGGCCTCAATCTCACTTAAGGCCTGTTCACCATATGCTTCGCCGCCAATCCGGGAAAGCACGCGTCTGGCCGGTTCATGCGCTCCATTCTTTGCGAGCCAGCGCGGGCTCTCAGGCAACAGGAACATCGAGATGAAGAAGAGTACCGATGGTATTGCAGTCACGCCGAACATCCACCGCCATCCGACTTGACCGTTCCATGACTGCAGGATCTGGATTGCTGTCGCATCAGGAGGAACGGGCTTCGCGATCAGCCAGTTGACCAGTTGAGCCAGCAGAATGCCAACCACGATTGTCAATTGATTCAGCGAAACCAGTTTGCCTCGATACTGGGCTGGCGCTACCTCCGCGATGTACATGGGGGAAAGACTCGAAGCCATTCCGATAGCGAGTCCGCCTAGGATTCTCCAGGGCACAAAGACAGCAAAAGACGATGCCATACCGGTGCCAATCGACGAGATCGCGAAAACCACTCCCGCCGCGATCAGCAACCGCTTCCTGCCCAGACGATCACTCAGCCCGCCAGAGATCAGCGCTCCAACCAGGCAGCCAACGAGTGCGCAACTCATTGCCCAGCCTTGTTGTGTGGGATTGGTCAGATGAAAGAACTTTTCGTAGAACGGCTTAGCGCCTCCGATGACTACCCAGTCATAGCCAAAGAGCAAACCACCGAGAGCAGCGACCGCCGAAATGGCGTAGACGTACGCAGTATCAAAGTTCTCCGCTTGGGTCGTGACCTCCGTCTCTTTTTTCACGGCACCGATCATAGAAAATTGGCCATTCGTTCGAGCCTTTCGCATCATTGCCGCATTGTTGCGGCAGCAGGAACTCGCGTGAGGAACTCTAATTCCTGCTGCGCAGCAATGTGGTTGCAGTCGAGCGAGAGCACTTGATTCAGCAGTTCCATAGCGCGTTTAGGGTTCCGTAAGCCGAGTTCACTGAGCGCGAGCAGGAAAACGCAGTCCACTTGATTCCTCTTCTGGAGGTCATCCTCGAACAGTAGCAAGTTCGGGAGTGAGGTGGCGAAGTAGTCGATCTTCACGTCTGCTTCCATCTGCTTCTGAGCAAAATCTCGCATTTGCCTCAATAGATTTGCCGCTTCCGCTTTATGGCAAAGCGCCTCAAGGCTTTTTGCACGATAGTAGGTGAGCCAGGTAATCGGGCCGTCATCGTCAGCTGCTCTTGTCCAGCACTGGCGAGCCTTGTCCTCACGCCCCGTCTGCGAGAGAGCCAACCCAGTGAAATAGTCCAGATGAGTTTCGCGAGTGAGCAAGTGCTTGCCTTCTCCCAGACTCTGCGGATACTCTCGCGCTGCAGAAAAGTGCGCCAAAGCTTGTTTTGGATTCCTACTCTCCAAGAGCGAACGGCCGAGCAGAATGTGGGCCCATACATACTGGCCCGAAACTAAGCCTTCTCCGCCTTCCCAAGGATTGAAGCGGCGCGACAGCAGCATTTCTAAAGCTTGTTCTGCGCGGCCGGTCTGGTTCAGAAGCGTTATGAACTCCACCATCAGATCGTCTCGTTGCGACACGAGATGGGGATGCTTTTCTAACGTTGCGAGCCGCTGCGATGGGCCGACTCCGGTACGCTTGCGCAGCTGATCGGCTTCATATAGCAGGCGTGCGTCAGACGGATTCGCTTTGAAGGCATTCTCATATGCAGCGAGCGCCCCACGCGCGTCTTTGCCTATGTTGAAGTATGCGATACCGAGATTCCGCCAAGGAATAGCAAAGGACGGGTCAATCTGAACGCTCGACTCCCATTCTCGGATTGCCTCCTCGTAACGTTTCTTGTCATAGAACAAATTGCCGAGGTAATAGTGTGCTCGGGCATCAGAAGGGTTCTGGGCCAGCGCAGTCTGAAGCACGATCATCTCTTCGATCCGGGCGGGGAAACAGTAATCCGGCGACGCGTTTGCCGCAGCCACCCAACTTGCGATAGCCGACGAGTGGTTTCCCAGCCGGTCATTGCAATCGCCCAGCAAGTACAGTGCAATTGGACCGACGTAGCGCCCAGATTTGCTTGTGTATCCTGATAGCAGCTCTCTAGCCTCAGCCCAGAACCCCGCTGCTGCATAGTCGAGGGTCAGATCCAATTTGAGTTGCGACTGAACCCTTTCCGCGACCTGCGATTCTGGAAGCTCATTTCGGGCCCCACCTTCAGCGGAGAGAATCTCTAGTTCGTGTAGGGACCAAGCATCGAGCGGGTCGAGCCCCTGGGTTTCTCTCGCACACGCGGCTGCCTGCGTGGACGCTCCCAGGCGCCGGAGAATGGCAGTGCGCAAATTACGGGCATTCAGATTCTCGGAGTTCGTTTTCAGTGAGAGTTCCAAATGCTCAAGCGCGCGCTCGAAGTGCAGACGGCGGCAATCGATTTGAGCCAAGTGATAGTGCGCGGCAGACTGCCAAGCATAGTTCCAGGTTGCCTTGTACAACGCTGCATACGCTTCTTCTAGACGCTGCTGATATTGCAGAGCAACTCCGAGATAGTAATATGCGTCGCCTGCTACGGGATTCGGATTTCTCCTCGTTAGCCGTTCAATGGCGCGGCGAAAGTGCATTTCAGCTTCGGAGAACTGCCCTCGTTTAAACTTCAGCAGCCCCAAAGCCGTGTTGCACCTGTTATCTAGCGGATCGCGTTCCAGAGCTTCTTCCCAATACGGCTCTGGATAACGAGTCGCATGCCTGTACTGCTCTAAATGCAGGCCGGTGACGTACAGCTCATCATTAGAAGTAATCTCCTTTGGCCGTGGAGGCTCCGTAGCCGGTGCAGGAAGAGAAGTTGCCGTGCTGCGTGCTGTTGGTGGAGCGTACTGAACGATTTCTTGTCCATGGCTTGTGAGCAAACGAACCAAACAGTCGCCGGTGCCACGAACTTCCCGAAGGTAAGGCTTGCCAGGTATCAAATCGCTAATGTCTTCGAAGACGGGTTTGCCGCCCCCCGTGACCAGCAACTTCGCTTTTTCAAAACGTTCAGTGACACACACACCGACTCTTAATTTTCCATCAATTGGTTCCACATTGAGCGCGGCGAATCGGTTGGCGTTCTTGGCGGGGCCGATCTCCTGGATCGGATACCAGAATTGACTCCAGGTACGAGTCTCGTAGGGGTGAAGCCAGGAGAAGTCGGGCTGATTATCCGTAAAGACGCCGGCCATCAGTTCGATGTAAGGCCCATCAGCATCGGTCAGGTTCCGGTCCCATGCGTAACCAAATTCCGCGTTGCCCCATGTCCAGAGCTTCTTCCCGGGAGCAATATGGCGATTCGCAAAATGCACTACACCCGCATTCTTCTTATAATCGTAGCCGCCAAAGAAGTCGTATTCCGATTCCGTAACCATGTAGGATGTTGGCACAGGAATGTTCTTGTACCACGAGATGTCGACACCCTTTCTGTAGTCGACACCGTAGTAAAAATTGCGTGCGATCGGAAAAGAAGAGATGGCGCGCTTGGCGTGGTCGGCTACGTATGTCACGTCAGGGGGAAAAAATGCCTGGTAATGATCGTGTACGCGAATGCCAACATTGGCCCACCACAAGAATGTCTGAACGAAGGGTGTCCGATTGTATAGCCGGACCTTCGCCTCGATGTACGACCTGCCAGGGTGCAAGCAGATACCAACCATGCCCTTCATGCGAGTCATGGGATCGTGCTCGCTCATCCAGATTGTGGTGCTTCCATCTTCACCATGCTCGATCGCATGTTGGACGGGCATGTAGGTGGATGGGCGGTGATGTTGGGGCCAATTGAATTCAACCCCGCCAGAAATCCACGGTCCCAACAATCCAACAAGGGCCGGCTTGATTACATTCTGCCGGTAGAAGAAATCGTAGCCATTCGTTTTATCCTGGCCGATGTGGATGCGTCCGCCAATGTCCGGGAGCATCATCAAGTAGACGTATTCGTTTTCAAGAAAAACCGCTTTGTATGCTTTCTCTGACCTTTCGTTGGAAACGCGATCTGTAATCGGGTTCGGGTACACCTTCCCACTACTGCCCTGGTAAACCCGCTTCTCAAAGAACATCGGGTTCTTATCGGGCGCTTGTTCGGGATACGTAGGGATCACGACTTGATCTTCCCAGGCCCTAACCTTCTTACGCTCCGATTTCGTCACCGTCGCATCTCCTGTATTGCCTTCTTGGTGTGAACAACTGTGATCGCCGAACGGAAGATTCTCTTAAACCCAATTCTGACCGTTAAGAAATCGCGACGAGTCACAGGTGGAAAACGCCATGCCGTTAACGTACACGGTACAGCTTAATCCCGCACTGGTTGAGGTGTCAAACAAAAAATTTGATATCGGTTTAAGCGGGTCGGCTAGGAAATACGCACGTGATTGTTCTGCTGCGCGGATGCGGATATCCGATCCACGAACAACTCCAGATTGGACCTCATGACGATGTGGGGGTTCAGTTTGATTTGGTGGGGTGGACACTTTCCCTCTGCAAGGAACTTGTACAGAGCCTCAAAAGCCATCCGTCCCTGGGCCTCAGGCCGCTGGTAGATGGTTGCTAGGATTCTGCCCGATCTGAGGAACGGCACGAGTTGGGCAAATAGATCCGTAGTAACGACCGAAATGCGGCGTTCAGGATCAAGTTCTTCGAGCGCCTGAATGACTCTTACGGAGTTTGCCGTGCTCACATATAGCGCTTTGAGCGAACGATCACGTGCCAGCAGTTTTCGAGTCTGGTTGTAAGCAGCACCTTCATCGTCGTGAGTTTCGATTATCCCGGATAAGCCGAGGGATCCATTGACAGAGCTCAAACTCTGCTTAAAGCCGCGCACCTTCTCCGAGTGGTCAATAGTTGAGAGATCACCAGTGAAAACACCAACCGTGCCGGGCTCCTGCACCGTAAGGTGTAGGAATTCCGCTACCATTGCGCCGCTCACAAAGGGGTCGGCCGATACTGCGGTCAACCGCTCTGTGCCTGGTGCATCGGTGGATACGCACACGACGGGAATCCGCCTCTGCGCCGCACGGCGAATCCATATCTTCAACTGCCCCGGGTGGCCCGGAGCGATGATGATGCCTTTGCTGCTGTCCTCAAGCGCCTCGCGGAACAACTCCTCATCGCCTTCTCCTAGTGCTGGATGAGTGCGAAACTGCAAGTCCACACCTGCCTGAAAAGGGCTTGATGCCTCTCGAATCCCACCGCGCACAGCATCAAAGAACGATGCGATTCTCGCCGGAAGATTCACTGACAACCGGAGCTGGCGAGGCGCTTTCAAGTAGCGGGCCGCTAGGTTAGGCCTATAGCCTAATGTTTGGGCCATCTTCAACACGCGTTCTTTGGTGATGGCATTGATGCCGCCGCGGCCGTGTATGGCACGATCCACGGTGCCGATTGAAATTCCCAGCGCTCGAGCAATGTCCTTGATACCAGAGGGTCTGCTGTCCCGGGGAGCCTCCTCAACGGCGGGGGACTCGCTACTGGGCGATGGCAAGGGTTCTTGAACGCCTTTTGGCTTTCTGGCCATGAGGAACTCGGTAGCAAACACGAAATACCGGGTACGTTGACGGAACTAAGTATACTCGCATTCAAATCAGCGGAGAACAGCTTCTATCACAAACGTGTATATCGACCTTGGGTGAAGACGTGTACTGACCACCTTCTGACCGGCGCGATTTTCGACCTTGAGGCTTTCCGCGTGCTGCTTCCAGTCAGGTACGCCGGAAGCTGGACTTGGAGCCGTAGTGGTTGCGATCAGCTGCACATTGTCGCCGAGTACCGAGAAACCTGAAAACTCGAATGTGTCCTTCTCTGGAGCATCTCCGGTAACTTTCACGACGACAACCTTTTGGGAAGTGGGATCATAGGCAGCAATAGAGTTCCGGTCCCCAACGGAAATCAACTGAGATCCTGGTCGAAGGTAACGGGTAAACTGCCCGTAAACGTAAAACTTGCGATTGACCCGGACGAAAGGTGTGTTTTCCGAACTCGCCTTGTCATGGGTATCCACATAATTGGCATTGATCAGGCCCCACCCATACTCACGCACGTCCGGCTCGACAGGCTGCCAATAAATCCAGGCCCTCGGCGTGAGATCCTTCAAGTCGCGAATGATCGCCTGCGCCATAATGTATCCCGACCCGTCCCCATCGCCGTACTCCGATTGCCATAAGCGTTTCGTCCCGGTCACGCGTCGCAGCTCGACGCGATTCGGTCCTCGATATGGTTCCGTTCCATTTGAATAACCATGCACGTTGACGAGTCCGACCAGACCGCGCGTTGCTGTGCTGTAGCTATTCCAAGTGTTCAGCCCCGCGTCGATGTTGTTCTCGTCAGCCGCTGCTATAACGACATTATTGAGGTGTACGCGATTAAGGGCTCGCCGAAGACTCTCCAATATCGTCTGCTGGGTCGCGATGTCGAAATGGCACCCTTCCTGGCGCCCAGGATATTTCCACCAGTCCGCGGAAGGTTCATTGAGGGGTTCGACTGAATCGAAGTTGATTCCCCAATGGTCTGCTGAATATCGCGCCACGGACGCGAGGTAGAACGTAAAACGATCGTAGCTTTCAGGAGCGAGGCAGTCGCCACCAGTATCGCTGCCTGAAGTACTCCGGTTCGAATTCATCCACCACATAGGCGAGTCGGAAAACATCTCGAACACGGTCGCACCACGTGCACGCGCTTTCTGCATCATCGAACGCTGATTCTCGTCCACCGACCAGTTCCATGTTGTGGGGTCATTTTTATTTCGGTCAGCCCAGTAGCCGTGGATATCCATCTGCCACTGCAGTTTTGGTCCCTTGTTCTCCTGCGGCTGATTTGTTCCGCCACCGCCCACGTTATAACGAACAATGTTGAGTCCCAACCCGGGGTAACCGTCCGTCGACTTCATTGTGTAGATCAGATCGGCGTAGTAATCCGCGTTTGCGGTGCCGCCGATCGCCCGAGCCCACCACGCCAGAGAACTACCCCAACCTTCCCATTGGCCAAGATTCTTGGTGGGATTGACTTTCACTATTACAGTTGCAGGCCCACTTTGCTGCGCATGCGCTCGAAGTGAGAGCACACATCCAGTGAGCAGAGCAATCACGAACGCCGATGACAGTCGAAGTTTCTCTTTTGTTCGTTCTGAAATGACCCTAGTGCTCGTTCGCATTGGATTTCCTAATCGTGTACACGAATTGTTGAATCTGGTTTTGTTGCTTGTTAGTTGCATCGGTCTCGCTCTTCCGTAGTCGATCGAAAATCGCGAACTCTTCCTGCGCAAGAGTGCCCTTACCTGCCCTTGCTAAGGCTTGACCCAATCGATAATGGAAATTCGCTGAGTTCGCATTCACCTGCAGGGCATGCTCGTACTGCACAATGGCGCCCTCATAGCCGTGCCGCTCCGAATAGAGGTTCCCAAGCTGGAAATAAGCATCGGCGTAATTTGGATCAAGCGTGAGTGCGTGCCTCAGCAGGGATTCAATTTGGCTGACGACTTGGGGACTTGAATCAATGGGAGTTCCTCTCCATAAACAGAGGGCAAGGTCATAGTTGAGTTCCGCATTCTCAGCTTCGTGACTCAGAAAGCTTTGAACACGAGAAAGAATTTGAGGGGCTAAATCTGGCGAAGCGCCATCGCACGCTTTCCCCAGGAATGTAACCGGTAGGAGATCGGAAGGGGCCAGGTCAGAAGCGCGGAAGTAGGCCCGAACTGCTTCATCGGTTTTTCCCGCACCATAAAGAGCGATGCCTAGCCCATCGTGCAGCTGGGCGGATTGAGGAAACCGTACCGTTCCCGCCTTGAACACCTCGATGGCGGCAGTGAAGGTCTGATGCAGCAAGAGTTCGGCGCCCCAGTTAAGGATGTTCTGCTCGCTGGGATCCATGCGCGCTGCCTGCTCGTATTGCGCGGCGGAAGAGAGATAGTTCCGCGATTTTTCTTCGACTTCACCAAGAAGGCTGTGGAGTTCCGCGGAGTCATGCAAGTTGATGAGTTTGTGGAGCTGCTCGCTCGCTTCGTTAAATTGCCCGATCTGTTCTAAAGCCAATGCGAGGTCAAAGCCGTTGTTGTAAGCCGATGGAGTGATTTCCTGTGCACGTTTCAGGAATGGGATAGCCTCGCGAAGCTTCCCTCCTTGAATGTAGAACTCGCCCAGATTGTGATTTGCATCGTAACTCTGGGGCTCCATCTGGGCGACTCTCTTGAACTGACGTTCTGCCTTCTCCACTCGGCCCAGCGTGAGAAGATTTGTACCCAGCGCTGTCCGTGCTTCTGCCACAGTTGGCTTCAGTTGAACAGCCTTGGCAAGGAAGGGATTCGCTTCTTTTTGCTTGCCCTGCGCAACATAGACGAGACCCAAGAGCTCATTGACCTCAAAGCTGCTAGGAGCGGACTTGATCAAAAGCTCCAGCTCGCGTTGGGCTGGAGTGTATTGCTGAGCCTTGTACGCTGCGAGTGCAGACAAGAATTCACGTTTTGTTTCGCTCTCAATCTGCTCGCGATGCGAAGCCTGGTGCCGCGGGCCAGCTGCGGGCACTTGTGGTCGGAGAATGGGCAAGAAGATCAGGAGTCCAATCCCCGAGAACATTACACTCAGGAATCTTCCAAAACCACGGTCTGCCACTTCCCGCTTCTGAACTCGCCGCAGCTTCGGCTCCGGTTGAGTTGAATCCTGCGGCTTCGTTTCATCACCTCTGGTGTAGCGATGTCATTTGGCGGTCACAGACAGATTATCGAACTGGGCATGGTCCCACTCAGTTCCGAGCGCAAACATACCATGCGTGTGCGCAGCGTCGTCGATCGAAACCACAGTCTTGCCGTCAATGGTTCCTTCCACGTGCTTGCCGCCGAAACGCAATTCAAGGTGATGCCACTGCTTCCGATCCATTTGAGTTTCTCCTGAACCGAGAGTGACAATCGGCTTCTTGAACTCAGCTGAAAATACCTTCCAAGAGCCGTCCGGAGCGACGGAGAAGATGTAACCGCTTGGCCAGCGTGCGTTCTGGTCTTGAAACACATCCGCAGAGTCAATGCGCCCGATAAGAACGGCGGGGGAAGTTGACAGGAAGCGAACATCTGCAGCGATGCTGTAGTCGGTCCAGGCCGAATCTCCCGCCATGGTGAATGGATCTGGGAGTGGTCCCCAGGGGATCGGCTTCGTAGTGATGACCTGTTCGAGACACCTGCCGGGACGCCCCACACAAGCATGCACCTCGAATGCTCCGTCCTGATCGGAAAGGTACTTTGGCGCATGGCTTGTCGCAGTCTGCTCAAAGTTGTCGCTGTAGGGCATCGGGAAGGCTCGCGGCGGCGGTGGCGTAGCAGTTCCCTTCGCTTGCCCCGTCGTCGTTGTAATCGAGTACAGCGAATTGGGATCAAAGGTGTATGCGAAGACTCCGTTCATCGGATGAAGCACAGCGACACGTTCGAAGACGTGCGTGTCATTTGTCTCCCACACGTACACGTCTGAACTGGCGAGTCCTCCTCCGATCTTGAATCTAGCTGTCTGCGGCTGGGACGCATGAATTGTCTCGAGCACCACGCTCCAGTTCTTGTGATCCGGCGAGCGAAGCGTGACATAACTGCCTTTGCCCGGAAGACTACCCGATGAGGAGTCGAGATATTGCCAACCAGGCTGCGCGAACTGAGTTGTGTGTGCGGTCGCCCAAATTGTTCCCTGAACATCGTAGTGGCCGGACCAGGGCGTGTTTGCGTACATCAACCCGGAGTTCGGAGCAGCGAGATTGTCATAGTAGGAGGTGATGGGGCTCCAGATCTCGGTCGCGGTCAACGATCCCTCGAGATAGTTTTGATTGTAAAGATGTGCAAGGATACGTCCACCGACAGGCCAATCACGGCTGAGGTAGGGGCCACTGCCGCTGTTCGGTTGGTCCTCCGATGACCACAGCGGTTTCCCAGTCTTTCGCGCCGTCTCAGTAGTTGTGATCTTTCCGTTCACCAGTGGGTAATGCACACCAATGACACTGACGGCATCGGCCAGCGCGGGATCTTTCAGAATTGCATCAGCAATCGCCCATTGGCCCTCCCCCTCTCCGGAATACTCATCGCAGCAAACAATTTGGGTTGTGAGATGGTGAGCTTTCAGCTGCTGGGCTAATTCCTTGACATATGTAGCATCGAATACTTTCTCGTTCCAGATTCCTGCGTATTTGATATCGAGGTGATGATCTTTTCGCGCCGCCTCAATGAACCGGGCAACATAATCGGCCATTGCAGGTGTGTAGAGCGAGTCCTTTCCCACCCAACCCGGTGCGCCCCAAGGAAGGACTTCCAGAATAATGTTCGGATTCCGCTTCTTGGCCTCTTCCATCAGCCACCACTCGTATCCCCTGTTTGAGTCGTAGTCCGAGGGGGTGCGCATGAAGCTTGGCTCTGAGCCATCGGTTGAATTGACGTCCGCTCCAATCTCAACTTTGAGGTGTTGAAGCGCCGTACCATAGCCGGGTTGGAATAGGAAATCAAGAATCTGACTGCGTTGCGGTTCCGGATAATCGATCAAAAGACGTGAAGATGCGCCGGCGCTGAGGGCGCCGATTCCATCGAATAGCCGGCCTGTGCCGTTCCCGTCCAGAACGATTTCGGTCTGCTGTCCCTGCAGCCTTAAGGTCGAGCAAATTACAGCGCAGAAGCACAAAATGATTAGAGGAAAGAACGTTGTTGAATCTAGGATTCGGCAGACGCGCCACGTACACATTCTTATTGCTCCCATGAAGGGGAGTTCATCCCCAAAATCTCACGCACTGCGTACAAGGGGAAAAGGGTGCTCGAGCTCATACGACGACAGCAACTTTTGGGAAATAACCCATTCGGAGCCGCACTCCTTGCAGCACCCGTTGATGTCCAAGGGTCCGATGTGGAAGCATTCGCAACACTGAAACTGGTTGGTCGTGAACTTGTGAAATGTCAAGATACTGCCGAGAGATCTACTCGCACCCAAACTGCATTATTTCGTGCTCTTTTGGCCCGCGTCCATCAGGAAGAATCACGATTGACGTCTCGTCTGCGCCAACGCAGCCAGCTCACGAGCATGGGCGTTCGGTAGATAACTGAGTGCCTCAATCGCAAGCCGGACCTTCTCTTCCGTTTCTGAACTGACCGCGCGAGTCTTGTTCATTACATAAGACACAGTGGCAGTCGATACGCCCGCCAATTGGGCCACATCGCGAATTGTGGGTCGACCGGAATGCGACTGCACGCTTCCGCCCTTCTGCGCTACAAACAACGTGCGCGGGAAGAGGGAGGCCTCCTCCCGCGCATTTGTGGCCTACCATAGGAACTTCAGCGCGAACTCAACTTCACGTCCGGTACCGCTCGTGCTATTTATCACTCCGAATGGGTTGGACGCGCTGTTATTCAGGAAGTTCCCATTCCCGATCGAACTTGCGAAGTTCGGGTGATTGAACAGGTTGAAAAACTCAGCCCGGAACTCAAGGTTCGTGCTTTCCGAGGGGCGGAATTTCTTGAAGATCGAGAAATCCACGTCGTTATATGACGGCCCGTGCACCTGGTTCCAGGGACCTCCGAGAGGACTGAAATCAGTCTGGCCAATGGTCGTTGCTGCCGGAGGTTGGACGAACCCTGCGGCATTGAGGAAAGGCGCGATCCCATGTGGCCCTTTGTGAGCATATGGGCTCACTCCATTCGCAAGCGGTGCGTAGCAGTGGAAATTACCGCTCATCGTACCGGTCGGGCAGCCGAGGGTGAAGGGGAAACCGTTCTGAGAAGTAACAATCCATTGCGTGCTCCACCCGCCGATAACAGCGTCAGCCACGCCGGACATGTTCTTTCCCACAGCCCTGTCCTTACCGATCGGCAATTGCCAGATGCCGCTGGCATGGAAGATATTCGGGACATCATTGCTGCAGAACGAGTAGTCCCTGGTGAGCCCGAACCCGGCGAGGGTTGGCGCACGATTAAACTGGTTTTCATTCAGGCCAAGGATATTTCGGTAGTCATCCTTGCATACTGACCTGGTGTAATCGGCGAGCACATTTAGCCCTTGGCTGAATCGTCGCTCGAACGTGACCTGAAGAGCATTGTAGTAAGCCGAGCCATTGGGTATCAGGTAGTCACTGTTCTGTCCAAAGTCGGGGAAAGGAAGATAAGGCGTAGTGCTCGTCCCGGGGGGGAGAATCAGGTTCGGGATGTTTCGCTTCGATCCATTCAGCAAATGATGGGTGTTGTTGCCGACGTAAGCAACCGTGATCGTCTGGCTGTGCGACAACTGGTATTGCACCGATCCGTTCCATTGTTGCGTATAAGCGGTCTTCCATGGACGCTGGAAACCCGTTAATCCCAACCCGTTCGGACTGAAATTCGGACTTGCAGGATCGGGGTTTGCAGCCGTGAGGCCGTTTTCGAGCGTAGCCGACTGACCGTTTGGATACGTTAACGGGAGAATGTTTCCGTTTGGCGCGAAAAACCCTAGATTCACGGCAAACGGGTAGTTATAACCCGGATCGGGCGCGCCGCCGAGGTTCTCAAACCCGCCATAGAAAACCCCAAACGCGGCACGAGCGACAAGCTTCTGCGTGACCTGATACGCAAGGCCGACCCTGGGAGCAAAGTTCGTCATTGGCGTGGTGAAGATACTCGAACCACTGATGTAGTTGAGTGAAATGCCATCCTGCGCCAAGAGGGGAGCAAAGGCCGGCGATAACGCGGCACTCTTCTGCTGCGAGAGGATGTCATACTGTGCGCCTGCCCCGTTTACGTTGGGCATTACGAGACCAGCTTCCTTGCCATTCCCGCTGCCTAAACCTCCAAAGATTTCCCAGCGCAGACCCAGATTCAGCGTAAGCTTTGACGTCGCTTTCCAGTCATCCTGGAAGTAAGTACCCATGTAGTGGCGCAGATCGTCCGGCTGCGTAATATTGGAAGCAAACACCGCGTTGGCGCCGCCCACATTGTTGACTCCGTTGGGAACGGTCGCCGCAGTCGGGATTAGGAGAATATCCGCCTCCCCCACTCCACCAGTGCTGGCACCCGCTACGCCAGGGGTCATGCCCGTATACCCGCCGAACGAAAATTCACCACGCGACCAGGCGGGGTCAACCCAAGGGAAGTGCATTCTCTGATACTCGAATCCTCCCTTGAAGCTGTGTCCACCGTGAATCTTGGTTAGGTTTTCAGTGAATTGAATCGTGTCGCTGGTGCGATTGTTGGGACTGGCGAAGGCGCCTGCGCCCAACGAAGTCAGTCCACTTACATCAATCGTTGGCAGCCCCCCGTTTTGGGCGGTTTGCGGAATACCCTGGATGCCGTAATTCGCTGGGATTCCATTGCGAAGGGCGCTTGCGGGCTGCGAGGAAGTGTAAAGATGACTGTAGCCGAATCGTGCTTCGTTGATCAGAGTGCTCGAAAAAGTGTGGGTTTCGCTCGCTGCAACATTCATCGAGTGGTCAATAAAGTCACCACCGCCGAAGCCAGTGTTATCGGCATCCCCGGTGAAATCTCCGGGGAAATTCGCGTGTCTGCGGCTGTAACTCACCCTGCCAAACAATTGGTCCCGCTGGCTGATGTTGTTGTCCACGCGAACATCAAAGTGGTTGTTGTCGTCGGGCCGGCTGCGGTCGATAAGGTAATTGTTGGAAAACACGCCAGAGACGTTGGCCGCTGGATAAAGCTGCAAGAGCTTCAGAGCATTGGGATCAATGCGGTTGGATGGCAACTGATTCATGAGGGCCTGTTGCGCAGGAGTCGTGAAATCAGTCTGGCTACCAATGGTCCCGCTGTAGAAAGGATCACGCACATAGCCAGAGGCGCTCGCAACTAAGCCGGTTACCGGATCAGCCGAACCGGCCGTAACAGTCCGAGTAGTGGCTGGATCGAAAATTGTGGCGTCATTAAAAGTTCTGCCGAGCAAATCTGTATGCGTCGAGGACGTACTAGTGAACTGGTCCCGGTAGTCCAGAAAACCGGCTTGAGATTCCGCGAGCGTCGGCACGGTCGCCTTGTGCAGAGTGCTCTGGCGAATGCGAGTGCCCTCGTAATCCCCAAAAATGAACAGCTTATTTTTCACGATGGGCCCGCCAGCGGAGGCCCCGAACTGATTCCGGCGGAGCATATCTTTCTTCTGGTTTTGACAGGGTTGGTTATTCGTGAGTTCGCTAAAGCACCATTTGCTCACGTCGAACGCATCGAACATATCGTTGCGCACAAACTCCCACGCGCTGCCATGGAAGTTATTCGTGCCCGACTTGATTGCCGCATTGACGACTGCACCGCCAGCTCGTCCAAACTCCGCGCTGAAGTTGCTGGTTTGAACCTTGAATTCCTGGATCGCGTCCGGCGGCGGGAGATTTGCATACGCTGCGCCATTCAGAAAATCGACGGTGTCGTTGTTGTTGTCAATTCCGTCCAGCAGGTAGTTGTTATGAACCGTGGTGAGGCCGTTCGCAACAAAACTGCCTGTGGCGTCCAGCCCGCGAGTTGGGTTCAATTTAGTTACACCGGCCCCCAGTTGCGCCAGAAATGTGTAGTTGCGGCCGTTCAATGGCAGATCGTTGACCTGCTGGCTTGTCGCAACCGTGCCAACCGACGCATCCTGCGTTTGAAGCTGTGGTGCCACGGCGGTAACCTCTACCGATTCGGTGGCTGCACCGGCTACAAGCTGGAAATCGGCGCGAGCCTGCTGCTGAACGTTGACGGTCAGGTGAGTTTTTGCCTGACGGAACCCACCCGCCTCCGCAGTAACCGTGTACGGTCCGATTTTGACCGGACTGAATGTGTAAGTACCGTCGCCAGCGGTCACCACTGTTGTGCTAAGGCCGGTACCTTCATTGGTCAATGTGACCTTGGCATTGGCAACGACCGCTCCTGAGGGATCGGTAACGGTTCCTCGTACCGCTCCCGCATCTACCTGGGCGATCGCGGGCACGGAAAACAGCAAAGTCGCTAGCAGAGCGACGAAAACGGCACTTCGTGGTTCAAATAGGGTGAGTCTCGACATGGCCCCCTCCGGCTCTTATGTGTACGTACACGCTATCGTGCACGTACACGATTAGTCTTTTCGTACTACCTTGTCAAGAAAAAAATGCGAGGAAATTCAGAAAAACGGTTAGGTGGGGTCCGGAGTTTCTACGCGGCCCAACGTCCACCCGATCAATGGTTCTACTCCGCCGCTAGAGCAGGCTGGAGCCCGCTTTCACCACATTTAAGTGTGGGGTTTGTACACAGCGAGGTGGTATCGTGTACGTCACCGTATCCTAACCTGATTCCCCTTTTCAAGCGGGTCCTACGGACAATGTGACCGAAGCGGTACAGCTCATTTCGCGGGCTCGTCCACTTGCAAGATCTGGTCAGGCTTCACGCCCAAGAGCGTCTGCCTAATCCCACTTGGCCATCGGATCTCAATCTCCTTGACTGTCGCCACAGGACCGAGTCCGAAATGGACTCTTTTGTCGCTCGAAGAGAGATAGCTGCCTGAGGTAGTCACATTCGCATACTGTGACCCTTCCGTCGTGACGAGTTTGACGGACGCGCCGATTGCGTCACGGTTGCTTTTGTGACCGACGAAATTCAACGTGAGCCAATGATTTTGGGTGTCGGTTTCGTTGCGAAGGATGTGAAGAGGCCCATTGTTCTCGAGAACAACCGCATCTAAACGCCCATCGTTATCAATGTCGCCGATGGCCATGCCCCTGCTTGCCCAGGGTTCATGAAACACGGAGCCAGACTGGTCCGAGACATCAACGAATCCCTTTCCCGTATTCCGAGCCAGCAGCATTGGCTCACGGTAATGCAGCTGCGGATAGTTGAGTTCGATGTTGTCCATTACGTGGGCTTGTGCGACCAGCAGGTCTTTCCATCCGTCATTGTCATAGTCAATAAAGCGCATACCCCAGCCGGAATGGAGAATTGTCATGGAACCTAAGCCAGTGCCGTCAGTTGAATAGGCGAACGTTCCATCACCATTGTTGTGGTATAGCGAATATTTCTGATATGCGAGATCACTGATGACGACATCCGCCAGTCCATCGTTGTCGTAGTCAGCGAAATCTACCCCCATCCCCGCGAATGCACGGCCGTCTCCGTCTACACCAACACCGGCAAATAGTCCTACCTCGTCGAAAGTACCATCGCCTTTGTTCTGGTAAAGAAATTCTGGAATGGAGTCATTGGCAATGATGACATCGATATGACCATCGCCATTGAAATCGCCGATTGCGATGCCCAGCGCTTTGCCCGGCTTCGCAAGTCCGGCCTGCTTTGTGATCTCAGCGAAATGCCCGTTGCCGTCGTTGTGATAAGCGAGAGGAGCAATCGGCTGGAACTCATTCGGATGGCAGAAAGATCGGTAACCTGGCTTCTTCTCGCCACACCAGATGTCAGTAAAATCCCACTGGACATAACGCAATACGACAAGGTCGAGCAACCCATCGCCGCCCAAATCTACCCACGCCGCGCTAGTGGACCAACCGCCGCCCGCCACTCCGGCTTTGTCGGTGACATCTGTGAAAGTACCATTGCCATTGTTGTGGTAAAGATGGTTGCCGCCGTAGCCCGTGACGAACAAATCTTCAAACCCATCATTGTCGTAATCGCCAACGGCCACCCCCATTCCGTATCCGGCACCCTTGAGTCCCGCTTTTTCGGTCACGTCTTCAAATGTACCGTCGGGTTTTTGGTGGTACAGGCGGTTCCAATACTTAGGCCCTGTCTTCTCCGGGATGAATCCATTCGGGGACGGATCATTAATTTCAGCGCCGTTCACAACGAAGAGATCAAGCCTGCCATCGTTGTCATAGTCGAAGAGTGCGACTCCAGCCCCCATAGTCTCAAGTAAATATTTCTTCGAGGTGTGAGGCGCAGCATGCTTGAAGTCCACGCCGAGGCTGGAGGTAACATCAACAAATTTCGCTGGAGAAGGCGCCGCTTGGCGCGGATCCTTGATCTGCGCACTGATGGCCAACGCCACCAGCAGCGGCATCAGGATGACGGAACAAAAACATCGATTCATGTTTGCGGAAGAATGTAACACCTTGATGGTGATCGCGAGCGCTTCCGATCGAAACCTTATTGTTCTTGGTCGCGCATGCTGAGCACGAGCTCGTAAAATTGCTTACGTGCCTCAGGGGAAATACTCTCCTGGTGTCTTGGCGATGCCGAACTTGACGCTGCATCGAGCACCGCACTTATCCTCTGGAAATCCAGGGTGCCCTGCGGAAACATCTCTTCACACTTTCTGAGCACTTCCCGAGCTTCCGGCAACCGATGCTCCTCGTAATAAAAAATTCCAAGAGTTGCCGCAATCGCTTCGCCAGAAGGACTGAGCTCAGAGGCTTTCTTCAGCAGTTTCTCAGCATCGAGCTCTTGACCGCGAACTACCGCCACAATTCCGGCGGTCCAGTAGAGCAGCCCGGAATCAGGAATTCGTGCCAGCCCACTTCGCGCGACACGATCTGCATTCTCCACATCACCGGCTCTTAACAGGATAACGGCCAGCGACGCATAGTATTGATCCTTATCAGGCGAAGCAGTAACGGCTTGTCGCAAACGGAGGGAGGCATCTTCGTAACGCCCCAATCGTGAATAGACGTCGCCGAGCAGCCCAAGATATGAACTCTCCTTTTGCCCGTCCTGAGAGACCTGTGAAAGTAGCTGTAGTGCGTCTTCGTAATTGCCGCTTTGAAATTCCGCTTCGGCGAGATTGTATTTGGCGTCATCCGACGCAGGATTAAGCTTGAGAGCGGTTTGAAAGGATCGGATTGCGTCCGCATAGAGATGGAACCGCCCGAGCAAGACTCCGGTATTCAGTTCCGTTCGAAAATCCCCGCCGCTGATCGCATCGAGGCGCTGCAGGGACTGCATAGCATCGCTTGTGCGTCCCAATTTCAGAAAGGACTCTGCTAGCAAGTAAAGGCTGCGTGGGCGATCGGGGTGTTGCTGAACCTCCAGTTCCAACTCGCGAAGATCAGCTTCATTCTGCTGTTCTTCAGATAAACTGCTGCGGCGTTCCAAGTAATCAAAGAAATGTTGTAGAGGATACGGGGCAGGCTGAGGGCTTTTCGACAGCGTTTTGAAGACATTCATATCCCGCTCGGCAGCTTCTGCCTGATGAAGATTTCTTTCTGAAATGGCGAGCTTGTAATAGCCCTGGGTTGCATCTCCGGTCACTTCCACAAAGTGCTTAAATAGCGGGATCGCCTCCTCATATTTCTTCTCGTCCATCTTCAGACTTCCCAGCTCGAACAGCGCTTCGGGATAGTTCCCGTCCAGGCGTACCGCTCGCTCTAGATACTTTTCTGCTGCGGGATAGTCGCGCTCCTTTCTCGCTATGAATCCGAGGTTAAATAGCGCGGGAACGTTGTTCGCATCAGCACTGAGACTTTTTTTTAGATAATCCTTTGCTTCGTCAAACTTTCCGAGATGGCGGTAGCACAGGCCCATGAAAACGTATGAGCGTGGCGAGGGATCAATAGAAACGAGCGTCTTGAACTCCTCTAGCGCTTGGTCAAGTTTTCCAACTGTGAAATAGCTCTCGCCCAATGCCGCATGGAAATCGGCGCGCCGCGGATCGATTTTGAGACCTTCGTTTAACAATTCGATCGCGTCCTCAAAAAACGACTGCTTCATGCTGAGTTGCGCCATCAAGAACACAATGTTCGTATCGTTGGGTGCAAGCTTCCGTGCGCGAACAAGCAATTCGAGTGCGTCCACTTCCTTCTCCATCCCGGCAGTTGTCTGTGCCAACAGGTACATCGTGTCCGCGGAATCAGGTTGCAGACGCAGAGCCTGATTGAGTGTCTCCTGCGCTTTCGGAAGTCGTCCGCTCAGCAGATACGCTTCACCAAGGTCGTGCAGAATATCGAACGTGCCAGGTTGCAGAGCATCGGCCTTTTCAAATTCGTAAGCTGCCTCTCGGTACTCGTGGTGAGACGCCAGCAACACACCGAGAGAAAAATGAACTCTGGTGTCCTTGGCAAAGTCTTTGGACAGCCCTTCGGCAGACGCCAACCCAGAGGCTTTCATCCCAGCATCCAAGTAAGCGCGAATTAGCAACAGTCGCGTAGTCGGATCGGGTGAGGGTATTCGTAAGAGATAGGGGAGGGCATCTTTAGCTTTGTTCTGGCTCAGCAACAGCGTTGCCAGATTGTAATTTGCCGTTTTGCTGCGAGGCTGCAGTTGCAGAGCCTTCATAAGGGTCTGCTCAGCCAGGTTTGTCTTGTTCTGGGCTGCAAAAGTAGTAGAGAGATTGACAAGGGTCTCGACGGAACTCGGAGCAAGTGTCAACGCTTGCTGAAACTGCCCCACTGCATCTTCGTATTTCCCTTGTTGGTTGTAGATCACGCCCAGCAGGTTGAGCCCGGTCACGCTGTGTGGGGCCTGCGTCAATCCGCGCTTCACGTCCGAAAGCGCGTGATCTACATCACCTTGCGAGAGCAAACGCTTAGCTTCATCGAAATCTGCTCCAGAGCCCGAGGATTTCATCTCGGCTAAAGCTGGAATAATAAGCGCCAGGGAAATAAGACCAAAGCAGAAGTTTCTGATACACATCATTTTTCAACCATGCAATACCCAGATCTGAACGCTATCACTGCGGCGCGGCGCTGGATTTTTTCGAAGCAATTCGCACGAGGATGACCCCATGCGCCGGAACTTCGGCTGGGAATCTCTGCGCGAAAGATGCTAAGTCGTGTTCGCGCCAGACGTCACGCACAGTGCGATTCCCGCTCAACTCCAATTGATTCCAATCTACTGTCATCGCTCGAGGTGCATTGGTCAGATTAAAAAGTCCTACTGCCAACGATCCATCTTCGAGCTGCTTTTTCAAAACAAACTCTTCGTCGGTTTTCTTGACGATCGTTCCCTGCTTGCCCAGGGGGTCTTGATCGATATCAATGACTTCTGGATTACACAACACGTTCAGCGTAAACGCGTCGAGTTTGCTCATGTCGCCGGAAAAAAAGAGAGGCGCGGCCATCAGCGACCACATGGACATGTAGCTGTATTGTTCTTGATGCGTCAGGGAAGTCGGGCGTGCCGGGGACTCCGTATTGTTCGCATCTCCAACCGTGCCAATGAGGATGTAGTCCGGGTCATTCCACCCTCCCGGGCCGGAATAATCCCCAAGACCAGCATTGAACATTCCCACACTGTAGAAGGCGGGCAACGACGTATTTCGTGTCAAGCCAAGATCGCCAGTGGTGCGCCAGGAGTTTCCTCCGACTCCGCGGCCCCACTTCCAGACCTCTCCCATGCCATACTGGCACATGTTGAGAACCATGTCACGATTCAGCGTCTTCAGAATTCGAGATATCTTTTTGTAGGGTTCCTCCAGATCTTCTTGCGATTTTCCTTTCGCCACGTCGGTATATGAGCACCAATCGTATTTCAGTAGATCGAAACCCCACTCGGCAAAGCGGTGAGCATCTGCGTTCTCATGCTGGTACGATCCTTCAAATTTCGCGCAGGTCAAAGGTCCGGGCGACGAATAGATACCTGCTTTGAGCCCGAGGGAATGAACGTACTCTGTCAGCGCGAGCATATCCGGGAACCGTTTGTTTGGGAGGATGTCTCCACTTTGGTCCCGCGGCTGTCCTTCTAATTCTGCCTCGCTCGACCCAGGCTTCCTCGCCCACGCATCATCGATATCTACATATTGGTATCCGTAATCCGCCATTCCCGATGCGACCATCGCCGCCGCGGCCGCTCTAATGTCGCGATCAGAAACATGGTCATAGTGCGTGTACCAATCATTCCATCCCATTTGTGGAGTGAGACCGATCTGTTCGCCAACCACGATTTTGAACGGACGCTGGTCCTTTCCCAGGGCGTTGGAGGCTTGCAGGGTCAAAGAGTATTCACCAGCATTCTTGGGAGCATTGCCCGTGATGATTCCCGAATGCCGGTCCAGCTTGAGCGACGCCGGCAAGGAGTTTGCTGAAAACTCGAGCGGCCGTTTTCCGGTGCACGGAATCCGGTAAACGAATGGATGACCGGGACGGGCGCCATAAATCTTTGGGCCGTGCAACTGCGGCGTTGCTGGGGGTTGTGGAGTGCGTAAATCTGATTCTTGCTGGCATGCTGCATGCTCAACACCTGCGAACAAAACCAATGCCGCAGCAAATACTATCGTGCGCTCACGACTGATCTTCCGCATCTTCATGCTTTGCGAGCCTCTTTCATCGGAGTGCGATACGTATCCACATCTGCAGAGAATCGCGGAGCGCCGCCATTTACCTCCACCTCCAGCCACCATTGCATGGTTGCACCTGCCTCAAGCGTCGCACATTCATCGCGCTTAATGCTTTCTGCCAGTGAATCCGGGCAGCCGAGACATGGCTCGAGAGCAACGGTAAATTGTTTGTAGGGTTGGCTCGCCGGCCAGCCTCCTTGGCAAATCCAAATGCCCACGTAAGGAACCAGATTCGTATCGAAACGGAAAACAATGCTTTCATTCTGTTGTCTCTGGAACACGCCGCAGGTTCCCTGTGAAAGACGCGACGTAAATAACTTCTCAGCTCTGCCCGTCTCGGGAGAAACAACTTTATTGATCTCGACCGTTCGTCGCGAAGAGTCCAGAGCATTCGGCCATGTGCAACGGTCACCTCCCTGTCCCAGACGTTGATCCTTCGACCAGCCCACCTCCACTTCCTTCACGTCCTCAGGCAAAATGATTTCTGTTCCAGGCTCGACCCGGAGCAACGGATGAGCTGACCAGAGAAACTTCACTGTTGATTCGCTCGTATTAATCGCCTCGTAATCTAGTCTGACGGTGCTTTCCCGCAGTCGCAGCTTTTTCGTAAATCGAAGAGGCAAGCTCCTGAGAGTGGTCGTCAGGCTAATTTGATCTCCCGAAACTTCAACGGAGGATGGCAAGCGCCAGACGTCCCCGTGATCGGGAAGTCGACTGCCCGAGAATGGCGCTTCCGTGTACAAGCACTCGGCGACAGTGGGCATGCACTCGTCGAAGCCACATGGCTCCCAATCCTCAAACTTATCGCCAAAAGAAGGTGGACGCCAGGCACGCTCTGGATTCGACGGTTGCAGAAGATACTCGCATCCGCTTTCCACACGAATCAGTGAGATGATCTTGCCTCCCAACTCTGGTACCGCAGCCACACGAACAAAGCCGTTATCCAGGACAATCGCATCGACCAAACCAATTCTCGCCGGAAAAGTGCAAGATTCATGTGACAAACGTAAACCTTCATCTCGTGATATTTCAGATTTATTGACTCATCACTAGGTTCCAGTGCTGGTTCGATCCGCCATTGTCCGCCCACTGATCAACCTTTGCGCCATTACCAGTCTGGTATCCATAATCCTCCAAATCGAGGCCGCTATAGGCATTCACGATCTTGTATGATCCGTCCGCATTTTTCGTGAGCCGCCAGAATTCGTTCGTCGCGCCAGCACCATTGTCCTGCCATTGGTCCGCGACACTGCCGTTTGCTGTGCCCCAGCCGTTGTCTTCCAGATCGAGCCCGCTGTTTACGTTCACAATCCGATACGAACCGTCGCCCACCGCCATCAGGTTCCAGTGTTCATTGTTGGCTCCTGACACATCGGCATACTGATCTACCGTTCCGCCGTTTGCAAGGCTGGCGCTGTTCACCTCCAGATCCAGACCTGTATAGACATTCACGATCCTGTAGACCCCCTGGCCGACCTGACCAATACTGCTCACAACATCAACGCGATCTGCTGGAACGTAGTAATAGCTGGACGCTGGGTTCTTCAAGCCAGTGACGCGCACCTTGAGCGTGTGCGTCCCGCTCGCAAGCGTAGGTGTAGCGAAAAGGAATACATCATCCACCCGTGCAGCAGCATACATATCGAAATACGTTTCAGGTCCGTTATCAACCGAGAAGGCTGCAATGCCATTATTTGGAGCCATCGAGGCAAATACCCGTGCCTGCTGGCCACTGAACTGAAATGTGTAGTAATCGTTCGTTGTTCCGCTCCAGTGGTTATCGTTGTTGTACGCGCCCGTCTG
>Ga0207695_10003053_pt1 | contig 23994 bp, 18 predicted proteins | sample KBSC54metaG_FD_184354 | JGI IMG/M metagenome (GOLD analysis project Ga0207695, IMG submission 184354) | Corn rhizosphere microbial communities from Kellogg Biological Station, Michigan, USA - KBS C5-4 metaG (SPAdes) (version 2) | ecosystem: Host-associated > Plants > Roots > Rhizosphere > Soil...
AGACGGTCGGGATGTTCTTGGCTTCTTCCGCCGGCAGGTCGTACAGATCCTTGTCCATCGGCTCGCCCGGGTCGATCTGGTTGCGGATGCCGTCCAGGCCGGCCATCAGCAGCGCGGCGAAGATCAGGTAGCCGGAGTTCATCGGATCCGGGAAGCGCACTTCGATGCGGCGCGCCTTCGGGTTGCTCACGAACGGAATGCGGCAGCTCGCCGAGCGGTTGCGCGCGGAGTACGCCAGCATCACCGGCGCTTCGTAACCCGGGACCAGGCGCTTGTACGAATTCGTCGTCGAGTTCGCGAACGCGTTGATCGCGCGCGCGTGCTTGAAGATGCCGCCGATGTACCACAGCGCCATCTGCGACAGGCCGCCGTAGCCGTCGCCGGTGAACAGGTTCACGCCACCTTTCGCGAGCGACTGGTGCACGTGCATGCCGCTGCCGTTGTCGCCGACCAGCGGTTTCGGCATGAAGGTCGCGGTCTTGCCGTTGCGGAACGCGACGTTCTTGATGATGTATTTCATCGTCAGCAGCTCGTCGGCTTTCTGCACGAGGGTGTTGAACTTGGTGCCGATCTCGCACTGGCCGGCGTTCGCGACTTCGTGGTGGTGCACTTCGACTTCGATGCCGGCCTTGGTGAGCTCCTTGCACATCTCGGCGCGTATGTCGTGCAGCGAGTCGGTCGGCGCGACCGGGAAGTAGCCGCCTTTCAGGCCCGGGCGATAGCCGCTGTTGCCGCCTTCGTATTCCTTCTTCGAATTCCAGTGCGCTTCCTCGGACTCGACTTCGAAGAAGGTGTGGCCCATCTCGTTGTTCCAGCGCACTGAATCGAAGATGAAAAACTCAGGCTCCGGCCCGAAGAACGCCTGCTCGGCCACGCCGCTGGCCTTCACGAAGGCCTCGGCGCGCTTGGCGAGCGAACGCGGGCAGCGCGAATACGCCTGCATCGTCACCGGGTCGAGCACGTCGCAGACCAGGATCAGGGTCGGATCGGCCACGAACGGATCGACCACCGCCGAGTCGGCATCCGGCAACAGCACCATGTCGGACTCGTTGATTCCGCGCCAGCCGGAGATCGACGAGCCGTCGAACATGCGGCCGTCCTCGAACAGGGCCGGTTCGACGATGCTGACCGGGAAAGTCACGTGATGTTGCACGCCGCGCATGTCGGCGAAGCGCAGATCCACGAATTCGATGGCGTGGTCCTTGATGATTTTTTCGACGTGCGAGTACGGCATGACAGACTCCAGTTAGTGGATGGACAGGATGTACTCAGCAAGGGGCGTGCCAGTATTTGGCATCCTACATCATATTGATTTGTAAGGATTCTTATACTCTCGCTTCGTATAAATGCACAATAATAGTGCAATTTAATTGCTGAAAGCTCTAGAAACGACCTTTCCCTTTAGGCGATCCGCTTTGATCATCGCCTGAACGCGCAGCAACCACGAAGGCAATCGGATTGCGCTGGTTAGCCTGCATTCTGCGCACCCGGCGTAATAACGTCGTTGAGCCACCTAGAGAGGAGTCGTGCAAATGAAAAGAGTCCTGAGTTTGCTTATTCCGCTTTGCCTTGGCGCATCGCTCAGTGCGATGGCCAACGAGGGTTATGTGACTGCCGATATCGGCCTGCAGGCCGGGCCGGATAGCGAGTATCCGACGATCGCCGAACTGCCCGCCGGTGCGCCGGTGGATATCCAGGGTTGCATCGATGGCTGGACGTGGTGCGACGTGATCGCCGGCGATGATCGCGGCTGGGTTCCCGGCAATTTCGTGCAGGAAGACTACAACGGCCAGCGCGTGTACGTGACCGACTACGGTCCGCGCATCGGCATTCCAATCGTTACGTTCGTGCTCGGTTCGTACTGGGGCGAACACTACCGTTATCGCCCGTGGTACGGGGAACGCGAGCATTGGGAATATCGCCGGATCCAGCCGCGCCTGTTCGTACGACCGGAAGGATTCCGCGTGAACCTGTATCACAGCGGCGATTGGCGTCGTCGTGATTATCGCGGTGGCGACTGGAACCGCGATCGCGACCGTCGTTCGTCTGCCAACACCTGGCAGGGACGCCAGCAGGCCCCATCCGGTAACAACGGCGACTGGCATCGCACGCAGCAGGGAGCGCAGGTACAAACCCAAACCGCGCCGGCGACGCACCCTGTTCCGGTGCAAAATCGCCCCGCTCCCGTGCCGAACACCTACAAAGCCAAAGAGCAGCCAAAGCCTGCCTCGAAAAAAGACGACCGCAAGGACGAGCAGAAGCAACCCTGAGTTGCGTCCGCCACGCACGATGGCGAGCGTCTCCGCACGTCTCATCAGAGATGTGCGGAGATTTTCGGGATCGGGATGCGCGTACACTTGCGCGCCTTCATCCTGATCGAATCCCGCGCCATGCATGACTTGATTCACGTCATTCTCCTCGGCATCGTCGAGGGCATCACCGAATTCCTGCCGATTTCCAGCACCGGCCATTTGCTGATCGCCGAGAAGCTCGGGCTCGGCGCGCGTTCGGATCTGTTCAACGTCGGCATCCAGGCCGGCGCGATCCTCGCGGTGACGTTGATCTACTGGTCGCGCATCTGGCAGTTGCTCACGCAATGGCGCGAGCCGGGCAATCGCGATTACCTGTTCAAACTGATCGTCGCATTCCTGATCACGGCCGTACTTGGCTTCATCGCGGTGAAGCTCGGCTTCAAGTTGCCGGAGACGGTGAAACCCATCGCGTGGGCATTGCTGATCGGCGGCCTCTGGATGATCGCAGCGGAGCAACTCGCCGCAAAGCAGCCCGATCGCAGTCAAGTCACCTGGCCGGTCGCGATCCTGGTCGGCCTGGCGCAAATGGTCGCGGGCATTTTCCCGGGCACCTCGCGTTCGGCCGCGACGATCTTCACCGCGATGCTCACCGGCACCAGCAATCGCGCGGCGGCTACCGAGTTCGCCTTCCTCGTCGGCATCCCGACGATGTATGCGGCGACCGGTTACGAATTGCTGAAAGCGGTCAAGGCCGGCGGTACGGCGCACGAAGACTGGAGTGCGCTCGCGATCGGTTTCGTCGTCTCGGCGGTCGTCGCGTTCGTCGCGGTGAAGTGGCTGCTCGGCTACATCCGCACGCACCGCTTCACTCCGTTCGCGATCTATCGCATCGCGCTCGGCGTCGCGTTGCTGGTATGGATGCCGGGCGCGTAATCCTTGAATCGCCTGCGCAAACTTGCCACGTGGTACGCGCGCATTCCGGCCATGGCCGCGTGGGCTGTCTCACTCGCGATTTTGTTCGTCGGGATATTGCTGCTCGGGTTGCTGCAGGGTCCGGGCGTCAGTCCGAATGTGCAGTCGCTCAAGTTAGATTGGGCGCAGGCGCCATGGCGCTTGGTCGCAGCGGTATTGATCGTGCCCATCCTGGAAACGCTGGTATTCCAGGCCCTGTTCCTGGACGGCTTCGCACGCCTGACCCGCGCACGTTGGCCCTGGGTCTTCGTCTCCGCGCTGGCGTTTTCTCTGGGCCTGCACTACCAAGCCGGCTGGTTCCCAATGCTGGTCGCAGGCTGGGGCGGACTGGTCTTCAGCGCCACCTATCTCGGCCAACGCGACCGTTCATTCGCGCGCGCGTTTGCTGTCACCAGCGGGGTGCAGGTCACTTTTGCGATCGTTGGAGTTGCAGGTGCGATTCTTATCGGTTGATCCAACGTGCTGCATCAGAGCCTGACGAAATACGGGATCGCCATCAGCACCACGCCAATGCCGACCATCGCCCACGTGCTGCTGACGACGTACGGATAGACCATCAGCGCGATTCCGCAAACCAGCGGCACCGCACGCGACTGCTTCTTGCCGTACAGGAAAAACCCGAACCCGATCGAGCCGAAGATCAATCCCCAGAAAAGATAGGCTTCGGTGCTCATGGGTCGATGATCCTTGCTTGCGCTTTCACGCGCTACTCGCGCGGGTAGCCCAGGCGTTCGGCAAGGGGCGTCAACACCGCGAATGCCGCGCCGAGTTCATCGCCGTACGCGCGCCAGCGTCCAGCCGGCAGCAGCGTCGGCAATTTGCCGGCGGTCGCGCGGCGTTGAGACGCCGGTTGCGGATCCGGCGCGGTCGGCAGATCCGCGAACACCGCAATGTCCTGCATCGCGGCCGCAGGATCGGCATCGAAACGATCCATGTCCACGATCTGTACCGGCAATCCCAGTGCGTCGCGACTGAACAACAGGTGTTCGAGCTGGTTTGCCAGCCAAGTCGCGCTCGCCACCGGATCGGCAAACACCGGGCCGGCCGGCGCACCGAAGGCAAGCCAGTTCAGCAGCAAGTCGCGCGGGTCGCGCAAGGTCGCAATCAGCCGCAAGCCGGGCAACGCATGGCGGAACACCGGCACGATGCGCGCATCCCACCGAGCCAGCCAATCGAAGATGCCGTGGTTGCCTTGCGCAAGACGGGGCTTGAGCATCTGCGCATATTCGTCGGCGAGTTGGCCGGCGAGGTCCGGCATCTCTTCGACAACCGTTGCGCTGGCAACGGCATCGTCCGGGAATCGCAGGAGTCGCGGCAGCAACTCTCCATGCTCAAGCATGAGCGGTCGGCTCGGCGCGAACCGCAACAACTCCGCCAGGCGTTCCGAACCACTGCCAGGCGGCCCCCACAACATGACTACCGCTGCCGCCTCGGACGACGCGGAAGCGGCTGGCAGCGGCAGCGCCTGCAACTTGTCGGCATCCAGCAAATCCGGCTGCGGCAACGATCCCAGGCCGATATGCGCCAGCTGCCAGTCGGCGACTGCCTCATCGATGCGACCAAGCTGATCGAGCGCGCGCCCGCGCGCCGCCAGCGCGGGCTTCGCATGCGCCTTCTGCGCATTCGCGATCAATCCATCGAGCCGTTCGATCGCTGCCGCCGGATTGCGCGGCATCTCGTACATCGCCTTGCCGTATACCGCCAGCGGCTGCTTCGGGACGCTCGCCAGGACGATGTCGTAACCCGCTTCCGCTTCGGCGGCGCGACCCTCGCCGTCGTCCTTCTGCGCCTGCGCGAGGATGGCCGAAGCACTGTCCGGCATGGCTGCGCGCCAGCGTCGCAGCACCTCATCGAACTCTTCGGGATCGTCGGTTACGCCCAGCAACGAAATCCAGCTCGGATCGAAGGTGGGATCGCGTTGCAGCAATTCGTTCCACACGGAACGCGCAGTCGCGCGGTCGCCGATGGCGTTCAATGCCTGTTCGGTTCCCTTGAGCACGCGCAGGTCACGCGGCGCCCGCACCAGCGCGGCGCGAAATGCACTCAGCGCTGCCGCCGCGTCGCCGGCATGGAGGTGAAGTTCCGCGTCCATGACGGCCGCCAGTGGATCGTCCGGAACACTCGCTCGATAGATGGCAAGTTCGTGTCCGGCATCTTCGGGCCTGCCCTGTCCGAGCAAGCATTCGGCCAGCAACCTGTGCAGGCCGATCATCGTCGGATCGAGCACCAGCGCCTTGCGCAGCGATTGTTCGGCGAAAGCGTGGTGGCCACCGGTCAGATAGGCGCCACCGAGCGTGGCAATGACCTGAGCATCCTGTGGGCGAGCGCTGGCTGCGCTTCCCAGCAGGTCGATGGCGCGATCGATCTGGCCTTTCGCCAGCGCAATCCGGCCGGCCGCGAACAGCAATTGCGGATGGTCCGGCTCAACCCGATCCGCAAGATGCAGCTGGCGCTCGGCTTCGACCAGGTCGCCGCTTTCCATTGCAAGCTGGATGCGCAGCACATAGGCGCCGAGCTGGTTCGGATCGAGTGCAAGCGCATGCGCACTGGCGCGATTGGCGGCGGCAACATCGCCTTCGCTGTACGCCAGCATCGCGCGACTGAAGTGATACAGCGATTCGTCCGGCGCCAGTTCGATGGCGCGATCGAAACTTGCGCGCGCGCCGTTGCGGTCGCCCGCATCGCGGAGTGCGACCCCGAGCAAGTGGTGGGCATCGGCGCTGTTCGGTTCGGCGGCGGCTTCCGCGCGGGCGATGGCGACGACGCCGGGATCTTTGCGACGCAGCGCGTCGATCACATCTTGCAGCATGCTGGAAAACCCGCGGGAGAAAGGCGCGTATTGTACCGCGCGATGCCAATCGGGCCTTGTTTCAGGACGCGGCAACCGACGTCGACGGCGCTGTCGTGGCTTCGATGAGCCGCGCACGCACCCATTTTTCGGCAAAGCCCTGCAGGTTGATGCCTTCGAGGAAGGCGCAATGGCCGCCGAACGGCGCGATCTCGACCCGCGAATGCGGCGGCAGTTGCAGCTCGCGAAACGCAGCGACAGGAATCACCGGATCGTCCTCGGCGGTAAGGATGCTGACCGGCACCTGCAAGCCGGCAAGCCGATCGCCGGACACCGCGTAGCCATCGAGGTATTTTTCGAGCAGTCCGAGGTCGGTGTAACGCTCGACCATCCAGGTGGTCAGCCCGCGCATGTCCTGCTTGAGGGTTGCGTCGTCGAAATCGTGGCGCTTCGGGAACAGCGCGCGCTTGCGCCGCAGCGAGTCGCGCCATTTGCGCATGAAATACCAGTGGTACAGCGGCATGCCGTTTTCGAGCGCGTGCATGCCGGCGGTTGGATCGAGCACCGGGCACACGGCCGCGGCATGCGACAAGGGAATGCCCGCCATCGGCGCATGCAGGGCGAGCCGCAACGCGAAATTGCCGCCCAGTGAATAACCCGCTGCAAGATACGGCCGCACCGGAATCCGCTCGGCGACTATGCGCGCGGCGTTGAGCACCTCGGTCAGCCGGCAGGAATGGAACAGGTCTTCGTTGAGGTGATGGGTGTCGCCGTGGTCGCGGAAGTTCAGCCGGAACACATCGAAGCCCGCTTCCAGCAGCATCGCGGCGGTGTGCAGCATGTAGCCGGACTCGGTACTGCCCTCCCAGCCATGCAGCAGCAGCACGAGTCCGCGCGGCGCGCGCGGCAACGTGGAATGGAAGCCCTGCAGGCGCACGCCATCGCCCGCGTCGATGATCATCTCCTCGGTCCGCGCGCCCAGCGCCGCCAGCGCGCGCGCGCCGCGCCGACGTCGCAACGGGCTCGACGACAGCACCGACTGCACGTGCGGCCCGCGCAGCCAGGTCGGCGGGGCGTAGTCGCGCGCTTCGATCACGATGCCAGCGCCGCGATGATGCGCGAACGCGCAAGTTCGGCCATGCCGCGACGTCCACCCGCAACCGCCGCAAGCGGTTCGAGGAAATGCACTTCGGCCACGCGCGAACGATCGCCGAGCAGGCGCAGGAAGTTGTGCACGAACGGTTCGCCGGGCGCGAAGGCAACGCTGCCTTGCGCATCGCCATGCTCGCCGTAGCGCAGCGCGACCGGTTGCACCGGCACATCGGCATCCACCGCGGTCTGCAGGATGCGCGCGTGGAAGACGCGCAATGTACGGCCGTCGCCGGTGCCGCCTTCGGGAAATGCGGCGACCGAAAATCCGGCACGCAAGCGCTCGACCATCTGTTCCATCACGTCGCGCAACGAATGGTCGCTGCCGCGACGGTGGTAGATCGTGCCGGCACGACTCGCCAGCCAGCCAATCAGCGGCCAGCGGCTGATCTCGTCCTTGGCCACGAAGCCGACCGCGTGCTGGCTGTGCAACAGGGTGATGTCGATCCAGCTCACATGGTTGGCGACGTACAGTGCGGCGTCTTGCAACGGCAGCCCGACGCGACGCAGGCGGAATCCGAAGATGCGCAGCAATCCGGCCGACCATGCGCGAATCGCGCGGTGATCGACGCGCTCGCCGCTACGCAAGCGCAACGATGCAGTCGGCAGCGCAATCAGCAACAAGGCAATCGGCAACGGGATCAACGCGTGCAGCAGCAGCAACGGCACCCGCAGCAGATAGCGCAGCGGACGCAACCAGTCGTGCCGTGCGTTGACGGGATCAATCGTGCGTGGGTCGAGCAAGGACATTGTTTCGATTCTGCACGACGCAGCTAGAGCCTGCACTCCGCTGCCCGCTTCGCCATGCGGCGACGCGGGTTTCACTGCATTCCGCAGCGAACAAGCGGTTCAGGTCGTGCGAAACAGGCTCGGCCGCCATCCTGGATTGACGTAGGTGGTGTCGCGCGCATAGCCACTGCTCTTGCCGTAGCCGGTTCCGTAATCGCGCGCACGATTGCGGTGCATGAGGTCCTGCAATTCCTCGCGACGGCCTTCGAGCCAATCGGCGCGGCCGACCTTCGCCGGATCCAGTCCGCGACGCACCGCCTCGTTCTGCCGGTAGTCGCAAAACTCCGCGTAGGCGCCAAGCTCGCTGGCCAACTCGACCGCGCAGATCTCGATCATGATCGCATCGTCGAGATAACCGAGCACCGGCGTGCTGTCGGGAATCATGTCGTCCGGATTGACGAAATACGCGAGCGCCGAGATCACGCGCTGGGTATCCTCCACGCCCATCGCCCAGCCTTCGTCGCGCACCATGGCGATCATCTCGTCCAGCCGATGCAGGCGCTGGGCGACGAATTCCGGCACCTGGCCCTTGCCGGCGTCCTGGATCAGTTGCGTGGCAGCAGCGGTCACTTGCTCGACGGAAGCCTTGTCGGTGCCTTGGGACGAAGCATTGGCAGCGCTATTGAGGCGTTCGATGTCCTGATCGGACAACTCGATGTTGATGGTAATCGGCATGGCAGTCGGCGCGGCTGGAAGGAAGAGGCAGACTAGGCCGAGAAGGCGCTTTGGTCAATGCAACGGAAATCGGCGGCAACGATGGCACAGCCGGTCAAAGGATCGGCGCGAGCCCGGCGCCGAATGCGGTCAACATGCGCGTCACGAACGACTTGAACGAGATCTCGACCTCCGGGAAGTCGCCGACCGACGTCCAGCAGGCATGGAACTGCGGATCCGTGGGCGCAACGGGATCGCAACCTGGGTTGAGTTCGTAGCTGGTCGCGTAGCGGAATGGCCACAGGTCGAACAGCGGCAGGTTCTCGAACAGGCCATTGATGCGGTTGTTGAGATGGGATACCGCCGTATGCGGCCGCTTGGCGACCAGCCACGCGTTTTCCGGCGCGGTATCGCGCAGGATCGCCGCCTGCAGCCGCTGCGCAAGCACCGCATCGCGAAACACCAGCACGCCTTCGGTGTTGTAGTTGTCCGAGCGCGGATCGAAATTGTGCGAGCCGATGATGCCGATGTCGCCGTCGATCACGAACGATTTGGCATGCAGGCTGATACGCAGGCCCGGCGTACTCAGGTGCGCCAGGTTCGATCCACTGCCCAACCCCGGGAAACGCCGCGCTTCACTGGTAACGCGTTGCGATCGGTCGTCGCCGTCATTGCGGGCTTGCGGCGGTGAATCCGTATCCGGAGCAACGTTCGCACCGGTCGCAACAACATCGATCGGCATATCCAGCGGATGCGGTTTGATCTCGAACAGGTGGAAGCCGAGCTCGTGCAGGTAACGGCGCAAATATTTGTACGACAGCGCATAGGCGGGCAGCGCATCGGTCGATGCGAGGCTGTTGCTGGAGATCGTGACCTGCGGCGGATAGGCGCGCTTGTGCATGTCGCGGAACATCGCGCGCGCGCCCCTGGTCAGCACCAGGTACGGCGTCTGGATTACCACCGATGACTGCGCGCCCTCGATCAACTCGCGCAGGCCGTGCGTCGCCCTGTCGCCTTCGGTCGGCATGCGGTCGTGCTTGCGCGGGCCGTCGGCGATGAAATGCACGTCGCCCACCGGGCGCGCGTCATCGACCAGGCGCGCGGCGATATTTGCCTGGTCCGATGCGGCATCGGCAAGCGCGAGCACGCGCGGCGTGCGGTGTTCTTCCGCGATCGGCTTGTCGCGCGCCGGCGGCCCGTCGTTCGCGAGCAGCACGCCGGCGACATCCTTGAGCCGCGCGATCGGCACGCTGCGCTCGCTGTTCCAGAACAGGTTGAACGTGCGTTCCATTTCCGTGACGCCCGGACCCGCGAGCACCGCATCGCGGTCGCGGAAATCGAAATCCGGATTCCAGTCGAAATAGCGATCGTCTATGTTGCGGCCGCCGGTGAAACCGACGCGCCCGTCCACCAGCAACAACTTGGTGTGCATGCGCTGGTTGAAACTGCGGAAACAGCACAGGATCGCGCCGACGTATTCGGCCGACGAGGTATACGCGCGCCCGAACGTCGGGTTGTACATGCGCATCTGGAAATTGGCGTGCGCTGCCGCGAGGTCGGCGAGCAGCGGCGGATCGATCAGCGAAAACAGCTGGTCGGAAAGCAGGCGCACCCTCACCCCGCGCTTCGCAGCCTTCAGCAGTTCGTTGAAGAACAGGAACCCGGCGTCGTCCTGGTTGTAGATGAAGGTCTGCACGTCGATCGTGCTGCGCGCGCTGCGGATCAGGTTGATTCGGCCGAGCAGCGAATCCTGCCCGGATTCGACGATTTCCACGTAGTTGACCGGCTTGCCGGAAGCGCTCGATTCGGCCAGCGCGCGATCGCCGAGCGCGTACAGCGGCGAGGTTTCCGCGCAGGCGTCGGCGCGATCGCAATCGACCGTCGTCGGCCGCGCCAGCGCGGCGAGCGCTTCGGCGTGGTCCAGGTCCTTGCTGCGCAAGCCCGCGCAACCGCACAGCAGCGCGCACAGCGACAACGCGACGACGCGCGCACTGATGATCATCGTAGTGCAACGCGCGCGCGCGCCCGCCGTGTACATGCGCGACTTGTACCTGGACATGCGGGCCTCAGTGGCCAGCGGCGCAATCCATGCGCAGGACAACCGCATGTTTCACGGCATCCAGAATGCGACCAGTTGCGCCACGCCGGGCTCGAGCGCGGCGTCGGCGGGCAAGCGCAGGACCGCGATGCCGGACGTGTGCATGCCGCGGAAATCGCCGGACTGCCCGGTGCTCATCAACGCGGCCAGATGTTCGAAGCCGGGATTGTGGCCGACCATCAACAGCCGCGGCACGTCGCGATGGGCGTCGGCGAGCGCGATCAACTCACCCTGCGTGGCTTCGTAGATCGCGTCCGCGAGTTCGGTTTCGCCGTGGCCAACCGCGTCCTGCGCCAGCTCCAGCGTTTCGCGCGCACGCCGTGCCGGCGAACACAGGGCGCGGTCGGGCAGATAGCCCTGCTCGCGCAACCAGACGCCAGCGGCGGCAGCCTCGCCGCGTCCGCGCGCGGACAGCGCTCGGTCGCGGTCGTCCTGGCCCGGCAGCGCCGATTCGGCGTGGGCATGTCGCAACAAGATCAACTCACGCATTTCAGCCCACCTTCTTCAGCCATTTGAACAGTGGCGCCCAATCGGCCTGATGATTGCGCACCTGTTCGGAATGATAGTCATACAGGCCTTTGCCCAATCCAGCCAGCAAAACGTAGGCCTGGGTGTCGCGCAATTGCGCCACGACCGGATACGGCCACGCCTTGAGTTGCGCGAGCGCGTGCTGCGAGGCATTCGTCCACGGCTTCATGCGATTGGCGACCAGCCCGACCTTGAGCTTGCCCTTGCGCACGCGCGAAAGCTGCGCAAGCGAATCGAGGAACGGCACGGTCGCTTCGATATCGATCGTCGAAGGCAGAATCGGCACGATCACCGCATCGGCGGCATCGAGGAAACTTGCGAGCTCATCGGCCATCGCACCCGCGCGGCCGTCGATGATCACCCGCTGCGCGTCAGCGGGCACCTTGTTCTGCCAGTCGCGGCGGGTGCCGTCGACCGGCAGCACCGCGCTGTCCATGCCCGCGCGTTTTTCGCACCAGTGCAGCGCCGAGCCCTGGCGATCGGCATCCACGAGCACCGTGCGCTTGCCATCGACCGCATCGTGCGCAGCCAGATTGGTGGCCAGCGTGGTCTTGCCGACGCCGCCCTTGGAACTCGCGACCAGAATCATCCGCATGGCTGACCCTCCGGAATGCAGGCTTCACTCTACCATCGGGCCTCGGGGCGGCAAGCCGCAGTCGTTCCACGCCGCAGGCTTGGGTTTAGGATGCCGGATTCGGCCTTGTTCGACTGGATGAATCCGCATGCCTGGCTTCTTACCTGGATTGCTTTCGACGCTCCTCTTTGCCGCGCTCGCGCTGCCGACCGCGCTCGCGCAGACCGCGCCACCGGTGGATGTGCCGTATCCGGGCACGCTCGCCGTCGCGGTCGATGCCACCGATCTTGAACACCGCGTCTTCCACGTCCGGGAGCGCATTCCGGTGCAACCGGGGCCGTTGACCCTGCTGTATCCGCAATGGCTGCCGGGCAATCATTCGCCGCGCGGTCCGGTCGACAAGATGGCCGGGCTGGCGATCACCGGCAACGGCCAGCGCATCGCATGGACGCGCGACCCGCTCGACGTGTACGCGTTCAAGATCGACGTGCCGGCGGGCGTGCGCACGCTCGAGCTTGCCTTTGACTACCTCACGCCGACCGCGTCCGACCAGGGCCGCGTGGTGATGACGCCGGACATGCTCAACCTGCAATGGAATGGCGCGGCGCTGTATCCGGCCGGGCATTACGCGCGTCGCATCATGATCGCGCCGACGCTGACGTTGCCCAACGGCTGGCAGGCCGGCACCGCATTGGAAATTGCCGGGCGCGACGGCGACGCCTTGCACTACAAGCCGGTGCCGTTCGACACGCTGGTCGATTCGCCGGTATACGCCGGCCGCTACTTCCGGCAGATCGACCTCGATCCGGGCGCGAAGGTGCCGGTGCGCCTGGACATCGTCGCGGACAATCCGAAATACCTGGAAGCCACGCCCGCGCAGATCGCCCTGCATCGCGCGCTGGTGCAGCAAGCGTACAAGCTCTACGGCTCGCATCACTACGACCACTACGATTTCCTGTTTTCGCTGTCCGACCAGATGGGCGGCAACGGGCTGGAACACCAACAATCCAGCGAGGACGGCGTCGAGCCGGAGTACTTCACCGAATGGGGCAAGCAAGCGCCGTCGCGCGATCTGTTGCCGCACGAGTACACGCATTCGTGGAACGGGAAATTCAGGCGCCCGGCGGATCTGTGGACGCCGAATTTCAACGTGCCGATGCAGGACAGCCTGCTCTGGGTCTATGAAGGCCAGACGCAATACTGGGGCTATGTCCTGGCCGCGCGTTCCGGCCTGCTGAGCGCCGAACAGGCGCGCGATGCGTTCGCCGATGTCATCGCTACTTACAGCGACAACCGCCCCGGTTTTTCGTGGCGCGACGTGCAGGACACCACCAACGATCCGATCATCGGCCAGCGTCGACCGCAGGCCTGGCGCAGCTACCAACTCAGCGAGGACTACTACAGCGCCGGCCAGCTGATTTGGCTCGCGGTCGACAGCAAGTTGCGCGAACTGACGCACGAACAAAAATCGCTCGACGATTTCGCACATGGATTCTTCGGTGTCGACGACGGCAGTTCCGTGACGAAGACCTATGTATTCGCCGACGTGGTGGCCGCGCTGAACGCGGTCGCACCGTACGACTGGTCGAGCTTCCTGCGCACGCGAGTGGACGCGGAGGCGCCGCCGCTCGATGGCGTCGCGGCCAGTGGCTGGAAGCTGACGTACACCGACAAGCCCAGCGAATTCGAAAAGAACGACCAGGCCGCGCGCAAGAGTGCCGACTACACCTGGTCGCTGGGTTTCGTGCTCGCGGCCAAGGACGCGTCGATCGCCAACGTGCGCTGGAACGGGCCAGCGTTCAAGGCCGGCATCTCCGGCGGAACCCTGCTTGCCGTCAACGGCCACGAGTACAAGTCCGAACGCCTCGACGACGCGATCAAGGCGGCAACGACCGGCAAGCAGCCGATCGAACTGCTGGTGAAGTACGGCGACGCGTACAAGACCTTTCGCGTGGACTATCACGAAGGCCTGAGGTATCCGCACCTCGAACGCATCGCGGACAAGCCGGACCGGTTGTCGGCGATCCTGGCTGCGCGGCCGTAGGAAAACGCTGCTCTGCTATCGTGCGCGTTTTCGGAATCTTTCATGCCTGAGCTGCAAGACCTCGCCGCGCTGATCCGCGCGAACACGCCGCTGATCGTCATCGAGACGCCGGACGAATCGCGCGTGGTGGAATTGTTCCGGCGCCGGTTGCTGGACGTGTTCCGCGCGTTGTATCGCTGGTCGATCACCGCGGGCATGTCGCGGCTCGACATCGATCGCGAGGATCCGCCCGAAGGCGCATCCGACGCGACCAGCATCCTGCGCACGATCCAGCAATCGACCCAGCGCGGCATCTACCTGCTGCTCGATTTCACGCCCTATCTTGGTTATGCCGGGACGCAACGCCAATTGCGCGAGATCGTGCAACGGCGCAATTGCGAGGCGCACACGATCGTGCTGGTCGGCACCAGGATCGAATTGCCGCCGGGACTGGACGAACTCGCGCTGCGCTTCGAGCTGCACCTGCCCGACGCGAACGCGATGCTGAAGATGGTGAAGGACGTGGCGCGCGATTACGCGACCGAGAACGGCGGCCGCGCGGTGACGTTCGAGGCCGAAGCCGTGCGCACGATCGTGCGCAATCTTGCGGGCCTGTCGATGACCGAAGCGCAGCGCATCGCGCGGCAATTGATTTTCGACGACGGCGCGCTGGATGCGAACGACCTGCCGCGCCTGGCAAAACTGAAGTTCGAACTGCTCAATCGCTCCGGGCACCTGCATTTCGAATACGACACCGCCCAATTCAACGACGTCGCCGGCGCGCGCAAGCTGAAGCAATGGGTCGCGCAGCGCCGCGAGATTTTCATCGCCGACGACGCGACCACAGCGGCAACAGCGGCGAACGACTATCCGCTCGATCCGCCCAAGGGCATCCTGCTGCTCGGCGTGCAGGGCTGCGGAAAGTCGCTCGCGGCGAAATCCATCGCCGGCGGTTTCGGCGTACCGCTGGTGCGGCTGGATTTCGGAACGTTGTACGACAAGTTCCACGGCGAGACGGAAAAGAATTTGCGCCAGGCGCTTGCCTCCGCGGAACAGATCGCGCCCTGCGTGCTGTGGATGGACGAAATCGAGAAAGGCCTCGCGAGCGGATCGAGCGATGCCGACGGCGGCGTGTCGCGGCGCGTGCTCGGTTACCTGTTGACGTGGATGGCCGAACGCACCTCGCGCGTCTTCCTCGTCGCGACCGCGAACCAGGTGCAGGACTTGCCACCGGAGTTGCTGCGCAAGGGTCGCTTCGACGAAATTTTTTTCGTCGACCTGCCGAACGAGGAAACGCGCGTCGAAGTCTTCAAGCTGCATCTCGCCAGGCGCAAGGTCGACACGGCCACGCTGGATCTCACGGCGCTTGCCAAGGCCTGCGCCGGATTTTCCGGCGCCGAAATCGAACAGGCGATCGTTTCCGCGCTCTACGCCGCGCGCGCCGCGCATGGCGCGGTGACGCAGGAAGAGTTGCTCGCCGAACTGCACAACACGCGGCCGTTGTCGGTGCTGATGGCGGAGCAGGTCAACGGGCTGCGCGAATGGGCGGCGGGACGAACGGTGCCCGCGGACTGAATGGATCGCTGGTTGCTTCCTGCAACCTGCTAACGCGCGAGAAACCATCCCGTGATCGCAAGCCGGTGTTCGCCCGCCCACGGCGACACCAGGCTGACGTGGTGCAGTTGCGGCACGCGGAAGATCGACAGCGCATTCCATCGCGGCATGAACGAATCGATCACGTTGCCGTTCGCATCGATGAATTGCAGCAATCCGCCCCATTCGACTTTCCAGCGCGGCGTGAGGTTGATGACGTACGCATAACGACGGCCTTCGCCGCTATGGGTATCATCGTGCGGGGTGAGGAATTGTCCGGGACGATAGCGCGTGGCCTGCGCGTTGACCGCGTTGATCGCGTCGTCGCCGGTGAGATAGCGCGCGAAGTCGATGAACTCTGGGCTGTTGAGGAAGTCCAGCATCACGTGCACCGGCAGGTCGGGATCCCAACCTTCCTTGCGCGCACGCGCGAGCATGTAGCTGTCGTAGACGAACTGGAACGATTCGCGCGCGTTGCGATACGCCGCTTCGAGCACTTCGCCATAGGCCGCATCATCGAGCGCGCCCTCGCGCCCACGCGTGCGCGATTCGCCCTCGCTGCGCTCGGCAAGACTCCACGGCACTTCGCGCGCAAGGCAATCGCGCAGCACTTCGGCGGCATCGGGTTGCAGGAAATCCGGAACCTGCACGCGACTGCGCGTCGCGAGTTGCTGCTTCCAAAAATCGACGTCGAGGGCGTTGTTGATCATTGTTGCCTGTCTTCCGAATACATCTGTTCGCGTTCCATCAATACCCTGCCGCCTGCCCATCCTTGCGCGATTCGCTGGCGCCGATCCAGCCGCCTTCCGGATTCACTTCGATCGCCTGGTAACCGCCGTAAGGGCCATCGGAATAACGCACGCTATGTCCTTTGCGCATCAATCCGCGCACGGTTTCCCACGAGAATCCGGTTTCGAGATCGACTTCGCCACCATCGTCCATCGGCGTGTTCTGGCCGGTTGGTTCGGTGGTGCCGTCGTGCTGGATGCGCGGGGCGTCGCCGGCTTCCTGCAGGTTCATGCCGAAGTCGATGAGATTCTGCAGGATCTGCACGTGGCCCTGCGGCTGCATCGCTCCGCCCATCACGCCGAAGCTCAGCCATGGCTTTCCGTTCTTCGTGACGAACGCAGGAATGATCGTATGGAACGGGCGCTTGCCGGGCGCGTACGAATTCGGATGACCGTCTTTCAACACGAACATCTCGCCGCGATCCTGCAGGATGAAACCGAGCCCCGGCGGCGTCATGCCACTGCCCATGCCGCGATAATTCGACTGGATCAGCGAGACCATCATGCCGCTGGAATCGGCGGTGGTCAGGTAAATCGTGTCGCCGCCATCGAGCGCGGGCGGCGTGCCGGGCGCAACGACGCGCGCGGCCTTGTCCATTGAAATCAGCTTGCGGCGCTCGGCTGCGTAATCCTTCGAGATCAAACCCTTGACCGGCGCCTTCGCGAACGCCGGATCGGCGTAGAAACGCGCGCGATCGGCGAACGCGAGCTTCTTCGCCTCGACGAACAGATGCACGTGCTCGGCGCTGTCGAACGGGATCTTGGTGAAATCGAATCCTTCGAGGATGTTGAGCATCTGCAAGGTCGCGATGCCTTGGCCATTCGGCGGCAGTTCCCAGACGTCGTAGCCGCGATAGTTCGTCGACACCGGCTCGACCCATTCGCCGTGGTGCGAAGCGAGGTCGTCGTACGACAGGAATCCGCCCTGCGCCTTCATGTAGTCGGCGATCACGTGCGCGATCTCGCCCTTGTAGAACGCATCGCGGCCGCCGTCGGCGATTTTCTGCAAGGTGTTCGCGAGCGTCGGGCGCGGCCACATTTCGCCGGTGCGCGGGCCGCGACCATTGCGGGTGAACTGCTCGGTGAAGCCCGGATACTTCGACAAACGCGGCACCGAGATATCCCAGTAATGCGCGATCACTTCGCTCACCGGGAATCCTTCGCGCGCGTAGCGGATCGTCGGCGCGAGGTCGTTCTTGATCGGCAGTTTTCCGAAACGATCGTGCAACGCGAACCATCCATCCACGCAGCCCGGCACCGACACCGGCAGCGGGCCGAGCGGCGGAATGTCCTTCAGTCCGCGCTTCTGGAATTCGGCGAGCGTCAGCGATTTCGGCGAACGCCCCGAGCCGTTGTAACCGTAGAGTTTGTGCGTCTTCGGATCCCACACGATCGCGAACAGGTCGCCGCCCACGCCCGAACTGACCGGTTCCATCAGGCCGAGCGCGGCATCCGCGGCGATCGCGGCATCGACCGCGCTGCCGCCCTGCTTCATCACGTCGAGCGCGATTTGCGTGGCAAGCGGTTGCGAAGTCGCCGCCATCGCGTGCGGCGCATAGATTTCAGAACGCGTCGCGAAGCTGCGTCCGGTGACGCGATCGGCGGCCGGCGCAGCTGTTGCAGCCAGCAAACAGGTGGCCAATCCGATCCACGCACCCGGCGATCCGCTGCGCGCGCGCATTGGATGAACGGTGAAGCGCGGGTAAGCTGGTGTCATCGTCGTCATCTGCGTTCTCCGATCGCTGACCGCAATCTACTCTGCCGCACACACCGCGCCAACTCGCCAACGGATCGCCGATGTCCCGAACCACCCCGCTGTTTTCCGTGCCGTTCGCTTTCGCCCAGCATCCGCAACCGGACGGATTGAACGCGACGCTGCGCGAACTGTTCCTAGCTCGCGAAGCCGAAGGCGCGCGCTACGCGAATCCGAATCCGTACACGGAGCGCAACGCGCAATTGTTCGAGAGCCATTTCGACCTGTTCCACTGGCCCGAGCCGTGCATCGCGCAACTCAGTGAGTTCTGCCTGTCGAACCTGATGCGCGTCGTTGGCGAACTCAACGGTTACGACATCGCCGCATTGCGCAAGATCGACGTCGCGACCGATGCGTGGTTCCACATCACCCGCCGCAACGGCCATTTCGGCGTGCACAACCATCCGATGGCGTCGTGGTCGGGCGTGTATTGCGTAAGCGCCGGCAGCAACGACGACGCCCAGCCCGGCAGCGGGCGATTGAGCTTCATCAACCCGCATAGCACCAACAGCATGTACCTCGACCCGGGCAACGCGTTCCTGCGCGAGCCTTACCAGCATTCGAACTACGGCTTCGACCTGGTGCCTGGACAGTTGATCCTGTTCCCGTCGTGGGTGTTGCACCAGGTGATGCCGTTCCATGGCGATGGCGAGCGCATCACGGTCGCGTTCAACTGCGCATTCCGCGCGCGCGAAGGCTAGTACGCACGCCGATCAACCCGGATAACGCTCCGCGATGTGCAGGCGCAGGCGATCGACTGCCGTTTGCAGGTGCGTGGCATGCGGCAGGATTTCCTGCCAGTCGCCGGCATGCGCGGCTTGTTCGAGTTCGGCCGCGATCGCGGCGAGTTCTTCCGCGCCGACCAGGCGCGCCGCGCCCTTGATCTTGTGCGCCTGGCGCGCGAGCTGCGCCAAATCGCCGGCCGCGCGCGCCTGTTCGGCGCCGGCGAGATCGATATGGGTTGCGTCGAGGTATTCGAGCAGCAACGCGCGCGCTTCGTCCGGATCGCCGCCGGTCAATTGCGCGAGCACTTCGGGATCGAGCGGCCGCGGCGCATCGTGGACTTGCGCCAGCGAAAGCGGCAGCGACAACGATGGCACGACAGCGGTTGCGTTGCCGCCGCTCGTTGCCGCCTCGATCGTGTGCGGCAACCATTTGCGCAGGCAGGCCGCCAGCTGTGGAATCGCGACCGGCTTGGGCAAGTAGTCGTCCATGCCGGCCGCCATTGCGCGCTCGGATTCGCCCTGCAAGGTCGCGGCGGTCAGCGCGATCACCGGCGTGCGCGCAAGGTTGCGTTGTGTTTCTTCTTCACGCAACGCGCCCACCATCTGGTAACCGTCCATGATCGGCATGTGCACGTCCGACAACACCAGCGCGTAGCGTCCGCTGCGCCAGCGTTCGAGGCCCTGCTGGCCATCGTCGGCGGTTTCGCTCGCATAGCCCGCGAGCGCGAGCTGGCGCCCGACCACGAGGCGATTGGTCGGATGGTCGTCGACGATCAGCACGAGGCTGCGCTCGGCTTCCGCGGTGGCGATGTCGGGCAACGGGCGCGGATGGAATGCCTGCTGCGCGCGCGGATCGCCGGGCGCAGGTTCGATGTCGGCGACATCGCCGATCGGCAACTGCAGCATCAGGCGCATCGTGGTGCCCGCGCCGACCGTGCTCTGCATCGTTACTTCGCCGCCCATCAGTTCGGCGAGGCGACGACTGATCACCAGGCCGAGGCCGGTGCCGCCGAAACGCCGCGTGGTGCTGCCTTCGGCCTGGCTGAAAGGCTGGAACAAGCGCGACTGCTGCTCGGCGCTCACGCCGATGCCGGTGTCGATGACCGCGAAGCACAGGTTCTCGCCTTCGACGTCGCGGCCGCGCCACTCCAGCACCGCCTGGACGAAGCCCTGCTCGGTGAACTTGAGCGCGTTGGAAAGAAAATTCGCGAGGATCTGCCGCAACCGCAATCCGTCCGCGACATGCGCGGGCGACACGCGTTCGTCGATGCGGCAACTCAGGGTGAGTCCCTGGCTGGATGCGGAACCGCTGAAATTCGCGACCACCGATTGCAGCAACTGCTGCAGGCTGATCGTGGTCAGCGACAGCTCCATGCGGCCGGCCTCGACCTTCGAGAAATCGAGGATGTCGCCGATGATCCGCAGCAAACTCTGCGCCGACTGCTGGATGATCAGCACGTTGCGCCGTTGCTCCGCGCTGAGGTCGCCGTGCGAGAGCACCTCGAGCATGCCGGTGACGCCGATCATCGGCGTGCGGATCTCGTGGCTCATCGCGGCGAGGAAGTCGCTTTTCGCGCGGTTCGCGCCGCGTGCCGCGTGTTCGCTCGCGCGCAAGGCCTGTTCGAGTTCCTTGATGCGGGTCAGATCGGTGGCGATGCCGAGGAAACCGCCGCTATCGCCGTGCTCGTCGCGCAACGACGACACCGCGAGCAGCACCGGTGCGTGGCTGCCATCCTTGCGCACCAGCGTCCATTCGTGCGCGGGCGCGCCCTGTTCGACCAGCAGCGGCAGCATCCGCGAATCCGCCGGAATCGGCCTGCCAAGCACGCTCGACAATTGCTGCGCGACCTCGCGCAACTCCTCCGGCAGCAGCAAGCCTTCGGCGCCGCGCTGGCCGATCATTTCGGCGGCGCGATAGCCGGTCAGCTGTTCGGCATACGGATTGAAGCTGGTGAAGCGGCCGGCCGGATCCATCGACATCACCGCGACCTGCGCGGCGGCGAACAGCGAGCGCTGGAACTCCTCGCTGCGCTCGAGGTTCGCGCGCACTTCCTCGGTGCGCGCGAGGTGGTAGTTGATCTCGGTCTCGTGGCGGCGCACTTCGCGACGCATCGCGAGGAAGCCGTCGAGCACTTCGCCGAGCTCGCCTTCGGGGCGGAATTTCGGTTCCGCGGCGTAGTCGTGCGAGAGCATCTGCGACGACAACGCGGTCAGGCTTTCCACGCCGCGATAGATGTTGCGCAGGATCGTGCGCCCGAGCCACGCGACCAGCAGCAGGGTGAACAGGGTGATGCCGATGCGCACCAGTGCGGCATTCCAGCTGCGCTGGTTCTCGTCGGCGACGCGTTGCTGCGCGGCCATCAGCAATCCGTCGCTGTAGCGCTTCAGGCGATCGGTGACCGGATCCATCGCCGGGAACAATTCGGTATCGGCGAAGTGGCCGAGCGCGCCGATGTCCTTGCGCGCCAGGATCGCGCGCAGCCGTAGCACCGCCACGTCGGCACGGACGCGCGCCTCGCCGATCTCGCGCAACTGTTCGCTGTCCTGCGGGCTGTGCGGCAATGCATTGAGCGCAGCCCATTCCCTTTCCACGCGATCGCGCGCTTCATCGACTGCGCGGCCTCCGTCGTCCCAGTCGAGCAGGTTGTTGCGGACCCGGAACACCGTGCTGATCTCGTCGAGCCCGTAGGCATCGGAGATCGCCTTGACCCGGCGCAGGCCGATCAGGGAATCGTCGTTGATTTCGACCATCGCGTTGTGGTGCTGGCGGCGCTCGACCTCATCGAGCACCAACACGGTGCCGCCCGCGAGCATGAGCAGCCCGAACAGGCCGAGCAGCTGCAGGCGGATCGTGGGGCGTTCGGTGAGCCGCATCTGTGCGCGGATCAGGGATGGGTCTGGCGCCAGCGCTGGATCGCCGCCGGCAATTCATCGCCGGCAACCGCATGCGAGATCAGGTAACCCTGCGCGAGGTGGCAGCCGAGTTGCGCAAGCAATTGCCATTCCTCGATCGATTCGAGGCCTTCGGCGACCACGCTGAGGTTGAGCTTGCGCGCGAGGTCGAGGCTGGTTTCGATCATCGCGCGCTTGCGCGGCTGCTCGTGCGCGCGATGCACGAAGCCGCGGTCGATCTTGAGTTCGGTGAACGGGATCTGCGAGATCTGCGCGAGCGACGAATAGCCGGTGCCGAAATCATCGACGCTCAGCCCGAAGCCCTTGAGGCGCAGCCGCGCCAGCATGCCGAGGCCGCGCGCGGTGTCGCTCATCACCGAACTTTCGGTTATTTCCAGCACCATGTCTTCGGGACGCATGCCGTGTTCGCGCAGGATGTTCTCGTAATGGTCGGCGACCTCCGGGCCGGTGAGGTTGTGCGCGGAAACGTTCACCGATGCCTTGAGCGGCAACCCATCCGCCAGCCAGCGCGCGCGCCAGATGCAGGTCTGCTCGAGCATCAGCCGGGTCAGCTCCTCGATCATGCCGTGCTCTTCGATCAACGGCATGAAATTCACCGCCGACAGCACCTGCCCGTCGGGACGCTTCCAGCGCGCGAGCGTCTCCACGCTCACGATGCGGCCATTGCTGAACTCGGCCTGCGGCTGGAAATACGGAACGATCTCGCCATTGGCCAAGGCATGCCGCAGCTGTTCGACATTGACCTCGACATTGGCCGGATCCGCACTCGTCGCGGCAATGTCGTCGAGCAAGCCGAGGATGTGGGTGAGCTTGTCGATCGACAGCGGCTTCTCGACGCTGCCGAGCACGCGCAAACCGGACGCCTGCGCCATCACCTGCACTGTATGCAGCAATGCGGGATCCATTGCGCTGACCACCGCGATCGCCGGCGCGAGCTTGTGCTGCGCGACCACGCCGATGAATTCGATGCCGTCCATGCCAGGCATGTCGAGGTCGACGAGCACGACGTGCGGCGGCGTTTCGGCTTTACGCAGTTGCTCGAGCGCCTCGAAACCATCGGCTGCCTCGGTCAGCGTGCCGACGCCTAGCTCGGCAAGCAGGCGCAATCCCAAGCGTCGCTGGAAGCCGTGGTCTTCGACCAGTAGCACGTGCATGTCGGCGTACCGCATTCGTATCCCCTCACGAACGGTCTGCGGACTGTACCCCGCGAGGCGAGGCGCGAACAGGGGTCGATGGCGCTGCACGCGCCCATGCGCAGCCAACCGCGTCCATGCATCGGCCCGTTTTGCCGCGACTGTTATGCTTTGCGCGTCTTGTTCCGGCCCGTCGCGATCGCTGTCGGCCGCCGCGTCGACCCACTCGGAAAGCCCGCCATGTCAGCCACTCCTGCTCCTGCCCTCGACCGCGAATACACGCTCGACGACAAATACACGCGCGAACGCGGACGCATCTATCTCTCCGGCGTGCAGGCGCTGGTGCGGTTGCCGATCATGCAGCAGATGCGCGATCGCGCAGCGGGATTGAATACCGGCGGTTTCATTTCCGGCTATCGCGGTTCGCCGCTCGGCGGATTCGACCTGGAATTGTGGAAAGCAAAGAAACACCTGAAGGCCGCGGCGATCGAGTTCACGCCCGGCATCAATGAAGACCTCGGCGCAACGATGGTCTGGGGTTCGCAGCAGACCAACCTGTTTCCCGGCGCAACCGTCGATGGCGTGTTCGCGATGTGGTACGGAAAAGGTCCCGGCGTGGATCGCTGCGGCGACGTGTTCAAGCACGGCAACGCGGCCGGCACCTCGCAACACGGCGGCGTGCTCGCGCTTGCGGCCGACGATCACGCGTGCCGCTCATCGACCTTGCCGCACGGTTCGGAGCTCGAATTCGTTTCTGCAATGATGCCCGTCCTGAACCCGGCCGGCGTGCAGGACATCCTCGACATGGGCCTGCTCGGTTGGGCGATGTCGCGCTTCACCGGCCGCTGGGTCGGCTTCAAGACGATTGCGGAAACGGTGGAATCGTCGGCTTCGGTGATCGTCGATCCGCACCAGCTCGACATCGTGATTCCCGATTTCGAATTGCCGGAAGGCGGGCTCAACATCCGCTGGCCGGATCCGCCGCTGAACCAGGAAATGCGCCTGCACCAATACGGCGTGCGCGCGGCCGAGGCATTTGCACGCGCCAACAAAATCGATCGCATCGTGTTCGATTCGCCGAAGGCGCGCCTGGGCATCGTCACCACGGGCAAGAGTTATCTCGATGTACTGCAGGCGCTCGAATATTTGGGAATAGACCGGAACGCCGCCGCCGATATCGGCATCCGCGTCTACAAGATCGGCATGACCTGGCCGCTGGAACCGGTCGGCATCCGCGCGTTCGCGGCCGGCCTCGAAGACAT